>SKER01001145.1_pt1 | contig 23381 bp, 18 predicted proteins | sample 4826961 | NCBI WGS metagenome assembly SKER01 (sample SAMN11008804, study PRJNA524170) | human gut metagenome | biome: Human fecal sample; material: Feces; isolation source: fecal sample from pouch patient p47 | host: Homo sapiens | place: Israel: Tel-Aviv | collected 2016-11-16 | reverse complement strand
ATCTTGGACACTAGAAGAGAGGGGAAAATTATATATTATTTTATAAAAGATGAGGAAATCAGAGATTTTTTTAATCAACTAGGATAACAACTATTTTTACTACTTTTCCATGATTATAGGAGGCTTATCTATGAAATTTTTGATGAAAATTACTCACAAGAAATACCTACTCGTATCAAATGTTTAAGAAAAAGTATAATTTAAAGCAAAGTGACTTAGGTAATGCAGGTCAAGTTAGCCAAGTTGAAAAGGGAAAGCGACAAGTTACCGCTTCAATATTGCTTTATTTGAATACTCAAACCGACTTAGACTATAAAGAAATTATTTTTGGAGATATTGCCAAGTTTGTTGAAAATATGTTTTACCACTGCTTCAGCTCTATTTTATTTAGAGATTTGGAAACTGTAGATAAAAGAATGAATTCTTTGTCGGATGATGACTTAATTCAATACAATCTAAATGTCTTGGACTTTCCAAGACATTCGCAAATTTCAATATTCAAAGAAAAATGTTTTGGCTTCTGATGAAACTGAAATGGATACTTTTCACAAAAAAGACGACATTGACATTACTGTTGGTGAAAAAAGTTATAACCTCGCTAGAAGTTTTAGAACCAGTACCATCAATGAATTGACTGTCATTGATTTTGAAGAAATGTTTGATATTCTTTGGTTGATGTTAGGGGATAATTTAATTAAATCATTTGAAGTTAATGTCTGTGGTATACTAATTGAATCAGACGGAAATGGCATACCCTCAACATTTAGGCAAGAAAACATTGATCCCCTCATCAATAAATGGTGGTATGATAATGTTTCGACAGAAATTATCCCTAATCTAATAAAAAAACTCAAAGAAAATCCACTATTCAATATCAGATTCAGTTTAGCTTAAATTATCAAAATCAACTTTCTTTTGTATCATTTTGTTGGATTTTTTGTAGTAAATAGTAGAAAACTTTTTATCCTTCACATTTTCAGCCCATAAGTTATCCTTAATTATATTGCGAGCATATACGGAGACTTTCTCAAAAGTTAGATAATAATCAAAAAAGCTGAAACCTTATAGTTTCAACCTCTTGAATTTTTTGCAATCAAAATTTACTGTTACCTAAAAGCCAAACTTAGAAACTTTGCTTCTTAGCTTTACGCTCAGCACGGCCCTTAGCACGGTTGGCCGCACGGCGTTCACGTTTGCGTTTCTCGTCAACCTTCCACTGAATTTTCTTCTTGTAGCCAGGCTTGATTTTTTTCTTTTTCTTCTTAACCAGACCAATCATTTCTGTATCAAGTTTTTGATAGGCTTTTTCACGGTTGGCACGACGGTCACGGTCATAGGTATCTTGAAACTCACCATCCTTATAAACCTTAGGATTAAAGGTGATACCCATCTTTTCAAGCTCACGAATATCGGAATCGTCACTTGGTTGATAGAGGGTGATGGCTGTTCCTGACAAACCATTACGTCCTGTACGTCCCACACGGTGAACAAAGAAGGACAAATCTTGAGGGATGGCGTCATTGATAACATGGCTAACCCCTTCAATATCAATCCCACGCGCTGCAAGGTCAGTTGCTACAATATACTCAAAATCAAGCTTCTTGACTTGATTCATGATACGCTTACGTTCACGTGGTGGAATACCTCCATGAATTTTGGCAACCTTAAGACCATTTGACACCAAATAACTGTGTAAGTCATCCGCACGTTCCTTGGTATTGACGAAAATCATTGCCAGATATGGCTGCATACCCTTAAGCATCTCAAGAATCTGTTCATTCTTATTACGTCCCTTAGTAGATACCAACCAATTATCAATGGTATCCGCAATCACCGTTGAAGTCTTGATTTGTTCCATGACAGGATTAGTCAAGTATTTCTTCAAGAACGGTTGTAATTTTTGGGGAATCGTCGCAGAAAAGACCAAGATTTGAACTTCCTTAGGTAGGCTTGCCGCAATCTTATCTACAGTATCCAAGAACCCCATGTCCATAGTCATGTCAGCTTCGTCAACAACAAAGGTATGGGCCTTATGAATTGCCAAGTCACCAGACTTAATGAGGTCATAGATACGCCCAGGTGTCCCAATAACGATATGAGGTTGGGCTACCTTAAGTTTCTCAATCTGACGTTGCTTGTCCGTACCACCCACGTAATTAACAACACGAATTTCTGTCGCAGAGTGTTTGGCAATCTGTTTTGTCGCCTGGTAAATTTGTGTTGCCAATTCACGTGACGGCGCAGTAATCACTACTTGCACATCCCCACTCTCTGGGCTGAGCTTTTCAAAAATTGGCAAGAGGAAGGTATGAGTCTTCCCTGACCCCGTCTTTGATTCACCCACCAAATCACGACCTGAACGGACTACGGGAATCAATTTCTGCTGAACAGGCGTTGGCTCCTTAAACTTAATCTCGTCAAGGGCCTCCTGAATAAATGTTTTAAAATTAAAATCTTTAAATGACATCTTTACTTACTTCTTTTCTATCTAGTCTATCCTTATCATTATAACAGAAAAAGAGCATTTCTGCTCTTTTTCGTTTATTTCATCACGTTCCCGAGAACCATCCAAAGGGTAAGGGCACTTGCAAGAGCTCCAATAGTCCAAAGGAAAGCATCAACCTTCCATTCTGACCATTTCTCTCCATTACCTGAGAGACCACCCAATTCGAGATGATGGTGGAATGGTGTCATACGGAAAATACGACGACCTTCACCATACTTACGCTTAGTGTATTTGAAATAGCTGACCTGCAACATGACAGAAGCTGTCTCAAAGACATAAACCAAACCAATCAAAAGCAATGTCCACTCTACACGTAGGGCGATAGAGATAACGGCAAGCATGGCACCAAGTGACAAGGAACCGACATCTCCCATGAAGACCTTGGCTGGCTTGTGGTTAAAGACAAAGAAACCAAGAAGGGCCCCAATCATAGTGATGATGATTGTTAAAATAGCGAACTCACCCTTAACAAAAGCGATAATCCCATAGGCAATCAAGCTGATTACCACAGAGATAGAAGCCAAACCATCAATACCATCTGTCAAGTTGACCGCATTTGAAAAACCAACAATCCAGAAGAGGACAAAGATGATATAGAAAACACCTAAATGAATGGTCAAACCACCAATAGCTAGGCTATCTGTACCACTTGGAAGGACATGAATAAAGTAGAAAAGCAAACCAGCAATAATTTGCAAGGCCATCTTTTGCCAAGGTTTAAGCCCCTCATTGATTTGATGGAAAATCTTAAGGAAGTCATCCAGAAATCCAATGATACCATAAATCAAGAGTACAAAGAGTATCCCTACTGGGGCACCATAGGCTTGGTGTCCCTTACTAAAGACATGGAAATTAAAAATCAAACTAACCAAAATCGCAACTACAAGGAAGACAGTTCCTCCCATGGTTGGTGTTCCAGCCTTGGCCAAGTGCTGTTTTACATCTTCGTGCATCTGTTGGCCACTAATTTTTTTGATCTTGTAATAAGTAATAAAGTGAGGCATGGCTAGTACCGTTAACACAAAGGCAATCACGCCCGCTATCAGACTCATAGTCATCTTAATCTCCTAAAGTAATGGTAATCTTCTTAGTTTTAGACAGGGCTTTTCCTGCTGCAACACTTTGTTTGGTAACAGTTCCTGACTTGCCACCCTTGTATGTAATCTTAATACCTTTCCATTTAGCAAAGGTTTCAACATTCTCCTTAGTCCATCCATACATGTCTGGAAGTTCGGTAAAATTATTGGTCATGATTAGGATTTGCTGATTAGCTTTAATATTTTCTTTCGCACCTACAGAAACCTTCTCAATCTTATCACCAACACCCAGAATAATTGGATGAGTCAAGTTTTGGCGAAGGGTATTGGCCGTCTCACCTGGGCGTTTCCCAATAATATCACCCATTTGATAGCCCGTTTCATCGATTTTTCCACTACCTTCAGAAACAGAAGTATCAAGCGTGTCACCCATGGACATAGCTTCTTCTAGGACAGGGTTAACCACCGTCGCATAAAAATTATTATCCCAGGTCTTAGGTTCCTGAACCGTTACATACATGACATATTGTGGATCATCAGAAGGAACCATAGCTACAACTGAGTTGAGCGTTTCGTTGGTCCCAACTTTATAGGTTCCTGAACCGTTACATACATGACATATTGTGGATCATCAGAAGGAACCATAGCTACAACTGAGTTGAGCGTTTCGTTGGTCCCAACTTTATAGGTTCCTGTCTTTTCATCAGCCACTTGGGCTGTTCCTGACTTAACCGCAACATCATAGTTACCAACCTTAATGATTGGCGAACCTTCAGACTTGTTGTACAGGGTACCAAACTCTGGGTCTGTACCAACAGAAATCATATAATTACGGGTCTCAGATGCAGCCTGCTTGGAAACTGGCTTACCGATAACCTCTTTCTTAGCCGTACGAACAGTGCCCTGGTTGACATCCGCAACTTGTTTGATAAATTGAGGCTCCAACATAACACCGTTGTTAGAGATAGCTGAAAAAGCACGAAGCATCTGAACCTGAGTCACTGAAATCCCTTGTCCAAAGGATGATTGCGCAATATTCACAGAGTTTCTAGAGACAACCCCTGAAGATTCACCTACCATCCCAAAACGAGTTGGAAGTCCAAACTTATAGAGTGATAAGTAATTTGACCAAACCTTGTCTCCCATCTCTTGTTCCAACATGGTCATCCCAACGTTACTTGAATAAGAGAAACCTTGGGCAAATGACATGGTTCGACCTGACGAGATACCTTCATTAATAGACCAGTCATTGATTTCAACATCATCAACCTTAATACCATTGGCATTGCTATAGGTCGCATTAGGGTTGAAACTTCCGTTATTAATAGCCGCTGACAGGAGCATCACCTTCATGGTTGACCCTGGTTCATACTGAGCCTCATAAAGTCGGTTAACCCAGTCGTAACTTTTCTTGGCTTGTCCTTCGAGGGTATCAGAATTATAGGTTGGACGTTGTGTTGTCGCAAGAATTTCACCCGTTTTTGCATTGACAACTGTCGCTGAAGCATTAACCCCTTCAGTTTGCTCCATAAAGGTATCCATCTGCGTCTCCAAGAAGGTTTGAAGAGGTGCTGATAAAGTCGTATAAATGTTCTTACCATCAATAGCTTCCTTGGTAACAGTTTCCGTTCCAAGAAGAGTATTACCGTCCTTATCCTTCTCGTAGATAGCTTCGCCGTCTTTCCCTGTCAAAAGGCTATTCAGCGAACGCTCTAAACCTGTTTTACCAACCAATGAATAAGATCCGTCTTTTTTATTTTCAACAGCTTCGGCACGGCCAAGAAACTCTGAAGCAAAGGTTCCATTAGGATACATACGTGAGGTTGTCGCTTCAAAAGCCATCCCCTTGATATCTGCCTCCTTAAAAGCCTTTTCGAGTTCCTCTTTAACAGAGTAGGTGATCCCCTTACCCTTTATACCAAAGGAAACCTGATAGGCACCTTTAGTACGCAACTGAGCTAGAGCATCGCTTTTCTTAATTCCTAGTTTATCCTTTAAAATATCGGCAACCTTATCAAACTGGCTTTCTTGAACGTAGAGTTTCTCCTGCGTTGCTGACACATAGCTGGTTGATACAATAGCGTAAATGGCGTAACTAGTTGAATCCTCAGCCAAAACATTCCCATTTCGGTCGTAAATCGTCCCACGTTTGGCAGCCACTGTAGTTTTAGTGTTATATGACTTAGCAGCCTGTGTGGACAAATCAACACCAAACTTACTATCTGTCCCAATGATTACCACAAAGTTGATAATAAAGACGAAAAAGATAAAAATGCTGAGAACCATCAGGTTCTGACCAACATGCTGTCGATTCTGGGCAGGTTTTCGCCTATCCCTTACGACATAATTTAGAAATAAATGTTTAAGTTTTCTTAGTCTGTTCATTGGCTATTTCACACTCTTGATACTATCGTTATTAATAGACAGGCCTGCTTTATTGGCAATCTCTTTGATACGATCAGAGTTAGTCAACTCATTCACCGCCTGTTTAGCATTGTTAAGCTCTGTCTTCTTATCACTGATCTTACTATTAAGGTCTGTGATTTGTTGCTTGATGGCCTGATTACGTCCCTGTAAAAAGACAACCGAGATACTCATCACAACAGCTGTTAAAACAATTGCCGAATAGAATGCCTTTTCCATACGCGTCATAAAACGAATATGGTTTCTAAGGGCTCTATTAACAACCTGATGTTCCTGATTTTCCATAGTTATTTCCTGATTTTTTTAGCCACACGCAACTTAGCAGAATGCGAGCGGTTGTTTGCTTCTAATTCTTCCTGACTAGGCAGGATAGGCTTGCGATTTACTAATGCCACCTTAGGTTGGAGGTCTTTGGGAATAAAGGGCAAGCCTTTAGGTACATCTACCGTACTGGCTTCCTTAAAAAGCTGTTTGGTTAAACGATCCTCCAAAGAATGGAAGGTAATGACTGAGATACGACCATCCACAGCTAGTAGGTCCAAAGCTTCCTGAATAGACTCATCCGCAGCACCAAGCTCATCGTTGACTTCAATTCGAATGGCTTGGAAAATTTGTTTGGCTGGATGGCCTTTTTTCTTCAGTTCCTTGGCAGGCTTAGCAGATTTAATAATTTCCACCAGTTCCGTTGTCGTCTCGATAGGTTTTACCTGACGCGCTTGCTCAATCTTACGTACAATTTGTTTAGAGAACTTGTCCTCACCGTATTTGAAGAAAATACGCACTAAATCCTTGTAAGGATAGGTATTGACCACATCAAATGCGGTCAGACTAGCCCCCTCATTCATGCGCATATCTAGCTTGGCATCCTGTTTGTAAGAGAAACCACGCTCACGCTCATCCAACTGCGGGCTAGACACACCCAAGTCATAGAGAATGCCATCGATTTCAGACACCCCAAAAGCTTCAAGGTTAGACTTGAGATTACGGAAATTATCCTTAATGAAGGTCACCATCCCCTTATCAATATAGTCCTTGAGACGCACTTGAGCATTATCAATAGCCTTTTGATCTTGATCAAAGCAATACAAATGTCCCTTTTCAGACAATTGTGACAAAAGATAAGACGAATGCCCTGCGCCACCCAAAGTCGCATCTACATAGATGCCATCGGGCTTGATATCAAGCATATCAACAGTTTCGTGCAAAAGAACAGTTACATGGTGAAATTCATTAGTCATAACTTTTATTATAGCACAAGAATAGAAAAATTGTCTCGTTCCGTAAGTTGTTAGGATGTCAAAAAAGCCAGACCCTAGGCCCGGCTTTATGATTGATATATTGGTTCTCAAAAATTAATCCACTCTGTAAGAATGACTTTCCTCTGAAGGCACCCCATTCGTCACTAAGATTCGGTCTTTACTATTATCTCCCACATCACTTGCATCGCTAACTCCTTTAGGACAAAGCTCAATTGGGGTATTACCTACTGGACTAGAATCAACATAAGTTAGACTATATATCCCAGACACATATTAATTTTGTGAGACCTTATCAATTGGGTAAGTATACCCCAAAAAAGTTTATCTGTCCATCCGAGATAATTTTGATGATCTTTCCATCTGAGGACTTTCATGTGCCTACGGCTGACTTGTAGTTACCATTTTTCAGTTCATCAGCCTTAAGTGAGGTTGAGCTTGTTTTACCTTCCGACGATGTTTTAGAACTACTATTACTTGAAGCACTACTCAAATCCTTCCAATCCCAACTAGAAAGATCTGCTTTTCAGCACCTGAATCGCTGTCGTCTTTGACAAGAGGCTGGCCGTTATTATTAAAGTGGTAAGCTGAACCACCGCCTGCTGTGGCACCGGCACTACCATAGTAGCTAAAGGTCTTATCCTTGAGGTAAGTCAACGTCATGCGCTCACCCAACATGCCCAATTGCGGACCTTCTGTCAGACGAATCACCTGACCACTACCCTCAGAAATAGTGTATCCGTAATCATATAGTCTTTAAAGAGTTTACCTGGCTAAAAAGCAAGAATCAACTCATCAACCCCATTACCATCCAAATCACGGTAAGTATAGGCCGTTGAGGCAGGACTTGTTTGAGAATTAGCATAGTTTACAACAAGAAAATTAAGTGAGGCATCTGTTTGGTTATTTGCTACAGCTGTTTGATACTGACTGATGATGTCATCATAAGCAGAGGTATCTACTTTTTCCTCTTCACTTGAGCTTTCACTACTGTCTGATTGGGACTGCTCTACTTATGAGGAAGAATTGGTAGATGATAAATGATTAGACTGATTTGAACAAGCAGCCTATAAGGCTAGGCTAGATAAGCCAGTTGCCAATAACAATAATTTCTTTTTTATGATAATCTTGCTCTTTCTATTCAGCTACAGTAGAGCTAACATCTGCGCTGTAGGCAGGGGCTGTATAGCTTGAGGCCTCACTATTTGACTCGGTATAAGTTGTTGGTGGCACATAGTTATACTGAGGAGCTTGATAAGTCTCTTGTCCTGAAGGTGGGGTTGGCGTTGACGCTACCGCAGGGGTAGAGCTTGCCTCTGTCTGACTAGCCACTTCTACTGTTGAGCTTGCTGACGAAGATTCGCTTGATGACTCACTTGAGGTTGTTGAGGATGACGATGAACTAGAGCTATATGACTTGGACGAAGACTTGGGTTTGCTTGATGATGACTGTTTAGTAGCTACCTTGACTTGGACCTTAGCATGATTGTGTGCGGGCTGCAAAAAGACGATTGCCAAAGCCAAAAGGATAGCTGGTAAGGTAAATGCCAAAATAAGGTAACGTTGTTCTTTCAAGTGACGAAATAGTTTCATAAGTTATTCACATTTCTTAAATTATATTTTAGTATTGATTAGTCTCAGATAAGATTATATCAGAAAAATTAAAATGTGCAACATTAACATAAAAATTTTTTGACATCAGAAAAACCAACTCTTTGAGTTGGTTGGTTATCATTATTGCTGTGGGGTATCTACGTTGTTAAATGGCACTTCTACTTCTGTTGGTTGGCATAGTAGAAAAATAAGGATAAAAATACCGACAAATGGAATTAAAGGAATAAAAATATACAGCCAATTGGAGCCAGCATCACGCAAACGACGAACAGTTATAGCAATACCAGGTAAAATCGTAGCAACACTATGGGCAAAAAGATAAGTAGTAAAATAACTCCAATAGAAAATAAATCGCTTGAGCCTATTTCAGCTTCCATTCTTTCAAACACTGCTATGAGCAAATAAAACCAATACATGTGCCGAATATGCAAACCAGTAATCTGAAGGTGTTGAACCTCCTGTAAAATCGAAATAGCCCATCCAATACTTCTTATAAGCTTTAAATATCACAAAATCTCCTCATTCTTGATACCACCAGTATATCAGAAGGCCTGTCATCTAGCAAACCAACTTAAAAAAGCTCCTTCATGGAGCTTGATATTTTATTCCCTAATTTGTCCTTGTCCGTTAATATAGAACTTGGTTGACGTTAGGGCCTCCAGTCCCATTGGACCACGGGCATGCATTTTCTGAGTTGAAATTCCGATTTCAGCACCTAGTCCAAAGACGAAACCATCTGTGAAGCGAGTTGAGGCATTAACATAAACAGCTGCAGCGTCAACATCGTCTTGGAATTGCTCAGCACGACTAATATCTTGAGTCACGATAGCCTCTGAATGCGATGTCGTGTAAGTATTAATCCAGCCAATAGCCTCGTCAAGGCTGTCTACCACTTTAACAGACATTGTGTAGTCCAAAAACTCTGTTGCAAAGTCTTCTGGTAAGGCTGGAACAGCCTTGTCCATCACTTTCAAGGAACGCTCATCTGCACGAAATTCAACAGCATGAACTTTAGAAATAGCCTTTTCTAATTGAGGTAGGAAGTCGCTCGCAATATCAGCATGAACGACCAGCGATTCTGCAGCGTTACAAACGCTTGGTCGCTGGGTTTTGGCATTGATGACAATCTGTGTCGCCATATCCAAATTAGCATATTTATCCACATAAATATGACAGTTTCCGACACCTGTTTCAATGACTGGAACCTTGGCTTTATCTTTAACCGTTTGGATGAGACGGGCCCCACCTCTAGGGATGAGCAAGTCTACGTACTCAGTCGCCGCCATGAGTTCTTCTGCTACTTCGTGAGAGGTATCTTCAACTAACTGAACGGCATCTGCAGGAATTCCTGAAGTTTCCAAGGCCTTACGGGCTACTGTAACTAAAGCCTTATTGGAATTAATAGCATCACGTCCTCCACGGAGAATGATGGCATTATTGGTCTTGAAGGCTAGGCTAAAAGCATCAATTGAGACGTTTGGACGGCTTTCAAAAATCATCGCAATAACTCCCATAGGGACACGCTTTTGAACGATTTTAAGCCCATCAAGATTCGTATAGCCACGCACCACTTGACCGACAGGGTCTTGGAGGTCTGCTACCTGACGGACGCCTTCCGCTATCCCTGCAATACGATCTTCCGTTAGGAGCAAACGGTCTTGCATGATTTCGGAGATGCCATTTTCTTTGGCATTAGCCATATCTTTAGCATTTTCAGTGATAATATAGGCACTTTCAGCTACTAGAGCTTTAGCGACCTGATTTAGAAGGTCGTTTTTGGTTGCTGTTGATAATTTAGCAATCTGACGACCTGCTACTTTGGCCTGTTGGCCAAGTGCATCGATATATGTCATCTTAGTCCTCCTGTTTAAAGAGTGTACCGATTTTAGCTCCTTCAAGGACACGAAGGATGTCACGGGGACTTTCACCATTCATCAAAACCATTTGGCTATGATTCTCAAAAACCATTTGGGCTGACTTAATCTTACTCATCATACCACCCGTACCAAATTTACTACCGGCTCCACCAGCCGAAGCCAAAATTTCCTCTGTAATCTCTGGTACATAGCTACGAAGAGTTGCATCCTCATAGATATTAGGGTTCTTATCAAAAAGGCCATCAATATCTGACAACATAATCAGAAGGTCTGCACCTATAATCTTAGCTACGATAGCTGACAAGCGATCATTGTCACCAAACTTAGTCGCATGATCCATCTCATCTACACTGACAGCGTCATTTTCATTTACAACTGGAACCACTCCCAGTTCAAAAAGACTGTTAAAAGCGTTAATGGCATTAGAGAGACTCTCAGGATACTCAACCACATCTCTAGTTAAAAGAAGCTGAGAAACCTTAGTCTGGTAATGCGCAAAAACCTGAGAGTAGAGGCTCATCATGGCAACCTGTCCAACACTTGAGACGGCCTGCTGCTTACCAACTTCTACCGGTCTCTTGTCCAAGTCTAGGACATTAAGACCAAAGCCCATAGCACCAGAAGATACTAAGACGACTTCAATTCCTTTATTATGCAGGCTTGAAATGACAAAAGCCAGTTGATCAATTTTTTCAAGATTAATTTTTCCTGACGGCAAAACCAAAGAGCTAGTCCCGATTTTGATAACCATGCGTTTTACTGAGTCAAAATTTCGTTTCATATTTATGATTATACACTAAATTCAGGTATTTTAACATATATAATGTATTAGTTTGCATATAAGGAATTGTCAAAAAAAGAGTTCCTCCTATTTGGAGAAACTCTTTAAACAGTTTGATCTAAGCAAAAAACATAGCTCTAATGCGTTTCCAACGTTTGCGGTCTCCAAAAAGGTAAACAATTAGGGCAACTAAAGTTAGAATCACAGCTGTTATCCCATTAACTGCAAAGGCTATCCAAACCTTGCTGACAAAGAAGACAATACCTCCTAGCAAGGCTGCAATAAAAATGGTAAGGATAAAGATACCCATATAAAGCCACTGTCCGCCACCTCGATTGAAGAGCTGGGTAACTTCTTGCCAATTCACTTCCAACAATTTAAGGTCACGTTCAAAGAAATAGCCACCTACAAGATAGGTTGTTACAAGGAATCCAAGGATGAAACTAAGAACTAAAACAGGATGAAGGTGAGCAAGAAAAAGTAAGCCAAGTCCTCCTAACAAGAGGGAAATACCAACTTGCAAGCTATAAAATAGCCAAAACTTTTGACGAAGGTAGTCACCCGTATTGATTGGTAAGCTACGAATAAAATCAAAGTTTGTTCCCTCTAAGGAAGTTGCCACACCAAGAAAACTTGTTGGTTGGGTTGAAAAGAAACCAAAGGCAACTCCGACTAAAAGCATGAGTCCGAAATAGTCTGGACCCAGATCTTTCAAAAAGACCACACCTCCACCTAACATAATCATATATAACACTGGTACCACATAGGTATTGATAATGAGGGTTGAATTCCCCAAGGTAGATAAATGGTGACGAACCAGGACCTGTCTTTGGCTTCGAGTAACAGCTTTGGCCTGAGTCTTTCTAGCCTTTTGGTTATAAATGGCTTCGTGGAAATAACGAGGCATTCTAACCTTATAAAACCAATAGGCCAGGGTGAGTACTAAGACAAGGGGAAGGTACAGATTTATGAGTGCCTCCATAGACAGCGGAGCGGTTACAATATCGTAGTAGCCTCGCAAATAGGGGAATAAAGGAAAATCAGCATGTCCAGCACCCTTAATATAACCATTAAGAAAACCAATCATCATGATAGGCAACATAATCAATATGGTCGACAGGGTCATCAAAATAGCTGAATAGAGTTTTTGGCGGGAACTGCGAACAATCAGCGTTCCAATACTATTAGACAGAATCACCGACAAAACGAGATTTACAAAGAGGGATATGAGAAAGACCACAATCCCTACAGGTATCCCAAGTGGCCCAATAAATTGCCAGTAAGCTAGAATCAGAAGACTAAGGATAGGTACCATGAAGGTCATACCAACCATAAAACCTGACAAGGTCTTGGCGAGGAAGACTTCTGATGGTTTCAAGGGTAGAGGTAGATAGACCTTGCTATCCTTACTTTCATAAAAGGTACTATAGAGAGCTGTAAATGTCTGGAGAAGTCCCATAACCGTAAAGGTCAGAAGATACAAGGTTAAGACACCAGGGTTGGCCTTGTAATCAACACCGATAAAAAGGTAGCTATAGAGCACCGTAAAAAGAATTAAAATCAAGAGTTGCTGCCTGAGCATGGCATTTACAATGGAGAAATTAGCTTTTTTCTTTTTCTCCTGACGTTTCTGAAGGCTAGAGACAGCTTGAGGATTCGCATAGAGGAGATTGATTTTGAAAAGCTCCCAAACGTGGTTCCAGTTCATGACTACACCTCCTCAACCTTGCGTCCAACCATTTCTAGATAGATGGATTCTAAATCCTTGTCAGGGTACTGAGCTTTTAGTTCAGCCAAGGAGCCTTGGAAGATGAGTTTTCCTTTCTTCAAAATACCAATGCGATCACAGAGTTGCTCAGCTACACTCAGGACGTGGGTTGAGAAAAGGACGCTATTTCCCTCCTTGGCATGATGACGCATGGCTTCTTTCAAATCATAGGATGCCTGTGGATCCAAACCTGTCAGGGGCTCATCCAAAACCCAAATCTGTGGATTAACCAAAAGAGCACCGATAACGACAACTTTCTGGCGCATGCCATGTGAGAAGGAAGAAATGAGGTTATAGCGATTTTCAGTCAAATCAAAGGTTGTCATAAGGGCTGTTAAACGTTCCTCAACCTGACTAGCTTCCAAATCATAGATACGTGTCAAAAAATACCAGTAGTCATTGGCAGTCAAATTCAAAAATAAATCTGGTGAATCTGGCACATATGCGATTTTTTTCTTAATAGCATCTCGGTGCTGACTAAGAGCCATATCGTCAACATAAACCTCTCCATAGCTAGCTTCAATGATAGATGTCAAAATAGAAATGGTCGTCGTCTTACCAGCACCATTGTGGCCAATCAGACCAAAAATTTCCCCATCACGAATCTCTAGATTAAGATCTGAGAGGGCATCCTTATTTTCATAACGTTTCGTTACATGTTCAAAATGAATCATCTTTTATCCTTTCTTGAGAATCTATTTAACAATAGACTCATTTTACACTTTATATTAGAATGTAAATTAGAGTTATTCCCTTATATTTTATGAACAACATTCTAAGAACACTGGCAATAGATTTAGATAACACTATTTCGTTACCTTCTCATCCATTGTATCATTTCAAAGGTACAATTTCAAGAAAACGTTTGAAAATACGAGACAATTTTGCATTCAGCCTTTGATAATGCTATACTTCTAGTATTTAGAACAAATAGGAGGAAAATCTCTGGTGCCAACTGGAATTATCATCAACTCGCTATCCATTATTCTAGGAGGAATCGCTGGAGGGCTCTTCGGCGACTATCTCAGAAAAGACTTCAAGGAAAACCTTAATCTCATCTTCGGTCTAGCCTCTATAGTTATGGGAATTAGCGCTATTATGAATATGGTTAACATGCCTGCCGTTATCTTTGCGGTAGTTATCGGTACTATTATTGGACTGGCCCTAAAGTTCGGAAACCTAATCAACAAGGGAGCTGGGCTTATGGAAAAAGGCTTGTCCAAAATTACACCAAGTAAGCAAACCGGACTGGCTCACGATGAGTTTTATGCGCAACTCTTGACAGTAATCGTCCTATTTTGTGCAAGTGGGACAGGGATTTACGGGAGCCTTGAGTCTGGGATGACTGGTGAGGCTTCTATCTTAATTTCCAAGTCTATCCTAGATTTCTTCACGGCTATGATATTCTCTTGTAGTCTGGGTTACATTGTTTCAATGATTGCCATTCCACAATTTATCATTTTTTTCCTCCTCTTTGTGAGTGCTGGTTTCATTCTCCCTTTGACGACAAAGGCCATGATTGGAGACTTTAAAGCTTGTGGAGGCTTCCTTATGATTGCGACTGGTTTTCGTATTATGAAACTTCGTCAATTTCCAACCGCCGATATGATTCCAGCCATGATACTGGTCATGCCGATTTCTTGGGCCTGGGTTAATTGGGTAGTGCCTTTGATTAGTTGATGTTACGATTAAAAGGAACAAATACCGTCAATCTACTGCTGGCGGTTTTTGCCTGTATTTACTGTCATTATGGAGTTCATCTATTAAAAACTAGTAACACCTATGCTGTTTATTTCTAATTTTTGTAACCTTGTTTAGATTAAGATGAGTTTGTTATAATAACCTTCGTAGATCTAAGCGACCTACAAGATAATTTTTTTTCATAACCATTTCCATCCTCTAATATTTTAATGAACTTACAATACTGATGGAAATTTATCGGAAAGACTGGTGGAGACACCGGTCTTTTTTACTTGATTTGGGAGACAAAAACCATTCTCTCACTATGAAAGAATGGTTATGCGATAACTTATACTTCTACAACTTCCAAGTCTTTTCCACCTAGGAGAATGAGGTACTTGTCGACCTTGTCCATCTGATAGGCTTGACTGAGAGCCTTAGCATAGAGGCCCATTTGGCCTGTGTAGCGCTCTTTAATCTCACTTGGGTGAGTAAAGTGGTCCGTCTTGTAATCAAAGAGGACAATTCGATTTTCAAGAAGGAGGTAGCCATCGATGATACCACGGACGACGAAGTCTTCCTTACTAGCTGGGTCTTCTGCCAACATAGCAAAAGGTGCTTCACGACGTAGTTTATCTCTATTAGCTAGAATGAGTTTCCCAAGTTCTGTGTCAAAGAATCCTAAAAGTTTTTCTAACTGCACACGCGCCTTGACTTGATCATCTGCCGATACCCGACTGAGAGCCTGAGTCAAATCTTGGAGAGTCACTGTATCAGAAAGAATCAAGCGTTGCATGAGTTCATGGGTTGCTGAACCAACTGCAGCCCCAGTGACCTTATTTTTTTGCCCAAAGTCTGGTAGCTCAAAAGTGGTAGTCGTCTCAAAAGTGGTAGTCGTCTCAAGAGGCTGCACTTCCTCTTTCTTGTCCATAATATCCACGCCCTCTGTATCCATAACTGGTTCGTAGAAAGTCTTCAGCTGACTTGGAGTACGCACCGATGGTAGGTCAATTGCTGGTGCATAGAGTTGGTTGAGTTTTTCAACGCTTTCTAAGACTGTTAGGGCACGCTTAATGTCTCCCGTCTGGCGATTGTTAGATAAGTCATCGGCATCTACTGCCGCCTTGACTTGAACCTGACCAATAGCCTCTGGTGTCAACTCCTCAGCCTCAACAAAGCGAACAGTAAACTTGAGATCCTTTCTCATAAAAGCAGTGTCAAGTGCAATAATCCAATCCTGATAAGTAGCGATTTTGTCACGTAGAGCTACTGGTAGACGATTATTTTCGACATCCGTGCCATATTGCTGGGTTAAGGTTTCCTTACTGCCCTTACCAACTAGGTAAAGTTTTTTCTCTGCACGTGTCATAGCAACATAGAGTAGGCGCATCTCTTCTGAAATACTTGCCCTGCGCTCTTCCCTACGATTTTCCTGGAAGGTTAAGGTCTCAAGAACAACATTTAACTTAGGCAAATTGGTGTTTATCTGGTCTTTGAGGTCAGCTAGATACTTAATGCCAATCCCATTTTCACGATTGATAATGTACTTACCACTCAGTCCATCCTTTCTATGTCCAATGAACTTGCGATTCATCTGCAAGACAAAAACATACTTAAACTCCAGTCCCTTAGCCTTGTGAATAGTCATGAGATTAACAGCATTTTTAGGAACCAAGTCTGTCACTTCCTCTAGGTCGTTACCGCTAGAAATGATCTTGTCAATCATACCAATAAAACGAGAAAGTCCCTTAAAACCTGTCTTTTCATAAGCATTGGCACGCAAGGCAAGAGCGTAAAGATTGGCCTGGCGTTGCTCAGCTCGTGGGAGACTTCCGACGTAATCATAATAGAAACGGTCGTTGTAAATCTTCCAAATGAGGTCATAAAGCGAGTGCCACTTACTGTAGTCACGCCAATCTGCCAATGTCTCTGTGAAAAGAGTCAACTTGTCATCAAGTCCTTGCGTCACGACTTCTGGATGAAGGCCTGATTGGGTATGGGCTGCAAGAAGCTTGTCATAAAATTGCCCCTCATCAGCCTGGACAGCGATACGAGCCAGGTCATCCTCGTTGAAATGAAACATTGGCGAACGAAGGAGGGCAACCAAGGCATAGTCGTTAAGAGGATTATTGATGGCACGAAGGGTGTCCAACATTATCATGACTTCTAGTGACTCAAGATAACTTGACTTGTACTCGTCAGGAACCAAGGGAATTCCGTGCTCCTCAAAGCTCACCATCAAGTCCAGATAGGTGTTACGAGTTGGTGCTAAGAGGGTAATATCCTCAAAACGGACTCCATGCTCGTGGAGTTTAATGATTTCTTTGATAACCAAAGAAATCTCACCACTGCTGATAGGTTGATCAGGACCTTCCTCGTCAGGATTTACACCGGTTTCATCACTATTGTAAATCAGAACCTCAGTCTCATTTTCAGGATGGGGCTCTTTTTGCTTCTCGCTACCCGCTACCAACATATGCGTTTTGTCATAAAGGATATCCCCGATTTCCTGGTCCATGAGGTGGCTGAAAACACCATTGGTCGCATCAAGAACTTCAGATTGACTACGGAAGTTCTCTTTAAGGAGAATCAGCTTACCAGCATCTGGATTATCAAGGAAGAGCTGGAACTTGCCATTAAAAATCTGAGGGTCTGCCTGACGGAAACGATAGATGGATTGCTTAATATCTCCCACCATGAATCGGTTGTGACCGTTAGAGAGAAGCTCCAACATGCGCTCTTGGGTATGGCTATTGTCCTGGTACTCATCCACCATCACTTCATGGTAACGGTCACGGTATCTGGCTGCCACCTCAGGATTTTCCTCCAAAATACGGATGGCGAAGTGGGCAATATCTGAGAATTCAAAAGCATTTTCCTGAATCTTTGCCTGTAAATACTGGTCCGAAAAATCAAGTACAAAGGCCTGAAGCAGCTCTAACAGAGGTAGGATGTCATTATTTTGCTTGGTCAAAACCTCGAGAACAGTGAGCTGGCTATCAACCTCTCGTAATTGGACCACAAACTCATTTTTGGTCTTGTTGTAAGCTTCCTTGTAGGCCTTGAGCTCCTCATCTTTAGGACGGGTCATATTGGTTAAACCAGTACCTCCTGACAAAGTCAAGAGTTGTTTAAGCAAGTCCTCTATATCGCTTTTGTCATTGGCCAAGGCCACCTCAAGAAGACTAATGGCATCTGACACATTTCCCAGATACTTGGCCTTGGCAAATTCACGCTGAGCAAGGCCAAGATGATCTCTCAAAAAAGCTAGAAAATCAGCTAGCAAGCCATCTTTTAGGCTGTCTAAAAGCTCAGCTTTAGCTTTGGTTGGATTGGCCTCCGCCTGCCCTTTCAAGAGATTTTGACGCAGCCATTTTTCTGAGTCTGCAGTAGCTTGTGAAAAATTATAAACATCGTAAACTAAATCACGAAAAGCCTTACTGGTCTTGCCGTTTCCAGTGAAATTACGGACCAATTTTTGGAAAAGATGAGCGCCTTTTCCTTGCATGTAATCGTTGAAGAGATCAGCATAAACCTCATTTTTCATAAGTGTCTGCTCGGCAGGGTCTGTCATGATACGAAAAATAGGTGACACACCCAGGAGATAACCATACTGATTGACCAATTTCTGGGTGAAGGCATCCATGGTTCCAATATCAGCCGTCCCAATCTTGGCAATCTGCTCTGAAAGAAAGGCACGCTCTTCGTCCGTCTCTACCTGTCCCAACTGCTCTGTCAGACGCTTTTCCAAACGCTCCTTCAACTCACCTGCAGCCTTTACCGTAAAAGTTGAGATAAAAAGTTGATCAATACCAACGCCACGTCCAATCATATCAAGGATACGCTCAACCATAACAAAGGTTTTTCCTGACCCAGCTGAAGCTGATACCAAAATATTAGTACCATTACTGTAAATAGCCTCAATCTGTTCTGGTGTTAACTTGCGATCCTTGTCAGAAGCTGCTTCTTGGGCAATGCGCTCCTTAATCTCTGCTGGACTTAAAAAAGCTTTAGCCAACATGGTTGTCCTCCTGGTCTTTTTTGTCTGCTTTCACAGCTTGATCAGTGACTGGAAAGGGGATACTCTTTTCAGCAACTTGCATCTGATGATTGTTCTCATATGTTGCCATCAACTCCAAATAGGCTTCCTTCTTACCCTTACTTGGTAAACGCAAGAGTTTACGAGCCTGACCCATATGGCGGTCGGCCTCGAAGTGAGTAATAGCCTTGATTTGATCCCCTTGAACAGACTTGCCATCCTCAGTATAAGGATTGACCGCAAAATTCCCACTTCGGATAATCTTTGCAGCACCTATAAAAAGTTTAAGATTATAGTCCAACAAGGTTTCTAAGTCCTCCTTGTCGTAGGTGACAGTCTTTTGCAAATCATAGTTTCCACCAGCCAGATGCTCTGTTTCTGAAGCCACAAAGAGCCCCTTATAGGTCAATTCCTTATGAGCCTGAGCCGCCAGCTTATCCAGACCAAACTGAGCAAGGTTAAGCTGTGGATCCTGCATATGTAAATACATGGCCCCAAAAAGTTGATCAGCATCAACCTTATAGGTTTGGCGGAGAGCCTCCAGATAGGTTACCAATTGTGGACTGAGGCCATTGTAGAATTTCTGGATATCAAAGACATTTTTACCTGATTTATAGTCAACGACCCCCAGAGCACCATCCGTTAGTCGGTCCACTCGGTCAATAATCCCTGTAATCTTAATGCTATTTGCTAAAAGCAAGTCAAACTTGGCTTCCTCACTCTCAACCTTAACGGCCGCATTGTCACGCAAAACAGTTGCAGTTGAACGGGCAATATCCTCCAAAATCTGACGAGACAAGCGGCTCTCTTGATCCTCCGTATAGAGAATCTCAAAGGGTTGCTCCTGATTGGTCTGACTAATAGCCTTTTCCAGTTTATCGTCGAAGTTTTCTGATGAAGAATCACTCATAACATGCTCGAAGACACGGTGTAGGTAAGTTCCGTGGTGTCGAGCATCTGGATGGATAGACTCCAACTCCTCCAGACCCAAGACATAGCGCAAGAAATAAAGATACTGATTGTTATAGAAGGTCGTCAGAGCCGAAGCTGATAATTTCAGTGGTTCTTCTCCTGGAAAGACCAGCTTCATGACCTGATCGTCCACCTTGGTTGTCGTCACATCATCAATCACCTTTGGAATCAAAACTTGATCCTTATCAAGTCGCTTACGGAGATAACGTACAGCAACTGACCAGAAAGTCTGGGTTTCCTTGTCCAAATCAACATTCAAATGACTACTGTTAAGAGCAATGACAGTCGACAGAAGATCTCTATAGTTCCCAATCTGGTCACCCTTAGCTTCGAATCGATTGCGTCCCTTTTCAACCAAGGGAAGATCAAGGTCAAGAAGTTCCTTCAAATAAACCGACATATCATCTTGACTCTCATTGAGAATTTGTGGCTGACTGAGCACTAATTGTTCACTAGCTGAATTGAAAAGCGACATGGCCACGAAATGCCCTCGCTGACCATTGCTCTGAGTAACAATATCCAAGCTCCTGTGATCATCCGTCGCCTCATTGATACGACTACGCTCCTCGTCAGATAATAGACTCTTATTTTGTCCTACCTTAGGAAAATGTGATTGGGTCATCCCCAAGGCAAAAACATACCGAGCCGAATGCGGCTGGATCAAATCGTATTTCTTCACATTGACGACATCAACTGTGGCTGGGACCGTACGGTAATCACAGGCCAACATTCCTGAACGCAAAATTGACAAAAAGTCGTCCACTGACAGCGATTCGTCTCCAAAAATGGTCTCAACCTGCTCCAAGAGTTGGGTAAAAGCCTTCCAAACCTGTTCGTTCTGCTCTTTTTCAGCCTCGCTGGCCTTGGCGGTCAAAGTAGCCATCTGACTTGGCAATTGCACAGTCTCTAAAAAGGCCACAAGTTTCTTGAGTAGACTAGAACCCTTTTGTTTGCGACTATTAAGCAACTTGTCCAAGGGCTCTACCAATTGTGACCGTAAGTCATTAAGACGGTCTAAGTCATACTTATCACGACTATTGGCCGTAAAATCAGACAAGAACTTGTGGCGCCCCTTGATATCCGCAAAATTGACATAATACTCAAAAAGGTCTAAATCCTCTTGATTAAAACCACCATAAAGACCAGATTTTACAAGGTTAAGCAAATCCTCGGCTCTATAATTATAGCGCTTGATACGCTCTAGTGAATCCACAAACTGCACCAAAGGGTGGCTAGACATACTTTCTTCCTTACCGAAATAATAGGGAATATCAAATTTTCGAAAAATCTGCCCCACCTGAAGCTTGTAACTCTCCTCATCACCAAGCAAGACTAAGATATCCTTGTAACGTTTGCCATCCGCTAGTAACTGACGAATACTCTTGGCAACCTGAGCCACTTCTTCCCTTTGATTGACCACTTCCCAAACCTGTAGTGCTTCTTTGTCCTGATCAATCAGCTGTTCGTCTATGGTACTAAAATCATGACGACTCTCCAAAAGGCGACTGATACGTGCAAAAGAAGGATTGCCCTCCTTGTCCGTCGTTACATAATCTGGTGTCACCTTATAGGTCTGAGCTAAAGTTCTCAAAAAATCCACTGAGGCCTGATAAACATTGCCATAGACAAAGTTAGCCTTATAGGCTTTTTGACTGGTATAAGTTCCAATAACAATCTGATGGCACTTCTCATTCAAGAGGGCAATCAGAGCTTCCTCCTCAGCTGAGAAACGGGTAAAGCCATCAATGACCAAAACCGTGTTACTCAGGGCCTCATCCAGATGTCCTGAGGTAATTTCCTTAAAGAAGGCACAAAGCTTTGATTGATTGTCAAAATCCCCTGCCAACAAGAGCTCCTGAGTTGCACTGAAAATCCTTATCAAATCCTCTTGTTTCTCAACATGATCCAAATGCTGCAAATCCAGAACTGTCATATTGGCCTGCTGCAACTCTTTATAAAGGTCCACCAATTGATCAATAAAGTTGCTATCCTTACGCAAACGCCCATAAACCTTGAGCTCATCATCGCCCATGTGCGACAATACCTTATAAAAAATCATGGCTAAACCTGTATCATCCAACTGAGTCTTTGGATTACTCGTATTGAGAATAAAATACCTAGCCATCTGAGTAAAACGAGTCACCGTAATCTCAAAGGATGCTGATTGAGGCAGGTACTCCAAGACCTTACGCTCCTTCTCAAACGATAGGGCATTAGGAGCAATATAAAAAACTCTCTTTCCCTTTTGAGCATATCTAGTCGCCTGCTCCGTCAGAATTTCTGTTAAATCCTGAGACATATCCGTATAAAGTAATTTCATAAGACGTCCCTTTCTTGTCTCTACACCAGTCGTTCGGGCTAAGCAAAAATCGCCATTCACTTAGCGCTAACAACCACTAATCCTTGCTATTATAACACAGAATCAAGCAACAATCAGACTCCTCCCTTGTCACCTTGTCCTAAACTTCAGACATAAGCACAAGCACGACAGCAAAGAACTCTCCTTTATGGTCCTATAGCCCAAAAAAAGAGCCAAATCAAAAGATTTAGCTCCACAACTTTATTTAAAAATTAATTCCTGTTTGAAAAGGTAATCACCACTGCTTGTAATTAGTTTGGCATCACTATACTTCTTAAGAATATCCTTGGCTGAGTGAAGGTTAAGACCAGAGGTCTTCTTCTGATTTTCTTCCTGCATAATGGCATCAAGGTCAACTTTTTCTTCTTGCGTCCGATTTTCCATGACGAAATGGTAGTTGCCATTCTTATCATGGCTATGAAAACTAAAATTGATTTGACTTACAGGCACCTGCTTACTCTCATCAATCGCATTACTAAAGAAAATGGACACTGGGAGGGTCAAGTCAACCACATTCATAGCAAAGCCGGAAATCTCCTCAGGAATGTCACAGGTCACTGGAATATTATTACGTTTATCCTCCATTTTTGTTAGTTAAGATTCCTTTGATTCAATGTTTTTATGGCATTCGCTCTATGCGCCAAACCATCAAGGATATCGAGGTGAATACGGCTTATCGTTGGTTTCTTGGCTTATCTCTGGACGATAAGGTGCCACATTTTACAACTTACGGTAAGAACTATAGCCGACGCTTTCAAAATAAAGAATTGTTAGCACACATTTTTAGTCATGTGCTTCATCAAGTTTTAGAGGCTGGGCTCATTGATCCCTCAGAAATCTTCATTGATGGGATACCTATCAAGGTAGCTACTAATAATCATAAGTCCAAAAATGTTGTTGATCAAAAAGCTAAATTCATGAGTGAACAATTGGATGTTGAAATTAATTTAGACAGGAAGAAGCATGCAAAAAAGTTCTTAAAGCCCGCCAAAAAAGGCGAGGCCAAATCTAAGAAACAATCAACGACTGATCCAGATAGTGGTTGGTTTCACAAGGGAGAACACAAGG
>SKER01001133.1_pt1 | contig 23535 bp, 20 predicted proteins | sample 4826961 | NCBI WGS metagenome assembly SKER01 (sample SAMN11008804, study PRJNA524170) | human gut metagenome | biome: Human fecal sample; material: Feces; isolation source: fecal sample from pouch patient p47 | host: Homo sapiens | place: Israel: Tel-Aviv | collected 2016-11-16 | reverse complement strand
AACGCATGGCGTCACGATACTGAAGCCTGCCATCTAACGGCGGGTACGGCTCGTTGCTGGAGTCGTGCACGCATACGCGCGTCGGCGTGCGTATGCCGTGATGTGACCTTTGTAGTGGAATTGAAGAATTGAGAACACTCGTATGTCTTCTAGTAGTACAACAACTGAACCAACTGTGCGCGAAACATCCGAGGTTTCCGGCGATGACAATGCGAATGCGCGCGCAGCGGTCCATAGCGCGAACAAACCCGGTGCCGCCTATGCCGCAGCAGTGGCCAACGGGGAATCCGAGCGTGCGTGGATCCGCCGTGTAGTGCTTCTACTCACCGGCCAGGCGTTCTCGCTGCTGGGCTCCAATATTGTGCAATATGCCATCTGGTGGTGGATCGTATTGCAGACTAAAACCGGTTCGGCCATACTGCTGGCCACGTTGTTTGGCGTGGTGCCGCAGGCCATCGTCTCGATTTGCGGCGGCTCCTGGGCCGACCGTCACAGTCGCAAGTTGCTGATTATGCTGCCGGATATGGTGATTGCTGTGGTCACCGTCGTGCTGTCGCTGAGCTTCGCGATGGGATGGGCGAGTCTGACCATGATTTTCGTGGTGCTGTTCATTCGTTCGGCGGGAGGCGGGGTGCAGACGCCCGCTGTGCAGTCGTTCATACCGGATGTTGTTCCCTCGGGCAAACTATTGCGCGTCAACTCAATATACGGCGTGATTAATTCGGCGAATATGATTGTGGCACCTGCGGTGGCTGCTGTGCTTATCAACACAGTGCCGCTGTGGTCGATTCTGTTAGTCGATGTGACCACGGCCATTATCGGCGTCGGCTTTGTGGCGTCGATCAAAGCGCCGAAGAAGAGCGCGGAACATGTTGCGAGGCGTATGGCTGAAGCGGAGAATAGCGGGCAACCCACACTCGAACCGATGTCGGATGCCAATGCTGATCGTTCGCTGATTGCCAGCGTCCGTCGTGTGTTTGCTGACTTGAAAGATGGTTTCAGCTACACATGGCGCCGGGCGAACCTGCGCAACGTGGTGCTCGGTGACGCCTTGGTGTGCTTCGTGGCCGTGGCGCCGATGAACCTTACGCTGTTGCTCATGACCCGCGAATATGAGGGCATCGATTTGAATCTCGGATTCATCAACCTGACCACCGCCTCCGATAAACTCGCCGCCAACGAGCTGGGATGGAGCATCGGTATGCTGCTCGGCGGCGCGCTGATGTCTACCATCGGTGCCAAGCTCATCCGCAACAACATGCGCGTGGTCGCCTTCGGCATCGCTCTGGTGGGCGTCTCCGTCGTTGGTCTTGGCGTGGTTCACAATCTGCTGGCGTATTTGCTGATTGATGTGGTGAACGGTTTGGCTTCGGCCATCTGCATGGGCCCGATGCGCACCATCATCCAGACCGAGGCCGATGAGAAGATGGTGGGCCGTGTATTCGGCCTTGACACCACCCTGAGCACGCTCGGAATGCCGCTCGGCATGTTGATCTTCGCGCCACTGGCCGACGTGATCCCGATTTCGCTGGTGTTCATCATCGGCGGTGTTCTGACCCTGCCCATCGGCATCTATCTGTTCGGCCAGGCGCGCCGTAACGTCAGTGCGCAGGTGACGCGAACAGCGGCCTGACAGGCACCTGACGGCCACCTGCCAGACGTAAAGTCAACTACCAGATTTGCGCATACAGATCGTAAGACACATACTTCGGCAGATCGTAGACGGTAATCGAGAATGGCGTGGATCGGCCATTGCCCGGCCAATCCACGAATGCGATATCTCCATAGATGATTGCGTTCTGTGCGTTACGCAGTACTAGGGAAATCTTGATTTGCTGTCCATCAGATGGCTTGAATCCATCTGCCACGGCGCGGACCTCGCCATTGAACGTCGTGCCGCCGTCCCTGTTGTCTATTTTGGATATTCCACTGATGGGGAAGGCGGCGGTTCCCTGAGCCTTGGCGACGTTGTATGTATCCGGATTGAGCACAGTAAAATCAACCGTTTCTGGGGCGGTGCCTTCGCCTGCTTGACCGGCGTTATATACAGTCTGATTCGGGAATGCCATATTCAGTGCTTGCGTCTGCGAGAACACGATGGAACCGTCTTTGGCCCGCCCCGTAATGGTAATCTGCGGATACTGCACCTGCTGGGTCTTACTGGTGTTGCGCAGGGCGAAAGCGTAGTGGACATACCCTTGCTGGTCCGCCGACCAGCCGGATTCCACTATTTTCAGAGGATTGTCGGTGACGGTGTCTTGATTGTCTCCATCAGCGCCGTCAGTGCCGCCTACTCCGCCCGTGCCATTGGCATTGTCGGTTCCTGACCCGTTCGAGGAGTGCCCGCCATCGGCCTTATCGGTTGATTGGCTGCTGGATTGTGTCGAGGAATCGGGTGATGTTGCCGACCCGATAATGCCAAGTTGGCCTGCCAACACAATGCCTCCCGCAATGGCGGCGATTATCAGTGCCGCTCCGGCAATGGACCACAGCACGATGGCGCGTTTGCTCAAGTGCAGACGCCGGAATAGTCGAGACGCCGACGCGCTGCCGTTCGTTGTTCTCGTTGATGGCGGATTTGCCGATGATGCGTTCGGTATGGGCGGATTGGACTGGGAGAACAGCGCCTGGCGAAACTCTTGGACGCTCTGTGGCCGTTTGCTGGGCTCGAATGCGCACGCATAGCCGATGACGGCGCGTAGTCGAGCCGGTACTGCGGCATCATCGGCAAGTCGCTGCTCGTAGTCGCTGGCATCGGGATATACGCCGGTCAGCATGAATCCGAGTAGCCGGCCCAGCGAGAATACGTCGGAACGCGCGTCGGTTTTGGCAAAGCCATATTGCTCAGGCGAGGCGAATCCGTAGGTGCCAAGCGCCGTGGTATCCCGTGAACGGTTGCTTGCCTCTGACCGGATGCGCGCGATGCCGAAATCGATGAGATGCGCGCCATCCTGGGCCACGATGACGTTGGCCGGCGTGATGTCGCGGTGGATAACGCCGTGCTGGTGAAGCTCCTGCACGGCTTCGCAAATTTGGTCGATAAGCTGCACGGCCACATTCGGTGCAAGCCGCCCGTTTTCCTCCGCAATTTGCGCAAGCGTGCTGCCCGGCACGTAATCGTAGACGATGACGAACCGGTCGGGCAGCTCGTACGTCGCTTCCACACGCGGCAGACGATTACTCTGGCAGGCGCTGAGCGCCGCCCACACATTGCGTTGCGCTAGGGGAGAGGGAATCTTCTTGCGTACGAACGGGCCGTTGCCGTCAATGCTCACCAGTTCGGTGACGCCGGAAGGTCCGCGAGCGAGCGTACGCTCGACATGGTACGCATCGTCGATGCTCATCGCATGCATCGCCTGCTTATCGTCCATGTCTCTCCTTGATGCCCTCTTACTTGCGTCTCACTGGTGAGTGTTGTTGGGCCGAATGTCGTCAATCGGCCGGTAGCAACGTCGCCTCTCCCATACGATACAACTCGTCGTCCGTGGCAATGCGGTCGAATCCATTGCGTATGCACCAGATGATAATCGCGTCGCGTCGCTGTTTGCACCACAGTTCGGAAACGCCTGCAAGACGAAGTAGCCGTTGGGTTTCACGTAATGTGCACTTGAGACCAAAAGCCAGCATAATGGCGTGATCTCGGCCGGGGCGGCTTTTGCCGGAGAAAATGTCATAAACCACTGTGGCGTTGAGGCCGGATGCCCGCACCACGTCGGCTCGTCTCAGGTCATGGGCTTCCATACGGTCGAACAGATAGTCGGTCAGCGTGCGTGCGCTGACGAGTCCCTCATCGAGATACTGCTCAATGCTGGCGCTGGCGAGCAGCCGATCCAACAGTTCCTCGGTCAAATGTTCTTCGGGGATGTCTGCCATTGCCCATGCTCCTTGTCGCTGTGTTGCGGGTGCTGTGCTGCGCCATCGTACGCGGTTGCTCGATTCCCAGCGTACAGGACGCCGACTTTTCGGAAACACGCCGAAAAATTCAGTTGTCAGCTGATGTATGGCCCGCGCGTGTCGCCGACAATGGTCGATGCCATCCGTGTAGGTGCGGTGGCGGAAAGGATGTTCATGCGCGGTATCAAGCATCGACAATAAAGCTAACATGCATACAAAATGCTAATTTGCGTACATAATAACAACGCCATACACTGGTTTCGATGTATCGCAGAGCAAAGCGAGCAATAAGAAGGGACGCAATGATGAGCGAACGATACCGGCTTGCCATGGCAGTCGGATTGACCGTAACGGTTGCCGGGCTTGCCTCTTCTGTGCTGGTAATGCTGCTGCTTAAGGAAAGAAGGGCATCATGACAACGCCATTTGATCAACAACCTCAGCCGGTTCCACCGTCCGAAGGCACGAATGACGCACCGGAAGATCGCGCGAATGCGCCTACCGTGCCGAATACTGTACCGGCTGGCCAACCGAACGTAGCGTCTGATGGTGCTACCACTACTCCGATGGCTCCGGCTACGGCATCGCAGCGGCCCGCCGGCGCGCCATTTGATCGTGTATATGCGGTCAGTCCGCAACAGCTGTTCCAAGTTATTCACGACCAGCTGACTACTGGCGCCACGTTTACCTTGGATAACGAAAACACCCAGACCGGAGCGTTTTCCTTCCACTCCTATGATGGGGTGAACTGCACGCTAACCGTAGTCCCGCAGGGTGCGGCAGGGGCCGCCATTCGTCTGGAGGCGACTGGAAACGAAAGCGCCAAGCGCGTTGATGAGTTCCTCGCCGCTCTGGACAAGCGTATTGGTGTGGCTCCTGCACCCGCCACACATGGTGCCGGTGCTGCCACTGGTTTTGCTGGTGCCGCTGCGCCTGCCGTGCTTGCTCCGAATGCACAAGGGGTGAAGAAGACTTCCAAGCTGGCTGTGTTCGCCATTATTTGGGGAGTGTTGTTCGTACTCGCCCAATTTGTGGATGTTTCTGGCCGATCCTGGGGCGGACTGCTGTTCGCCACGGTGATTCCGGCACTGCTCTCAGGCTTCGCCGTATACGTGACCCGCCCGAGTGGCAAGGTGCAAGGCCGAGTGCTGGCCTGGGTGGCAGTCGGTATCACCGTTGTGGGTCTGGTAATCGGTGGCGTGTTCGTAATTCGTGACGATGCGAAGGCCAAGGCTGATCGGGCGGAATTGGAAGCATCGCTCGCCACCAAGTGCGAAGCATATTCATGGCCGGAGTCGGATATCGCGGCGCTGCTGCCGCAGCCGAAATCCACAAAGGGTGAAATTAAAAGCGAGTCTTCGGACTATTTCTCCATCGAGGTGTGCGGTACCGACGCCAAGCAGTATGCCGACTACGTCAAGTCCGTGCAAGACAACGGTTTCACCGTGGACTATAGCAAGTCCGCTGACAGTTTCAATGCCAAGAACGCCGATGGATACAGTGTGAGCGTTTCTCGTGACACTGACGACGAGACCATCATGTCCATCACTATCCAGGTTCCGGAAAAGAAGGAAGATACGTCTACGGACGGCGACGCCGCGAGACAGGATGATAAGAGCACTGGTACGGGCACTGATTCCAGCGATGCCAACAAGCAGAGCGACCAGTCTTCGGATCAGAAGGCGCAGCAGAACACCAATGACAGTGCTGACTTCAAGGCCACGATGGACAGCTACGAGGCCTTTATCGATGAGTATGTTGCCTTCATGAACAAATATCAGAAATCCGACAACGTGGTCAGCATGGCTACCGACTATGCCAGCATGATGAAGCGTTACTCTGAGTTCTCCCAGAAGGTAGACGCCATTGACGAAAACTCCCTCAGCAGTGAGGATTCGGCCTACTACACCGAGGTCATGACTCGATGCACGCAGAAGCTCGCATCGGTGGGCCAGTGATCAGACTGGCGTATCGAGGTAACGGTTTTCCAAGAAAGGAACGATGACGATACATGGGTATACGCGGCAGACAGTACACGCCAATGGATGAGCCGGTCTTCAACAAGGCCATCCCCGGAACGGAGGCTCTGGCCGGGGCGCTGAAGGACACTTTTGGCGCATTCCGTAGTGGGCTTGGGATTACCGAACCCGTGGTTTCGGTGAATTGCGAAGGTTGTGGCGCTCCGCTTTCCGGTCATCGCAAAGAAGTCGTTCGATGCGAATACTGCGATCGCGAAACGCAGCTATAACCAACATGCCAGCATAACGGCCGGTCTTGCGATTGCATAGTCGCAAGATCGGCCATATGCATGAGATATCGAGGAAAAAACAGATGGCAGTTATTAAGGCGTTCGCCGGCGCGCTCGGCGGTACATTCGCGGACCTGTGGCGTGATATCATCACCGCTGGTCCGTTCACGGAACACACCGTCGTTGTGCCGGGCATTCCCCGCGGAAGCAACAACGATCGCGGTTCGAATGAATACGGTTCCGAGGGAATAATCACCAATGGTTCGCGTATCTATGTGCCAGAGAATACTGCGGCGTTCATTTTCTCTGAAACAGGTATCGAAAACGTCATCACCGAGTCGGGCGGTTATGAATATCGCAACGGGGAGCAGAGCGTGCTCGCCGGAGACGGCATCGGATCGTTCTTCAATCAGGTTGCCGATCGATTCACCTTCGGAGGTCAGCCTGGCCGCACCAAATATGTGGCCTTCGTCAACCTGCGTGAGATTCGTGGCATCAAATTCGGCACTTCTGCGCCGCTGGTGTATAACGACCGGTTCTATGGCGTCGATTTGGAAATTCGCGCACGCGGATCCATGTCGCTAAAGGTCGCTGATCCAGTTCGATTCGTTCGTAACTTTGTGCCTGCCACTACCGTGTCGTATTCATTCGATGATGAAGGGCCACGTAGGCAGATTCTGTCCGAATTCGTACAGTCGTTTATTGTGGCCATCAATTCGTTGTCCAATGAATATCGTATTTCGCAATTGCCCGGCAAGGCGAATGACATCGCAGCATGCGTGCGTGGCGATCGAGCCAATGCCGGTACATGGAATGATCGTTTTGGCTTTGAAGTGTCCAGCGTGGGCATCGAAAGCATCGAGTTCACCGAGCAATCACGTCAGCTCGTGCAGCAGTTCGCCTCGAATAAGATGAATGTTGCCGCATACGAGGGCGTTTCCCAGCAAGCTGGCAATATGGCTGCCCAGCAGCGCATTGCGCAAGGCATCCAAGACAACGGCTTTGGCGATGGTGGCATGTTGCTGGGCATGAATATGGCACAAGCCATTAATCCTATGACGGCCGCCCCGGTTCAAGCGCCGGCACCTGCGCCGGCACCGGAAGCCGCTGCTCCCGCCTCTCACACGGCATCCATGTCTGTGGAAGAACAAGTCGAGGCGATGAAGAAATTGAAGGAATTGGTTGATATCGGCATTCTCTCCCAAGAAGAATTTGATGCAAAAAAGCACGAAATTCTCGGCCTATAAACGGTGCATTCATGCAACTCGAAACAGCTGATAATGAGGGAAACGCTGGTGCGACACGGACAAAATGGTGCTCAGGGCTTCGAACTGGGTTGTTCAATCCGTTTCGATATTTCGGCGACTCAGCGCTTGTTCGGGCCGCCGTCCGGGAACATCAAGTAGGTGATGATGCCGGCGGCGGTTCCACTGGCCAATGCGCCGGTGATGACGGCGAGAGCCTGCATCGCCGTGCTGAGCGTGGGCTTGCCCGTTGCGGCAGTCTTTGAAGCCTTCAATGTGGCGGCACTGGGCTTGCGTTTCTCGGTGGCGGCGTTGTCGGCAGCGTTGCCACAGCCTGTATTGACTGGGGCATTGTCGGCAACGGCCTCGCCGTCTTGCTCTTGGGCGCGCCGTTCGCGAATGCGTTGCTCAATGGGATCGTCGACCAAAGTCTTGATGATGCGTGCCAGATCGCGGTCTTCACGACGTGCGATCTCGGCGCTGAACACCGTACGTAAAGCGAGATACTGCAGTTTGGTCATCGGGCTTTTGCCGGTCTCCAAGTTAGACACCGTCTGTCGCGCGACTCCCAGCTCGTCGGCCAGTTGCTGAGTCGTCCATCCGGCTACCTTGCGAATCGGACCCAGGTTCTCCTGAAACTTATCAATCCACCATTGTTCGATTTCAGACGTCGCCATTACGCACCTCCTTCCACGCTGTCACCAGTGTACGTTACCTGTACCGAAATCAATCCAAAAAACAGTGTTCATGTGAAATTCACTGCGTATTTGCGCTTTCGCCGGCTTACCGAGATTAGCCTTAGACAAGGAATAACAGAGTAGAAGCAGAAGGTATGCGCGTATTCGATTTCGACGGAACCATCTATGATGGCGAAAGCCTGTTCGACTTGTACCTGTATTCCGCCCGGCACGACCCGAAAGTGTTCCGCTACATCGCCCCCGTGCTGCGGTACGCAGTCAAATACAAGCTTGGCCGGGCCACGCTTGAACAAATGGAATACGGCGTGGGTAAGATGACCGAAGGCTATCTCACGGAACTGAGCCGATCCAAACGGGTGGCGAGCGTCGAACAGCTCGTGGACGACTTCTGGGACCGATATTACGCACGTATCAAGCCTTGGTACCAGCCTGAGTCGGACGATGTGATCCTCACCGCATCCTTCGATCTGACGGTGGGGGAGGCCTGCCGCAGACTCGGCGTGAGGAATCTCGTGGCCAGCGAGGTGGATGTGGGGACGATGAGGGTCACGTACCTCAACTTCAGCACCAACAAGGCCAAACGGTTCCGCGAACTGTACGGTCCGGACGTCGTCATCGACGAGTTCTACACCGACTCCAAATTCGATCAGCCGATGATCGACATGGCCCGGCACGCGTTCATGGTCAAGGGGAACACCATCACGCAAGTCAAGTAGGAAACAACAGAAAACAACACAACGTAACCAATAACGAAAGGGGAACATATATGAGCATGCCGCTCGATCTATACGTAATCCGGCATGGCGAATCCGAAGCGAACGTCATCGTCCAGGCGGGCGAACAGGGCGACAACTCCCTGTATACGCAGGACAACGTCACCGTACCCGACCGCTCCTGGAGACTCACCGCCACCGGACGCAAGCAGGCCGACTGCATCGGTCGTTGGCTGGTCAGCCAGCAGCAGCTGTTCGACCGTTACATGGTCTCGCCATACGTGCGCACCCGCGAAACCGCAGCCACCATGGCCCTGCCCAAGGCCAAATGGGAGGAGAACCGTGTGCTGCGCGAACGTTCCTGGGGTGAAATCAACACCATCACCAAGGACGAATTCAAAAACAACTACGCACGCAACTGGAACTTCAAGAACACCGATCCGCTGTACTGGCGTCCGCCGGCAGGCGAGTCGATTGCCGATGTGGCCGAGGACCGTGTGCACAACATCCTGACCTCGCTGAGCCGCAAATCCGATTCGGAATCCGTGGTCATGGTCACCCACGGCGACTTCATGCTCGCCCTGATGCTCACCATCGAGGATCTGGCCGACGAGGAATTCCTGCATCGCGCCGACTCGGACGACTGGAAGATCACCAACTGCACCTGCCTGCACTATACACGCCGCGACCCGGAAACCGGCCGCACCTCCAAGCGTGTGCGCTGGGAGCAGACCGCCCGGCCCGTGCTCGACGAGACGACCGGCCGCTGGGAGGTCAAGGTGGAGCCGTGGCGCGAATTCAAGCGCCCGTATCTCTCCAATGGCGATTTGGTGGATGTGGTGCAGGCCGTCGATCCACACCTGCTGGAGTATTACGGCAAATAGCCTTTCCCGGAAGAGAGACTTCACAAAATCTTCGTGAGCTAGAATGGTGCGTGGTGCGGCTGGTTGTGAATGCCGTGCCCCAAGCGAGAGCGAGGAGAGTAGTAATGTCCAATATCTTCCAATGGCAATTGCATGGCGACGGCAAGACGCTGGCGCCCGGCGAGGTAGTCGAGCCCGATGAACGTCTGACTTGGGTGCGCACCGCCGGTATCGGCGCACAGCACGTCATCGCCATGTTCGGTGCCACCTTCCTGGTGCCGATTCTGACGGGCTTCGACCCGTCCACCACCCTGTTCTTCACGGCTATGTCCACCGCACTGTTCCTGCTTATCAACAGGAACGTGCTGCCGAGCTATTTGGGCTCGTCCTTCGGCTTCATTGCACCGATCACCGCGGTCACCACCGCCAACAAGGGCATTGCGGTCGCCAGCTTCGGCATCATGGTCACCGGTATTCTGCTGGCTCTGGTTGGCGTGCTCGTGCATTACGCCGGCTCCAAATGGATCGACATCATCATGCCGCCCGTGGTCAACGGCGCGATCGTGGCCATCATCGGCTTCAATCTGGCACCTTCCGTGTGGACCAACTTCCAAGCCGCGCCCGACACCGCACTGGTTACCCTGTTGGCCGTGCTGCTCGTGGCTGTGCTGTTCAAGGGCTTGCTGGGTCGCCTCAATATTTTGGTCGGCGTGATCATCGGCTATGTATATGCCTGCATCCGTGGTCAGGTCGACTTCTCCGCCATCGGCGACGCCGCATGGATCGGCTTCCCGAAGTTCCACCTGCCGCAGGCCGATTTCTCCATCCTTCCCATGTTCATCCCTGTTGTGCTTGTGCTTGTGGCTGAGAACGTCGGCCATGTCAAGTCCGTGGCCCAAATGACCGGCCGCGACTACGACAACCAGATCGGCACCGCCCTCATGGCCGACGGCCTGGGCACCACGCTCGCCGGCTTCGGCGGCGGCTCCGGCACCACCACCTACGGCGAGAACATCGGTGTGATGGCCGCCACCAAGGTGTACTCCACCGCCGCCTACTGGTGCGCCGCCGCCTTTGCCCTGATCCTGAGCCTGTGCCCGAAGTTCGGTGCCGTGATCAACACGATCCCCGCCGGCGTGCTCGGTGGCGTGACCACGCTGCTGTATGGCATGATCGGCATGATCGGTATCCGCATCTGGGTGGAGAACAAGGTCAACTTCGACAAGCCGCTGAATATCATGGTGGCAGCCATCACCATGATCATTGCCATCGGCCAATTCGCGTTCACTGTTGGTGGCATTTCCTTCAACGGCATTGCCATTGGCACGATCGTGATTCTTGTGGCCTACCACGGCCTGAAGGCCATTGGCAAGGCAACCGGCACTATTGCCAAAGACGATCCGGATATTTTGTAGTGTGTTTTAGGGCTACTGGGCTGTATCTTGGCTCAGCCCTTTTGCACAATGGCCCCTACCTTCACGGGTGGGGGCCATTTGCGTGTTCCATGGAGCGGTGCTCGCCTTACGTGGTGGTAAAACCCATGGGGCGGCAAATATCCCATGGGGTGGTAAAACCCTCATGGGGCGGTAGGTGAAAATGGCTTTATTCTGCGGTTTCACAATTTCTTCAAACCGCCCCATGGGCAAGTTGCCGCCCCATGGGCGAGTTACCGCCCCATGGGGTCATAAGTAAAGAGTGGGATGACAGTGTGGCGAGCACCAAGCAAAGTAGGGGGCTTACGCTAAGCTCGGAAAGCTTGCGTAATTTGCGTAACCTTTGACATGAAAGGCCACTGTGCCCCGTAATAATTTCGATGATCGTGACGATTCCGCTGATTTCCAGATGAACGACAGCGCGGAATCCCGCCCCCTTACCTTTGGCGAACTTGGCGTACCCGGACCGCTGGTGCGCGTGCTTGCGGCAGATGACAAGAAGACCGCATTCCCCATTCAGGCCGACACCCTGCCCGATTCACTGGCCGGCCGCGACATTCTCGGCCGAGGTCGCACCGGCTCCGGCAAAACCCTCGCATTCTCCATTCCGCTGGTCACCCGCCTCGGTTCCTACGATTCGTTCGGCGAAATCGCGATGGAGGAGTTCCGCAAGGAAATCAAGCGCCGCAAGAAGGCCAGCCTGGAAGAGCGCCGCGCCGACGACTTCCTACCGCACCCGCGCGGCCTGGTGCTGGCCCCCACCCGCGAGCTCGCGAACCAGATCAACGACGTGCTGATGCCGCTGGCCCACACGTTCGGCATGAACACCACCACGGTGTACGGCGGCGTCAAGTACATCCACCAGATCCGCGATCTGAAGGCCGGCGCCGATATCGTGGTCGCCTGCCCGGGCCGCCTTGAGGACCTGCTGCGCCAGCAGGCGCTCACGCTCTCGTCCGTCGAAGTCGTGGTCATCGATGAGGCCGACGAAATGGCCGATATGGGCTTCCTGCCACCGGTCAAGCGACTGCTTGAGCAGATTTCGCCCGACGCCCAGCACATGCTGTTCTCCGCCACGCTCGATCACGGCGTGGATGAAGTGGTGAACACCTTCCTGCACGATCCCAAGGTGCACGAGGTCGATTCGGCCACCGCCGAACCCGACCTGATGACCCACCACGTGTTCGAAACCACGCGCGGCGACAAGCACGAACTCGTGCGCATGCTCGCCTCGGGCGAAGGCCGCCGCATCCTGTTCACCCGCACCAAGTTCCAGGCCAAGAAGCTCGCCAAGAACCTGACGCAGAACGGCATTCCGGCCGCCGAGCTGCACGGCAACCTGAACCAGAACCAGCGCGATCGCAACCTCGCTGCGTTCGATTCCGGCGATGTGCGTGTCATGGTGGCCACCGACGTGGCCGCCCGTGGCATAGACGTCGGCGGCGTGGAGCTCGTGGTGCAGGTCGAGCCGCCGGCCGACCCGAAGTCCTTTGTGCACCGCTCCGGTCGTACCGCCCGCGCCGGCAAGGCGGGCGACGTGGTCACCCTCGTGCTGCCCGAGCAGCGCCGCGAGACGCGCCGCTTGCTGAACCAGGCCGGCATCAAGACCAAGATGATCGAAGTGACCCACGATTCGCCCGAAGTGCTTGAGCTTGTGGGCGACCGCGCCGAGCGCGTGGATGGTTGGAGCCTCGACAAGTCGCAGCCCGTGGGCAACCCGCGCAAGGGCAAGAACAGGGGCGCCAAGAACGCGGCGGGCGACGAGTCCGGCCGCGGCGGCAAGCGCAAGCACAATCGCAATCGCAACCGTGACGAGCAGAACGTTGCCGAGACCGAGTTCCAGCACGAGAACGCAGGCGGCGAGTTTGTTGCCGAAGGCGAGCCGCAGCGCAAGCACGGCGACAAGGCCAGCAAGAAGGCCGTGAAGAAGAACCGCAACCGTGCGGAACGCCGTGCAGGCATGAGCAACCCCGAGGCCGAGCGCCGCGACTATCTGTTCGAGCATGGCGATGACCGCCGCGAGGAGCGCCGCAAGGGCGACCGTCGCGACGGATACGGCAAGAACCGGTACGACGAGCGTCAGGACAATGGCCGCGACCAGCACGGCAAGAACCGTCGCAATGATCGGTACGGCAAGGGCGACAAGTTCGATAAGCGCGACAGGGCCGGATACGGTCGCAACGATGATTTCGGCAGCCGCAGGCACAATGCGGGCCGTGATTTCGAACGGTCCGATTCCCGCGATTTCGAGCGTCCGCGCAAGCCTCGCCGCAATGAACGCAGCCACGAGGATCACGGCTTCTCCTATGACGAGCGCTCCCATGACGGCCGCAGACAGTCCATGCGCAACACCCGTCAGGGCGAAGGCGGCAAGCGCATCCATCGCAAGAACGAGAACCGCATCGTACGCGACGAGCGTTCAGAAGGTGCCAAGCGTCACGAACGCCGCATGATCGCCAAAAACGGCAACACGGAAGGCCCGAACCGCCGTCATTCCAAGAAGAATCGCCACAATGCGCCATTCCGTATGAAGTCTGGACGCCGTTAGTCCGACAGCGCGTATGAATCAGGCCCGACGACCTTTGATGGTCGTCGGGCCTGATTGTGTTATAGGCCGGTGTTTGCGATGCGGATGCCTGTTCGCCTGCCTAGCGGCCATGACGATTGCACTTATCGCCGCAGTCGTTGTGATCGTGGCCATGCCGAAACGGCGGTAATGGCCTGTACGCACCCTAGAATAACGGATATGACGCAATCGCAGCCCCGATCCAAACGCACGCCCACCCTTGAAATCCACGGGAGAATCCTTGACGCGGCAAGGCGGATCGTGGAACGGGACGGTGTGGATGGTCTGACCATCCGTGCGCTGTCCGCACAGGCCGATGTGTCGCCCACCAGCATCTACCAGCACATCGGCGGCAAGCAGGCGGTGTGCGATGCGCTCATCGACACATACTTCACCGATCTGCGCGAACAGCTCATCGCCATTGACGAATCCGACCCCGTGCTGCGCCTGCGCAGGGCGGGCATAATCTACCGTGAACACGCGCTGGACGCCCCCGGCATTTACGCGCTGGTCTGGATGGGGCAGGCGTCGGACTCGGCCCAGCACTGCCTGGACGCCATCACGCAGATCATTCGATACGGCCAGGCAGCATCTGTATTCCGCGGCGATGACCCCCATCTAATCGCATCCTCCATCTGGGTGTCCATACACGGGTTCATCCAATTCGAACTGCGTTCCGCACAACCCCGCACACGCGGCCGCGAACGGGTCGACCGGTCGTACGGTTACCTGCTCGACCTGCTGATCCGAGGCATTCAGAGGTGAATGAGTTAGCTCCCTCTGATGAGGGAGCTCACCATTGATACGCTGTACTGCCATCGGCGTTGCGGATGGTGAAAGTGGGGGATTGCTCGATGTTGAGGTCCACGGTCAGGGAATGCTGGGCGTCGGCGCTCGTCGAACGATAGACGAAGTGCTTGTTTTCCAGCTTCACGGCCTCGGTACGCGCATCCAGCAGCCATGGGTTGCGACGGCGCAGCGCGATCAGCGCCTGATGCAGCCGGTATGTCGGCTCTCCCAGCGTGGACAGTTCGGCAGGGGAGCCGGGGAACTTCGGACGTACGTCGTCATCGCCGCCGAAACGCTCCTGTTTGACGCCCACATAGCCCTGTTCGTCGCCGTAATAGATGCTTGGCACGCCGCCGACCGTCATGAGCACCGCCAATGCCAACGCCGCCTTGGCCGGGCCAATCTGCGATGCGATACGCGTCACGTCATGGTTGCCGATGAACGTCTGCGGCACGAAGGAATCCAGGAACGCGTTGTGCCGCTTCAAGTTCCAATCCAGCTCGAAGAAGTTCTCCGTCTCCAGCGCATGCTGGATCGACTTCCATAGCTCGTATTGCGTGATCGAATCCATCGTGGATTCCTCGATGATGCGCGGGTAATCGCCATGGATCACCTCGCCGAAAATCCACGAATACGGGTGTGCGGCTTTGACCTGCGGCAACACGCGCGCCCAGAACGGGCTCGGCACGGCATACGCGGCGTCGAGGCGCCAGCCGGCGGCTCCGCGATCCAGCCAATGGCTCATCACATGGACCACATAGTCAACGGTCTCGTCAGCCGAATGGTCCAGCGCCACCAGATCCCCGTGCCCCTCGAACACATCCAAAGCGGGTTCGCCATTATCACCGACATGCGCGCGGACCAAACCATGCCACGGGTTGTCGGCCGGATTCAAGCGTCCGGCGGTCTCGTCAAGCGCCGCCTGAACGGCCGGATGATTGCGGCTCACGTGATTGAACACGCCATCCAGCACCACCTGCAATCCCATGTCCCGGCAGGCCGCAATCAGCTGGTCGAACGCGGCATCCCCGCCCAATCGCACATCGATGTGCATATGGTCGAGCGTGTCGTATCCATGCGTCGCCGACTCGAACACCGGACCCAGCAGCAGGCCGGACGCGCCTAGATCGCGCACGTACTCCAGCCAAGGGATCATCGCGTCAAGGCCGCGGCCATGGAACTGGCGCGGGCCGGCGGGCCTGATATCGGCACCGCAGAAGCCCAGCGGATACACGTGCCAGAACACCCCGTACTTCACCCAATCGGGCATTGTGCGGCTCGAATCCGTGCCTACAACCACTGTGCACCTCCTGATTGACACCGTGTCCATTTTCGCACATCGCGGTGCGAATCCCGGGTAATCGGCATGAAACGCAGTCCGTGAACATGTGGCCAAGCTCACATATTGGGACATTTTCCTGAGGCGCTACATGCCGTGGCTACGCTTCCAACCAGTGCCATAAGCAGACGAGAGATACCCCAAAAGGGTCGCAATGAAGAGAACCTTTCCCGCAAAGGTTATTGAAGAGGAACAGAGGGTTATTATGACCACCGCCGCAGCCCAGGCCCCGGCACCTGGCAAGTTGGAATTCAAGGACGATTACACGCCGGACGAAGCCGAACGTGTGATTCGCAATTCGAAGGGACTGCCCGTAGGCGTGCGTCCCAAAATGGTATGGACATGGAAGAAGGCCCTGCTGTGGGCCGCCATCGCCATCGTATGTGCCTGCGGATGGGCGATTCTGGCCGTCTCGCGCGGTGAGCAGATCTCCGCCATCTGGTTCCTGGTCGTGGCGCTGAGCTCCTACGCCATCGCCTACCGCTTCTATGCCTATTACATCCAGATCAAGATCATGCGCACCGACGACGCGAACGCCACCCCGGCCGAGCGCGTGCATGACGGCGCGAACTTCGAACGCACCGACCGCCGCGTGCTCTTCGGCCAGCACTTTGCCGGCATCTCCGGCGCCGGACCGCTCGTCGGCCCGATCCTGGCCGCGCAGATGGGCTACCTGCCCTCCACTCTGTGGATCATCCTCGGCGTGATTTTCGCCGGCGCCGTGCAGGACATGCTGGTGCTGTGGATCTCCGCCAAGCGCCGCGGTCGCTCTCTGGGCCAGATGGCCACTGATGAAATGGGTAAGTTCGGCGGTATGATCCTATCCATCTTCCTCGTGGTGATGACCGCCATCGCCATGGCATTCCTGGCGCTCGTGGCCATCAAGGCCATGGCCGCCTCGCCGTGGGCCGTGTTCTCCATCGGTATGACCATCCCGATCGCCCTGATCATGGGCTGCTACCAGCGTTTCCTGCGCCCCGGCCGTGTCATTGAGACCACGCTGCTCGGTTTCGTGCTGCTCGTGCTCGACATCGTCGCCGGCGGATGGATCGCCTCTATCCCGGCCGTGGCCGCCGTGTTCACACTGGACGCCAAGCAGCTCGTCATCGCCCTGGTGATCTACTCGTTCGCCGCCGCCGCGCTGCCGCACTGGCTGCTCGTCACCCCGCGCGACTACCTGTCCACGCTGATGAAGATCGGCACGCTCGTGCTGCTCGTCATCGGCATCATCATCGCCAACCCGTCCGTCAAGGTGCCGGGTCTGACCGAACTGGCCTCCACCTCCACCGGCCCGACCTTCTCCGGCAACCTATTCCCGTTCCTGTTCATCACCATCGCCTGCGGCGCCCTCTCCGGCTTCCACGGCGCGGTGAGCTCCGGCCTGACCCCGAAGGCCGTGGAGAAGGAGAACCAGATTCGCATGATCGGCTACGGTTCGATGCTCGTCGAATCGTTCACCGCCGTCATCGCGCTGATCGCCGCGATCACCATCTCGCAGGGCGTGTACTTCTCCACCAACATGTCCGCCGCACAGATCACCGCCGCATCCGGCGTGAGCATCTCCGCCACCTCCACGCCGGGCGAACAGACCGATGCCGCCGTCAAGGCCGTGGAGTCGATGAAGGTCTCCGACATCGAAGGCAACCAGATGCAGGTCACCTGGGATTCCGTGGACGAGAACGGCGCGGCCAAGACCTACGAAGGCGCCGCGGCGCTTGAGCAGGCCGCCGCCGACATCGGCGAGACCTCCATCGTCTCCCGCACCGGTGGCGCCACCACGTTCGCCATGGGCATGGCCAACTTCCTCAAGTCCTACCTGGGCGGCCACGACTCGATGGCCTTCTGGTACCACTTCGCCATCATGTTCGAAGCCCTGTTCATCCTGACCACCGTGGACAACGGCACCCGCGTGGCCCGCTACCAGATCGGCGAAATGCTCGGCAACGTGCGCAAGCTCAAGAAGTTCGCCGACCCGACCTGGAAGCCCGGCAACATCATCACCACGCTGATCGCCACCGCGCTGTGGGGCGGACTGCTGTGGATGGGCGTGTCCGACGCGAACGGCGGCATCAACGCGATGGTGCCTATCTTCGGCATCTCCAACCAGCTGCTCGCCGCCGCCTGCTTCGTGCTGATCACCGTGTGTGTGGCCAAGATGGGCTACTGGAAGCACCTGTGGATACCGGTGGTACCGCTCGTGTGGGACATCGCCGTGACCTTCACCGCCGACTTCCAGAAGATCTTCGGGCCGCTGAGCTACTTCACCACCGCCTCCAAGTATCAGGCGCAGATCGACTCCGGCGAGCTGACCGGCGAGGCGCTGACCAACGCCAAGGCCGCGCTGTCCAACGCGTATCTGGACGGCGTGCTCTCCGTGTTCTTCCTGGTCATGATGGGCGTCTTCGTGGTAGTCGGCATCGTGGTCGTGGCGCGCACGTTCGCCGCTGGCAAGTACGGTGCCGAAACGACGTCCGAGGAGCCGTTCGTGGAATCCCAGTGGTTCGCGCCCTCCAGCCTGGTCGCCACCGCGCTTGAGAAGAAGGTGCAGCGCGAATACAGCGCCAAGCTGCATGAGCTTGTGCGGAACGGGCAGGTTGCAGCGTAGTGCGTCATTGGCTCCCCTTTTTTCAAGGGGAGCCAATAATCAGCGAAAGGAGACAAAATGCTCGGCAAACTCGTTGCCGTATGGCACGGCATCGTCTGGTATCTGCGTGAGATCAGCGGCGAGGCCCGCTACGACCATTATCTTGAGCATTTCGCGGCCGAGCATCCCGGCGAAACACCGATGAGCGAGGTCGAATTCATTCGCGCCCGCGAGGAATACGACCGTCTCCACCCCAATACCAGTTGTTGCTGCTGACAGGCCGCAATAGCATAACAACACCATAAAACCCGCGCGCCATGGGAACTACGTAGCCATTCTTCCGTTACAATCAGTGTGACGGCTTCCGCCCCCGAAGAAGAAGGTGTTAATTCCCCTTGGACGTCTCACTGGCGCATTTCCTCCAACAAGTGCTTTCCAACCCGGCTCTGACCGTCACAACGTTGCTGACGCTGGGAGTCATCTTCGTCAACGGCTGGACCGACGCACCCAACGCCATCGCCACCTGCGTGACCACACGATGCATGCGCGTACGCTCCGCCGTCATCATGGCGGCCATCTTCAACTTCCTCGGCGTCTTCATCATGACGCAGCTCAACGCCTCCGTGGCCTCCACCATCAGCAACATGGTCGATTTCGGCGGCGACACGAACGCGGCGCTCATCGCCCTATGCGCGGCGCTGTTCTCCATCGTCGTATACAGCGTGGGCGCCTCGCTGCTCGGCATACCCACCTCCGAAAGCCACAGCCTGATCGCCGGCCTGTCCGGAGCGGCCATCGCCATCCAAGGCGGCATCGGCGGCATCAACATGGGAGAATGGGTCAAGGTGCTCTACGGTCTGGTCGCAAGCCTCCTGTTCGGCTTCGCCGTCGGCTGGTTGGTATGCAAGGCCGTGACCCTGATTTGCGCTGGCATGGACCGCCGCCGCACCAACGGGTTCTTCACCTACGCGCAGATCGTGGGCGCGGCGGCCATGAGCTTCATGCACGGCGCGCAGGACGGCCAGAAGTTCATCGGCGTGCTGTTCCTCGGCATGGCGTTCTGCAATGGCCAACCCAGCGTGACCGGTGTGATGATTCCGATCTGGCTCATGATTCTGTGCAGCACCATCATGGGCGTGGGCACGTCCGTCGGCGGTGAACGCATCATCAAATCCGTGGGCCAGGACATGGTGAAACTCGAGAAATACCAAGGCTTCTCGGCCGATCTGTCAAGCGCGCTGTGCCTGCTCGTCATGACCGTGCTCGGCATCCCCGTCTCCACCACGCACACCAAGACCAGCGCCATCATGGGCGTGGGCGCGGTACGCCGCCTCTCCGCCATCAACTTCGGCGTGGTGCGCGACATGATGCTCACCTGGGTGTTCACCTTCCCTGGTTGCGGTCTCATCAGCTTCGTAATGGCCAAACTGTTCATGGTCGTGTTCTAGAAAGGAATCCACCCATCATGGCGAGACAAAAAGACACGTTCTACTTCGACGGATTCCGCCGCAGCGCGGACTACGCATGCCAGGCCGCGAAGCTGCTGTCCGAGGTCATGCACGACTTCAATCCGGGCCAGCTGCGCGAACGCATGGACAGCATGCACGCGATTGAGAAGTCAGCGGACGAGGTGCGCCACGACATGATGGACGAACTGGTGACCGCGTTCATCACGCCGTTCGACCGCGAGGACATCGACGAGCTCGGCCACGTGCTCGACGACGTGACCGACAGCATCGAAGGCGTGCTCAACCGCATGTACTACGACAACGTGACCGACATGCGCGACGACGCGGTCCAGATGTCGGATATGGTGGTGCGCGCCACGGAAAGCATCTGCGAGCTGGTCAACGAACTGCCGCGATTCCGGCATTCCAAGACGTTGCGCGAACTGGTGTTCGCCATCAACACGATCGAAACGGACGCCGACCACCTGTTCATCGAGTCGATGCGCACGCTGCACACCACCTGCACCGATCCGCTGCAGGTGTTCGCCTGGCATGACGTCTACCGTCACCTCGAACAGTGCTCCGACGACTGCGAGCGCGTGGCCAACACCATCGACAGTATCGTCATGAAAAACAGCTGAGGTTGGTTTTTCACAACCTCCCTCTGATGAGCCGAGCCGTGAAGAAAACGCCGGAGGCGTTTTTAGGCGAGGGTGAGTGACAACGAGCGAATAAGAGGTCAGCTGCAAGCTGTCCTGAATCGCGTTCGAGGTGGCATCGCGAAGCGATGTCGGAGGGAGAGGCCTACTTGACCAAAAGCCCCCTCACCTATGGGCGTTGAGCCAGAGGATGGCGAGTTGGGTGCGATTGGTCAGGCCGAGCTTGTCCAGTATCGCGCTGATGCGATTGCGGACCGTGCCTTCGCTCAGGAACAGTCTGGCGGCGATGTCGCGGTTATCGAGGCCCTCGGCGACCAGCGCGGTGATCTCACGTTCGCGCTCGCCAAGCAGGCCCTCGATGGAATCGGCGGTATCTCTGGAATCGTCGGAATCGGCAGGATCCGGAGTTCGTTCGGTGAGCTTGCCGAGCACTTCCGCGCCGAGCACCACCTGACCGGCCATCACCGCCTGCAGCGCGGGCCCGACCGCCGCCACATCCTGTTTGATGAGATAGCCCTTGGCGCCAAGTCCCATCGCCTGCGCGATATACGACTGGTCCGCAAACGTGGTCAGGAACAGTATGCGCGCGGCCGGGTCCGTGGCCAGAATCTCGCGCGCGGCATCCAAACCGCTGGTGCCGGGCATCTGAATATCGATCAGCAGCACGTCCGGTCGGCTCGCCGGTGTCTCGAAATAACGGCGCACGGCGGCGTCTCCGTCATTTGCCATCCATAGCACCTCGGCCGTGCCGGTGGCCGTCAGAATCGTCTCCAACGACTGGCAGACGATCGGATCATCATCCACGATTGCGATTCTCATCAATCCCTCGATTCCATGGTCCAACGCTTCTTCGACACGGATACGAACACACGCCAGCCGTCCTCATACGGCCCGCAGACCGCGGTGCCGCCAAGGGCGCGCACGCGCGATTCGATATCCGCCAAACCCATGCCGCGCATCAGCTCATCGGCCGAACCACGCATATCGGCAACGCCGTCGGCGGCGAGTCGCGAGCCGACGTGCGTGGCGCGCATCGCACGCGGGCGGGCAGCGGCCGTCCGGGACCCATCGGACTCGGACACGGCCGGCCCCGGATCCTGAATGACCAACTGCCAGAACGCGGGGAAGTCACGCAACGTCACGCTCGCCTCGCGCGCCGCGCTGTGATGCACCACGTTCGACAATGCCTCGCGAATCACGGTCGCGAAACAGCGCGAGACCGGCGCAGGCGCCTTGGCGATATCGTTGGCCAGCGTCACGGCGAAACCGGGGGAGATGCCGTCGAGCGACGTGACGGCATCATCGATCTGCGCAGCGAAATCAGTGCCATCATCCTCAAGATCATGCACCGAACGGCGCACCATCGTCATCGCAGTATCCAACGTCGCACCCAACGTGGCGAACCCTTGCGCAGCGACCGTATCGTTCGTCGCCTTGGCCACCGTCCTGCCGGCCTGCGCCTGCATGATCGCGCGGGTCAGCAGATGGCCCACATTGTCGTGGATCTCCCGGGCGATGCGTGTGCGTTCGCCGAGGGTCGCCATGCGAACCGACTGGGCGCGTTCCTCATCGATGTCGGCGATGCGCGAACGAGTGGCCCGCGAGGATTCGCGCGCCCTGTCCTGCGCGTGCAGCAACGCGCGCCGCGCCTCGTCCGAGGAGGCGCGGGCCCGGCCCAGAACGAATCCAAGCAGGGCGACCAGCGTCATCACCAGCGTTTGGAGACGGTCGGTGTCACGGGCGAACCAGAGCGCGATCAGCGGCAACACCCATATCCAGCGCGCGGCGGCCGAAAGCCACGGGGTCGAACGTATTGCATCGGCAAGGGAACGGTGAGAGGCCGCGGTCCGCGAGACACTGGGGGAGCGGCCGCTTGCCGCAGTCCGTGCCCCAGCCCGGGCTCCGGTCGAGGCGAGGGCCGGCAGCCGTGCAGTATCGTAGGCGATGAGCGGCATGAACGCGCACCATGAAGGCACCGCCACGGCGATGACGAGATACGCCGTACACAAGACCCAAGACCATTGCGCGGGACGCAGCCATTCCACCAATCCGGCGACGGAAACGGCCAACAGCAGGCCGGCGATGAACACGCCATCGAACCGTGCCCCGACAAGCCAGGCCAAAGCCAGGCCCAACACGAGTAGCAAGCCCTTCTCGGCCAACACGCGCATGGCACCTCCCCGGCTCGACGCTCTTCCACCACCAGTCTAGCGGTGTGCGGAACACGACGAACTTGACGGGCGTGCGGAATTATTCGCATGACGGTCCAAGACAACGGGTCTACACTTCCCGAATAGATGAGGCACAAGCGTCGGATGTCGTCGACACAACCGTAAAGGGATGATACCGATGATTACGCAAAGCCACAGGGCGTCCAACTATTCGATGGACGAGATCAGCCTGATGCCGGTCGATAAGGTGTACAAGGCCATGCAGACCGACGCCGAAGGACTGTAATGACAAATGTCACGCCTGTACGGCCAAGTCGTGACGTTTGCCTGTGGCGGCGTCCGGCCCCTTCTTGGGATGATGGAATCACCAAGGAAGGGAGTGGCTATGACAACCGACAACAGAGCTTCCGAACACGACTCGACAACCAACCCGGCCCTGGCCGTGCACGTCAGCCAACTGGTCAAACGCTACGGCGACATGGTGGCGCTCGACTATTTTGACCTCGACGTGAACCAGGGCGAGATTTTCGGGCTGCTTGGACCGAACGGGTCCGGCAAAACCACCGCGATCAACTGCATCCTCGCGCTGCTCACCTACGATTCGGGCACGATTCGCGTGTTCGGCCAGCCGATGACGCCGACCTCCTACGCGCTGAAACGTCGTATCGGCATCGTGCCGCAGAACGTGGCCGTGTTCAACGAACTGACCGTCACCGAAAACATCGACTACTTCTGCTCGCTGTACGTGCCGAAGAAAACCGACCGCGCGCCGCTGGTCGAGGAGTCCATCGAATTCGTCGGACTCCAGGACTTCCGCAAGTTCCGGCCCGGCAAACTGTCCGGCGGTCTGCTGCGACGCCTGAACATCGCCTGCGGCATCGCGCACA
>SKER01001114.1_pt1 | contig 23859 bp, 20 predicted proteins | sample 4826961 | NCBI WGS metagenome assembly SKER01 (sample SAMN11008804, study PRJNA524170) | human gut metagenome | biome: Human fecal sample; material: Feces; isolation source: fecal sample from pouch patient p47 | host: Homo sapiens | place: Israel: Tel-Aviv | collected 2016-11-16 | reverse complement strand
CACTCTTGAAGATTAATACCATAAGACTGACCAACTACTACAAAACGATGTTTCAGATACTCAGATATTTCATCGTTAATGACTTTACGCCGATATTTAACAACCATTACTAAATGATAATTGAGTAGATATACTGAGTGCTGATTTCTATCTAATTCTATTGTTATCACCACGATCCTTTAACATATACTAAATATACCATAGCGCAAAAGAAAAAGCACTATCGTGCTTTAAGGAGGCGATTCATCCCCCACTTGTCGAAGTGGGGGTATTCTCGCCAATTATGGATAAAAAGCCCTGTAATTAGGGCTTTCGCTGCAATTATTAGCTATTCTAAGCAAGGGCTTTGTGTACTAAATCATCTTCATGACCGATAATATTTTCATTTAAGTATTCGTTAATTCGGGCCACGGTTTCACCTTCTAAGCTCATCTGCTTGAACCAAGACTCGGTACCATAGCCAATCTTGCTAATGCGGGAAACAACCACTTCGGCCTTGTCAAAGTCTGAATAATGGAGTGTGTCTTCAAGTGCATCGCCGTCCCCTAGATCGTTCGTGTAAATGAAGCCGTCACTAATAAATGCTTCACCGTTAGCAATGGAAAAGACCACCTCAGCAGGAAGCCCCGCAGTTGCAATGTTTTCTTGACTAGCAACAACGTAATCTTCAAAATCTTCATTGTATACCTTGATAGTGATTTCAATGTTTGCCATTTTTAATTTCTCCTTGTTAGTTCTTGTGACGCCGGCTCTTACGAACTAGAGCTACTAAACAGTAGGCGCTTAGCAATGCTACAATTCCCCAAATATAGGAAACGTGTTGATGATACATGACCGTTCGCAAGATATGGTAACTTACCCAAATAATTCCGGTTCCCATTCCTAACATAATGATTACCTCTTTCAATAGCTTTATCTCTTTACACCTATTATAATAACACGATCAACAATAAAATCAATAGATGATCAAATGTTTTTCTATTTATTTTTTTCAAAACAAAAAGCCTACTAGTCAGTAGGCTTAGAATTAATTTCGCTGGCGCTTAGCACGCGTTGGTTGCTTCTTGTATCGCCGGCGGAAGGTTACTTGCAATGATCGAGCTAACCCCAACGTGAAGAAAATAACGGCAAATAGCCACAGCAAGTCAGTTAATACGATCCACCAAGCGTTGAGTTGTGTTTGTGCAAAGTCCATATTTAGTTCCCCCTAACGGTTGTTTCGCTTATCTCTTTACATCTATTATAATAACATACTCAACAATAAAGTCAATGGAAAATTAAATGTTTTAATATTTATTTTTTTCAAAACAAAAAGCCCGCTATTTTAGCGAGCTCTTTTACATTAATCAACTAGCTTAACGTTAGTGATCTTTTGCTGGCTTTGATCGTAAGTTACTTCATAAACCCGTGTGCCAACACCATTAGTTGTGCCATTGTACCCCGAATCATAAGTAACTTTAGCTAGACTGACAATGTTATTGCCGTCAACTTTTTCCAGATACGTCTTAACATTATCAAAGGTAGACGCTAGCCCAAGCGATGAAACTTCTTTGCTTCCGTCCGTACCACCAAATAGATCAGTGTTCTTACGTACATCATCACTAGTATAGGACTTAACGCTATCAGCCCGGCCGTTATATTGCTTTACATTACTAAATGTATATACGGCCTTAAACAGTTTCCGGTTATAAATATCAGCAATGTTTAAAGCACTAATATTCGTCGTCATCGATTTCAGCACCGCATTGTTGGTTTTGCCATTGCTATTAATCAAGTCGGTTTCGATCTGATTGTATTTAGCTTTGTAAGCCTTTTGTTGCGCCGTATATTCCTTCTGTACTTTAATCGATTGCAAGTCCAAACTAGCCGTGTGAATTCGTTCGTAAAAACCCCAGGCAGCTGTCACTACCAGTAGAGTTACTAAGCCCCCAAGTAATGCGTTTTTAGCTTTCTTGTTCATCGACTATTCACCCCCATTAGTATTGCTAGTAATTGCACTGGTTGAAGCCATCTTCGTGTATTGTACTTCGTCGCCGAAATGACCCGTCTTAACGTTGTAATCAGCTGTCCAGTAGTCCAAGCTATTATTGCTTGACGTTGACGTAGCCTTGAACGTAACCGCGATAAATACCTTAATCATGTGTGTATTTGCATTGTACTGCCCATACCCAATCCGAATAGCATCAATATTATCCGAATAGATAACCCCGTTTTTAGGGGAGGTTACTTCTGCCAGCCGATTACCTAATTGTGTCCCCAAGGTCTTATTAAAGTTACCTTTTTGTGATTTGTAGGTGTCGTCATTCATATTTGAATATGCGATCTTGAATATATCATTAATCTTTTGACTAGCGTTGCTTTTGGCCGTATCTAGATTAGCCCCACCTTTTGCTAGCTGCTTTTCAACGCTAGCCTTACTTAGATTAGCGGTTTGCGTTTTAAGCTGGTTCGTCTGCGCTTGCGTTGCATTAATTGACGAGGCTAGTACCTGATTGCTTTTAATATGTTGCGAATAAAAGCTAAACGACGTTGCGCCGACTGCCAGCCAGGCAATCCCGACCGCTCCAATTCCAATTTCTTTTAGCATTTTTGTCTCCTTGTTTTCCTTTCACTTACTAGAAGTCGTTGTTGTCCACACTCTGTTGCAGCAGTTGCATTTGTGTGAACCGATCCAATTCTTGATTGTAAGTAACCGCGTAAGCAGCAGTGCCATTGGCGTTGTTACCATTGTACCCCTGTCCATAGTGAACAGTCACTAGGCCGGTTACATTATCACCGTCAACATTAACAACTCGGGCAGTTGAACTACTATAAGCACTTTCAAGCCCTAGCGCATCCACGGTCTTTTGCGCGTCTTTGGTAAACAGTGCACTATCGCTAGTTACGCTAGGCGTTGCAACTTTGCTAACTTGAGTTGACCGGCTGTTAAACTGGCTAGTAGTTTGCCAGTTGTAATAAGCATTAAAGAATACGCTAGACGCCTTCTTGAGCTTAATATAAGCCCGGTTGTTTTGCGCCAACGCTCGTTCCGAAGCGTTGCCGTGCTTAGCTAGCTGTTTATCAGCTTGCTCTTCTAACTGGGCATATTTAGCCTGATAAGCCTTTTGAGCCGTCATTTGCTGTTTATCTAGCTTATTGATAATGGCGGTTTGTTGGTTGGCCCGATAACGAGCAGCTAACGTTCCACCGCCGAACAGTATGGTTGCGCACCCTAGGGCGATCATCGCAATGTTAAAAATCTTATTCTGATTCATTATTGCTGTCCCCCTGACTGTTTGAGTTGGCTGTAATCGCCGTGGTAGTAACGTGTTTAACCTTAGTTAGTTTGTTGCTATCCGTGCGGTAAACCATCGTCCACTGGTCGGCACATTGCTTGCTATCACGTTGATAAACAACATACACCGTTACCGGCAATTGCTTATTCGCTTGATCATAGTGACCGAACCCAACTGTCGTTGAATTTACCGAATCAGCGTGCTTACCATTGGCGCTAACGTTACCACCAACTAACCCCTGCCACGGTATTCTAATCGAATCCCCGTATTTCTTAACCATATCAGTTAAAGCCGTTGACGTTGCTTTTTCCTTGCTGTCTTCATCGCCAGCGTTACCAGTACCATCGGAATACGTTTGGTTAACTAAATTAGTTAAATCATCGGTTAAAGACTTTTTGACATCGCTTAAATTTATTTTAGAGGATGATGATTGTGCCCTAAAACTAGCCAAGGTTAGTTTAGCTGTCCGTTGCTTAGTTTGACTAATTGCCGTTCGTGTTGCTTGAATATTTTGTTCGTTGTTTTGGAAATTTCCACTATTTAGTTGGTTTGTTAAGGCATAGCCGGTTAGCACCGCCGTGACGGCGAACAAACCAGTTAGACCTTTCTTTGTGTTTAATTGCATCTGTTCCCTCTCTATGGTGCTGATTTGCCATAGTCATCAGTTGTGGTGTCACCTTGCCCAGCAATTTCACGAACCGGGTTCAGCCAGGTACCATTGTTGACGTTCCAGTAAGCGTTAGCCTTGTCAATTTCTGTCTTGGAAATTCCTAAGTGCAGGTGACTACCGGTTAAAGTCCCGATCTTGTCACCAACTTTAATGCTTTGCCCTTCAGAGACGGCGATGTCGCTCCGACTAGCAAACGCTTCTTGGTACAATTCGTAATAGCCATCACTACTTTTAACATCAACCATCCAGTATCCGTTACGTTGTTCAATCTTATAAACTGTCCCGTCATGAACAGCTTTGACTGCGCTCCCGGTGCCGTATTTAGATGAACCAAAGTCCCAGCCGTCATGGAAGTTACCACTACGGCTCGGGCTCGTCCCAAACGTTTGCTCGCTAGTAGGACTGTCAAGCTTCTTAAAGACGTCTTGAATGGACTTAACTGAATCAAACGGCCAACCCCAAGCGCCGCTAGACGTACTATTTGAGCTTGAACAGGACCCACTATTAGCCGAACTTGAAGAATCAGACGAGCTTGCACTATCAGCCGTTGATGTTGCCCCTAATAAGGAGGCATTGGCCGAAATGCTAGCGCCGTTAAACTTAGTGTACCAAGCTTGAGCGTACTTTTGACGGGTGGCCGTCGTTGCTCCGCCGGATACTTCAAATTCATCGTCCCAGATCTTAGTAGCCGAATCAACGTCGGTGGCGTTGCCGACCTTAGCTTTAACGGAACTATATGAACTGTTCAGTTCCTTTTGAAGGAGCTTTAATTCATTGTCAATCGTCATCGAACTACTGTCACCGGCCGTAATATTGCCGGCAGCTAGCCGTGAAGCTGACCATTGTGCAAGCCCGAAGTGCGTACCGTTAGACGCCGTTGGGTCAAAGCTACTTTCCATTTGGAAGTTACCTAACACGGCGGCGGCACCCGCACCACTGAACCCCATCGTATTAGTCAGAAAGTCGAAAACCTTCTTAGCATTTTGCGTCATTGAATCGCTAGCAGTGCTGGTATCTGAACTGCTGGAGCTTTGACTAGAACTACTTGACGATGAATCGGGACTGGTCGTCCAGGTCGTGTCATAAGTTTCTGGTGGTAAGCTGTCATCTCCACGGCGCCAAGACCCAGTAGTTGTTCCTGAATCGCTTTGTGCCGCGTCACTAGCAGTAGTTGAGCCGGTAGCCGAATTGCCATAGTATAAGGCAGCTCCCGCCGTAACCCCGGCCAAATAGTTACTTTCTGAATCCGTGAAGTAACCGGCGGCTTTTAATTTGTGCACGAAATCGGCCGCCGACGAGGCATTTTCAACCCCGTGATTTTTTAAAATTGAAGCATAGGCCGAAGCATAAGCGTTCCAGTCTTTGAAATTTGTGTAGTTACCACCGGTACCATCACTAGGAGCTGAACCAACTGACCCTAGGCTAGATTCCCATCCAGCGTATTTAATCCCAGACAAGTTGTGTTCAGTGCTTGCTAGGCTTGAATTGAAGCTGGATCCAGATTCCTGTACCATCTGGCCGTAAATCAACGATGGATCAATTTTGAGGGCGCCACCAACCGCCTTAGCAACAGCTTTGGCAGCTTCTTGTCCAGCCGGCAAGCTGGTGTCAATTCCCGTAATGGTTACCGACGGCCCACTAGGCGAACCCGAACTGCTGGAACTACTAGAATCATCTGAACTTTCACTACCCGCCAAACAATAGTCCGTGAAACCAGATTCCGTGGTTTCAGCATGTGCCACCGGTATCTTGATTAAAAGCGGTAGCATAATTGCCACTAACATAAACAAGGCAGTTACTAAACGCCGATTGTGTTCCATCCGATAGCCTCCTTATCCATTAAAGCCGTAAGTGCGCGTTGATAACTGCCGAACCAAAGTCCGCCTTACGATACATGTAAAAAATGCTAGGCCGTTGTGCTAACAAATCGTTCCGCACGTTGTCGGGTAATGGCCGACCTAAATTTTTAGCGATTAACTGGTTGGTTTCCGGTTGCAAGCCACCAACAATGTATAAATCTTGTTCAGGTAAACTATGGACAAAATCTCTCAAGGTGTCAATGTTCATGTCCTTGTCAGCCCGGCCTTCAAACGTTGTTACCAGTCCTACCCGTTTACGATCTAGTACATCCCGGTACGGCGATAAAATTTTAGGTGATACTAAAACCGAATCAATTCCGTGGACAACTACCATGTCGCCAGGATTAGTCCGGTTGGCAACGTAGGAAATCGTGTTGAGGAACACGGCTCCTTTGAGCATCCGGGCGTTGACCGTGCCACCACCGACTCGGGATAAGTCGAAGTAAATGTTGCGATCTTCGTAACCAAAACTATCAGGAATGTTAGTCTTAGCCCGAAATACGTTTGGATAACGCTTTGCGGACGTCCGCACGGCGTTTAATAACATTTCCGCATCCCGTTGTGCCAACTCCCCGGTCTTGGAAGCGTCAGCTACCAACCCTTGCAACGATGGAACGAAGTCATACAACGTTGGATAAGTGTCGTGTGCTTTCGTTGCTAGGGCCCGATAAGCCCTAGTTGGACTAAGTTCGGGATCCTCGGTGTACATACCATTGCCGCCGGCTTGGTTAGTAAACCACTCGATCAACCGGCTTTGAAAGGTTTGCCGAATCGCTGGCGCTGGATTGTCAATCCCCATTAGCAGCATAACAATTTCCGTCACCTTGTCGAAGTTATTGTTGACGTCTTGCGTTACCGTCTCCCGTTCCCCATAAGCTTCGAGGGTGTTGATTGTGTACTTACTCATGTCAAACACCCGTGAATCATAGGCGTGATAGCCGCCAATAAAGTCATTCAAGTAAATGTGATACGTTCGAGTGCCATTCACTAAATAGTTGTCATCAGCAATTAAGTGAGCCCAGGCGGACCCGGGGTTAGATACCAATTGAGCACCTTCACTCCCACCAATACTTACCGCACCTTGCACGCCGCCGGTTACAATTACTGCATGACGAATTCCGTAAAAATCAACGATCGCTGGTGCCCCAGCTAAGTATGAATGAATATCTTCACCAACCATGGTACCGTGCCGATCAGCAAACCCCGATGATGGTAAAAATAGGTCACCAGCAACGACCGTCTGCATATTTGATTCGTGGAATGAATCCTCGGACACTTTATGTGGTAATTCTAGCAGTTCACGTCGTTGAATTGACGTTTTGCGAACAAACGAAATTCCTACAATTCCGTTATCCTTGTAATTCTGCTTTAATTCATCGTAAGCTTCTTCAATTCTTTCTGGCGTTGAGGCCTTAATCATTAAGGTAATGTCACTGTCAGTAATGTTGTCGTTCTTTGATAGATTAACCGCCAAGACTAAGTCTTGCTGTTCAACGGCTTTCTTTGAATTTTCCCGGGCATCCGTGCTGGCTTTTTCGTTGGCATTCGTCGTAATCCGCGAAGTTAGCGACGATGATAGGATGCCATCCTCGGTGCCTTTCCCCATGTTCTTTTCTCGCTTGAAAAAGATAACCTTACCTTTCCGAATCGGCGAACTAGGAATTAAGATATTTTGCCACCCAATTGGCCCGGGATTTAATGATCCACGATTAAAAATAACGTCAAACAGAGCAATGTATTGGCCGTCCTTGTTGGACCGAACGTAACTATCAAAGTCAACGTAACCGTCAGCCATAAACCCTTTCTCACCTACAAACAATGACTGGCGTTTTTGCGCTCGTTTCCGCCGCTCTTTGATTAGTTTCTTATCAGCCCGACTAAGCTTTTTCTTCTTACCAGTCTTTGCTTCGACGTTTTTATTTTGTTTTTTGGCGTCCTTTTGTTGATCAGCGTTTTTCTTCTTGCGCTTGAACATTAACTCGTCCCCTTCTTTCCAAAAACGGCAAGCGTTTGATCGCTCGCCGTTGATTTGTTTTATGCGAATAGATCATACATGGCTTGCTTTAATTGCTCACCTTGTAGAATTTGTGCAGTAACAACCAAACCATTGTTCCAATAAGTTATTTGGTTATTAAGTTTCTTTTGCAATTCTTGCCACGACGGCGCGTCCAACATGATGTAAGTATCTAACGTTTGAATCCGGCCTTGTTGACGAACCCCACGAGTAATTTCATCACGTCGAATTTTCATCGCTTCCGTAGCATTAGCGGCTAACGGTTTTGGATCAATTTTTGGTACCCCAATAGCGTTAACGGTCGTGCGTACCGTGTTCCGCTCGAGGGCTCGAATGGAAGCATAGTTTAGATCCCGTAACGCCTCTAAGTCGCTGTCAAACGCTGTTTGTGTTACTGAACCATGCACCTTAGCAATTGCAATGAACCGGTGACGGCCTTTGTACATTCCTTCGAGGGAGGCACGTTGCCCATCTGCTCTAACAAATCGGTAAGGCATTGATTTGATAAAGTATTTCTTACTTTGCCCCGAAAACAATTCCCGCCAATAGCGAAGCCCAATTTTAGCTTGAAGCCCTTGTGATGGATTGATAAAGAAGAAGTTCAATCCAAAAATGACGGAACCAACAACCACTAACAAGCCCGGTAAAACTAATGCTAAGTAATTAACCCCGCTAGTAATGATTAACCCAATCATGATAATGACGGGAAGGGCCATCACAACCCCAGCAATGATAATGCTCTTATTGGTTGAAATTACTGAATCAGCAATTTTACCCAACGATCCTGATACAGCGTTGATTCGGTGAGGACTATCACCAGTCCCGGCACGGAGGGATGCTTTATTCCCCGCTTCTTCAATTGGTTTAGCCATCAACGTCACCCCCTAGTTGCTACTAGATTTGCTATCGGCATTAGTCGTACCAGTGGATTGGTTTGAACCAATTGTGATTTGGTGTTGTTGACCGTCAGCGCTAGTGTAGTGACCAGTCGTAGCATTATCCATAGTTACCGTGTAATCTTTGCCATCGCTAGCCCGGTAAGTCCAAGTGTCACCAGCTTTGTAAGAAGCAACTTTGTCCGTTACCGACGAATTATTAACGCTTGGTGTGCTGGCGGCAGAGCTGTTTGATGCGCTCTTAGCAGATGATTGTTCAGTTCGTACATTGTTATTAGCATTGCTGTTCTCACTGTGCATAATAGCGTACGTACCGCCCATTCCGATTCCCAGAGCAGCTACCATTCCAACGATTACCCCAGCTACAATTCCACCAGTGTGGCTCTTTTTCTCCTCAACCGGTCGAACCGGTGCTGGTTGTTGTACAACCACTGGCGATTGTCGAAGTCCTTGTGTCGCCTTAGCCGTCTTTAACGTGTTTTCTTGAGCGTGAACGATTGCATCTTGTGTATTTTCAAGTTGCCCTTGTAAGGTTTCGTTCCGTTTTTCAAGTTCGCTTCGCTTAGCTTCGGCAGTTTCACGAGCCTTGTTAGCTAATTCAAGCTGGTTTTTAAGTTGTGATTGGCTAGCATCAATATTGCGAATTTCCGCTTGCAACTTTTCAACTTGTGCTTGATAATTGTCAGCTCGCTTTTCAGCTGTTTCCAGTTGGTGGTTAGCAGCGTCAATCTTAGCGTCAAACGTCTCAGTCTTATCCTTAACCTGACTGTCAACTTGCGCTTGCAAGCTAGTATCATAGCTTTCCTTAAAGTTAGCTAATTGGCTTTTGGCATTTTGAGCCTCATCAAGGGCTTGCTGCATTTTGCTGCGCATTTCAGCCGTTATTTTCGCAACTTGGCCCTTAAATTCTTCCCCGCTGTCCATCAACAACTTGACTTGTTGCGCAACTAACTGGTCGAACTCCTCGAGCACGTCCGCAATGTCAACTTTGCTAAGTTCAGCATTAACGTACTTGCCTTTTTCTTCTTGCTTGAAATCGTTAAACTTCTTTTCTTCCTTGTGACGAAGTGCTTCGGTATCGGCCTTAATCTTGTTGATGTCAGCGTCTAACCGAGCATGGTAATTATCAAGGTTCTTTGCGTCGTAAGCATCTTCCAAGGCTTGCTTTTGACTAGCTACATAGTCCGCCCGGGCCCCTTCATATTCCTTTTGCCGACTATCACGAAGCCGCTCAATTTGAACTTGTTCGTTGTCGTCAATGGTTTTCATCGTGGCTTCGTGCTTATCGGTGCTGTCTTGGAACGATTTTTCAAAGGCTTCTTCGACCTTCGGCTTTTCCCCTTTTAACCGATCCCAAATCTTTTGTGTGGCGTCGTTGCGGGCAAATTCAATCCGGGTTTCCGCATCAACAATTTCCTTCATGTTTTCTTTACGGGTAAACTCGTCAAACGCCGGCAATTCGGAGCGGTCAGCGTTCGTAAACATCTTAGCCGCCTTGCTAAGCAATTCGTCCGGTTCAGGAATGTATTTAACGCTTTGCGAACCATTCGATTGTTCGCCTTGGTTAGGTTCATCGTCCGGTTCGGGTTCAAAACTAGGAACGTCATTAGCCGGTTCAGCTTGCGTTTCTGGCATTGGAACCGTTACTTCTCGGCGAAACGTCCCTGACTCGGGATCATAGACGTCGTGTGCCTTGCTAAGATCAATTCCTGGCGTTTCTGAATTGTCTTCGGTAGTTTGGCCGTCCTCGCTATTAGAATCGCTCTCTGGGGCTCCTGTGGCCTCCTGCGAGGTACCAGCGATATAGTAATACTTCTCGCCAATTTCTTTACGAGCTTTGTTAATTGCCAGCATGTTATCGGAAACAATTGCCGACAAATCTGGCAACATGGAAAAGTCCAGTTCGTCTACATCAACCGCATTCGCATCGGCAACAATTTGCGTCAACTCTGGCCGGTCGTAATAATTGCTATCTTCAAAGTTACCAATCCCAAGCGTAAATACGGACGTAGTTACCACTTCGGACAAATCGTCCAGTGTTTGATAATCGGCTTTTTCGTATTCAAAAGCAACGCCGTTGTTGGTCTCAATTAACTCTAGTCCACCATCCGTCAGGATCGACCGCACGTCATCATCCGGATCATGAATTTCGACCGCTAACTTCAACATAGTAAATTTGTTATTCATTCGCACAATAACCTTTCTGTTCGTTTTTATGTTGTTATATTACTCTTTCTAGTTTACAACAATCCACAGTAAAGATAAACACTAGGCAATAATAAAAACGCCATTCTATATAGAATGACGTTTTTGTTTATATTGATAATTCTATTTCTTCGACGTGGCGTCAAGTTTGCTCGAAGTGTCTTTGAGCCCTTGCAGTGCCCGCTTCAAGTCACGGCTATCCTTCGAAGTGTTACGTTCGATTTGGTTGTAGTACCCGCCCGGTTGTGGCCCTTCACCAGGCATCCCTGGTTCTGGTGCCCCCGGTGCTCCGGTACTTGCGTTTCCTGGTGCAAAGGCATAGTTATTAAGCTCGCCGAGAACCTTGCTTGATGTTTGAGCCGCTGCTTTCCGCTGTTGAGCCGTTGAGTTGTGGCTGTCCAGCGTTTGGTTAAGCTCGTTCAAGCTATTAGCTAGGTTGGCCGCATTCCGAGCGCTTCCGTTTTGTTGGAACCGTTGGTAATTTTCGGTAACCTGCCGTTGTTGGTTAGCAATTGCTTGCGTCGTTTCTTTCCGCTGTTCAACGGCTTGCGCAATGTGGCTCTTGCTTTGAACATCCTTAACAATTTGAGCTTGATCACGTTTAAGCTTATTCGTAGCCTGGTTAATCGAGCGCCGTGCTTGGTTAAATTCACGTTGCTGTTCGCCAGTAAGCCCTTGCCGTGCCCGAGAACTAAGCTTCTGGTACTGCTTACGCTGCCCATCCGTCATAGTTGGGTGGCTCTTACTATTAAGTGCTTCAAATTGCTTCCGTTCACTATCGCTAAGACCAAGGTTGCCAAGTTTATTAGCCTCACCTTGGAGTTTATCGAATTCAGCCTTTTCCTTCGGATTCATTGGCCGTTCAAGGTTTTTAAGGTCGTTAAGCCGAGTCAACCGTTGCGGCTTCATTTGATCCCGTACGGCGTTTTGCCGTTTCATATTGAGATCCCGCAACGTCTTGTTTTCTTCGTTGGTCAATGGAACTTGCGTCATTTCTGCTCGGTGTAACCCTTGCAATTCGCTTAATTGTTCTTGTTGACCTCGCCCAAGGGCCGTGCCCTTAGTTTGAAGTTGATCCCGTTGTGCTAACTCATTAGCCTTTTGGTTGAACCCGTCAAGTTGCTTTTGCTCGTTAGCGGTAAGTGGTTCGCCCTTAGCTTGCTTATTCAGCAATTCTTCGTACTTGCCACTTGGATCCACGGCTTTGTTCCGCAGTTGCTTGAGCTGTTGCTGTTCAGCCGATGTGATCGTGCCTTGAGCTTGCTTAGTAACAAGATCCTTGTAACGGCTAGCGTCATCAACACCAAGGCTTTGTTCAAGCACTTCGTTACCAGCGTTAAGTTGTTCAACTTCTTCTGGTGACAAGCGACCAGCCGCATTCCGAGCGCCTGCTTTTTCAAGGCTATCAATGGTTCTAGCCCCGCGAAGCCGAGTGTTCTTTTCGGCGGCCTTATTTTCAAGTTCCCGAAGCCGATCAGCTTCTTCTTGATTAAGCTCGCCGTCAGCTTGCTTAGCTTGCAGCTGCCGAAGCTCGTCTTGCTCGTCAGGGGATAGGTTGCCGAAGGTTTGTTCATTAACCTCTTGCATCCGCCCAGCGTCTTCCTTAGTTAAGTAAGGGTTGTTTGGATCGAACGTTCCGTTTGGATTGGTAAGTTTATCCGCTTGTAAGGCCTCTTCAGCATGCTCGTCGAAGTCCTTTTGGATCTGTGGTGCCGACGGCATTTCAGCGTCGCTTAATGTGCGAATGGCATTACCAATTCGCCCGTTAGCTCCAATTCGCCGAATTTCGTCAGCATTCATTTCTTGCTTAGTTCGTAAGCCGTCCCCACGTTGAGGTTCATCCACGTTACCATAGCCGCCAGTTTGGTTAAGTCCAAAAAGAGCGTTGGTTGCAAGCTTCCCGCTTTGCCCGCCAGTAACTTTATTGAGCGCTGCCCCAAGCCGGGTCCGACCGCCCGCAATATCTTTGAGGGATTCGTTGCGGTGATTGCGTTGCCCTTGAAGATGCTGTTTTGCGTTAGTCATTGCGTTCTTAGCTGAACTATCAGCAACCATATCTTCCAGTTGTTGACCTTTATCCTTGGCCCATACCCATGGTATAACCATAATTTCCGTAACTTTGTCACGCATACCGCCCCAGTTTTTAACATAGGCGATCCAGGCAATAATTGCGAAACCACCGCTAATGATATAAGCAAAACCGGCCATTTCTGAACTGGTAGCGTCCGTAGCCGCCTGAGCAGAAGTACCGAAGTTGCCAGTCACCATCTTAGATACAAACGAAATCGCAAAGTTAAAGATATCGTAAATTACTGATGGCAAAACATCTAGTGCCGCAATGGTTCCAAGTAAGCCGGCCCCGTATGCTAATTGAGCGTACGTGTATTCAATGTCACCAAAAGTGGAACTCTTGATCCAGGCCCGGAATGGACGGACAAACATATCAACAATCCCAACGGAGAACATCGTTACAACGATCGCTAACGTAATCAGCGCCTTAATCATTCCTTGCGAAATCATTGCCGGAATCGTAAAGGCAGGATTACCAACCATGGAATACTTGTAGTAGTAGTACCGGTTAGAATCAAACTTAGAAATGGTACTGTATGCACCCCAGGTTGGCCCATCAAGTGAGAAGGAACCACCTTGTGAGTTGAACTTCGTGTTCAAGACAAAGTAAGTCGATTCATAAGTTAATTTGTCACCGTCACCACCACCGGCATTTGAGTAAACCTGTTCCGCCGACGGCCCTTGCTTGTAGTAGGTTGACAAAGCGCCGGAATGCTTAGCACCGTAAATGTAACGATCAATCCACGTCTTTTTCCAGTTTTGCGTTGTTTTAAAACCATTGCTTTTTGGATCGGTAGTCTCGTAGTCTGTTGATGCTTTGCTGATCCCCTTGGCATCGCCTGTTTGTCCAGCGCCATTGCTTAACTTATTACCGCCAGCCGCGTAGTAATCACCCTTGAAGTCATAAATTACGTTGTTCGGGAAGTTTTTACGATAGCCAGGCAAATCGGTGGTCATAACCGACGACAGGTAATCGCTTGGATCAATTGAACCGGACGTAGCGTAGTTTAACGCTAACGTTGCGTTCGGGAACCACGTACCACTAGCTTTAATGTCGCCTTCGGCATATAAGTTCTGGCCAACTTTCGCAGCATAGCTATTCCCGTTTGAGCTGGTCTTACCAGCGTAAGGATTGAAGTTGGTATCAACATACTTCCCTTCATCCGGTTTGGCACTAATTGAAACCCCTGAAAAGGCTATCCCAGTATCGAAGCGATCCCGTTCAGCCCAAGTTTCAACGTCCATAATCCAGTTAGCAAAGTCCGGTTGCCCAGTTTGATCGTTAGTTGCCATGCTGCTAGCCGTACCTAGTAACTCACAAACACCAATAATGACTAACGGCATGGTTACAAAACCAACTAGCCGACCCCAGAATTTCTTGGTCTTGCTAGAATCAATGTCACCACGACGCATCATCGCAACTAACGTCCAGATGATGACAATTGTAAAGATGACAAGGAACGTGCTTGACCACATCTTGAGGTCGCTGGCGCTTAACCCGAAAGCCGTTGCAATATCTTGAGCCGCTGCGGTTTGCCCCCAGATCCCAGCTAGTAACGTGTATGGATTGTATTGCGCAATGAAGTTGACGATCCCTACTTGAATTAGGGTAAACAGGTCAACAAATAGCCCAATAATCATTAACAAGAACCCAGCGATTCCTCGGCCAACAATCGACAGCCACGAGCTAACGCCATTGCTCTTAACCGAGATAAAGTTATAGCTCGACAGGGTTGCCATAATAGTTGAAAATTTCTTAGCCGAAGCTTCATCCGTTGCCCCGCTAATAATATCTTGATACGAAAACGTTCCTTGATTACCACCGTTACCTAATAGACCAGAAATTCCTTTAGCCATTCCACCAGAACTGCTGGAGCTACTAGAATCACTGGAACTAACGTTTGGCGTTTGCCCACTCGAATTAGCTAATAGGTAATATTGATAAACGTCTGAAATATCTGTATCAGCGTTCGCTTTGTTGACGGTGTAAAATGCGCCAGCTGTTAGCCCTACTAAGGCAACCACGACCATTAATTTACTCATAATCGCCTTTTTAGACCACCGGCCAGCCCGTTTTAACCATCGTAATAGCCCCCGCCGTTGATGCGTGCTATTTTCCACGAATGATCATTCCTCCAATCTTACCGCCAGGAATCAATCAAATCGGTAGCGCAGCTTTCAACTGTTTCGGCTAAATCATCTTCGGATAATGAAACGATATTGCCATACCCGTTGGTAGTAACGTATTCGTCGCCCTCGTTAAACGAATCACCGTGGCCGCCAGCACTTAAACCAGCTTCAAAAGCGTCAACCGGATCCATTCCGCTAAGCAAATCGTCCAAGTCATCCATTGGATAAACTGGATCGTTAAATAAAATCTCTTGATTATCGCCATCAAGGGCTACATCAACTAAATCGTTGTACCGCGACAAAGCATCAGCAATGCGATTATAGTCGTCAATATCATAGCCCGCTGGAACCGGGAAATCATCGCTGTCGGTATCAGCAACGATTACTTCCTCGCCATCTTCTAACAGATCATTATCAATCAAGTCATCAATAATATCAGATTCGTTCGTTGAAACGTCGTACCACTTGCCCCAAGCTGGTTCACTTGCCGCGCCTACAAAAATATCAAATTTCATCGTTATTTACCTTCCTTCCGTGTTTGAGTAAACTTTCTTTCCGCTTTACTCAAGTGCCAGATAAAATCAGCTTTTTGCACCATTTCCGGTGTTGGTTTAACTACATCGGATACTAGCATCCCTCCTCCATAAATTTCTTTATGAAATGGCTGCTGTTCGTCCAAACTTCGGACGAATTTGCCTTGATCACGAGGAATTACATACTCATACCCGTTTGAACAAATTCGATCTAATTCCGAGAATCGCAATACATTCGAAGGATAAACATAAGAGCCTAACCCTTTTTGCTTGTTAGGATTGCTAACGCTAGTAATCGCCTTCGCCAAATCCGGTGCTGTATGAATAAAGTTATCCGGCTCAAGGCTCGTCAAAAAATTAGTTTTAATTCGTGTATTACTGTTATCATAGAGAATTTTCTGATTAACAATTACGTAAGTGACCGCCCGTTGCTTTGCTAATAACGACAAGCCCTTCCCATCAACAAATAAGAAAAATGGAATCCCACGATCTAAATACCAATCAACAATCGCCTGTTGAATGCTAAACGGTGGGTTGTCAATCACCACATCATTAGGCTGATAATTGTATTCTTTATAGTTAGCGCCTGGCCAAAAAGGTCGTACCAAATTCTTATTTTCTAGATGATAGTATTTGACAACCCAGTTCCTAACTACTTCGTACACCGCTTTCGGCGTGTAATATTCATCGCTCATACAAACCTCTTTAATTTAGAAAAAAGGCGAAAGTGGCGTTGCGCCAATTCCGCCTTAATAACAGCATTAGACAATAAACTATGAAATGTTGAAGTCTTGCCCCAAGTTCTGGAACAGGTTAAGCACGAAGGCAACCCCGGCAACCATTAGCAACCCACCGATAATTGCAGTGAAAATTGCTAATCCAGCGCCACCCCAGTCTTTATTTTCACCACGGAGGGCCTTAACTATGTGGATCAGCCCACCGCCGATTAGAACTAGGCCACCACCGACTAAAATAATAGCCAGCAGGGCTTGACCAACCCGCTTAACCCAAGCGGAGGTGTTAGCACCATCAGCGGCGAAAATCAGGCTTTGTGCCTTGGGGGACAGCAATAATAAATCAAACAATTGCGTTTGCTCCTTTCCATTAATTGATTTCTAAACTCAATATTATCATAAAGTAGACCGTTTTTTAAGGCAAAAATCACTTAAAGTTGCTCTTTCGGGATATAAGCAACTTTCACTCGTGGCAAATACCGATCGTTCGTTTGATATGAGGCGTTTTCAGCCGACAGCCTAAACACACCATCAATCGGTAAATTACGTCGGATCCGATAGTCCAATTCATTGACTACGGCCACTTTAACCCGGCTGTTAATGAACCGACTAATTGAACGAGCCCCGTTTGTCTTGGAATTAGCTCCAATAATATCTTCGGCAATCATTACTGAAATTGGATCATCATCCCCGTACTCGGTAGATGGTGAAATTAACCGCTGCCATTGTTCATGACTTAGCTTAGCTGGCATTGAGATTTTGATCGGGTACCGTCCTTCGTTCTCCATTTGATCGATAAAGTGATCCAACTGCATCCGGGCAATGAGGGCGATTGACTTCTTGGCTAGTGGCATATAAGGAACAAACAAGCTAAACCGTTCCAAAAATTCCGGTTTAATCCCGTTGTTAAGCCCCCGATCCCCTTCTTGAAGGACTGATCGGATCGTTTGTTCTTGCCGGGTCCATTCGGCGTCTAATTGCGGCGTGTATTGGTTCGGGTCTTGCTGTGCGTCTAAGTTAAGCAGCTGGGACATTTCGGCCATCTGGGTAGCCCCTAAGTTAGTTGTCGCTACTACAACCGTACTGTTAAGTGACCGGTCAACGTTGTGACTATCCCGGGCAATTCCATCATCAATCATCCGCATAAAGGTGTCCATAACCGCTTTATCTGCCTTTTCAATTTCATCAAGCAGGATCAGCTGTTGCTTGTCAACTTGCACTCGGTCGCCAATATAATGTTGAGCGTCAACAGCGCTTTCTTTAGTTGCATAGTCCCCGCAGTTTATCATCACCATCGCATCGCTTCGACCAAAAAAGGCTTTCGCCAACAGCTTAGCGGTTTCAGTTTTACCAGTACCAGTCGAACCTAAGAAGAAAGCCGTCATTAAAGGGTGTTTGAAATTGCGTTGAGCATACATACTTACCCGTACCACGTCCGTTAATTGTTTAATCGCTAATGGCTGCCCAATAATTCCAGAACGGACAATCTTTTCAATGTGTTCTGGTGTAGCCGTAGTGTCAATTGAATATCCTTCGGCGTCGAAAGCTTCGGCAATTACTTTGTGCGTCATTTCAAGTCGTAAATCAGGCTGGTACAAATGATCCCGCAGTAAGAAACCGGTACATTTGTCCAGAATTACTAACGATTTCGCCGGGTTGGCTTGGTTGCGAATAAAGGCATCTGCACAGTTAGCAATTTCAAATAGCGCTTTATCTTCAGCATACATGGTTACCCCGAGCAGTTCGTTATCCCGTTCTAGCTGGCGCCGTAAGATTTTGACAACCTGGCCGATTTCGGGTTGTTGCATAACTACCTTCCCAAACCGCCGATCGAAGGCCTGGTCTTGAACAATGTTTGCCCGATATTCGTAATCAGTCGTTGCTCCGATAATTGGGAAAGCACCTCGGGCCGTTCCTTCCTTGAGGGCGTTCATCGCTGCCGATGATCCTTCGCTGGATTGAGTTGGCCCGTAGTTGTTCAGCTTATGAATTTCGTCGATAAATAACACTGTGGTGAAATTCGTATGCGGGTTCCCTTCGTGCGTTGCTTGCCGAATCGTTTGTAAATCGCTTAATAAGTCCCGCATCCGAGCAATTACCACGTTTTCATCTAGTTCTCCGAGCTTTTCAATCGCCAATGCGATGACGGCCACCCGGTTACTGGTGTGATTACGATCGTAGATCCATTGTTCAACTAGCGCCGTTTTACCGATCCCGGCATCCCCGAGCAGCAACGCCGACGGGCTTTGCGCATTCATCATTGCGGCGTCTAACATGTGTCGCTGTTTTTGGTAACCAATTAAGGTGTTATCCCCCATGTTTAACTGGAATAAGGCACCGTTGTATTTCCGGTTAATCTCCGGCGGGATCACTAATTTAACCCCGTCGCCTTGCGCATCAATATCAATGTGCATCTGCATAAAGGCCCGCCGGATCGTATCGTGTGTGATTTCCAAGCCGTGTGTGTAATCTAACGTATGTGCATACCGAGCTAGCCCAACACACCGGTTCAGCATTGTTAATGCTTTCGCCGGGTTCGCTTGGTTATAGATGTACGAATTAGCGTACGTGATTAAATCACGAGCGTTAGCTTCGCTTAATGCTGGCGTGAATTCGCCTTTTTCACGTAGGGAGGCTAAACGGCGCTCCAAAATTGTTACCAGTGTTTCGGCGTCCGGCTCTTGAATGTTGATAACGAAAAACCGCCGGGCAAACGCTGGATCTCGCTTAATGTTAATGTTGTATTCGTATTTCGTCGTGGCTCCAATTAACGGAAACCGTCCTTCAGAGGTTTCTTCCTTGAGAGCGTTCATTGCTCCCGATGAGCCTTGCGTTCCTTGACTAGCAACCCCGTAGTTGTTCAATTTGTGAATTTCATCGATGAACAAAACCATTTGAAACGGTTGATCGGGGTATTGCCGCCGAGTAATATCCCGAATTTGTTCAGCCGATGATAGCAGCGTCCGCATTCGAGAAACCACCAAATCCGAACCTAATTCACCTAGTTTTTCTAGATTAACTTGAATTACAATTACCGGCGTGTCGGTCTGTTGACGGTCATAAATGAACTGCCGGATTAATTCCGTTTTACCGGAGCCTTCCCGAGCCACGAGCATTGCAATCGGGTCCGGTGATTCTAGCATCGCTGATAAATCTTCCCGCTGCTGTTGGTACCCAATTAAAACGTTTTGGCCCGCCGGCATTTGGCTTAATGCACCGTTGTATTCCTGATCAATATCATCTGGAATAATCGCTTGAATTGTTTCCATTGGCTTAAATTTTCCCCTTTCTTACACACAAAAAGCCGGTATTAACCGGCTTAAAAGTTAAACATTAACAGCACTGTCTAACTGGATCTTGGCTAGCCGGCGACAAAAAGCCGGGTTGTGAGCGGCCATTTTTTCATAGTCAAGCAGTGGTGAACCAATAATGCACGGAACCCCACTGTTCGATAGTATGTCACCGAAGTGATCCATTGCTTGGGTCATCCCTAATTGATTTAGTTCGCCGAGCTGGTTTAATTTGAACAAACTATCAACAAATAGAACCAATCGAAAATCTTTGTCAGGATTGTCCAAGGTAGTCATTTCGGCAATTAGGTTTAGCACCGTTGGAATAAATTTAATCCGCTGGGCCACGGAATACTTACTACCCGCCAGCATTTTATCTAAGTCTAGTTCAATTAATACTGACGGCTTCCATTTACTTTCTTGGTCAAGGACAAACTGGTCAATCAGTCGGTACCGTCGCGACTTCGAATCACTAAGAATGATGGCTTTCTGGCCCATTCCTAGCATGATCGCTTCCAGATCTAACCGTTCGTTTCGACTAATGTTAGGATCATTAACCCTAACAATCGGCTCCGGCTGTGACCACGCTTGATTGTAAAGTTCATTTAGTTTTTCTGAAATGTGTAATTTAATCATTAATTCTCACCAAAAAGTTGATCAGGATCATTATTTTGTTCCCGATATTGCGCCCTAGTAATATCAGCGTCACTAATTGAGCCAGTTGAATGCTTTTCAATTTCAGCTTGGTAAGTATCATGAACCTGGCCTAGCGCTTCAACTTCAATTGGCTCGTAAGGCTTAATCTGCCCTTTTTGCACTTGATCGTATACGTCAGTCGCTAACTTCACCACGCCGTCAAGCGCTTCGCCTTGGTGCTCTTCAAAATAACGTTTTAACACTAATTGTAAATCTGCTTTTTCCATCGCTTTGCCCTTTCTATTGATTAAACCCGCTGTTACTAAACATTGACAGTTTGTCGGTCAGCAGGGAACGGAATTTCGTTTGCTGTTGCCCAAGAATGTCTTTTGAAATATCAGCCGTTTCCAGCTTCTTTAATTGCTTGTTTTCAGCAGCGTTGCTTTGCTCTAAACCGCTAATCGTGTTTTCAAGGCTTTGCTTGCCTTGTTGAGCGGTAGTGTCTTGAGCGTTAATCTTCAACCGTTCGTTGTATTCAACTAACGTCTTTTTAGCTTGTTTCAGCTGGCTGTTGTTAGCTTTAATCGTCTTGCGGATCTTGTTCAAGTTTTTGTTAATAAACAAAGTTTCAACTAATGACTTCTCGTTACCGTCCCAGTTGAAGTTTACTTTCTTAGCGTTAGCCGGATTCAAACGAACATAGTACATAGAAGCTTTGCTGGAGCTATCGCTCGATGAACTATTGCTATCCGTGGTACTGGTACCGGTTGTTCCCGTTGATAATTGCGCCGTAATTGACTGGTCAATATCGGAATCGGTTGTGGCTGATCCATTGTTAATATCTTGCGCCGTTACCAATTGTGCTTTATCAACTAAAATCACAACAAAGGCTTGCTTCTTCAACGGTTGATCGCTGCTAATCTGTAACACGGCGTTCCCGTCCGTTCCAAAGAAACCATACTTAACGTGCAGGCCCTTGACCGGGTACCCGTTCGGGGCAATTACCCATAAACCGTAGTTTTTACCAAACGACGATAATTCCGTGTGCGCATCGGAATCATAAGAAATCGATGCTGCCATGCTCTTGCCATTTTTGCTTAAAACCACGTTTTGTAACGTTAATTTTCCCTTTTCAGTTCCTTGATACAATGGCAGTTGGGTGCCATTCGGCATTGATTGGGCCGCCTTAGCAACATTTGCTTGGTGATTGGCGAAAAAAATCCAACCAAATCCGACGCAAATTAACACGACCCCGATTGCCATCAAGCGTGGAAACCATCGAAACAGGCGCACGTCAGCGGGTACTCGTTCTTTTTCGGTTACCCGTACTGGCGCATTTTTTTGGCTCTTGGCTTTCTTTTTAGCCTTAGCTTCTTTCGCCTGTTGTTTGGCTTGCTTCTTTTGCGCTCGCTTGCTTAGTTTCGACGTATCGTTTGATGAATTTTCCTTCGGCTTGTTTGAGCCCTTGGTTCGTTTTCCAAACAATTAACATCCCTCCGTATAGTAAGAATAGGGCCCCACCAATGAACATTAGGGCCTCCATCAAACCCAAAACATCATTCATGAGGGTTAAATTCATTTGTGCATTGATCCCGCCAATTTCAAAGGCTCTAAACATCGAATGCAACAATGAATAACTAAATTTCTTTAAATGTGTAAACGCCATCCAGGCACTGTAATACCGGTATAACAAGGCTTCAATCAACACGTATGGTGCTAATACCCAAAAGGCATACCAGTTGTTACGGGTAAACCACCGCCGGTTTATGGCCGCCGCGACTACGGCGAATATAATAAATAGCCCAAAGGCTAAGTAGTATTCCGCCGTAACGATTTTGACAACGGCTTTAATATTGCTGGTAGTGTTTTTGGCAAACACCAGCTGGACTCCTTGCATAATTAAGGCCAATAAAGCGCTAATTCCGGTTAGCCACCCGAGGTTACCCGCCCAAAACCAGCGGCGACGGTCGTGCCGTTTCCATAGATAAAACCAAGCTAAGAAGCCGCCCGCTAAAATAGCAAACACTTCATAGGCAAAGATAATCCAATCGCCAACATAATGAAAGGCTAGCACGTTTTCAGACGTCTCAATTCGTCCTTGGCCTAATAGCGCATAAACAATTAGCAGCCCGGTATATACCATCATTCCAACCGTTACATCAACTAACAAGCGGACGCCCTTAATTAGTCGGACTCGATTAAGGCTAATTTTCCATGGTTTGCGCTTCTTGCGGGTTTTCCAATGCAACCACCGAATCCGCTTCTTGTCGTCAACATTTTTCATTGATAAATTCCTTTCGTTTCACATGTAACATCATCAAAACCTTGCATTAGTAATAGTATAGCGAAGTTTCAATTAAAACGGCCTCGCCAATTTTTTTGACGGGCCGCTTTTGATTGTGCTCTCACCTAGGAATTATATTTGCATTATTAGGAGGAATATCCATTGAGAAAAGTATTGGTAAAGATTCGTATACATTACGTTTAGGAGATAAGTCAAACGTCATACCAGGGAAAGCACTACCTGGCATACTTTTACTATATACAAATACATTTTAAAAGTCAATGGTTTATTCCTGATTATATTGGTGTGCAAAGAGATTCCGTACCTTTTGCGGGGCAGCTTTGTACTCGTAGGTTTTTACTAGCTTGCCTTTAACCGCAATACGTTTACTCCCTGTCCAATTGCACGTAATCAAGGTGATCGTTGGTGACGACGTATCATTAAGAATGCTTAGATCCGTAGCCGGAATTTCCTGCCGGTCGGTAATCTGGTAAACGTAAACCTGGCTAAAATCGCTAATATAAACCTTTTGACCGGGCTTAGCCTTAGCATAAATCGGACTAAACAGCGTTTTACTATCGTCCATATTGTGACCGGCTAGGGCATAGCTGCCTTGACCCATGGTTTGATTAACTTTCATCGTTCCAGCTGCTAGAGCTAAGACGGTCTTGCTAACACCTTTACCGATCGGCAAGTAGACGTTATCTTGTGGGATCGCCACGGCCCCGATTACGGCAATATCTTTTGCATGGCGCCGAGCGTTAATGATTCCACTTAGCGAGTTAGAAGCCGTATCCCGGTAGGTAAAATCGCCGGACCTCTTTTGAGCTTGCTGAACGCTTTTCGCCGTTATCGTTGGTTGATACCCTTTGACCAGCCAACCTTCAACTTGGTTGACGTCTAGCAAAATAATCCCCGCAGTTAGCATTACAACTAAAATCAGCCCGTACCACAATCGTCGCTTGATAAGATCACTCCCCTAACCAGTTTGGCCGGTTTTGATCCGTAACCGGTACAACAGTTTGCTTTTTCCGCTCATCAAACAACGGGATATTCCCCTGCTTAGCCCACTTAATGATAGTGGCCCGGGAATAGCCCGTTTTTTGCATGACTGACTTAATCGTGTAGACGTCACCATAATTAAAAGCGTTACGCAGGCGCATGATGCGCTGTTCCTTTGCTTCGTTGGCGGCCAGGCCCATATTTGTTAAACCCATAATTAACCTTCTTTCTGTTCTGATAAGCCCATTTTAACACGGTTCT
>SKER01001113.1_pt1 | contig 23859 bp, 15 predicted proteins | sample 4826961 | NCBI WGS metagenome assembly SKER01 (sample SAMN11008804, study PRJNA524170) | human gut metagenome | biome: Human fecal sample; material: Feces; isolation source: fecal sample from pouch patient p47 | host: Homo sapiens | place: Israel: Tel-Aviv | collected 2016-11-16 | reverse complement strand
CTCCCAGTCGCCGCGAGGTTGCGGTTGACGGCAACGAGATCAAACTCACGCTGCGCGAGTTCGACCTTCTTGAGTACCTTATGCGCAAGCCCGGCATCGTCTTTTCACGCGAGGCCCTGCTGCAAAGCGTTTGGGGTTGGGACTTTGACGGCGGCTCACGCACAGTTGACGTACACGTGCAGACGCTCCGTCAAAAACTGGGCGATCATGCCTCTTGCATCGAAACGGTGCGCGGTGTGGGTTATCGCTTTGCTGGACACGAGGCATAGTCGAATATGGCGGCGGCAATAGCTTCAGCGGCGCATCGGTCGCTTTCGAAGCGTGTGTTTGGAACTATCTTCACCATCGCCATGGCGATCATCGTGGCGCTTACGGGCGTAGGTACGGCCCTCATTCAAAACCGGCTGGCGACGCTTACACATGAGGAGATTTCCAACCAACTCGATGTCGTGGCGGCGGCGCTCAATGGGTCGGAAGACGAGATTGCGATGCTGTCCCATCTTGAGTTTGACAACGCGCGCGTCACGTTGGTGGATCTCGATGGATCTGTGCTCTACGACAGCCAAGAATCCCCCGCAATGATGCCCAATCATAAAGATCGACCCGAGATTTCCCAGGCTTTTAAAGAAGGCAGGGGCTCTTCCGAGCGTTCGAGTTCAACGCTTGGTGAGGTCATGCTCTATGAGGCGAAACGATTGGATGACGGGCGCGTGGTTCGCCTCTCGCAGGCCCAGTCGGGCTTTTTGACTGTGCTGCTTTCGGTAATCGGTCCCATCCTCGCTATGGCTCTTGTCTGCATTGTCGGCTTGCTTTTTGTGGCCCGCCGTGAGGTCCGCGCGATCATCGCGCCCCTGCGCGATGTGGATCTTGACCATCCGCGTCGGAATGCCGACGCCGCGTATGCCGAGATGGCTCCCATGCTCGAGCGTATCGAATCGCAGCGTCAGGAACTAAAACGACAGATGCGCGTTTTGGCCGATAACGCCCGTATGCGCCGCGAGTTTACGGCAAATGTAACCCACGAGCTCAAAACGCCGCTTACAACCATTTCGGGCTACGCCGAATTGATTGAGAACGGTTTGGTGGCGAGTGAGGACGACCAGCGTGATTTTGGCCGTCGTATCCATAGCGAGGCCACGCGTCTTGCGGCGCTCGTCAATGATATCTTGACCCTTTCGAGTCTCGATGAGGCCGAGCATGGCGACGCGGAGGTTTCGAAGAGCGTTTTGGGCGCCTCCGAGCCGGTTGACCTATCACGTGTCGTGGATGCGGTCTGTCAGCGCTTGGACCCGGTTGCAGATGCGAGCGGCATTGCCTTGGTGCAAGATACGGGCCCGGTAATCGTTTTTGGCTTGCCGCGTCTGCTTGACGAGATGATTTACAACCTGACGAATAACGCCATTCGCTACAACCGCGAGAACGGTTCGGTCAACCTGTACTGCGGCGCCGATGATGAGGGTCGTCCGTATGTGCGCGTGCAGGACACCGGCATCGGTATTGCTCCCGAGGAGTGCGACAAGATTTTCGAGCGTTTTTATCGCGTGGACAAAAGCCGCTCTAAGGCACGTGGCGGTACAGGTTTAGGACTCGCCATCGTCAAACATGCTGCGGTTTTTCACCATGCGCAGATCGACGTGCAAAGCGAACTTGGGCAGGGCACAACCATCACGGTGCTCTTCCCCGTGCAGGACCCTTCGCTTTGGAGCTAAGGCTTCGCTTTGTCCAGTGCGTACTTCATGTAGGGACGGCTGCTATCGAGCTCTTGTGCCGAGCGTGTTCCAATCGATAAAGAGCTTGTGACGCAGGGCTTTTTCTGCTGTCTGCTCCTTTGGCGTCTTTGGCTTGACGGGTACGCCAAGCTTGAGTGCGATAAGCTCCTTTACCGCTTGATAGCTGCGCTCGTTTGAGAACTGCTTATAAGATAGTTGGATGACCTGGATCCCCATGCGTTCTAACGCTGCCGCCCTATCGGCATCGGAGATTCCAGCGGCTTCGCTATCGTGGATGCTGCGGCCCTGGCACTCGATATCAAGGGCGGGATGCGATCCGCTTGCCTCTATATAGATGTCGGCAAAGCAATGGTTGTGTCCGTAGAGCGTTCGGGCTTGATTGTTAAGGCGGATGCGGTGATTGTTCTGGATGGGAAGACCTTCGCCCCCAAGCCTTCGCGAGAGGCCCAGCAAAATGGATGCCTGTACCTCAAAGGGGGAAGCGCAGGTCCCTGTTACGCGATCGATGGCCCAGGCGAGATTTTTGGACCCGCGCAGACCCTTTGTCTGGTCGAGGAATGAACGAAGCGATTCGGGACCGGTCATCGGGTCTCGTTTCCAGAGCGATGTCTGGGCATCCTTCGTATCGACGACCCGTTTCCATCCGGCGTTTTCGGGGATAAAGCCCTGATTGGCAGCCTCCTTGAGCAAGCTTTCGGCTTGTACTGTCGGTTGAAAAACGGAGAACGAGCCGCAAAGTTCATAGGTTGCCATCAAAAGCTCAACGCGGTCGATGCTGGGTGCCATAGTAAGAAGCGTAAGCTCGGGCCCGGCGAGCAAAAAGCCGTGATCGGTTTCTTGGATGCAGCCAAACGGAAGCTCGCCGCCAACGAGATGCGATTGATAGGTGGTGCCGGAATTAACAGCGGACCTTGCGCGAACAAGACGATGAATGGGGGTACCGAGCAGATCAGAAGCCGTGCTGCACGATGCGAGCTTGCGATGATTCGAGTCTTGATATGTGCCCGGTAACGGGGGATAGAGCGCTCGGAGTTGTGGGGGAACCCGGTGAAAGCGAAAAGCGCTCTGTGCACAGACGGTTTGAGGCATTAAAACCGCTCCATTCAAGCCGCGTCGAGAGAAACTTCCTGATTTCAGTAGCAGTATGGGTATTCGCTGAGTAGAGGTGTCTTTTTCAAAGAAAAAGACCAGATAATGAAACGCTATTTATAGAGTCTACTAGGCAAAATCAAATACTGGTACTGAAATCAGGAAGTTCCTCCGGCGACCGGTTGTTTTGAAAAGGCTTATCGTCTCTCCATCCTTGCTTTATGCAAAAAATAGACTAGCAACGTATATATGCGCGATGTTGGGATATAAAATCTAAGTCTCAACGTATGAGGTCTGATGAAGCCCGCCTGTCGGGCTGTTTTTCGGGCGCCGTCAAAGCGAAAGGATGCGTATATGCGCAAGTTCAAGACAGAGAGCAAAAAGCTGCTCGATCTGATGATCAACTCCATCTATACCAATAAAGAGATCTTCCTGCGCGAGCTTATCTCCAACGCTTCCGACGCTGTGGACAAGCTCAACTTCAAGAGCCTTACGGATAATGACGTGGATATCGACAGCGCCAATCTTGCCATCCGCGTCTCCTTTGATAAGGACAATCGTACGCTCACTATTTCGGATAACGGCATTGGCATGACTGCCGAGGAGCTGGAGAAGAACCTGGGTACCATCGCCCATTCCGGCAGCCAGGAGTTCAAGACCGAGAACGCCGAAAGCCAGGGCAACGATGTGGATATCATCGGCCAGTTTGGCGTGGGCTTTTACTCTGCCTTCATGGTAGCGAGCCGTGTGCGCGTTGTGAGCCGCGCTTTTGGTTCTGACGAAGCCAACGTGTGGGAGAGCGACGGCCTTGAGGGCTACACCATCGAGTCCGCCGAGCGCGCCACCCCCGGTACCGATGTTATCCTGACGATCCGCGAGGACGAGGGCGGCGAAGACGGCGAGGGCTTTGATACCTACCTGTCCGAGTGGGGCCTCAAGAACTTGATCAAGCAGTACAGCAACTACGTGCGCTACCCCATCCAGATGATGGTTACCAAGCATCGCGAGAAGCCCAAGCCCGAGGACGCTGGCGACGACTATAAGCCCGAGTGGGAGGACTATGAGGAGCTCGAGACCGTCAACTCCATGACTCCCATCTGGAAGAAGCGCTCCTCCGAGGTTGAGCAGAAGGATTACAACGAGTTCTACAAGAGCACGTTCCATGATTTCGAGGACCCGGCGCGCACCATCTCGTTCCATGCAGAAGGTACGCTCGAGTACGATGCCCTGCTGTTTATCCCTGGTCGTGCACCGTTTGACCTGTATAGCAAGGATTACGAGAAGGGCCTTTCCCTCTACAGCTCCAACGTGCTGATTATGGAGAAGTGCGCCGATCTGCTGCCCGACTACTTCAACTTTGTACGTGGCGTGGTCGACTCTGCCGACGTTTCGCTCAACATCAGCCGCGAGACTCTGCAGCAAAATCGCCAGCTGCGAGCCATTGCTAAGCGTGTGGAAAAGAAGATTTCTTCCGACCTTGAGGATATGCGCGATAACGATCGCGAGGCGTACGAGAAGTTCTTTGAGAACTTTGGCCGTGGCCTTAAGTACGGTATCTATTCGAGCTACGGTATGAAGGCAGACGAGCTTGCCGACCTGCTTTTGTTCTACAGCGCCAAAGAGCAGAAGATGGTCACGCTGGCTGAGTATGCCAAGGCGATGCCTGCCGATCAAAAGGCTATCTACTATGCTGCTGGCGATTCGCGCGAGCGTCTGTCTAAGATGCCTGTTGTGACGGGCGTGCTTGCCCGCGGGTACGACGTCTTGCTGCTCACGGCCGATGTCGACGAATTTACCTTCCAGGCCATGCGTTCTTACCATGCCCATGATCTGCCCAAGGTCTACGAGGACGATGCCGCCCGCGAAGCTGCCGAGAAGGCCGTTGCCGACGGTGCCGAGCCCGAGACCGAGGACCGTACTTTCGAACTCAAAAACGTTGCAACGGGCGATCTTGACCTTGCGACCGAGGACGAGAAGAAGGATGCCGAGGAGGCTACCAAGGAGAACGAGTCGCTTTTCACGGCGATGAAGGAGGCCTTGGGCGATAAGGTCGAGAAGGTGGCTGTTTCTGCGCGCCTGACCGATGCTCCCGCTTGCATTACTACCGAGGGCCCGCTTTCGCTGGAGATGGAGCGCGTGCTGCGCCGCGATCCGTCTGCGGAGGCCGAAGGCATGCCCAAGAGCCAGCGCGTGCTCGAGCTCAATGCCAAGCATCCCGTGTTCGCAAAGCTCGTTTCTGCAAACGAGGCGGGCGATGCCGAGAAGATCAAGCTGTACGCCGGCCTTCTGTATGACCAGGCGTTGCTGGTCGAGGGCATTCTTCCCGAGGACCCCGTGGCGTTTGCCGCAAGCGTCTGCGAGCTCATGTAAGGTAGATTAACGCCTGCGAATCCCTTCGGGCCGGTCCCCTTCAGTCAGTCGAACGTGGTTGCACGAACGTTCGCCCAACTGAAGGGGACCGGCCCTTCTCTTATGGCGTTGGGAATCTACTGCGGGAATATCTGCTTGCGGGGTTGCGCCCGCTTTCTCCGCGGAGGTATGGCTTTGCGAACACCCCCGGGGAGAAAGCGGACGCAACTTGGCGGTCGTGAAGATACTCTGTCCAAGACGGGTCCCCGCCCCTCCCTCTGAGATGTTCGCGAAGCCACATCTCAGAGGGAGGGGCGGGGACCCGAACTCTAAATATCGAAACGATTTGGAGAGATTTTCTACAAGTGTACATTTATATACACTTGTAGTATATTTCGTTGCGTTAAAAATATGGCCTGGGCTGCGCAGATGTACAGATGTACGCGTAGAATAGACCTAAATGTAGCTCACTCGAACTCGTGATTGGACGGCTCTGCGTGAAAAAAGCCCTCGCAATCTTCAAGCGCGACATCAAACGACTGCTCTGCAATCCCGTTGCGCTTGTCATCACCATCGGCGTATGCATCATTCCGTCGCTTTATGCGTGGTACAACATCGTTGCCAATTGGGATCCGTACGGAAACACCCAGAACATCAAAATCGCTGTCGCCAATAACGATAAGGGCACTACCAACGATTTGGTGGGCGAGCTTAATGCTGGCGACGAGGTTATCGACAAACTCAAGGACAACGACCAGCTGGGCTGGACCATTGTGGACTCCGAAAAGGAGGCCAAAGAAGGTGTCGAGGCAGGGAAGTACTACGCCGCGCTCGTCATCCCGTCCGACTTTAGCGAGGGCATGCTAAGCATGCTCTCGGGCGACTTCCACCAGCCCAAACTGACCTACTACGTCAACGAGAAGAAGAGCGCCGTTGCCGTCAAGGTAACCGATACGGGTGCTAATACGGTGGAAGAGCAGGTTAACGAGACCTTTGTCTCCACCGTGAGCCAGACGGTGGTGGAGATCGCGCAGAAGGCGGGCGTCGACTTGGAGGCGGGCGCGCAGACCGCCCAGGACAACCTTGTCCTGGCCATTCAAAACGCAAGCGGCTCGGTGCAGAAGGTGCGCGATGCGCTCGATGGCATGACCGGCACGATTGATACCACCAAAGATGCCATTGCTTCGGCGGATGCCGCGCTCGGCGGCTTGAGCGGGCAGATGCCTTCCCTCAACGATGCCCTCGACCAGGGAAATCAACTTCTTACGTCGACTCGCACCTCTGCTGCCAAGCTCCACACCTCGCTTTCAAGCGCTCTTGCGCAGGGCAGCACGGGTTTGGCGCAGGCTTCGTCAAAGGCAAATGCCGCCGTGGGCAAGCTCTCCGGTACGGTGATTGCTGCCCAGACTAAGGTCGACCTTGCCCTCTCGGATGTTCAGGGTCTTGTGGACAAGAACAATGCCGCCATCGAGGCGCTGCGCAGTACGCTGCCCGACGATGCCGAGTTCAATAGCTCTATCGCGCGGATTATCTCTTCGCTACAGCAGCAAAACGACAACCTGGCCGGCGTTGTGAGCGGCCTTCAGGCGCAAAGCGACGCCATCAAGACGGATGCTGGTAATCTTGCCAACGCCTCTGATTCCATCAATACGAGTGTGCAAGATGGCGTGACGGCGCTGGGAAAGATGCAAGAAGACCTCAATACCAGCGTGATTCCGCAGCTCAATTCGGGCCTCGATTCGTTCTCTGATTGCTCGGGGGACCTTAAGGGCGTCCTGGCTTCGCTTACTCCCACCATTTCTCAGGCGCGCTCGTCGCTCACCCAGCTTTCTTCCCTGCTCGACCAGGCGAAGGCTACGCTCGCCGACACGAGCGATCAGCTGGCGACGATTCAGCAAAAGCTCGATGTGGCCGCAAACGACGTCGCGGCACTTCACAGCTCCGAGGTGGCGGGCCAGCTTGCCGACCTGCTCGACGTCAATGTCGACGACATCGCCGACTTCATGACCTCGCCGGTGAAGATCAAGAGCAAGGTGGTGTACCCCGTGGCGAGTTTTGGCTCGGGCATCGCGCCGTTCTACACCAACCTCGCCCTGTGGGTGGGCGGCTACGTGCTTATCGCCATCTTCAAACTCGAGGTCGACCGCGAGGGCATTGGCACCTACACGGCAAAAGAGGGCTATTTTGGCCGCTGGCTGCTGATGATGCTTCTGGGAATCATGCAGGCGATTATCGTCTGCGTGGGCGACCTGATCATTGGTGTTCAGTGCCTGCATCCGGTGCTGTTTGTCCTTGCGGGCATGTGCATCTCGTTTGTCTACGTGAATATCATTTACGCGCTGAGCGTGGCCTTCAAGCACATCGGCAAGGCTATCGGCGTCATATTGGTCATCGTGCAGATTCCGGGATCTTCGGGCATGTACCCCATCGAAATGATGCCGCCCTTCTTTAATTGGCTGCATCCGCTGCTGCCCTTCACCTACGGTATTAACGCCATGCGCGAGTGCGTGGGCGGCATGTACGGCATGAACTACATCATCAACCTGGGCGTGCTGCTTATCTATGTTGCTATTGCTCTGGGGATCGGCGTGTGGCTGCGTCCCTTGCTGCTCAACCTCAACCTGCTGTTCGATCGCCAGCTCGCTTCGACCGGCGTGATGATCTGCGAGAAGGACGACTTGCCGCGCCAGCGTTACTCGCTGCGTACGGCCATGCGTGCCATTCTCGATACCGCTGGGTTCCGCCAGGCGTTGATTGAGCGCGCAGCGCGCTTTGCCCGTACGTACGGCAGTCGTGTGAAGGCGGGCTTCTTCGCCATCTTTGGCGTACAGCTCCTGCTCTTTATCCTGACGTCCACGCTCGATTTGGATAACAACGGGCGCATCTGGATGCTCGTGTTGTGGATCGTCAGCGTCATTGTCATCGCCGCCTATCTCATCAATCTCGAGTACGTGCGCGAGAGCCTTAATACGCAGATGCGCGTCTCCGCTCTGTCTGACGAGAGTCTGCGCAACGAGATTCGCGAGCATACCTCGGCCATGCCTGGAGTGGCAAAGATGTTTGGCGTGTCGGTAGCACCGCAGCCTACGGCAAAGACTGCCGGAAAACCCGCTGACCTCGTTGACGATGACGATGAGGACACCGCCGCTAACTCCGCACCTCTCGGCGCTCATGCGGAGCCGGGCGCGGTGCAAGATCTGGATGTAACCGCTCCCTTGCCGGGGGCGCACCTCAAGCAAGACGATTCAAACACGAAGGGCGGTGATGCCGAATGAAAAATATCCTGAAGCTTTTCCGTCGTGACTGCGAAAATGTGCTCCATAGCGTTATCGGCATGGTCGTGGTCGTGGGTCTTGTTGTGGTTCCTGCTCTCTACGCTTGGTTCAACATTGCGGGCAGCTGGGATCCGTATGGCAATACCGGCAATCTCAAGGTAGCTGTTGCCAATGCCGACAAGGGCTACAAGAGCGATTTGATTCCCGTCGAGGTGAACATTGGCGACTCAGTGGTCAACTCTCTGCGCGCCAACGATAGCTTTGACTGGACTTTTGTGGATAAGGACGAAGCGGTCGATGGCGTCAAATCGGGTAAGTACTATGCCGCCGTGGTGATTCCATCCGACTTCAGCGCCAACATGATGACGCTGTTCTCTACCGAGGTGAAGCATTCGGATATTGAGTATTACGAGAACCAAAAGGTCAACGCGATCGCGCAGATCGTGACCGAAAAGGGCTCCAGCGCTGTCCAAAACCAGATCAACAAGACGTTTACCGAAACGGTTGGCAATATCGGTTTGGCAACCGCTTCGAGCTTACTTGAGTTTATGGATAGCGACCAGGTGGCGAACTTCGTGGCGCATCTGTCCTCCTCGCTGGGCGATGGGGCCAACGAGCTGACGCGTGCCGGCCAGTCGGTGTCCTCCCTTTCGGACGTCCTTGCGTCTTCCTCGGGCCTGCTTGCCAATGCCGGTTCTTCGTTATCGCAGAATTCGAGCACGTCTGACGCGGCAAGCCAGCTTCTCACGGATGCTCAAAACGGACTTGACGATATCAAGTCCGCGCTTTCGGGGGCCTCATCTTCCATCAATCAGGCGCTGCAGGATAGTGCCGGCAGTTTTGATGCGGTATCGAGCGCAGTGGACCAGGCGTTTACTGACGCAGGCAGCCATGTGGACCTTACCGTGGGCCAGCTTAACGATATCGCCGATAACTTGAGCTCGCATGCCGAGGAGATTCGCGGTATCCAGCAGGAGATCTTGGATTTAAAGACCAAGTTCCCGCAGGTTTCCGCCCAACTTGACCAGGTTGCTGCGAGCGTGGGCAAGCTTGCCGATTCGTACGATACCCTGTCGAGCGGTATCTCGGATGCGGCCTCCAAGCTGTCTTCCGGTGCGGCGGATGTCGCTGCGACCAAAAAAGAGGTCCCCGATCTGATCGCGCAGGTCAAGTCGGGCATCGGCGGCGTGAAAGACGACTATGAGGGCAACCTGAAAGATCAGGCTTCTCAGCTCCAGTCCACCATCTCGGGCATTGCCGCCTCAAGCGCCGATATCTCGAAGAATTTGGATGACACGGTGGCGTCGCTTTCTGCTGCTGCCACTTCGCTGAGCGGCAACCTCAACGACCTCAATGGCGTGTTGAGCGACACCTCAACAGCGCTCACCAATGCGGGCAAGGACCTTTCCACCATCAAGGAAAAGCTCGATACCGCGGTTGCCAACAACGACCTTGAGTCCATCCGCTCGATTATCGGTGAAGATCCCGAGGGACTCGCCGATGCCCTTGCGGCGCCGGTTGGAATCGACCGCAAGGCCATCTATCCCATCAAGAACTATGGCAGCTCCATGGCACCGTTCTACACGATTCTCTCTCTGTGGGTGGGAAGCATCGTTCTTGCTGCCATGATGAAGGTCTCGGTGGACGATAAACTGCTCAACGAGCTAAAGCCGTTCCGCCTGCACGAGATTTATCTGGGCCGCTACATGCTCTTTGGCATGCTCGCACTGTGCCAGGCAACGCTCGTGTGCCTGGGCGACATTTTGTTCTTCCGCATTCAGTGCATCCATCCGTTCCAGTTCATCTTGGCGGCATGGATCGCGAGCTTGGTGTTCTCCAATATCATCTACACCTTTACCGTTTCGTTTGGTGATATCGGCAAAGCGCTCGCGGTGGTATTGCTGGTCATGCAGGTAGGCGGTTCGGGCGGCACGTTCCCCATCGAGATGACGGCGCCGTTCTTCCAGTCGGTCTACCCGTTCTTGCCCTTCACGCATGGTATTGCGGCCATGCACGCGGCCATCGCGGGTTCATATGGAGCTGAAGTCTGGATCGAGATGGGTATCCTTGCCCTGTACCTGCTGCCGTCCTTGGCGCTTGGCCTGCTGCTCCGACGTCCGGTGATCCGTGCGAACAACTGGATTATCGAGAAGCTCGAGGAGACGAAACTAATGTAGCGCTTGCGCTGTCTGCGCTTAGGTTCGGCGCTTCTGTAGATGTGCGAAGCCAAGCTCATGCGGCGCGGTATACAATAGCGGCAACTCGATGGTGGCTATGCCTTTGGCCCATATAAGATTGGCAGGTGTCATAATGACCGAAGAAGAGCTGAACGTACAGGTACAGGCTGCGCAAGATGAGATTGCGCGTTTGCGCGAAACGTTTGGTCCCGCCTATGCCAAGCTGGGCGAGGCGCTGTACCCGGCCGCGCGTGAAACCGAGCTCGCTACCCGTTTTGCCAATGAGTTTGCCGAGGTAGACGCCATTAACGCGGCGATTGATGAACAGAACGCGGCAATTGAGGCCGCCCGTGCCGAGTATGAGACCGAGCAGGCTCGTATTGCCGAGGAAGAGGCTGCCCGAGCTGCCGAAGAGGCCGCGCGCGCCGAGGCCGCTGCTGTGGAAGAGCCGTTGGAGTCTGCCGACGAGCCCGCGGCCGAACCCGAGCCCGAGCCCGCAAAGGTTCGCACCTGCCCCAAGTGCGGCACGACTCTTCAGCCCACTGACAAGTTCTGCGCCGGTTGCGGAAGCAGGGCGGCAGATCTCTTTGCCCCTGCAACCCCGCATTGTCCTAACTGCGGCAAGGAAGTCGACGAATCTATGAACTTCTGCATCTACTGCGGAACGCCGCTCAAGTAGTTCCTTGCAGCGGGTTTCCCTGCTGTAAACAGGGTTGGAGACGTTGGTTTTGCGTGCCCGTCATTCCGTTTGGGATGACGGGCTTTTTTGTTGCGTGGGGCTGCGCGGTAAACGCCGCTGGTGGATTGATGGGCCTTATGGAGCTGCTGCACGGCTGATTCCCGTATACTCAAACGTTAAGCAACACATGTATCCAAATGATGCAGGGGAGTTACCATGGCAGCGAAGCAAGAGCGCATGTTTGCATTCATTAATGCGACGATTCTCGATGGCACGTGTGACATGGAGCCGCAGCGCGGTATGTCCGTGCTTGTTGACAAGGGCAGCATTGTGCGTATTGAGCCTGCGGCGACGGCTCAGCTGCCCGCCGAGGCCGAGGTGATCGACCTGCATGATTCTTATCTGCTGCCGGGTCTTATCAACATGCATGTTCATTTTTGCGGCTCGGGAAAGCCCGTGTCGGCGGGAAACGCCGGTGACCTCATGCGCCGCTTGGATAATGCTCCTGGACGCATGATTGTGCGCCATATTCTCAAAGGCTCGGCCCAGCAGCAGCTTGCAAGCGGTGTGACGTGTGTACGCGGTGCGGGCGACCCTCTGTATGCCGATATCGCCGTGCGCGATGCTATCAACGCTGGGCGTTATCTTGGCCCGCGCATCGTGGCAGCGGGTACGGGCATCACCGTGCCCAATGGTCATGGTGCAGGGCTTTTTGCCCAGGTGGCCACAACGCCGCAAGAGGCGAGCGACTACGTATGCGATTTGTCCGCGCGCGGTGCCGACGCTATCAAGCTCTTTGTGACGGGAGGCGTCTTTGACGCCGAGGTTCCGGGGGAGCCGGGCGTTTTGCGCATGTCGCTCGAGGTGGCGCGAGCTGCGTGCAAAACGGCCCACGACCTTGGGCTCCCCGTTATGGCGCATGTCGAGAGCACTGAGGGCGTAAAGGTTGCCTTGCAAGCGGGTGTGGATACTATCGAGCACGGCGCACCCATGACCGACGAAGTACGCGATCTATTCCTCGGCGCGGCGGGAACGCAGCTCCCTGGGCGTCCCGCGTCGCTCACTTGTACCATCTCTCCGGCCCTGCCGTTTGTGCTGCTCGATCCCGAGAAAACGGCATCGACAGAGGTTCAAAAGCTCAACGGCGATATTGTGTGCGAGGGAATCATCAAATGCGCGCGCGAGGCACTTGATGCGGGTATTCCCGTGGGCCTGGGGACCGATTCGAGCTGTCCATATGTCACTCAGTACGACATGTGGCGCGAGGTTGCCTATTTTGCCAAGTACGTGGGTGTATCCACGACGTTTGCCTTGCATACCGCCACGCAGGTCAATGCGGAGCTTTTGGGTCTGGGCGCAGAGACGGGAACTATCGAGGTGGGTAAGGCGGCCGATATCATTGTCTGCCACAACAACCCACTGGAAGATCTTTCGCGCTTAAGCCACCTTGAACATGTGATGTGCCGTGGCATGCTGGCAGACGGCCTCAAGGTTAAGCACATGCCCAAACTCGACGAAGATCTGGATTGGATCATGGCCCAGCCGGTCACAGTTCGCTAGTGCGGGAGCTTGCCTTTAGCTACCGTGCCGAGCGAACGGTGTCGATAACGCGTTCCATTGTCTGGTCGATGCGATCGCGCTTGAGTTCGCATTCCCAGATAACGATGCTCGTCCAGCCGGCTTTAGCGAGTTCTGTTTGTGCCTTGGCATCGCGTGTGACGTTGCGTGCGAACTTCGCTTCCCAAAACTCGACGTTTCGCTTAGGTACGCTGGGGTTGCAGTGTGGGCAGCGGTGCCAAAAGCAACCGTTGACAAAGATGGCGATCTTGCGGCCGGGGAAGGCGATGTCCGGCCTGCCGGGGGCTTTTTTCCACTGCAGGCGATAGCCCGTGAGGCCCGCTTGGCGCAGACGCTGGCGCACGAGCATCTCAGGTTTGGTATTGGCACGCTTGTTGCCCTGCATGGACTTTTTGATTGCGGCACGGCGACGCACGAGTTCGGTCTCGCTTGCAGAAAGCCCTTGTGTATCCAAGGTGTCTACCAGGCTTTTCTTGGTGCGTTTTTTGGCGGATGATGGCCGCTTGAGGGTAGGGGACTCCAGGTCCGTATCGGGGGTTTTGCGGTCGACATCGGTCATCTCCGCGGCGGCGATGAGTGCGCGAACGAGTTCGACATCGGCGGGCATCCACGTGAGATCTGCGAGCGAGCGCTGCGGCACCCAGCGGATGGCCTTTTGCTGATCGGCGGCAGAAACCTTTCCGCGCGCGATATCGCAAAAGAAGCACTCCATGGATAGGTGAAACGCCTCATAGTCGTATTCAACCGTGTAGAAGGCGCGTAGGTTGTGCACCTCGACGCAGAGCTCTTCTTGTAGCTCGCGGATACAGGCGTCGTAGGCGGTTTCTCCACGCTGCACCTTACCGCCGGGAAACTCCCAAAGCCCTTGCATGTCTCCGTAACCGCGCTGGACGGCAAGTACCGAGTTGTCCTGGGGATTGCGAATGATGCCGGCGGCTACATGCACGGTTTTCACAGGTGGCGGTCTCCTTTGCGGTATGTTGATCGAGTTTGATGCGGTTATTTTCTACCCGAAGGGGCGCGCATGCAAGTGGGCGCGCCGTGCTGTCTTACAAAAGTGCAAGGGCCCTGTAAGCCAAATCGATGGCGTCTCGCTCCTTAAGAAACGACTATAGATGGCGAGCATATGCCCTGTTTCTTGACGTACGATGAAAGCTGATTCTAAGGAGTGGATACGATGTCCCCAGTGTTTTCGGCACAGGCGAACAGCGTGCGCGTTGGCGCACCGCCCGTTTTGGAAGTAAACCATATCGAGAAGGTATACGGTTCTCGTGGCGCTGTAACACGGGCACTCAACGATGTTTCGTTTATCGTGGAAACCGGCGAGTTCGTGGGCATCATGGGTGCCTCGGGATCCGGCAAATCGACACTGCTCAACTGCGTTTCTACCATCGATGCCGTGACGAGCGGCGGTATCTTCGTGGACGGCCAAGACGTTACGAAAATTAAGAGCGCAAAACTTGCAAAGTTCCGCCGCGAGCAGCTGGGCTTTATTTTCCAGGATTCAAATCTGCTCGATACCCTTACAGCGCGCGAGAACATTGCGCTGCCGCTAACCATCGGGCGTCTTTCTGCTGACGAGACGCTCATGCGCGTGCAGGAGATGGCTGCACGCCTCAATATCTCCGATGTACTGGATAAATACCCCTTCCAGCTTTCCGGCGGCCAACAGCAGCGTGTGGCTGCTGCGCGCGCTTTGGTGACAAACCCCAAGCTGGTTATGGCCGATGAGCCCACGGGCGCCCTCGATTCCAAGAACGCTCGCATGCTGTTGGAGAACTTCGAGAACCTCAATCGTACCTATAATGCAACGGTGCTCATGGTGACGCACGACGGCTATGCAGCGAGCTATACCAATCGCGTGCTGTTCATTCGTGATGGTCGCATCTTTACCGAGTTGCGTCGTGGCGATGATTCGCGTCAGGCGTTTTTCAACCGCATCATGGATGTAGTTGCCATTATGGGCGGCGAGGTGTCCGATGCTTTGTAAACTTGCCTGGGGAAACGTTCGACGTGCCAGTCGCGACTACCTCATTTACCTACTTACGCTCGCTTTGGGCGTGACGGTCTTTTATGCCTTCAATACGATTTCACTGCAGGTTGATATCGCGGGCATCAAGACTGCCGGCATGCGCGAGATCATGTCCGAGCTGCTCTCCAGGCTCACCATCTTCCTTGCGGCCGTTATGGGCTTTTTGATGGTCTATGCCAATAACTTCATCATGAAACGCCGTAAGCGCGAGTTTGGTTTGTACCAGGTATTGGGCATGACGCGCGGACAGGTGGCGCGCATAATGGCCTATGAGACGCTTATCGTTTCGGGGGCGGCACTTGTACTTGGCATCATCTGCGGCATTGCCCTTTCGCAGCTCATGGTGTTTTTTACCGCATCGCTCTTTAAAACCCAGATTTCGAATTTCCATTTCTTTATCTCGCCGAGCGCTCTGTTTATAACGATAGGCTGCCTTGTCGCCATCTTTGTGGTGACGCTGCTGTTCAACCTGCGTGTTGTGGTACGCGTCAAGCTTGTGGACCTCATGGGCGCAGAGCGCAGACACGAGAGCATCAAAACCAGAAACCCCCTGTTGTCGGGCATCGTTTGCTTGGTTGGCCTTGCGCTGATCATTTGGGCATATTGCCGCCTGTTGCACGACGGCCTGCCGTTTACTGCTCCGGTAGGCCAGCTTGGTTTTGCCATGAGGCGTTTTGGAATCACTACGCTCATGGTGACTGCGGGCACGGTTGCCTTTTTCTTTGGACTTTCGGGACTGCTTCTCAAGCTTTTGCAGACCATGCGCAAAGTGTACTGGCGCGGCCTCAATATGTTTACCGTGCGTCAGCTGGCAGCAAAGATCAATACCATCTCGATGTCCATGGCAATCATCGCCATGATCCTATTTTTTGCAATTACGTCGGTTACCTGCGGTATGTCTATTGCAAGCGCTATGAACGCGAGCCTTCTTCGCTGCACGCCGGCCGATTTTTCCTGCAACGTCATGTACAACAACTCCGAGTTCGTCGAATCGAGCGAAGATGGCGAGATAACGAAGGGCGTTATGCCGAGTGAGCCCTACGATGTGCAGGCGGCGCTGGAGGAGCGGGGCGTCGATTTCGCAAAGATTGCCAAGGGCGTCCAACAGGTCGATATCTATTCTTCGGTTCCTGCGGGTGAAGAAGACCCTTCGATCATGCTTGACGATTTAATTCGCCGTTCAAAAACAACGTTGCCGGCAGGCATGGACGAAGCTACTGTCATGTATCAGGGTATCCCGGTTGTCAGGTTGAGTGACTACAACAAGTATTTGGCGTTTCGTGGTTTTGACCAACTTCATTTGGCGGACGATCAGTATCTCATCACCTGCGATATGGGCGATACGCTTGATGACATGTTCAATAGCATTCTTTCTGCTGGTACGACGATCACGCTGGGCGGCAAGACGCTTGTCCCGGGGGCGGACAAAGTCGACCCGCAGGCGGGGGCTTTTCGCAATTCGGCAATGGGCTTAAATTCCGGCACCGTGGTTTTGCCCGATGCGGTTGTGGATCAGATGGGATTTGCCCTGCAGAACAGCTCGCTGCTGGTCAATTACAAGGATGGGACCGATGCCCGGAAGATCGATGCCGAGTTTGCAGATTTGTCCTCCACGAATGGCATTGGAACGGGTATCGGTGCAAATATTTCCCAGGACGATGGTTCCAATATTGGCTTTTGGGGCGAGTCGATCAATCGCAACGAGATGATCGAGCAAACCGATGGCATGAACGGCATGATTAGCTATCTTTGCATATACATCGGTTTTGTGCTGGTAATTGCTTGTGCGGCTATCATTTCCATCCAGCAGCTTCCAAGAGCGTCCGCGTGCTTTCTGAGGTGGGATGCGATAGGCTGGCTATCGACCATTCGATTCTTTTGCAGCAGGCGGTGCTCTTTTTCTTCCCGCTGGGTGTCGGTCTGGCACATTCGCTGGTCGCGCTGCGGGTGATCATCAGCCTGGTATTGCTTTTTGGCGGGTTTGATATCGGTGGTACCGTGGGTCTTATCTGTGTGGTCTTTCTTTTTGCCTATGGTGGCTACTTTGCGCTTACCTATGGCATAAGCAAGTGTATCGTGCGGGGGGCCGTGCGCGTGCGCCACACCGAATAGGGCATTGCCGCTGCCGTTTGGTAGCAAAAACATGCAGGTCGGATAAAGGATGCTCGCTGGCATGTGCCCGGCGAGCATCCTTTCTAATTGTTCCAGAAGGCCTTAGTGAGGCTTGCGCGGTCGGCGCAACCGGTTTTGACCATGATGTTGTGCACATGGGTTTTAACCGTTCCCAGGGCGAGGAAGAGTTCCTTTGCGATTTCCTGGTTGTTCTTGCCCAGTACAACGAGCTTGAGAACTTCCGATTCGCGTCTCGAAAGCTTGTGCTTGGAGGTAAAGAACTCCATCTGCTCATCGACATGGCGCTCGAGGTCGGTCACATCGTTTTTGTCGGGCGCCTCGCGCAGGCGAATCGAGAGCACGCTAAAGGCATAGCGGATGATGAGCACAGCGAGGTAACAGGCAAGGATGTTCTCGGAGATATTGCGCTCCGAGAGATAGAGCATGATGTCTTGGTAGTTGGTCCCCATGGGTGCCCAAAGGATATTGTAGGCATCTTCTAGGAGCACAAATACAAGCATGATTGCAGTAACAACGAGGTGCTTCTTGTAGCGGCCAAGGCGCATGCGTTGATTTTCATCTTTGGTAGTCGTGTAGTGATACACGATGTAGCCCAGGACAAAGAACAGGAAAACCTGGCGCGTGGTGTAGTACGCAAACTGCATAAAGCGCCCTGCCGGCATGAGGACAAGGACGAGGGTCTCGGCAGCAAGGAAGACGGTCGGAGGGATAACGAGAAGCTTTTGGGAATGCTTGTCGAGGGCGCGCAAAACTGTGGCCCAGATAAACGCTTGGGAGAGTGTGGCGATGAGCGTGCGCAGGATGGGCATGCTCACGCTATAGTACTCGTAGACGGTAAAGGTGAGGTTTTGCGAGATATGCTCGTTGAAGAAAATCTCGATGATTTCCACCGTGTAGCAAATGAAGGCGCCCGAAGCGTAGATAAAGAGCTTACGCCCAGAAGATGCCCAAGCAGCAATTGACAGGACAGCCGTGACAATAAAAACGATCAGTATACCCAGGGTGTAGAAGAAGAAAATCGAGCTTGCCATGAGCGCCCCTTCCTAATCCCTCGGCTCGTGGGGGAACATCAACAAAAGGCCCCTGCATTATTTGGCGAACGGTGTATCAAAAATATCCTAAACCATGCGCTGGTAATTTAAGCTGCTTATTTAAACCGGTTTATTCAGGTTATAACTTCTTAAACGGACTTTAATCCGGAATAAACTAACGCCTCGCGGCCTTTGGGACGATGATAAAAGAGCGAGGACCCTGCTTGATCTTGAGCCTCGCGGCCGCTGCCTGCCCGTCGGCAAGCGGTCCCGCTCTCCTCATGAAGGGACCAGGCGTATGCTTGGAAAGAAGTTTTCTCTTATAGACGTGGTGCTGTCCGTTATCTGCGTGGTATTTACCATCGAGGCCGCAGCCCCCGCTTCCGCCATGGGTAACGTCCAGTTCTTCTGGTGGGGGTTTTTGATCGTCACGTTTCTGCTGCCTTATGGCTTGGTGGTGGCAGAACTGGGCACCGCGTATGACTCATACGGCGGCCTGTACGATTGGGTCCGCGAAGGTTTGGGCGACAAATGGGGCGCTCGCTGCTCCTGGTGCTATTGGGTTAATTTCCCCTTGTGGATCGCAAGTCTCGCCTGCATGGCGCCGAGCATCATTCACTCTCTGTGGGGCATCGAGCTGACGCTGGGGGTCAAGATTGCACTCGAGCTCATCTTTGTTTGGGGCGTAACGCTGCTGGCTTTCTCACCCGTTTCCGATTCTGAATGGATCATGAACGGCGGGGCAATTATTAAAGTCTTTGTCGTGCTGGTGGTGGGTGCCTGCGGCGTCTGGTTTGCTTGTACGCAGGGTTTTGCCAACGATATGAGTCCTCAGACGTTCATTCCCGATTTTTCGGACACAAAATCGTTAACGTACCTCTCGATCATCCTTTTCAACTTTATGGGATTCGAGGTTGTAGCAACCTTTGCCGGAGCCATGAAGGACCCCTCGCATGATATCCCCCGAGCCATTATCGTAGGCGGTATTGCCATTGCCGCTATTTATATACTGTGCGGCATTGGAATCGGCGCGGCGGTACCCACCGAGCAGCTCTCGCTTGACTCAGGGATAGTGGATGCCGTGGCGGCTATGTTGGGCTTGGCGCATCCTCTAACCGCTGCGGTCGGAATCGCCTTTATGGTGACGCTGTTTGCAAATATGACCTGCTGGTCGTTTGGCGTAAACCAGGTGGCTTGCTATGCCGCGGGGCACGGCAACATGCCCAAGATCTTCTCGCTGTGCTCAAAGCGCACGGGTATGCCAAATGGCGCTGCCATCATGAACGGGGTTATCGCAAGCTTGGTGCTGCTGCTTCAGATGTTCTTGGGCGAGGATTCCGACGTGTTTTGGGTCTTGTTTTCCACCAATGTCGTGTTTTTGCTCTTGAGCTATATTCCGATGTTTCCTGCTTTTTGGTGCTTGCGTACATACGACAGCAAGACCAAGCGCGTTTTTCGCGCTCCGTTTGAGGGCAAGGTATTGGCCGCAGCGTTGGCTTTACCAGTAATCGAGCTTGTTTTGGCTATCGTTGCCACCATCGTTCCTTTGGGCACGGGCGCAGAAGAGCTCGCGAAGCTCCCCATGCTTTTGAGCGTCATCGTTCTCGCAGCGGTGGGGGAGGGCGTCCGTATTTACTCGAAGCGGGGCCGTACGAGCGATTTTCCTGGTGTGGCAAAGCGCTAGCGTGTTTGCGGCCTGCGCGCATCGGGCCCAAGTCTTGCTAAAAACAATGAAATAGAGCGCAAAAAAGCGCGGTCCGAAGGCTTTCGGGCCGCGCTTGTGTTTGCCTACAAGGGCGTATTTCAACGTATCAGAAGATAATTACAGTGAGGCAGAGACGATGTGACCAAGGTAGGTGCGATCTGCCAGATGCCTGCGAGGAGCCGTGCTATCAAAAGCGCATGCGGAGCAAAGATCCGCAAAATAGGTCTGAATCGCAAGAACAAAGGAACTGATCGCTGCCACTGCCACTCCAAGTCGTTCGTCTATAGCCCATGTACCTGGGCATGTTGTCAAATCTACCAAACAGGAGTGTACTGGGGGCGTTTGCTCCCGTTAAAGGAGAGTTGCGATGCGCACAATAAATGCAACTCGAGAACACAAAAGTTAAACAATTCGAACGGCAGGGATGAGAAGGGTTTAGTCCGGGAGCAGGCGGTTTGGAGAAGGAAAAAAGGGTTTGAAAAAATGCTTTAACCGGGTAAAGTCAGCGAATTTGAGATAAACCGCACGCGGACGGTGAACGGTTGTTCAAGATGCAATGAAAAATAGGCATACTGCATCTACCTGCTGGTTTGTGCGGGTTTAGGGAAGGTCTATTTCTTTAGGCGGCCTTTAATCTCGAATAAACTAACGCTTTTCCGCCAATGTGGGAATCATGGAGTTAGCGACAAAGCGGATGCGAAATAAATCGTGTCCACAAGGAAAGTCGGTGCTGCCGACGGAAAGGAATCGCAATGGCGCTGCCCAAGGATTTTCTCGATACTAATGACTTCACCAAAGAGCAGATTCTCGCTATCGAGGATCTTGGCCTGGCAATGAAGAAGGCCATCAAGGTTGACGGCTTCTATCCTCACCTGCTCCGTAACAAGAGCCTTGGCATGATCTTCCAGCAGGTCTCCACCCGCACCCGTCTTTCCTTCGAGACCGCTATGACCGACCTCGGCGGCCATGCTCAGTTCTATGGCCCTGGCACCATTCAGCTCGGCGGTCACGAGTCCCTGGGCGACACCGCTCGCGTTATGGGCTCGCTGCTCGACATCATGATGGCTCGCGTTGACCGTCACAAGGACGTCGTCGGCCTCGCCGAGGGCTCCGCTGTGCCCGTCATCAACGGCATGTCCGAGTTCAACCACCCCACGCAGGAGATGGGCGACCTCATGACCATGCTTGAGAACCTCCCCGAGGGTAAGAAGATCGAGGACTGCACCCTCGCCTTCATCGGCGACGCTACCCAGGTCTGCCTCTCCCTCATGTTCATCTGCTCCAAGATCGGCATGAACTTCGTGCAGTTTGGCCCCAAGGGTCACCAGATCTGCGACGGCGCCCTGCATGTTGGTACCCCCGAGGAGCGTGCTGAGTTTGGCAAGAAGCTCATGGCTATCGGCGAGGAGAACTGCAAGGTCTCCGGCGGCTCCATCGTCATCTCCGATGAGATCGACTGCATCAAGGGTGCTGACTTCGTCTACACCGACGTGTGGTATGGCCTGTACGACGAGGAGGTCGAGGGCGAGAACTACATGGACGTCTTCTATCCCAAGTATCAGGTCACCATGGACATGATGAACTTCGCCGGCCCGAACTCCAAGTTCATGCACTGCCTGCCCGCTACTCGCAACGAGGAAGTTGTCGACGAGGTCATGGACGATCCCGAGCGCTCCCTGTGCTGGGTTGAGGCCGAGAACCGCAAGCACTCCATCCGCGCCATCCTGGCTGCCCTCGGCAACCGCACCCCGCTCAACGACGAGAACGTCGAGTACTCTGCCAAGGCAGAGCTCCACGCCGCTCTCGACGCTCTCGAGCAGCTCTAAGCTATCGCCTTTCTTTCTGATGGGCGGCAGATGCTCGTCTCTTGCCGCCCATCATCTGCGCCACTGCGCATGAGCACTGGCGCCCTGTCTAAAAACGACTGAGCAAAGGACTAATTATGAGTGACGGAAAGAAAAAGCTTTCCTTCCTGACGGTCATTTCGACCATCATCTGCGTCGTCTTCGTGTGCGAGGCCGCCGCTCCTGCTGCCGCCATTGGCAACCAGCAGTTCTTCTGGTGGATCTTCCTGATCCTCACGTTCCTGCTTCCCTACGGCATGGTTGTTGCCGAGCTGGGAACCACCTACGACGGTGACGGCGGCATTTACGACTGGGTCCGCGATGGCCTGGGCGATAAATGGGGCGCTCGCATCTCCTACTACTACTGGGTCAACTACCCCCTGTGGATCGCCTCTCTGGCAACCATGTTCCCCGACATCCTGGGCATGGTCTTTGGTGTTGAGTTCAACATCGTCGCCAAGATGGGTATCGAGCTTGCCTTTGTGTGGATCGTCTACCTCATGGGCCGCTCCAAGGCTGCCGACTCCGAGTGGGTCCTCAACGGTGGCGCCCTGATTAAGGTCGCCGTGGCCGTTATCGTTGGCGCTCTGGGCATCTGGTTTGCTATGGAGAACGGTTTTGCGAACGACATGTCCGCCGCCACCTTCCTCCCCGAGCTCACCAACACCAACGCTTTGGGCTATCTGTCCATCATCATCTTCAACTTCATGGGCTTTGAGGTTATCTGCACCATGACCGATGATATGGCCGATCCTTCCAAGGACATCCCCAAGGCAATCATCGTCGGTGGCGTGTCCATCGCTGTTATCTACCTGTTCGCTGGCTTTGGCATCGGCGCAGCTGTGCCTGCCGACTCCATCGACCCCGACTACGGCATGATCGTTGCAGTCCAGACTATGGTGGGCAACTCCATGCTCTTCAAGGTCATCTGCATCGCCTTCCTGATCACCCTGTTTGCCAACATGGCCGCTTGGTCCTTTGGCGTCAACTCCGTTGCTCGCTATGCTGCTGAGCACGGCAACATGCCCAAGGTCTTCGCTTCCATGATCTCCAAGGACGACATGCCCAATGGCGCCAACCTGGTCAACGCTGTTGTTGCCTCTTTGGTTCTCTGCCTGCAGCTGGTGCCCATCGACGCCATTTCCAACGGTGTCTTCTGGATGCTCTTCGGTACCTCCGTCGTCTTCCTGCTGCTCACCTACATCCCGATGTTCCCGGCGTTCCTCAACCTTCGCAAGAACGACCCCAACCGTGAGCGCATCTTCAAGTTCCCGTTCAAGGGCGCGATGATGAAGGTCATGCTCGCCATCCCCTGCATCGAGCTCATCCTGGCCATCGTCGCAACTCTGGTTCCGTTCTCCGCCGACGAGTTTGGCGACAAGATTCCGATGATCGTCATCTTCATCGTGCTTGTGCTTATCGGCGAGGTTGTCCGTATTGTCTCCGCTAAGGGCCGCAAGGAAGAGTACAAGGGTCTGACCCCTGAGCTCGCAGCCCAGCGCCTGGCTGAGGAAGCCGAGGCCGGCGACGGGGAGTAAGGCATTTGCCTCTTCTCGGTGCCTACCACCTTATTTTCGATGAGATGGGCTGCGCACTCCTGTCTCCTTGCGCAGCCCGAACTCACCGCCCGCGAGTGCGGATATCGACTCGTTGAGGTAATCAAGTGACGTTGCTCTTGAGCTCTCCCTGTGCTCATCTCCTCTCTCGGCGTCATCGGGTCCTCAAACTAACCGGTCGTCCGGCGGGTGCGACAAAAAACAAACCCGCCACACTTTGGTGTTTTGCCGCGGGCACTCGCGCCTGCGGTGCGATCGCTACGGTTTGGAGGAAATCACATGCGTACGATCACTGAATCTGAATCCACTCCTAAGGCCGACGGCTTCTTTATGCCTGCAGAGTTTGCTCCGCAGGATCGCGTGTGGATGGGCTGGCCCCACCGCACCGACACCTGGGCTCATGGCGCCAAGCCTGCTCAGAAGCAGTACGCCGCCATCGCTCGCGCTATCGCCGAGTTCACCCCGGTCTTCATGTGCGCCAACCAGGTCGACTACGCCAACTGCAAGGCTGTCTTCGAGAACGACGAGAACGTCACCGTCATCGAGATGACCACCGACGACGCTTGGTTCCGCGACACCGCTGCCACCTACGTCATCAACGGCAAGGGCGAGAAGCGCGCTAACCACTGGCACTTCAACGCTTACGGCGGCCTCGTCGACGGCCTGTACTTCCCGTGGGAC
>SKER01001109.1_pt1 | contig 23877 bp, 26 predicted proteins | sample 4826961 | NCBI WGS metagenome assembly SKER01 (sample SAMN11008804, study PRJNA524170) | human gut metagenome | biome: Human fecal sample; material: Feces; isolation source: fecal sample from pouch patient p47 | host: Homo sapiens | place: Israel: Tel-Aviv | collected 2016-11-16 | reverse complement strand
TTTTAGAACAGTATTTTATTGAAGATATTCAGCTGGACACGATTGCGTTACAGATGAGTTATTCGTTCCGTCAGGTCAAACGATTGTACGGTGATGGGGTTAAGCATGCTAAGATACCCAGAAATTGTGACAACCTATGAACCATGTCCCCTGAATGTCCCCTAGATGTCACTAAAATGTCCCCTGAATGTCACTTACATGCCGAGTAAATGGGTGTATATTTGTATTATCGAATAGTTAACAAATACGAAGCGTCACACTAAAAAGTGTGGCGTTTTTATGTGCCGTGGCGGAATAGGTAGACGCATAGTTCAGATGGCAAGTACGTTAAAAAATAGCGCCCTGCTGACAAGGGGAAGTGAGGTCATCATGTAGGGTGCAAATCCTTACCGGCACATTGAGTGAACGACTCAGGGCGTAGCGCAGCGTCTAAAACGTGAGTTAGCCATTAAGCTAAAAATGGTAGTCGACGTGTGGTTGAACCTGAATAGGGTCTCTAAGAAGGGACAATCAGGGATTGGAAAGCTTAGCGGCGGTGCGTGGTTCGATACCACGTCAATCACATTAATTAAATTCATTGGAGGTAATATGAATGGAGCAATCAGAGTTTAATGCAACGCAGGCAATCAATGAAACATGCTACCGATTAATCAAGCAGGGCTATTCACTGCACGACATCTATGATGGTCTGGGTAACGTCATGGACGGAATCGAGCCTAAGCACGCATCGAAGCTAAAAATTGATGTGGACATCGACACTTCCAAAGTAATTAGTAAGCTAAAGCAATTTCGTGACCAGGAAGTTTTCTGCAATGAATTGGACAACTGACCAATGCCAGTCCTTTTACAACTCAGTTGAGTGGGAACATCTGCGCGCTGCTATCCTTAAGCGTGATCACTATGAATGCCAGTGGTGTAAGCGTGATGGTAAGGTCACACGATATGGCGACGTTGATAGCCATGGTCGTCCGGTTGTACTGGAAGTTGACCACATCAAAGAGTTGGCTGACTATCCGGAACTGCGGACCGAGCCGACTAACCTACGGACACTGTGCAAGGACTGTCACAACAAACGACATCATCGGATGAACTATCGAAGCAAGCATGAGCGTAAAGAGAATCGGTGGAGCAAGGACGAGAGGTGGGATTAATCGTGGAACATGATATAACTTGGTCAATAAGCAACGGGCAAAAGATACCTGAGATCTATGTTGATGGTGAGCAAGCTCAGATAGTGTCGTGTAGTTATCACTTTGTAACGGCTACAGATATTGAGGAGTCAGGAGTTAGCATGATGACTGCAACTATCATCTTGTTATCGGAGCGTGACTATAAGCCAATTCAACATGTGGTCTTTATCAATCAACAGACTGGTAAAGTGTTCTATCAATAGACAAGGAGTGATGAATAATGCGATCAAGAACCGATAACACTAAGCAAGTCGTGGTCTACGTAGTCATGCGTGACCAACAAGCAAATGTATTATTTGCACATCGTGTTTATTTTAGTGAACGGCGAGCAAAGAACTATTGTAAACGGATGAATAATGCAAAAGAATTTACTGGCTATTACTACATTAATAAAGCAATCTTTTTTGACTGGAAAGCATTTATTTCTAAATTTACAGAGGCCCCCGGGGTCAAAAAAATTGGCGAAAAATAGAAAACTGGGAACCGGTGGGTAGGACTCGACTCCGGAAAAATATTGCTTTTTTTATTCAATTTGAAAGGGGGTGGGGGTTTGGACCACCGTAAGATAAGAAGGGAATTGATGCAGCGAATCGATAAAAAATCAGCTGTTGAGAAAGAAAAGGTTGACCGATATATCAGCCTTTTAGACGTTTTTTATCAGCTTGACGAAAGCATACAAAAGCATGGCGTCATGTTAAAAATTCAGAATGGCAGTCAAACTTATTGGAAGCCAAATCCTGGAATTGCAGAAAAAAATAGAATTAATTCTGCATTAATTACGCTTGAAAAGGACTTTAAAATGCCAAAAATCACACAAAAAGTCGTAAAAACGCCCCCTTCTCAATACGATTCAAGTGATTTGGTATGATTCACCAAAAGTATGTTGATGAGTATATCGATTTGTACGAGTCCGGAAAGATATTACTCAATAAAGAACGGGTTATGCTGATAAATTATCTAAAGAAGTATGTTTTATCTAATGATAACTTGTACTTCGATGATAAAAAAATCGATAATCTAATTAAATTTACCGAAAAATGGTTCTTCCCAACCGCTGCGTTTCAGAGATTTCTGGACGCTTTTCTTTTTCTCTATGATTCAACGACTGGCACGGTCTATTATGATGAGTTCCTGATAATTATGGGGCGGGGGGCTGGTAAAAACGGCTGGATTTCATCAACTGGAGCTTTTTTGATAAGCGATTTGAATGGCATTCCTGGTTACAACGGCTCCATTGTGGCTAATTCGGAAGAACAGGCGAAGACATCTATTGAAGAGATTTATAACGTGGTTGGCAATAATCCAATTTTGCAAAATGCTTTTAGTGCTGCCAAGTCGTATATCACTTCGAAAGCAACTAATTCCACCCTGGTTTATCAGACTTCTAATGGCAAAACAAAAGATGGTTTGCGAGACGGGTTCGATGTGTTCGATGAAATTCATCAGTACCCAGATGATTCGGGTGTGTCGGTTTATGAATCTGGTCTTGGTAAGCGTCCTGAGTCGCGCCAGTTTGAAATCGGTTCTGATGGCTACGTTCGTGGTGGCTATTTGGACGAAAAAAAGAAGGTGGCGTTGAGTGTCATGAGCGGTAAACTGCCACCTGACACTATGTTTCCATTTTGGTGTAAATTGGATTCTGCTGATCAAGTAGATGATGAGAAATATTGGGAACTGGCGAATCCAATGCTATCCAAGCCACTCACGGAATATGGACAGACGCTTCACAATAAGATGCGAAAAATGTATGTCAAAATGCAATTTGAAACTTCTAAGCGTGAAGAGTTTATGACTAAACGGATGGACTTTCCAATTGAAGACTTGGAACGTTCAATTGCGCCGTATGAACAAATCAAAGCAACCAATAAGCCGATTCCTGATGATTTAGATGGTATGGAAGCGATCGGCTCCGTTGACTTCGCGTCTATCCGCGACTTTACTGCAGATGGTTTAACCATCAAACGAGATGGCAAGCAATACTTTATCAGCCATCAATTCGCCCGCCGCCAATTTGTCGATAAGTTCTATGCATATTCAGCTAAGCCACAAGATCGCCCCCAGTCTGCTCCTCCTATTGCTGAATGGGAAGAACGCGAGTTACTGACTGTGGTAGACACGCCAACAATTGACCCACAAGCCGTAGTTAATTGGTTTTTGGAACAGCGGAAACATTACATCATTAAGAAAGTTGTCATGGATAACTTTCGTGCCGATCTTTTGCGTAAGTTTTTCGTAGACGCTGGATTTGAAGTCGTTGTCATTCGGAATCCAACTGCCATTGATGGCCTACTGGCACCGAGAATTGAGACCGGGTTTGCTAATCATCAATATATCTGGGGAGACAACCCGTTATTGCGGTGGAACACTCAAAACGTGTTGGTTTCGACCGATAGCCACGGTAACAAACGATACGGCAAGAAAGAAGAAATTCGGCGAAAAACTGATGGCTTTAAAGCGTTTGAATATGGCCAATATCTAGTTGACCAGTTACCAGACTACTCGGTAAATGAATCGCTAGATATGTTAGCCGACATTGATTTCTAACGGAAGGGAGGTGAATATATGAGTGTAATTAATAGCTTCTTTGACCTGTTTACGCGGCGAAAAGATTCCAGCTTTATTTATGATCTTGATTTGTTTCAAGACATTAAAAACCGAGCCTACTTAAAACGCATGGCGATTGACACAGTGATCAATTATGTAGGCCGGGCGGTTAGCCAGTCGGAGTTTCGTGTGATGAACAAGGGGTTACCTGTTAAAGATACGATGTATTACAAGCTCAATGTCCGACCAAATACTGACGAATCGGCCAGTGATTTTTGGCAGCATTTTATTTACCAATTGATTTATTACAACGAGGTGTTAGTGATTCAGGACGACGATGGTGATTTATTAATTGCTGATGATTTTAGTCGTCACGAATATGCAGTATATGAAGATGTTTTCGACAATGTCACGGTCAAAGAATACACGTTTAAGCGTTTCTTCCCGATGTCTGATGTTATTTACCTGAGATACTCAAACAATCAGTTAGAGCACTATTTGACCGGTTTATGGGGAGACTACGGTGAGTTATTTGGCCGAATGTATGAGCTGGAACTTCGTAATAATCAAATTCGAGCGACCGTTAAGGCTGATATGACGGCTGGTGTTAATGACGGTAAAGCGAACAAACTGCAGAAGTTTATTGACAAGATTTTCCAATCTTTCAGCAAGAACTCCGTTGCGCTGGTACCAATCACTAATGGTTTTGAGTATAACGAAGTGTCAAACGGTGTGGGTAAGAACCAGACATTTGATGAAAGCAACAGCGTGCTAATGGCATTCATTGATCACGTTGCACGGCTGGTGGGAGTACCACCGGCGCTGATACACGGTGAAACTGCCGAAAGTAGCGATAACCAAGAATTATTCAACAAGCAGTGTTTGAGTGCACTATTAAATAAGATTCAGTCGGAGCTTAATGCCAAATCATTCAGTCAACGCGATTACTTAAAGAATGGTAAGCAAATTGAAGTTATTGGCATTAATCGACCAACGCTAATCGAACTGGCAGAGCAAATCGATAAGCTGGGGTCATCTGGTATGGTCACTCAAAATGAAGTTCGTTCAGCAGTTGGGTTGCCGCCACGTGAAGATGGGGACCAGATTGTGATGACTAAGAATTATACAACGAAAGGTGGTGATAATAATGAAGAAGATTAACGTTAAGGGTCCGATTATTAGTAATGATGACAAGTGGATTTATGACATGTTGGAAATGGACAGTACCGCTCCTAAGGATGTCATTGATGCATTACCAGATGATGGCTCAACTGTTGAAGTTGATATTAATTCTGGTGGTGGTTTAATGGACGCTGGAACTGAAATTTATACTGCGTTGATGGCTTATCAAGGGAAAGTTATGGTTAACATTGTTGGGATGGCCGCAAGTTCAGCGTCATTAATCGCCATGGCTGGTAATCCCACACGGATTAGCCCAGTCGGCCAAATTATGATTCACAATGTAGCTGGTGGATTGCGTGGTGATTACCGCGATCAGGCTAAGTTGTCTGAAATTTTAAAGCAGTCCAGCGAAGCGATTGCGAATGCTTATCATCTTAAAACTGGCTTATCGATGGAAGATCTACAGGCCAAGATGGATTCAGAAACGTATTTGAATGCAGACCAAGCTAAAGAATTAGGCTTTGTCGATGAAATTATGTTTGATGATCAAATTGAACTAGTCGCTGATGGCGGTTCAGGTATGTTACCGAAGTCTGCAGTTGATAAAATTGCTGAGTTAATGAAGCAAACAGCCGTTAAACCTAGACTGTCTGATTCAGATATTGACCGAATGTCAACTGCAGTGGCTAACAAACTATATGCTCAACCTACAAAGCAAGCGGAAAATTCATTTACCCCGTTTGCTTTTTAATTTAGAAAGAAGGAAAAGTAATGATTAAATTTGATACAAATGTTTTCAAAAACTTTACTGACGCACGTGAAAAGTACGCACAATTGGTGAAGAACGCTGCCAAGCCCGAAGAACAACAACAGGGTTTTACTGATATGATGGACGCTTTGGGTGAAGATACACTTTCAGAAATTAAGAACCAAGTTCACGCTCAAACCGAAGATTACTTGGACGCCCGCCGACACGACCCCAAGATGTCGAACGAAGAAGTGAAGTTCTTCAATGAAATTAAGACAGACACTGGATTTAAAGAACCTAAGTTATTGCCTGAGACGGTTGTTACTGAAGTGTTCGATGACATGGTTCAAGCCCACCCGTTACTTCAAGCTATCGGTTTGCAAAACCAAGGTATTAGCTTGAAGATTATCCAATCAGATGCTTCCGGAGTAATTGGCTGGGGTAATATTTTCGGCGAAATCACTAGTCAATTAGATGCTAAGTTCAAGGAGACTAAAGCTGACCAATCCAAGGCAACCGCGTTCTTGGTATTACCAAAGGACTTAAGCGACTTCGGCCCATCATGGATTAAGCAATACGTAATCACCCAAATTACTGAAGCCTTTGCGGTCGGCGCTGAAACTGCATTCTTGACTGGTGATGGGAATCAAAAACCAATTGGCTTAAACCGTTCTGTCAAGGAAGGGGTGGCCGTGTCTGGTGGTGTTTATCCGGAAAAGGAATCCGCTGGGACGTTGACGTTTGCAGATACCAAGACTGCTGCTAAAGAATTAGCTGGTATGATCAAGAATCTTTCAACTAAGGAAAATGGTAAGCCAGTTGTGGCTAAGGGCAAGACTGTCATGGTCATGGGCCCTGGGGAATCATTAGATGTAGAAGCGCAATTCATGGTTCAAAATTTGGCGGGCCAATTCGTCACTGCCTTACCATTTGGATTGACGATTATCGAATCTGAATTTGCGCCTGAAAACAAGGTGATTGCATTCGTTCAAGGTCGCTATGATGCATTCCAAGCCGGCCCATTGAAGATTCAACCATACGACCAAACGTTGGCACTTGAAGACATGGATTTATATACGGCAAAGCAATTCTTCTATGGCAAGGCCAAGGATGATAAAGCAGCTGCGGTTTACGACTTGAAGCTTGCTACTCCTGGTACTACGACCACTGAACCAACGACCGGCGGTGACACGGGAAAATAGCGACCCCGGACACCGGGGTAACTAAGCCTACCGCGAACAGTACCGTAGCTGAGATTACGGCTTGGTTAGATGCTAACGGAATTGACCACACTGGAGCTACGTTGAAGGCCGATTTACTAGCATTAGTGGGGTGATTAAGTGAATCCATTATTAGATCAATTCAAACTGCGTATGAAGATTTATCACAAAGCTGAGGATGCAAATTTATCGCGAATTCTGAATGCAAGCCAGAAGCGTATCACCGATATTACTGGTATTGCCAGTAACGCCGGTGATGATGTGTATGACGAGCTAGTTTTAGAACGAGCACGATACGCTTACAATGACCAAGTCGAGTTTTTCGACGCTAATTTTTTGGACGACTTATTGTCTGCGTCCTTGACCAGCTATGAACCGGGGGATGATGAAGATGAACCGACCGGAGTTTGAGTACAAAGCACCACCAGTAATAACGAATCAGCTTAATACGCCGGTTCGCTTTTTTCGTACCGTCAAAAATTTGGGGCCAGAGCCGGGGCGTGGTCAAACTGAACAAGCTTTTGAGTGTTTGGGTTTAGCTTATGATCCATCCACCAAAGACCGTGAAGTGCTTAACGTTAATGAAGCAAAGTATGGCGTGACTATCAAGATTCGCGATACTTTTGGCGAATTTGACCCGACAACTAAGGACACCGTGGTTATTGACGACCGCCGGTATCTGGATGCCACTGGTCAACCGATTGTTTGGGACATTCTCCAGGTAGCACCAGATTTAGAAAATAACCAGTTCGTAAAAATTGTGCTGGGGGTGACTAAATGACGGAAGTGACGGTTAAGTTTAAAGGCGTTGATGAAGTAATTAATAAGTTGGCCGAAAAGTTTAGCCCAGCAAAACTAAATCGTATTGAAAATGATGCGTTAAGAGTAGCCGGCAGGCGAGTAGCGGTTGAACTCAAGAATGCGGTCGCCAGCTATCGTGACACAGGTCAAACAGTTCTTCAAGTATCAGTCGGTAACCCTCATAGTCGGGGCGGTGTACGGACGATTAAGATTGGTTGGCATGCGGGATCTCGCTGGCGATTAGTCCATCTGAATGAGCTCGGTTATACACGGTTCGGCAAAACCTATCATCCACGAGGCATGGGTAAAGTTCAAGGTGCATTTGATAGTAGCCGTGGTCCTGCCAAGGCACTTGAAGAAGCTGAATTGAGGAAACTACTATGACCGAAACCAAGGATATGCTTGCAACTATTTATACCGCGTTGTTGGCAAATGCAACAATTGCAAAACTGACATTGGCTGGTGATGGCAGTCATCGAATTAGTTATTTTGAAAGCCCAGAAACGGCTGACCACGACAATCTATTTGTTGTGATTACACCTGTCGGACCACCGGTACCAGCGGCTGTTGGCAGTGATGATTATTTGAATGTGCAATTCACGTTTCAAGTCAATGTTGAATCTATCAGTCGACCGGCACGTAATGCTGTGGCACGTGAAATTCAAAACGAAATGCTTGCTTTGGGATTCAGTCGGCTATCTGGTGCTCAGAACGAATTAGATGAATTCATGACTGAAACTAACCGCTTTGTTGATGTTCGCAGATACCGCGGTAACACTAAATTGTATGACACAAATTATTAAGGAGAGATGTAATTATGTTTGTAGGATATAAACGATTAAAGATTCAACCATTTGCCGAAGACGGCACGAAAAAAGGTGACCTGATTATTGTTGAAGGACAGGCACACAAAGGGGCTACGACCACTGCTGAAATCAGTGGCTTAGCTAAAGACCCAGTGAAAGTACCGGGGTCTAATATCGATTACTATTTGTCACGTCAAGGCTTGGGTGACGCCAAGGTAGCACTCGGTATTTTAGATTTACCGGAAGCTAGTGCTGACCTATTGGCTGGTTTCCGTGTCGATGATGACAAGATCAGCTATGGTGGTGAAGATACGTTGCCACCATATTGCTCAATTGAAATGGAATCCAAAGAAGACACTGGTGAAATTGCGTTAGTTGGTTTCTTCAAGGGAACATTTACGCGGGATAAGATTAGCTTGAGCACGCTGGATTCATCTAAATCGTTTACGCCAGAAGCTGATGCCTGGACTTTTACGCCAATTAGTTCGATTGCCACTGCTACTAACGGCGAAGTGATGCAGAAGTTTGTGGGCGATGCCACTAAGGATGCAACGACTGTTACGAAGTTTGAAAAGCAATTGTTTGATCCAGCAGGTAGCGATACAACCCCCAAGTAATGGATAATTCTGAAAAACATATTGAATAACTAACCACTAGTCGCCGATAAATCAACAATACCAATTGGGGCGGCTTTCTGTGTATGGAGGGAAAAAACTATGAGTACACCACTAAAGATGGAATTACTTATTGATGGTAAAAAGCAGACCTTCACGGAATCGTTCATTCCGGCAGGCCGTATCTTGGACGCATTGGACTTAATCGAAACCGATAACTCAGATCGTAAATTGCGTGATGTTTTTGAAGAACGAGTAGCATTTCTAGCCAAAGTATTTACTAACCCGTTAGTGACAACAGAAGCAATTTGGAATGGTTTCAATGCGATTGATTTTGATGATCGCACGTTCGCAATTATTTGCAAAGTGGCTGGTGTAAACCCAAAAAAGCTACAGATGGTGACGACACCGGAATAACCATCAAAGAAGCTCGCAAAAGTGTGTTATCAGCAATCGGCGTAATTGTTGAGAACCGCACTGGCTATACACTGTCGAGCGTATTAAATGATGTTGATTTTCAATTGTTGTCGCAAATAATCGAAGCAACGACCGAACAGACTCAGCAGACTGAAAGTGGGACCCGAGTCAAACCGGGAACTGTGGGGGTGAACCCTGGTAATCAGCCTGTCATGAGTCTTTTTGACTTTGCTAGAAAATCTTAATGAAGGGAGGAATAATAAATGGCAGATGAAGTATTAGGCCGCATGGTCATTGAGTTAGGGCTGGATCACGCTGCGTTTGGTAAAGGGTTAACGGGTGCTAAACGTGAAGTTAAGTATGCAATGGCTGAGATGAAATCATCAATGGCTGTACTCGGCCAATCGGGCCGCCAGTTTGATGTCCTATCAGCTAAGTCTAAAGGCTTGTCACAAGTAATGATGAGTCAACAAAGGGTCGTTGAGCAACTAGGCAAAGCTTATAAGAACTCTTTAGTTGATGGTAAACCAACCGCACAAACAGCTAAGCTAGCAACTCAATTGCAGAATGCCAATGCTAAATTAGCCTCATTACAAACTCAGTATAAGAATAATGCAGCGGCAATGGCTAAAGCACGCGTTGAGCAAACTGGTTTTACCGGTGGCTTAAATAAAGTTAGCAAGGCCGCTGTAGCGACTGGTACATCGATGAAGAACATCGGCTCAACGATGACCAGCAAAGTTAGCGCCCCAATTGCGGCTGGTTTAGCCATTGCAACTAAATCCGCTATCACTTTTGATTCGCAAATCAAGTCCATGGGGCCTCTGCTGACTAATGGGGGCGCGGTTACCGCTAAGTACCGGTCACAGTTGGATCAGTTGGGTGATGCATCTAAAAAGATGTCGATGAAGTACGGCGTCTCGACTACTGAAATCAACAACGGCATGGCGGAACTTATTCGGCGTGGTTATACCACTAACCAAGTTTTGGGCTCGATGCCATCAATTCTGGACGCTACCATGGCTTCCGGTGAAGATATGGGTACGGTCATGAATGCCACAGCGTCAATCGTTGAACAGTTCGGGTTAAAGACTAACTCAACGGCTGGGACGATGAAGAACACTCAGCGGGTTACCGATTCGCTGACATACGCGGCCAATGCAACTGCGGCTGGCTTCGGTGATATGTCTGATGCGATGAGCTACGTCGGGCCAGTTGCATCTAGTTTGGGTCTCAGCGTTGAACAAACTGCGGCGGCTGTTGGTGAGCTTAGTAACCAAGGAATCGAAGGCCAAAAAGCTGGGACTAATTTACGTGGTATGCTGACTAGTTTGATTAAGCCAACCAAGCAAAACACCGAAGGATTCAAGAGTATGGGCATCAGTTCGAAGCAACTAGCTCATGACTCACATGACCTGCCACAACTAATTGATGATATCACACATGGCACTAAGGGCTGGTCAAACGCTGAACGTGGTAAGGCTTTAGCCCAAGCCTTCGGACGTGAAAACCAAGCTGCTGCTAACGCATTAGTTAAGGCCGGTTCTAAGAATCTGCGTGACTTGACTAAAGATACTGAGAACGCTGGTGGTGCGACTAAGAAAGTTGCCGAGCAAATGAGCAATACTTCGGCAAATAATGTCAAGAAACTGATTGCGTCATTACAAGTGCTAGGAATTGAAATCGGTGAGAAGTTAATTCCAAAACTAACACCGTTAGTTAAGAAAGCCACAGATATGGTTCAAGGTTTTTCAAAGATGGATGATGCCACTCAGAATACCATTATTAAGTTTGCCCTATTAGCTGCTGCTGGTGGCCCAGTATTGAGTATGCTGGGTAATATCGTCGGTGGATTTGGAACATTTGGGGGCGGTATTGTTAAAGTTATTAGCGCTACCGCACAATGGCACGCGAAGAATCAAGCAGCTAAAGAATCACTCGCGATGTTAAAAGGTGCGACTGATACCACTAGTGGCGGTTTCAAAGCGTTCAAGGGTAGTGTTGATACTGTAAATGGCTCAGCATCAACGGCTAAGTCAACATTTGGCTTGCTTAAAGGTGCCTTTACCACTGCTGAGGCTGGAGCTGGTGTATTGGGAACCTCATTAAGTGTGACGGGTGCGGCGGTGACCGGTGTTGGTTTGGCAGCTGTAGCTGGTGTGGCTTACTGGCAACTCTATGGTAAGGAAGCAGCCGCTAGCGCTGCACGAACACGGCAGTGGGGTTCAGATGTCGGTGAACAGGCTGATTCTGCACTGACTAAATTCAAGGGATTTAGTACTAACGCTAGTGCGTCATTGACGGATTTTGAGACAGCAAGTCATACAAGCACTAAGAGCGTTGCCAAGGATTTTGGCGATATGTACACTGAGATGGAGAAGGATTCCAAAGACACTATCCAGCAGATGCAGAAGGATATGAAGGGCCTACCCGACTCTGTTCAAGATGACTTAAAAAAAGATATCGCTGATCGCAAGAAGCATAATGCTACAGTATTGGCCGATGCTAAGGAAAATTACAATAACGCGGAAGCAATACTCAAGAACCACAACGGTAAGATGTCTGGCTTGAGTGATACAGAACGAACTGCATTACTCAACAGCCAACGTAAAATGAATAGCGATGAAATTAGCCTACTCAAAATAGGTGGAAGTGCCAAGAAGAACGTTCTAGCTGCATTGAATGGGGATATTGGTAACATGACCCGTAAGCAACGTGATACGACCATTAATCAATTGACGTCTTCAATGCAGAAAGAAAACAAGCTTTACAATGATCAGAGCCAGCAGATCAAGTCCATGTACGATAAAGGTGAAATTTCTGCTTCTCAATATGGTAAAGCAATGAAAGATTTACAAGCGACTCATCGTTCAACAACGGATAATATGGCTGCAGCAATTTATAAGTTGGACAAGGCGAATGGGACTTCTAAAGCTCAAATTACGCAGGATTTACTAAATGTTGGCTACACTTACAAGCAAGCAGCGGCGATTGTAAAACGGCAAAATGATGACATGAGTAAGAGTACATCCTTGGTGGTTGCTGAAACTGGCAATATGAGCAAGAAGTCTAAGGCGGCAGCCGATACCTGGAATAGCTTAGTATTTGATTCCAAGACTGGAAAAGTTAAGACCAATGCGCAGGCAGAAGTCAATAAAGCTGCTAAATCTAAGGACAAATGGAACCAGATGAAGCTACTGGTTAAACAAGGAAAGATGAGCTCCAATGCCGCGGCCATGGTTGGGGTTGCGGCTGTTCAGGCCAAACGCTGGGATGGTTTAACGCTTAAAGAGAAACAGGCTATGATTAAGTCTAAAGGTGGCGATGATCTAGCCGGGTTAATCGAAAAGGGCAAACAATGGGGCAAGTTTACCCCAGCCGAAAAGAAGGCCATCATTACTTCCAAAGGCGGACCAGAACTCTTAGGCGTCATGACTAAGGCTCAAACTTGGAATAAGTTAACGATGGCTGAGAAGCGGGCAGTCTTAAAGGACAACGCGTCGCCAGCCATGAAACAAGCTTCGGTTAGTGTCAAGGACTGGAATAACTTAACGCCACAAATGAAGACGGTCATGGCTAAAGCTAAGGGTGCCGAAGATGTTGCTAAAGGCGTTAAAAACCTTAAGGATTGGAATAGCTTACCAGAACGTGAAAAACGGTTAATTGCAAACGACAAGGGCGCTACGGGAATTATTAAGAAGGTAACTGGTAATTATAAGGCTTATCAGAATTTACCAAAAAACGCTACTAAGAATTTATTTGCTAAGGACAATGCTAGCAAGAACGCTGGTAAAGCTAAAATTTCAGTTGATAAGTTTGGCCGAGTTAAGGTAACTGGTAAGGTACTTAAGGCTACTGATAAGGCGTCTGGCCCTGCCAAGAATGGTAAAAAGGGACTAGATAAATTTAATTCAACCAAGATGCAGACTAAAACTGCAAAAGGTAAGGATTCGGCCTCAGGTTCAATGAATGGTGCACGTAAATCGGCAATGAAATATAACGGCGTTAATATGGCACTCAAAACTGCTCGTGGACATGACGCTGCATCTAGTCCAATTAACGGTGCTCATCGGTCACTTGATCGATACAACGGGGTAGGCATGCGCGGAAAGACTGCTCGCGGATATGATTCGGCAAGTGGGGCTATGGGACGCGCTAAAGGTTCGTTAGGTCGCTACAACGGAACCGGTATGCGAGACAAGACTGCTCGTGGTCACGATGGCGCTTCTGGTCCAATCAGTAGCGCAATCCGTACTCTAAGCCACTGGAATGCAATGGGGAACGTGACTCACTTCATTACAACTGTTTTTCGTAAAATTACTCGGCACGCAACAGGTACAACAGGTACCGATGGTAATCCAATTATTGTTAATGACGAAGAAAGTTCAGTGTACCGTGAAGCTGTCAAGTATCCCGGGCATCCAGCGTTTATTCCACACGGACGTAATGTCTATCTGAATGCACCAAAAGGAACGCAAGTTATTCCAGCGGGATTAACGGCCAAAATGTTTGGTGTCTCACAGTATGCTGCTGGTACTATTCCGGCTAATTCATCAATTATCCAAGCTTCGAAAGCAATCAACGACTCAATTGGCGGAGATAATACCACAATCAACTATAACTTGGGTGGTAGTGACAGTACACAAGCAATCGTAGCAGGCCTGGAAGCTATCTTGAATAAGCTTGATGACCAACAACCAACATTTGAAGTGCACAACGATATGATTGGTGAAAAGCTGCGGACTTTGATTAAACAAAAGGATTCACGGGAACACAATTTAAATCGATTCTTCCCACAAGGAGGTTAGCAAATGGATGCTTTAATTACAAACTTAAATGGAACTGAACATAAGTTGAGTGACTTCGGCTTCCAAGTGCTCAACTTCGAAGAATCGGCACCAACAATCACCAGAACTACTAAGAGTTTTGATGGGCGCGCCGGTTCATTGGATTATGGGGGCCGGCATGTCGTTAAGAAGATTACAATCAATGGTTTGTATTGGGTTAAAATCCTGGAACAAGCCGATGATGTGCGAGATAAAGTTAACGCGGCTTTGTCACAAACGGAATCCATTTATTTAACACGCATTTACGGTGGTCGAAACTTGTATGACGTGCGTGAGAGTGGCAAAGACTTTGTGATGCCAGCACAAACTGTTGATGAGAAACGGTTTAAAGTGTATCGAACAGATACCAACCTACCATCAATCATCGAGCGGGCTGGTAAGGGCGTTTACTACACCTGGTCACTGGAATTTGAGACAGTCGAATTGCCATATGGTGAGAGCAAGCCACGGTCGCAAACGTTAGTTAGTGGCCAATCAATAACTTATAACGGTACAGTAGCTTGTTCACAGCTAGAACAGGCTTTTTATTTTGTTGTGACGGCTAAGGTGGCGTCTGCTAATGGTTTTACGTTGACAGTTGATAATCAATCATTGATCGTTACCAGCCCAGTTGTCGTTAGTGATGTTTATACGTTATCGGGCATGAATAATACTCGTGGCAGTCAGAACATTAATGATAAAACCAATGCGGGGTATTTTGTCTTGCATCCCGATGCAGCTAACAGGGTAGTATGTTCAATCAGTGCAGATATTCAAATTAAAAATTTATGCGATTTATATATTTAGGAATGTGAGGTGAAAATTATTGATCAAATTTTATGACCCGTCTGGGGCATCACATTTCGGCCAAGCTACCATTACAAGAACTACCAGCGTTAATGGCGGATTGTCATTAACTGGTGAAGTGTTTGCTGGAGGTGACGTATTAAACGGCCTAGACTACGGCTGGTGGTTGAACTTCGATAACGAAAAGTACGTCATTACGTATAAGAAACTAAGCGATGATACTAATACCGTTGTCTTTGATGCGGTACAACAGTTCTTCTGGGACTTTGCCAAAGTAGCATTGCACGCACAATACACGGGTAGTCATGAGTATACATTCTATCTAGGACAACTCTTTGATAAATCCGGGTATACCTACAAGAATGATGTTACCGTACCAGCATTTGAAAAAGAAAATTGGGGTTATAAAAATAAGTTAGATTTATTTAACGATATTATTGATCAGGCTGGCGTTGAATTTGAAGTGCACAATGAGACGGTTCACATCGCCAAACAGATTGGTAGCGACCTAACCAGCTTTGTTCGCAAAGGGATTAACCTTAGTGATCTCACGGAAGAAATGAAAATATCTGATTTTGCGACGTATGCTAAGGGGTATGGTGCCTTCAAAAATTCTGAAGACCAAAGCAAAGGCCGATTAGAAGTTGAGTATCGCAGTGAGTTAGCCAAGCAGTTTGGCGATTTAGAAATGGATCCGATTGTCGATGAACGATACACGATTGCAGATAATTTGATCGCCGAATTAAAAAAGCATGTTGATGCGACCTATACCGTGTCAATGACTATGAACATCTATGATTTAGAGAATGCTGGTTACCCTAATTATGAATCGCCTAAAGTCGGGGACTGGATTCTAGCGATTGATGAAGCATTAAATTTCAAACGCAAGATCCGCATTATTAAGCTAGAAGAACAGTTCGATGTGACTGGTAAGCGTATCGGATATACGGCCACTTGTGGCGATTTGAACATCGTGGATCAGTATACAAATATCCAAAGTAGTTTGGATAGCAGGGTACAACGTATTCAAAAAAGTGTTGATGATGTAGCTATCAGTGCTGACGGCAAGAGTTCAAACTATTATGGTGAAAAAGAACCCACTAGCGCCAATGAAGGTGACTTATGGTTTGACCAAAGTGATAGTGATCCAGACAAGTGGTCTATCAAACAATGGGTCAACGGGCGTTGGGAGCAGATTACGTTGAACCCTGGCGAGGTAGACGCCAAAGTTGATGTAGCTAAAAAGGAAGCTGAAACCGCGGTTGAAAATGCTAAAAGTGCATCAGATAAAGCTGCCCGGCTTGCGGCTAAGTACGATGATACAAATTCATTAGCTAATCAAGCACTGGAGAAAGCAGTAGGTGCTCAAAGCGATGCTAGTATCGCAGTTGCTACAGCAAACTCTACAGCTTCGGAATTCGGAAAAGTTGACCAAAAGGCAGAGAGTGCCTTAGCTAGTGCACTTGGCGCTCAAAGTGATGCTAGTGTTGCCGTTAAACAGGCCTCTTCTGCTGCAGCTGATTCTAAAGATGCCAAGCAAATTGCCGGGGCAGTTAGCCAGAGTTATAAAACTTTAACTGATGGTTCAACTATGACCATTGCTGAGTTAGAAAATGGTCTAGCTACAAAACTGACTAAGACTGATTTGGATGGTTACGCTACTGAGACTTGGACTCAACATCAGATTAAAATGACTGCTGATGGAATTAACGGAACCATGTCCAGTATCAAGAGTACTGTCGATGGTCAGACAACCAGTATCAATGACCTCAAGGCTGACTCAAGTTCTTTTAAGAGTCAGTTTACAACAGTTAACAATACTCTCGGTAAGCAGACTACTGACATTGGTACCTTGCAAGCCACGTCAAAAGAACTGACTACCGGATTCAATACGTTAACAACGGATAATACAACTAATAAGAACAACATTAGTCAACTTCAGCAGACTGCCACAGAACTGAATAGCACGATGACGACTGTTCAAACACAGGTTCAAAACAGTGCTGTCGGGACTAACCTATTAACAGGAACTAGTGGTGACTTAAAAACAAAACAGCTAACTAATATGTATAATGCAGGCGCTCAAGCAACTAATGGAGATTACAAAATCAAATTAGTTAAGGGGCAGACGTATACGTACCGAGCATGGATTGACAATACTAATGGCCAGACTAACGCATATGTGAACGCACGTTTTTTAGCTACTACAGAGTATAATTTAGGCAACGGCACGCATGTTGACAAAGGTGAAGCTGGATACTCGACTTTAATGATTAAACCTACCGAAGATGGGTATGTACATTTGACGCCTGTTGCGTATAGTTCACCGCAAACTAATTTAATTGGGTGGAAAGAAGAAAAGCTGGAAAAAGGTAGTCTAGCTACTGATTGGTGCCCTAATCCAGCAGATAATGCAACAGTCACAGCTGTATCAAAGCTTTCTCAAACTGTGGATAGTATGAAAGCTGATATTTCCAAGAAAATTGAGCAGAAGGACCTTAACGGCTACGCCACCCAGACTTGGACTCAGACCCAGATTAAGACAACTTCTGACGGAATTAACGGTACCATATCCAGTGTTAAGAGTACCGTCGATGGGCATACAACCAGTATCAATGATCTTAAAGCCGATTCCAGTGGGTTTAAAGCTCAGTTTACGACTGTTAACAATACTATCGGTAAACACACTACTGACATTGGTACGCTTCAGGCATCTACTAAGTCTTTATCTGCTAGCTTTGATTCTTTGAGCAGTGACAATAACACGAATAAGCATGATATTAGCCAGTTGCAATTGGATGCTAAGTCTTTCAGTAGCACGATAACTACTGTTCAGAAATTAGTTACTGATGTTTCTAGTATTTCTCAAACCGTGGGTTCCATTCAAACGACTGTTCGTGGAAAAGTGGACGATAGCACTTATCAATCCAAGATGACCGAGATTAACAATGCGATTATTGCTAAGGTGTCAAAAGGGGATATTACTAATGAGAATATCCTTCCATATTCAGGGTACTGGTCTGATACGACGGGATGGAATCTAGCGTCCTGGGGCGCTTCTGACAAAGCATTGGGTCTGTTTAAGCATAGCTTCTACCATAACTCTGCTGATTCGACCATGTATGTACGAACAGCTCAAAACACTACGGCCCCGGCAGCTTCATCCAGGTTTACACTTATCCCGAACACCACTTATACTTTTAGTTTTTGGGGGTTCGCAACAGGTAATGTTATTGGTACTAACGTGTATTTACTTGGTCGCAGTTACACATCGACAGACGACTATGAATTTGTTCATGGCTTATTCGAAGGTCTTAAAATGTCTCCTGCTGGGATTAACAAGTACACGGTAACCTTTAAAACCAATCCAAATGAGACTCAGGCTTATATACGGCTTGACAATATTGGATCCAATGACGGCCAGGATGCGACTTCATTTTTCGCGGAACTTAAACTAGAGCAAGGTGATACAGCCACACCGTATACAAGAGTTTCCAGCGGTGAGATACAAATAACTTCCGACAATATCAATCTTAAGGTTTCCAAAGATGGTGTTATAAATGCAATTAACATCTCGAATGAAGGAACATTAATATACGGTAACAAACTTCATATCACAGCTGATACCTATATCGATAATGCAACTATTAAATCTGCCATGATAGATTACATCGATGCAGAAAAAATAAAAACTGGTATACTCGATGCTACCAATGTTAAAGTGGTCCATTTGAATGCGGACAATATAACAACCGGTACGATTAGCGGTAGTAACTTATCAATTAATCTGAATACTGGTAATGTTGAGTTCCAGGCGGGACGTATCCATTCGGCTGATAATGCAATTGATATTAACATTAATGATAAGTATATTTCGGTTGCTGACGATAAGAATCGTGTATTCATATCTGGTGGTGAAATTCAAATGATCCAACCTCGATTATTATCACGTCAAGCTACTCCATATGTTCGTATCACTAATGAAGGAGCAGGAGCAACTCTTGGCGGGGCAACTTTCTGGGCACGTGATTATTTTGCGGTTACTCACCAGTATAATGATGGAAATTTATTTGCTTCCAAAATGGGGACTGAAAGCTTTTCAGGGATTTCTGGAGGACACTCAACCGGTGGATGGCAAGTAACTAAGGTTGGTGGTGCAGACCGAGGTGTGCTTATATCCGGTGGGAATCAATACAGTAACGGATTCATTAGCTATTCGCCATATATACGAGTTGGTGACAGTAATGGTTCAGGCACAGGCATGGGCGGTAATAGAATTACTATAGAGGGAAATTATGTTTATATAGTATCACCTCATACCACATCACATGGTGCGAATGCTTATTTGGCCGAAGACGGCGCACTAATTAAGTCGACTTCCGCGGCTAAGTACAAAACTGACATTGTTCGATCATTTGAAACTAAAATGGGGGATAAACTTCTAGAAGTTCCAGTTGCACACTGGAAAGACAAAGAAGAAGTATTAGCCAAGACTCTTGATCCTGATGCTAAAGATCCAGAAACCTATTTTGGAATGATTGCTGATGATCTGGATAATGCTGGTCTGAAAGAACTTGTCGAGTACGATGATAAGGGGCACGTCAATGGTATTCAGTATGACCGGGTAGCGTTATCTCTTATTCCGCTAATTCGTAACTATCGGGACCGCATAACTGAATTAGAAACTAAAGTCAAAGAAATGAAAGAGGTATAGTCAATTATGACAGCAAGAAAAGAAGCATTAACATTCACAAATGGACAACTGGTGGCCATTGGAAATACTTTATCAGAGTTTAAGCTTAAAGGTCGAGCTTCACTTGGGCGGACATGGTTAATTAAGCATCTTGAGGATCTTAACAAGCAATTTAATGCTGACCAATTAGCAACCCAAAAGAATTTCTTTAAAACGGATAAAGATGGGGATTTTGTGTATAAGGAAGACAAAAAGACTCTAATTCTGAAAGACGACTATACCATGGATGAAGCTCAAAAAGAGTTTGATCAATTGGTGAACGAACCTGTAAGTATTGAAATCAGCTCATATTCTGCACGAATGAAAGCTTTGTACCATGCACTGGAGGACTACCCATATGAGCTGGAAGGGCAAACAGCTCTAGTGTACGCATTAGTATTTGATCAATTCGATAAAGCATACGGAAAAGGGGAATAACAATGGATTTATTAAACACTAGCATTTCTTATAATATTGATGGAGCTGGCAATACGAGTTCTGTAGTTGCAGGCATTCATGGTGAAGCAGACGGTCGATTAAAGGTTACGGCAAACATCACCCTTTATCCGACAGACTTAGATGAAGGAACTACTTTTGACGACCTTTCTAAGAAACAACTATTTGCGTTAGCTAGTAAGAAGCTACCGACCGTATTAACAAAGCTATCTTACTCAAACTACCAGTTCTTCGTGCAAAATGACGTTCCGGTACGGGTAACTGCTTACTCTGATATTAGTGAAACAGGCACTTATGTGACATTAAATGCCACATTAACTTCAACTGACTTTGATGGTCATGACGATCTCACTACAGTTGGGTATTCAGACATTAAGACCACTGTATCAAAAATCGTCGCAAAAGAATTTGCAGCATCCCCAACGGAAGTGTGATGTTATGTTTGAGCATTTAGCAAAAAATAGATTTTGGTTTTGGAAAGCGATGGAAACATATGGGTTAGGAATTTACTTTATTATTAAGCACAACACATTTGCATTTGAGCCACAACAGCCAATGCTGCTTGATGTGTTGGATGATCCACCTATGATTTTTATGTTGGCGGTGGTTGGAACGTTTGCTCTGGTGTATTCTTTGTGGAACTTGCGTACGCATTATTACAAGCCGTTAATGACCGGACTGCTTACGTTTGTCTGGTTATTTTTTATGATTGCCTTTGGCGTTCATGATTTTGAAACGCAACGTTATGTGAGTTTTGAAAGTATGTATGCCATGTTTGTTTTAGGATCAACCATTTTTGAAATTGTAATTGGGGATGATTAAGGGTGAGCGATGCTGTTATCGTGGCCTTAATTACCACAGCGGGTTCAATTTTCGTTGCGGTCTTAACGATGTGGAACAGTAACAAGGCCGCTAACAGCGATACTGAAACCAAGTTAAAAAAGGAAAATGAGGCTTTAAAAAGGGAAAATAATGAGAAGCAAGAAATAATTGACTATTATAGAAAGCGTGATAAATAATGATGGAATTAATCCAATTTATTAACGGTACCACGATTGCGGCAATCGCCGTAGTAACATATTTAGTTGTTTGGGCGATTAAACAAACTCAATTCAGTAACAAATATTTACCAATTATTGCCCTTGGCGTTGGTGCAGTGATTGGTATTTTTATTGGCATTGCCAATGGTGATATCAAATGGGTAGCTGGTTTGGTTGATGGTGTGATTGCAGGTGCCGTCAGCGTCGGTGGTAATGAGCTAGCTAAATCGATTGGGACAATGCTTAATGGAGGTGCAAAATAATGAGCTTAAATGGATTTGATGTAGCCAGCTATCAGGCTGGTATGAATGTAGGCGAAGTTGCAGGCGACTTTGTGTTGGTGAAAGCAACAGAGGGTATTGATTATACTAACCCAGAATTTAATGGACACGCAAAGCAGACTTTGTCAGCAGGCAAGAAGCTAGGCGTGTACCACTTTATTCGAAACGACTCGGATATTAAGCAGCAGGCTGATTACTTCTTAACGGTTGTTAAGCCATATATTGGTAAAGCAATGCTGGTTCTTGATTTTGAAAACACGACAGGTTCAACTATTCAGAACCAAGCAGGTGTCGGCTTAGCTAAGCAATGGCTTGATTACGTTTATCAAAAAACCGGTGTCCGACCAGTGCTTTATACGGGGATTAGTTGTGAGAACTCATTAGATTGGTCATCCGTAGTCAAGGCCAACTATGGATTATGGATTGCTCAGTATAACAACTACAACGTCGTGAATGGCTATCAACCACGAGATTTATATGGTAGTTTGAAGCATTGGAAGACAGCAGTAATGTTCCAATATACAAGCACTGGACGGTTACCTGGTTGGAATGGCAACCTTGATTTCGATGTATTTTACGGTGACAAGTCCGCCTGGGATAAGTACACTAAGGCTACTAAAATGGTCACAAATAAATCAATTGTTCAAAAGACAACAACCAAAGATGGTGTGTGGACAATAACCAATGAGGTTGGGATGTTTAGACCAAACCAAAAACTTGGTATTTTCAAATATCCTGGCCTAGAATTAACTGGTAAGTATTACGATAAAGGTGAATCTGTTAAGTATTTTGGCTATGTAAGTAATCCGCAGGCTGGTTACGTCTATATCGCTTATCGATACAACAGCAAGCTAATTTATTATGTTGCTTGTCGAGAAATTGCCACCGGTCGGGCACTTGGCACATTCGAATAAACACTAGATTCCCGCACTGGTCTTTGTTGACTGGTACGGGAATTTTTGTGTTTTATTGTATGTTTTGAATCTAACTATTTTAAGCTATGTAAACTCGGCCCCTCACAAGAGCGATACTAAAAGCGATACTGAGAAAATTTAATAGGACCTAAACACATTGGTATCAAAGGGTTTAGACGTTTTACTATGAAATCTTCTTGGCCGCACTAACGAATATAAGAATCGATTTCGATAGGTTAAGCCTTGAAGGATCGATTCTTTTTTTGTTGCGGTAAATTGGACTGGTCACGTTATTCCAGGCTTGCTTTTTTGCCAACTACTTAAACTATGTTCACCAAATTTGCCGTACCTTATTGTTTAATCTCATGATTACCAGCATTATAATGAAAACGGTTAATCTACTGATTACGATATTAAGAGAAGGCGAGGACCAGGCATTGATTAGAATGAGTAGATGGTGGTGGCGTATCTTGGTGGGCGGCTTGCTGGTTAGTGGCGTGGTTTACCCCGCACAAGCGGCCGTAACGACTTATCCGATTACAGGGATTCAGGTGGTGCAGCCGCGGGTCTATCAGACGAATAGTCAGAACGGTGTCGGTTACCATTTAACCGTCGTGCGTCATCAGCGTGCCCAATTGCGTGTTAATTTACATTTAAAGTATCACCAGCATACACAGTGGACGCGTACTGAGCAAGCTGATATTTATCGCAACGGGCATTACCAACGCTTCTACTATGTGCATAATGGTCATCAGCAGAGCGGCTGGATAGCTGCTAATCAGCTAAAACCCGCCAGTACGGCGTCGGTTCAACTGCGGGTACCACTGATTGACCAGCTACCGGAGTTGCCAACGGGGTGTGAGATGACAGCGACTACCATGATGCTGCAGTATGCCGGCGTTAATATTAATAAGGAACAGTTTGCCAGCCACGTGCCGCGCAGTTCGAATCCTAACACTGGCTTTGTTGGCGATCCTGCTTCGGCCTATGGTATTGGTCTCTACATCTACCCCCAAGGCTTGTTACCAACGATCCGCCACTATCTGCCGTCCGCTGTAGATCTCAGTGGGGTGGGCCTGCAACGAATTAAAGTGCAGCTCGCTAAACGTCATCCGGTAGTCGCTTGGGTTCAGGGACTCGATGGTTTTGCGAGTCATACAGTGACGCTCACTGGATATACAGCGGCAACTATTAGGTACAATGATCCTTGGCGTGGTCAATCCGGACAGATGGATAACCAAGCGTTTGAGACGATGTGGCAATTAAATGGTCGTCGGGCACTGAGCTATTAAGAAATTGATACCATAGTTAACATTAGTTACTGTTTCATAATTTTATATTAAAAATACGCTATTTGAC
>SKER01001106.1_pt1 | contig 24016 bp, 24 predicted proteins | sample 4826961 | NCBI WGS metagenome assembly SKER01 (sample SAMN11008804, study PRJNA524170) | human gut metagenome | biome: Human fecal sample; material: Feces; isolation source: fecal sample from pouch patient p47 | host: Homo sapiens | place: Israel: Tel-Aviv | collected 2016-11-16 | reverse complement strand
TATTCTGTGCAGGGTATCGGGCTGATGAATTCGAGGAACTTCTTCAGTATGCCGATCATATTGTATTTAATTCTCCGTCCCAGCTTCTTCGCTTTGGAAGAATGGCGAAAGAGGCAGGAAAAAGCGTGGGACTCAGGATCAATCCGGAATGCTCTACCCAGGAGGGACATGAGATTTATGACCCTTGTGCACCGGGAAGCCGCATGGGTACAACAAGGGTACAGTGGGATGAAGCAATTGTGAAGAATCCGGAGTTGATGGAACTTTTGGATGGGGTTCATTTCCATACCCTCTGTGAGCAGGACTCGGATGATCTGGAGACAACCCTTGCTTCCGTAAAGAAACAGTTCGGTGATTTGATTGCCAAAGTGAAATGGATCAATTTTGGCGGTGGTCATCATATTACAAGACCAGGATATGATATTGAGCGACTAGAGCGATGCATTCAAATGGCACAGGAAGAATGGAAGGTAGAGGTTTATCTGGAACCGGGAGAAGCCTGGGCATTGAATGCAGGATTTCTTCTGACCAGTGTGCTGGATGTTCTGAAAAATGGAGACACACAGATTGCAATCGTAGATGCCAGCGCCGCCTGCCATATGCCGGATGTACTGGAAATGCCTTATCGTCCACCGCTTCTTGGAGCATCGGATGAGACAACAGATAGTGGGATTACAGTCCGACTTGGAGGCCCAACCTGCCTGTCAGGGGATGTGATCGGAGACTATAAATTCAGCAAACTACCGGAATACGGAGATCTCCTTCTGTTTGGAGATATGGCGATTTATACGACTTGCAAAAATAATACATTTAATGGGATGCCATTACCGGATATCTGGATCAGACATGCTGACAGAACCATGCAGCAGTTAACCGCATTTGATTATACAGATTTTAAAGAAAGATTAGGAAGCCGTGAATAGCGGCTTCCTAATACATTTATCTAACACATTTCTTGTTTCACATCAACGTCCATACCCAATATACAACTCCAAGCGCCCAACTTGTCACAATTCCATACAGGATCACCGGTCCGGCAATCGTGAAAATCTTACAACCAATACCAAAAACCTGGCCCTCCTTCTTATATTCAATCGCAGGTGCAGCAACAGAGTTGGCAAAGCCGGTAATCGGAACAAGTGCACCTGCACCGCCCCATTTGGCAAGTAGTGGATAAATTCCGGCACCGGTGAGAAGGATACTCAGGAGAATGAGCAGAATAGAAGTCCAGCTGCTGCAGTCATCCGGGGAAAGTTTTTTCAATTCACAGAAATGATAAATACATTGTCCGATCAGGCAGATCGTTCCACCAAGGAAGAATGCTTTTATCATGTTGAACCACACATTGTGCTGTGGTGTTTTCTTTTTGACATAGGCTTCATATTGTTTCTGTTGTTTTAATTGTTCTATTTTGTCCATAAATGAAATCCCTTCTTTTTGTTTTTAAATTCTACACATAGTTTTTCACAAAATGAAAATAATATCCTTAAAAATAAATAATGAAACATCAGAAATGAGGAAATGATATGAATGATACGGGAAACAAGAACCGGGCAGTTGAATCAGAGTGTGGTCCTTTTCATCTGTCCCAGCTTCGTGGAGCACAGAGCATTGTATTCACAAAAGCACCTTATCTTCTAAGCGCAGCATCAGTTGCCGGAAGCAAAGAAGCGCAGGGGCCGCTTGGAAAATGCTTTGATCTGACCAATGAGGATGATCTGTTTGGGGCAGAGACCTGGGAGGAAGCCGAAAGCAACATGCAGAAGGAAGCCTGTGTACTGGCACTTGGAAAGTCACATGTGGATCCGAAGTCTGTGCGTTATCTCTTTGGTGGAGATCTTCTCAGACAAGGGATTGCAACTTCTATGGGCGTTGAAGATCTGCAGATTCCCATATTTGGTCTGTACGGTGCATGTTCCACATCAGGAGAAGCACTGGCATTAGCAGCAATGAGTGTGGCAGCAGGATACGGAGATTACATGCTGGCAGTAACATCCAGCCATTTCGGAAGTGCAGAGAAAGAATTTCGATTTCCGTTAGGATATGCGAACCAAAGACCACTTTCCGCACACTGGACCGTGACAGCCAGCGGGGCTTTCCTCGTAGGAAGCCATCTGAATAAAATACATTCCGATAAGCAGCATCAAAGAAAATCCCAGTTCCGGCATATTCGGATTGCAGGAGTTACAATAGGGAAGATCGTGGATTTTGGTCTGAAGGATTCGCAGAACATGGGGGCATGTATGGCTCCGGCTGCAACCGATACCATTTATCGCAATTTTCAGGATCTTGGACGAACCCAGGAAGATTACGATCAGATCATAACAGGTGATCTTGGATATATTGGTCAATCCATACTTTTTGACCTGATGAAAAGCAGAGGATATGATATCAGAAAAAAGCATATGGATTGTGGAATGACTATCTTTGATCAGGAGACACAGGATACACATGCCGGCGGAAGCGGCTGTGGATGCGCAGCGTCAACACTGGCTTCTTATATTCTGCCAAAGATTGAGAACGGAGAATGGAAAAAGATACTCTTTGTGCCGACCGGTGCATTGATGTCAACGGTCAGCTTCAATGAAGGAGCAAGTGTGCCTGGAATTGCGCATGCGATTATGATCGAACACTGTTGAAAAGCCCTATTATAATAGGAAGAAGTAAAAAATGTGCTAAGTGTGTGTTAAAAAAAGAAAAGGAATAGAAAAATGGATTATATAAAAGCATTTTTAATCGGAGGTCTCATCTGCGCTGCAGTGCAGATTCTTCTGGACAGAACAAAGCTGATGCCGGGACGTGTTATGGTATTACTCGTCTGCACAGGTGCAGTGCTTGGATTTATTGGAGCATACGAACCATTTGTAAAATTTGCAGGAGCAGGCGCAAGCGTTCCACTTCTGGGATTCGGAAATGTCCTGTGGAAAGGTGTGAAGGAAGCTGTTGATAAAAATGGATTCCTAGGAATTTTCCTGGGAGGATTCAAGGCAAGTGCCGCAGGGATCAGTGCAGCACTTATCTTTGGATATTTGGCTTCACTGATTTTTGAACCCAAAATGAAAAAATAAACAAATTTTAACCAGAAAAATACAGAGCTTATCAAAATGCATAAAAAAAGTACTTGACAGTATAAAAAAAATAAAATATTCTATTCACGGTGGAAAGTGAAAAAGAAATGATGTAAGGGGGCACAATAGAGTTCGATTATAGTGTCTCTTTTATTTTTTAAAGGATTGACGAAAAATGATTGATGTACATAGCCATATCTTGCCGGGGGTTGATGATGGGTCGGCTTCTATGAAGGAAAGTCTTCAGATGCTTTCCATAGCAAGAAGACAGGGGATTACAGATGTATTTGCTACTTCACATTATTCCAGGGCATTTCCAAATAAAAATCCGGAGAAGCTGAGACAACTCCGGGATGAACTGATGCGTCGTGCCAATCGCCCGGTGAAAGGTCCGGATGGAAAGGTGAAGCATAGACAACCAATTCAGATTTGGACAGGACAGGAGATTTTCTACTCGAATAGTGTGATCCGTCTGCTTGAAGAAGACAAATTGCTTACATTGGCAGACAGCAATTACGTGCTGATCGAGTTTATGCCAGCGGTACCTTATTCCGAGATCTGTACTGCAGTACAGAATTTGTCAAGGACGAGATATGTCCCAGTGATTGCACATGCAGAAAGGTATCGATGTCTCAGAAAAGGGAAAAGATTAGAAGAACTGATCGGGTTAGACGCATTGATTCAGATGAACTACAGATCTGTCGGCGGCAGCTGGCATGATGTAACAGCACGTTGGTGCAGAGATAATCTGAAGAAAGGCAATGTCCATCTGATGGGAACGGATATGCACAATACCGGGAACCGGATGCCGGATACAAAAGAGGCAATGTGTTGGATGCGGACACATTTGGACAGAAAATATCTTAAGAAGATAACAAAAGATAATGCGCTTCGCATTACAGAAAATAAACTAATAAGATAAAGGGGAGCAATGATGGGAAAAACACATGATGATGACGAGGTAGAGATTGACCTCAGAGAACTGTTCTATGCATTGAAGAAGCACATTCTGATTATTCTTGCAGCATTACTGGCCGGAGCAGTGATTGCCGGTGCGGCTACAAAGATCTTTATCACACCAGTTTACAGTGCAACTTCTACAATGCTGGTTCTGACAAAGGAGACAACACTTTCCTCACTGGCAGATCTTCAGATTGGCAGCCAGTTAACAAAAGACTACAATATTCTGATCACAAGCCGTACGGTATTGCAGGATGTTGTAGATGAGCTGAACCTTGATATGGATTACAAAGCTTTGAAAGGATGTATCACAGTAGATAATCCAACGGACACACGAATCCTTTCAATCACAGCAACAAGTACAGACCCGGAGATGGCAAAAAAGATTGCTGATACACTGGCGAAGACATCATCTGACTTTATCGGAGATAAGATGGAAGTGACACCGCCAAAGATTATTGAAGAAGGTGAAGTTCCAACAGTCAAGACAAGTCCAAATACAAAGAAGAATGTGATGGTTGGAGCATTAGCAGGCTTTGTACTTTCAGCAGGTGTTATCATTCTACTCACACTGATGGATGATACAATCAAATCAGAGGATGATATTGAGAAATATCTTGGTCTGACAACACTGGCAACGATCCCAGATAGAAAAGACTTTATCACAGGAAAAGGGCCACGTAATTCCAGAAAATCAGCAAAGAAAAAGAAGAGTAAAAGGAGGAAAAAATAAATGGCAATTCAGAGAGCTCTGATGACAGATTCCAGAAAAGAAGACGTCTTCTATGAAGAGGCTATTAAGACCCTCCGTACAAATATGCAGTTCAGCGGTGTGGAAACGAAGAGTATTGTTATCACAAGCTGTTATCCGAATGAGGGAAAGAGTGATGTGACTTTTCAGCTTGCAGTAGAGATTGGCAAGATGGGAAAGAAAGTTCTGATTATAGATGCGGATATCCGTAAATCAAACTATGTTAAGCGTTTTCAGGTTGAACAGAAAGTTGATGGACTTTCACAGTATCTGAGTGGACAGGTGAATAAAGAAAAGATTCTATATTCCACGAATTATTCTAATGTAGATTTTATCTTTGCCGGTCCGTATGCGCCGAACCCATCTGAGCTTCTGGAGCAGGAGCTTTTCAGTAAATTGATCGAGGAGACAAGAAAAGGATATGACTATGTCTTGATCGATACACCTCCGATGCTCAGTATGAGTGATGCATCAATTGTCGCAAAGCAGTGTGACGGAGCAATTCTTGTTATTCAGAATGAAGCAGTCAGCAGAAAAGATGCATTGAGAGCGAAAGATCAATTAAAGAAGAGTGGATGTAAGCTGCTTGGTGCTGTACTGAATAAGGTCGATATGAAGAAGGAAAAGTACTATAATAGATATAATTCTTATTATTACTACGGAAGTAAAGAGTAGGAATCAATAGACAATGTTTGGAAAGAAAAATAAGAATCAGAAGAAACAATGGATCATAGGATTCTGTGGATTGTTGGTGATCGGCGTAGCTGGAGGAATGCTGGCTGCGAAGATGACAACACCGGTTTCAGATACTGAGAAGACTGCCAAAGATACGGCAGGGCAGGATTCAGTAGAAGAGGATTCTCTTACGGATACAATTACCTGGAAAGGCGAGAAGTATCGGTATAACGATCATCTGAGTAATTTCCTTTTTCTCGGAATTGATACAAGAGAGAAAATAGAGACAAATGTAGGTCATGCAGATGCAGGACAATCAGATGCGCTGTATCTTCTGTCCTGGGACAGAAAAGAGAATACAATTACTACAATCTCAATCCCCAGAGATACGATCACAGAAGTTGAAGCATATGGACCGGGCGGTGAGAGCCTTGGAAAAAGTCAGGATCATATCAGTCTGGCGTATGCATATGGTGACGGAAGTTATAAAAGTGGAGAATTAGCGAAAGAAGCAGTGTCTACTCTCTTTTATGGATTGAATATCCAGGGATATTGTGCAATCAATCTGGATGCATTGTCCATTTTGAGTGACAGTGTCGGTGGTGTTACAGTCACTGTACCTAACGATAGCTTGGAAGAAAAGTATCCCGAGTTTAAGAATGGCAGTCAGGTAACACTGGACGGAACAAATACAGAGATATTTGTACGTTATAGAGACATCAATGTTCATCAGAGTGCCATTGCAAGAATGGAACGTCAGCAGGTATTTATCAAAGCATTCGAAGAAGCTGCGAAGAAAAAAATCGCGGAAGATTCCGGTTATACAGTGAAGATGTATTCGGACTTAGAGCCATATATGGTGACAAATATCAGCAAAGATCAACTGTTGAAGATCACTCAAAGTATGACAGAAGGGAAAGAAGATACAGACTGGACAGTACCGGGAGAAGCTGTTGAAGGAGAAGGCCATGATGAATATCATGTCGATGACAATGCACTGTATGAAAAGATGATTGAAACATTCTATAAGAAAGTTTCTGATCCGAATTAATCAGTGCAGAATACAGGAAGAGGAACAGAAGAATTCAGCAATCATAAAATGCTGTGGTGAAAGAGGTGCAGTACTTGTGAAGAAAAATATTTACAAGATAATCGCAATTATAGCCGGAGTGGCTGCAGTTGCATGTGCGGCTGTAGGTGGCTACAAGTATTATCAGGAGAAGCATGCCGGTGATAATTACGAAGAAGTGCGGGAGACGGTAAAGAAAGAGACCGAACCTGCACCGGTAGAAGAGAAGGCACCTGTTGAAATCCCAATTGATTTTGCGGCACTGCAGGAACAGAATCCGGAAGTATATGCATGGATTCAGATTCAAGACACAAACATTGATTATCCAATCCTTCAAAGAGAAGGAGATAACGGATATTACCTGGACCATACGATCGACGGAGAGGAGAAGACAGAAGGTTCCATATTTACCGAAGATTATAACAGCAAAGATTTTGAAGATCCGAATACAGTGATTTACGGGCATGACATGAAAAATGGCTCTATGTTTCAGAACCTTTTGAGTTATCAGGATAAAGACTTTTTTGATAACCATAAAGATGTTATAATATATACGCCGGACGCAATTCGGCATTACCAGGTTTTCGCAGCATATCTGTATGATGACAGGCACCTTATGCAGAGTTTTGATTTTAATATAAAGTCTGTTTACCAGGCTTATCTCGACAGCATTTTTGCTATCCGTGATATGAGTGCCAAGATTGACACGTCACAGAATGTGTCAGTTGATGACAAGATCATCACACTATCAACATGCTATGGCAATCAGTCAGACAAGCGTTTTCTCGTGCAGGCTGTACTGGTTTCTATAGAAAAATAATTTTAAGAAAGGAAGAGTGGGAAACATGAAGAAAAGAATTTTTGGAACTATCCTTGCTGCAGCTCTGATCGTTACTCAGGCGGTTGCCGCATTTGCAGCACCTTTAGCTCCGAGTAAGACAGCATTACCAAGCGTAACTGGTTCAAGTGCATCTAGTTATATTATTACAGCTGCATCTTCAGAGTCTTTTTCTGATGTGAAGAACGAAGAGGTCATTAATGATCTTCTTGCAGTGAACAACGGAACAAAGTCATTGACGGATGTCGTTGGTAAAACAACTCCAGAACTGACAGATCAGTTAGCTGGGAAAGAAATGGTTTCTCCATTTTTTGATTTGAAACCAGTGAACGGTGGAATCAAGAATGAAGAAGGAAAGTATGTAGTTACAATTTCTGTACCATCCCTTACAAAAGCAATGACTGATGTTCAGATTCTCCACTACAGTACAGTAAGAAATCTGTTTGAATTAATCACACCTACAAGTGTAGATTATGAGGGTAAGACAATTACAGCTGTATTTGAAGATCTTTCACCTGTAGCAATTATTGCTAAGGTTGATGCTTCTAAAGCTGCTGATTCTACAGTCGGAACATCCCCGAAGACAGGTGTACCGTCTACATGGATGGTATTCTTCGGAGCAGCTGTAATACTTGCAGGAGTTTCTGCAGTAGCTTACAGAAAAGAGAGATAATTTGATTATCTCTGATTTTGAACATATGTGGTAGAAGATGATTTCACTGCATATGTTCAAATGATTTATTAGTAGTTGTAGTGATTTTATAGTTGATGGAATGAGTTCAGTAAAATATCAGAGGAAAAGGATGTGCGTGAATGTACAGAAAAAGTGGTGACAGCTGGCTGAAGCATTTGGACTTTATTGTTCTGGATCTTGTAGCATTACAGTTAGCTTATATAAGTAGTTATGCATTACGCATGGGAGCAGGAAATCTATATAAGAACAGTTTATATCTGAATATTGGAATTATTATTGCGTTAACAGATATTTGTACAGCTTTCTTTACAGAGCCTTACCGTGGTATCATGAGAAGAGGATATTTTGTAGAGTTTAAGAATGTGTTAAAGCATGTATTTTTTGTGAGTGCGCTTGTGATTATGTATTTGTTCATGAGCAAACAGGGCGATAAGACATCACGTCTTATGATCACGTCATTTATTCCATTATCAGTTGTTTTTGTTTATGCAGTACGAATCATATGGAAGCGATATTTATTAAAGCATGGTCGTCTGCTTTATGTGAAAATGAATATGCTGCTTGTTACAACAAGTAGTGAAATTGAGTATATGTTGAAACGCGTGGAACAGAACGCGTTTAATGAATTTGAAATTGTCGGTATTGTATTTGCAGATCGTGAACCGAAAGAGAATGAATCTTTTGCAGGAATTCCGGTTGTAAGTAAGATTGATACATTAACTGATTATATACAGACAAGATGGATAGATTCCATTCTTGTTGGAATTAAGAAGAAAACATTGATACCAGAAGAGTTATTTGAAACTTGTTCAAATATGGGAATAACAGTCCACGAATGTCTGGATCTGAGAAGCGGATGGTCAAAGAATCAGTTTATCAACCGTATGGGAGGATATACAGTTCTTACTTCAAGTATTAGAATCATCACCGCGCGACAGGCGGGGATGAAGAGATTAATTGACATCTGTGGTGGAATCGTAGGGATGATACTGACGTGTATCATCACAATATTCCTGGCTCCGGCAATTTATTTTGCTTCACCGGGACCAATCTTCTTTTCACAGATGAGAGTTGGAAAAAATGGTAAAAGATTCAAGATTTACAAATTCAGAAGCATGTATATGGATGCAGAGGAACGTAAGAAAGAACTGATGAAACAGAATGAGATGAAGGGGCTCATGTTCAAGATGGAGAATGACCCAAGAATCATCGGAAGCGGAGCGGATGGAAGCAAGCACGGACTTGGCTGGTTTATCCGTAAAACATCTTTGGATGAATTTCCGCAGTTCTGGAATGTACTTAAAGGAGATATGAGTCTCGTAGGAACTCGTCCACCAACAGTAGATGAGTGGAAACAGTATGAGCCATATCACCGCGGAAGACTTGCCGTGAAACCGGGATTGACCGGAATGTGGCAGGTGAGCGGAAGAAGTGATATCACTGACTTTGAGGAAGTTGTAAAACTTGATATGGAATATGTCAAGAACTGGGATATCGGAATGGATATTAAGATTCTGTTCAAGACCGTCGGAGTCGTGCTTAAGGGCAGCGGATCCAAGTGATGGATTGGATGGAAGAGATAGGTATAAGATAGAAGAATGATGATCTGCAGTGGAACCGGGAGGGGAAGCTGCGGGTGTTATCAGTGTTGAACGTATAGCTATATGGAGAAAAAGAGAGGAAAGACGAGAGACTTTGGAATGAATCAAGTTGGATGTTTTTTCTTTTTGGGATAATTAAACGTATAGCTATATAGAGAAAATTGTTTATAGATAATATTCGAGAGGAATATAGAGGAATGTTAAAAAAGAAAAATCTTCTGATCTACGCTCATTACTATATTCCAGATACTGCGTCAACGGGGCAGATCCTCCGTGAATTGGCGGAGGGTATGCTGGATAAATTCGACATAACAGTCATCTGCGTGGTGCCGAGTTACTTAGGGACGATTGAGGATAAATATAAGACACGGAAATATTACGAAGAAGAAATCAATGGTGTGAAGGTTCTGCGAATCCGAGTGCCGGAGTTCAGTAAGACCAATAAGAAAAGCCGTGTGAAAAACATAGTTTCCTATTTCTTTGGAGCAATGGGTGCGACCTTTAAGGTTGGAAAGATGGATTATGTGTTCTCCATTTCTCAGCCTCCGATTCTCGGCGGTTTGCTGGGTGTCTGGGGCAAGTGGATGAAGCACGCCAAGTACATCTACAACATTCAGGATTTTAACCCGGAGCAGGTGTTGGCTGTTGGTTATACCAAGAGCAAACTGGTGACAGATGCCATGATGTGGTTCGACAAGTTCAGTTGCAAGCGTAGTGACTTGATAATCACGGTTGGTCGTGATCTGGTGGAGACGGCGGAGAACCGCTTCAAGGGTAAGAAAGTCCCAAAGACTGTCATGATCAACAACTGGATCGATGAGAATGAAATCTATCCGCTGAATGAGAGAAATGAAAGAGTTGTTGCTTTCAAGAAGAAGTACGGTTTGGATGGTAAGTTCGTCATTATGTATTCAGGCAATATTGGACTGTATTATGATCTAGAGAATCTGATGAAGGTTGTGGAGAGAATCAAGCCGGGTACTAAGACTGCGGATGGCAGAGAGGTTGTGTTTGCTTTTGTTGGCGCGGGCTCTGTGCTGGACAAGTTGGTGCTGTATGTGAAAGAGCGTCACATGGACAATGTGGCATTCATTCCATATCAGGATAAGGCTGACCTGATTTATAGCCTGAACGCTGGTGATGTTCACTGGTGTGTGAATGCGAAAGGCATTAAAGGCGTAAGTTGCCCGTCGAAGGCATATGGAATAATGGCTGCGGCTAAGCCAATATTAGGAGTCCTGGAGGCAGGCTCCGAGGTTCGCTGCCTGATTGAAGATACACACGGTGGGCTCTGTTGTGAGCCAGGTGAGTATGACAAGGTTGAGGAAAACATCCGATGGTTCATTGATAACGCTGGAAATAGTGAGTTGAAGTCGATGGGAGCTAGAGGCCGTGAGAATTTGGAAAAGAACCTGACCAGAAATGTGTCGGTGAGAAAGTACGCAGAAGAAATTCTGAAGCTGTAAAGGAGGCAAGAGGTATGAACAGTAACTGGTTTAAGCTGGTTATGAAGATGACGAAAGTTGAATATGGAAAGAACCTCTTGCTGAAGGGTGTGCCAATCATCTTCAACAAAGGTGGTGCCAAGCTAAAGATTGGCGATAACGTCACAATCAAGAGTAGCTTCCTTAGTAATCTGGTTGGCCTTTATAGCCGGACGATCATTGTCACTCGTGCTCCGGGAGCAGAGATCGAGATTGGCGATAACGTTGGAATAAGTGGAGCAACAATTTACGCTCGAAAGAAGATCACGATTGGCGAGAATACCTGCATCGGCGGCAACTGCAAGATTCTGGACAATGACTTCCATCCAATCGAGGCAGAAGCAAGAAATAAACTGCTACGGGATGAAAATGGCGGTGATAGTGATTTGGTGCCGAGCCGAGAGATTAAGATTGGCAAAAACAGCTTCATCGGGTGCAATTCGATAATACTGAAGGGCACAGTGCTGGGTGATGGCTGCGTTGTCGGTGCCGGTGCAGTGGTTGCTGGAAAATTTGAGGATAACTGTGTGATTGCTGGTAACCCGGCGAGAGTTATTAAGAGGTTAGGTCGATAATATGGGAAAAATAGCAATTGTAGGATTTCACAATCTTCACCTGATGCAGTTTTTATATAAATACACAGAGATACTGGATAGGTACAATGTGGAATATGATGTTCTTTATTGGGAAAGAGATGAGGTCAAGTATCCGATAAAATTTAATGGAACACCAATTAAGTATTCCTATATAACAAGCAATTATATGCCGAAATGGAAAAAGATCTTCGGTTATTTGAAATGTAGAAGATTTTTTATAAATCAGATAAAAAAGAATAAGTATGACAAGCTTATTCTTCTAACTACTCAGACGGCAATAGCGCTGTCTCCACTTGTTTTAGCTCAATATAAGGAGAGATTTATTTTAGATTTTAGAGATCTGACAATGGAAAAATTGCCACCATATAAAGCAGTGGAGATGCAGTTGATTAAGCATGCAGCGTTTGTATCAATCTCCTCACCTGGTTTTATTGAGTTTTTGTCATCTAAGGGCGACTATGTACTCTCACATAACTGTAAGAATTTACTTGTAAATAAAAAAGATACGTCTAAAGATGAACCAATTAGGATTACATTTTGGGGTATGGTTAGACAGGAAGCGTTCCAAAAGCGTATCTGTGATAAATTTGGTAATGACAATCGGTTTATTTTGAGTTATCACGGAGAAGGCTGCACAGAGCAACTGGCTGAATATTGCCAAGAGAAAGGTTATAGCAATATTTGTCTTACGGGTAGATACTATCCTGAAGAAATTGAAAATTTTGTTGCGGATACAGATATTTTGTTAAACCTGTATGAAAATGAGGGCAAACAAGAATATGCCTTGACGGTCAAGTTATATGACGGTGTACGGTATCAATTGCCGATGCTAGTTGCAAAAGATTCGTTTATGGAACAGTATCTTAAAGACTATCATTTTGCAAAGGCGATTGATTTAGGGCGTGTAAAACCAGAAGAGATTAGTGAATGGTATTCTCAGTTGAGAGAAGATATGTTGAATTTGGAATTTAAGCGTTTTGCTAAACAAATCGAATTAGATGATAGGATTTTTGAAAGCAAATTGATGAAGTTTGTTGAAAATAAATAACGTAGGAGGGGAATTTTATGAAGGTTTTTGTTGTTACGGCTTGTCATAATAGAAAAGAGTTAACTTCTCAACTAGCGAATACGCTGCTGATGCAAACATATAAGGATGTTGTGTTTTTGCTGGTAGATGATGGTTCTACGGATGGTACAGCAGAGGCTGTTAAAAATATATTTAACAATACAATTGTTTTGCAAGGTGACGGCAACCTATGGTGGGGTGGTGCAATGCACAAGGCCTATAAATGGTTGTTAGATCATATTGGAAATGGCGTTAATGATGATGACGTCGTATTTTTCACGAACGATGATAGTGTTTATGAAAAAGACTACATTGAAAGAGGATTAAAAGTACTTGCTGAACATGAAAGTACTATGGTTACTGGTTCTGGTTATTCTCTACATACAGGAGAAAGATTTGATGGTTCTTTCCTATCAAAATACAACGATATCATCTTAATGGAAGAAAACAATTACGGTGAGATCGCTACAACACGTTCGCTGTTCATGAGAATTAAAGATCTTAAGCGAGTTGGCGGATTTAGACCGATTCTGTTACCTCACTATTTGTCAGATTTTGAATTTACTTTTAGAGGTAATAAAAGAGGTGTAAAAATTTATTGTTCCAGTGAAGTTAAATATAAATCGGATCGTAGCACTACGGGTCTTAAGGATAGAAAATCTCTTTCCTTAAAACAATTATTTAGCAAAAAGTGTCCGTACAATCCAGTTTATAAGACTATTTATTATCTGCTAATTATTCCTATTTACCAGTTTCCGATGTTGGGTTGGAAACTGATTAAATCAAAATGTGGTAGAAAGGGATAATGTTGATATGAAAATAGAGATACTTACTATTCATAGGCTGAATAATTTTGGCTCTGCATTTCAAGCAATGGCATTGTGTGAATATTTGAATAATATGGGGCATAATGCTGAGATTTTGGACTATCATCCTGATTACTACAAAGGAAATAAACTTAAAAATAAGATTGGAAGAATCCTATTTAGAAAAATGTATCTTAATCGAGAACGTAAATTTTCTGAATTTGTAAGAAAATATATTCCAGTATCAGCTAAAAGTTTTAAGACTTATGAAGAGGTTGTAAAGGGACATCCTAACGCAGATGTATATGTTTCAGGTGGAGATCAACTGTGGAATTACTACCATATTTGTGGAAATGATGATACATATAAATTGACATTCTGGAATGGTAGAAAAATTTCTTATGGTACTAGCCTTGGTGGAAAAGATTTCAGTGAGGAGAATTTAACAGATTTATGTAAAAAAATTAAGGGATTCGAAGCACTTTCTGTTAGAGAGAGCAGTTCCGTTGAACTACTTAAAGGTAGGAATATATCCGCAGAATGGGTTGTTGATCCTGTAATGTTGCTACCAGCAAAACGTTATAACGAAATAATGGTTATACCTAAAGAAGGCAGAAAGTACGCATTTGTATATCTGGTTTCTCCATCCAAATTGCTGGATGAGGCTGTAGATTACCTGTCTTCTGTATGCGGGTTGAAAATCATAGTTTATGCAGGTTTAGGTCACAAGTGCAAATGTGATGAACAAAAAAGAGAGTTAAGCCCAGAAGAAGTTATAGGTTATATAAAAAATGCAGAAATAGTGTTGTCATCTTCATTCCATGCAACGGTGTTTTCTTTGTTGTTTAAAAAGAAATTTGCTGTAATACTGCCAGATGTACACACTAATGAAAGATTATATGACTTATTAAACTGGACAATGTTTGAAGATACTATTTTAAACGATTGTACAGGGTTAATGAATATAATGGGTGACGAGGAGTTTTATAAACAAGACACGTTCGATATCATTAATCGGAGAATTGCTCAATCTCAAAAATATATAGAGCAAGTATTTGTTGAAAGAAATGAGTAATAGATGAGAGAAAATGAATTGGTGTCGGTAATTATACCGAACTACAATAAGGAACGATATATAGAGCAATGTCTAAATAGTGTACTTGCTCAAACATATCCCAATATTGAGATTATTGTCGTTGATGATTTATCAACTGATAGATCGCGTGAAATACTGCGGCAATACGAGGAAAAGCATGAGAATATTCATGTTATTATGTTAGAAAAAAATGGTGGCGTTTCTAGAGCTAGAAATGTAGGTATACGAGCAGCGAGTGCAGCATATGTAACGATGCTGGATAGTGATGATTTCTACTATAGTAAAGATAAAATTTCTAATGAAATGGAGGCTTTACGGACGAACTCACCAGATGGTTTAGCATACTCATATAGACAAGTTGTAGATGAAAATGGTAATCTTCTGTATAAAGAAGTTCGATATTGGGATAGATATTGTTCAGGTGATGTATACGAGCAATTGTTAACTGAACATGATGGTTTTAGTTTTGTTCAACGTGACTACATTGTAAAAAAAGAGTATGTTTTAGAGGCAGGGGCATATACAGAAGGCGATTCTTATTATGAGGATTATGATTTGTTGTTGCGGCTTGTTGAAAAACACCCAATGTTCTTCACTGAAAAAGATGGAACTGCATATAGATTGGTAAGAACAGGATTGTCAGCATCACAGAAGCAGAATGATGCACGACAGTTTGTAGTTCCACAAAAAATTCGATTAAAGCATATTAGGAAGATGAAAGGCATTACTTTTGCTAAGTATTATGCTTTATGGCTTATTGAAGATTTTCGCTTGCTAATTAGGATAGTAGGACGAAGAGTTAAAAGATTTTTGCGAAAGATAAAGAATTATGATTGATAAAATTAATTATTTTGGCTATGCATTCCAAAATATTTTGTATAAGAAGTTAAAAATAAATAAATCTATTGAAAAAAAAAGGTTAAAGTATGGATGTCATGGCTTTGTAAATGCGAATGAATCGAATGATAGGATAGCAAAAGCTTTGGCTAATGAAAAAACTTATGCCGTAGCTCGAATAGGGTCTACTGAACTTTTATTAATGCGACAGTACAAAGAGATTCAATTAAGAATACGCAAGAAATACAGCGCTGATGCAAGGCAGCAATTGTGCCAGTGTGCTGGTTTCTTTCCAAATGATGAGGAACTTATAAATCAATTTGCTGAATTAATGATAGAATCGCTGAAAAAAATTGACTTACTTGGTGTTTGGTATAATCCAATGGAGAATTATTTTGTTAGTCAAACTAAGGGAGAAATGCTTTGTACTCCGTTAGTTGGGTTGGAGCCATGGTATTATGAGAATCCATGGAGCAGGGCGTTAAAAGGTAAAAAAGTATTAGTAGTGCATCCTTTTTCTGAAAGCATTAAAGAACAGTATGAGAATCATGACAAGATCTTTGATAATAACATGATTCCGGATTTTGATTTGTATACTGTTAAGGCTGTGCAGACAATTGCAGGCCAATTGGATGATAGATTCACTACTTGGTTTGATGCTTTAGATTATATGTACGAAGAGTGTAAACAAATAGATTTTGATGTTGCAATTATTGGTTGTGGTGCTTATGGACTACCTCTTGCGGCAAAGTTAAAAAGTCATGGAAAACAAGTGATACATTTAGGTGGAGCTACACAATTAATGTTTGGAATTAAGGGAAAAAGATGGGATGAGATGCCTGAGATATCTAAATATTATAATGAGTATTGGGTTAGACCAAATAAAAATGAAGTTGTTAAGGATGGAAATAAGGTAGAAAATGGTTGCTACTGGTAAGGGAAATATATGAAAAAAGATTGTATTAATGTGTTAATGGCAGTTAATAAAAACTATTTAACACAAATGAAAACATTAATTTGTTCACTTGGCGAAAATAATGATCCTAATATTGATATATATTTAATTCATAACGAATTAAGTAGTCATGAAATTGAGGAAACAGCGCAATTGTTAAAAAGAACATGTAACGGTTATTTACATGAAATAAAGGTTTCTGAAAAGTTTCTTGAAGGTGCTAAAGTCAATGAACACTTTTCAATAGAAATGTATTATCGTATTTTTGCTACAGAATTATTGCCCAAAAATATAGATCGAATTCTATGGTTGGATGCTGATATAGTGACTATTAAAAGCATAGTATCTCTTTATCATATGGATTTACGAGGATATTCTATTGCTGCCTGTGGGCATAGAGAAAAAGAGAAAAGTAAAGATTCAATTAATAGAATGGCTTGCGAACGATTGAAATTAGGTAAAGACACAGTTTACTTTAACTCAGGTGTGCTTTTGATGGATTTAAATAAAATAAGAAAGTCTTTCAATAAATCTGCTACATTAGATTTAATATATAGAATGGAGACTGTTTTAGAAAATCCAGATCAAGATATTTTAAATATTTTATATCAAAATGATGTGCTATTGCTAGATAAGAATATCTACAATTATCAAGTTCACTATGACTGGGAATTTGCCAATGAAAAAGAAAAAATTAATGAGAGGGCAATAATTCTACATTATGTGGGGCCTGCAAAACCGTGGAAACCAACGACATATCATTTTTCATATGAATATTATTGGAAATATTATTTGGAACATGGGTCTAGTAAGGAATATAAAAAATACAAAAATAGTCGTTTCTATTATAGCATTATAAATCAGGTTAAAATGGTTTTGAAGAGTGGATATAATAGAATTTTTAAGAAGTAGAATGGAGAAAAGTATATGAAGACAATACCTGTTGTATTTATTCATACGGGCTATCAACCTTATATGGAGTATACTATTCATCAAGCGGAAAAGACGAATCCAGTGGTCTATTTACTTGGTGATGAAAAAAATAAAAACGTCGCTCAGAGATGGTTTCATATAGAAGATTATCAGTCAGAAAGATATGAACAATTTAAAAAAATATACAAGCATATGTCATCAAACCCGTATGAGTTTGAATTTAATTGTTTTCGGCGCTTTTTTGTGATATGTGAATTTGCTAAAAAACAAGGTATTGAAAAATTTATTATGCTAGATACAGATTGTTTTAGCTTTGTAAATTTTTCAAATTTAGGTTTTGAGGAGTACGATGTAGCTCTTTCTATGCCGAAGGATCAAAGTAATTATTTGTGGACAGCTTCTCCACATGGATCCTTATGGTCAGTAGCTGCTTTAGAAAATTTTTTGGACTATTTGTTTTATGAATACACAGATAATATATCAGAATTGGAAGAAAAATGGAAATATCACAAAAGCCATGGTGTTGGTGGCGGAATATGTGACATGACGCTCTTATATCTTTGGGCTAAATCAGTTGAGCAATTCAAGATCTTAAATACAACTCAAGGATATAAGAACGGTGTTTTCGATCATTTTGTATCTTTTAGTGAAGGGTACGAGAAAGAAGAATATAAAACATTAAAAATAATTAACATAAAGCGTCTTAAATTTAAAAAAGACAGGGCCTATTTTCAGAAGACAGATGGCTCATGGATTCGCACCTATACGATCCACGCACAAGGAAAGAGTAAGATTTTTATTAAGACAATTGCAAGAAAAGAAAATAGTGTTGCTGTTTTTTATAAGGATTTTATTGGAGAAAAAATTTATCGTAGAATTTGTAGATATGCAAGGTTATTGGTACACAAATAAAAAATTAACTTCTAAAAGGAGGTAACAGGATGCTTAATTTTACCATAACAAAAAGGAAATTATCATCTTTTATCGCATTGCTGGCTTTTCTGCAAGCGGGGTTATGGTATGGTGGACTTGCAGATCTTATTCCGGTAGCATTGCTAAATCAATGGAATCGACTAACATTGATATTTAGTGTGATTTTGGCTTTTTTATGCATTGCAAGAAAAAGAGAGATCAATATAGCGACAACTTTGATTGTTTTGTTTAAGGTTATATTAATTCTTTCCACATATATCAATGGAAGAACAGTGGATGAGGTTGAGTTTACAAGATTTTTATGTATTGTTCTCTCATTGGAGTATTTTGAAGACGAATTAGATAGCATCGTAACGGTTTTGATGTTGGTTTGTGAGTTAATGGTTTACTATAATTTGGTTACCTTGTCAGTTGGTCCAGATTTATATGGAGCATACTATACGGCTTTAGGGTATGACAATGCAGCGCCGCCGTATTTAATGGCTGCTTATTTGGTAGCTATATGTTTTGCTTTGGAAAAAAGAAAATATATTAGAACTATTATATTGATAGTTGCAATACACGCAACTCTTTTGATAACTATGGTTGGAACAGGATTAGTTGCGGTGTTTTTTGTTGATATTTTGTTGATATGGAACTTAATTAAAAGCATTGAATTGACTTTAATTAAAACATATGTAATAAATATCATATTTACTTTTTTGGTTGTTGTATGCCGCATTCAAAATCTGTTTAGTTTTATTATAGTGGATATGCTTGGAAAGGACTTAACATTTACGGGACGCACAAGAGATTGGGATTTAGCTTTTGAATTAATTCCTCAAAGACTATTGCTCGGTTATGGTTCAATGAATCAAGCAACGGAAAAAATTGTTTTGGGAGATGCATTTACACATAACGGATTATTAGAACTAGTATTTAGAGGAGGTATAATTGCACTATTTATTTTTACAATGGCAATATACTTTATATCGAAAGTTGAACGATTTGTTAGTGAGGAATCGAAAAATAAGAGTCGATTTTTATTATGCGTACTGTGTGGTTATTGGATTATGTCAGTTACGGAAGTAGTTTTTGAAGGTGTTGTTTTTTATTGTGCATTAATGCTGTATTTCCATTATATGAAATTCTTATCAATAAGAGAAAAAATATAAATATATGGTAAGTACAGCGTGTAAATGTATTTTAGTAGGAGACAAAAGGAAATCAAATGTATTTTACTTTTAATGCCAAGTTCTATATAGTTCGGCTTATTAAAAGGAATATACCCATACAGTAGCTTGTTTTATAGTAGGAAGTATGGTGCTAGAATCAGTAATCAGGTTTGAAGCCTAAGAATATATTATGAGGTAATAAAGTTGGGTAAAGAAGAATCTAGAACAAGATATATGTTAATAAATGTGCTGACAGGTACAGTAGGTGAAGCCTTGCAGCTCATTCTACAATTCGTTTGTAGAACAATCTTTATTTATACTCTAGCAGAAGAGTATTTAGGTATTAATGGACTATTTGAAAATATTTTGAAAATACTTTCGTTAACTGAGTTGGGATTTGGAAGTGCATTAATCTATAGTATGTACAAACCTATTTCTGAGGATAACAGAAGTGAGATATGTGCATTAATGAATTTATATAAGAGAATCTATAATATTATAGGTCTACTTATTTTTAGTTTAGGTCTACTTCTTACCCCGTTTTTAAATGTATTAGTTCGCGATGGAGAAAAAATACCACACCTTAAGCTGATCTTTGTTTTGGTATTGGTTAATTCTGTCAGCACATATTTTATGGGATACAAGTCATCTATTATTAATGCAAGTCAAAAAAAATATATTACTACTATGATTCAGAAAATATTCCAATTCGTAGAAGTAATTTTAAAAACAGTTATTTTGCTCTATTTCAAGGAATATATTGTATACTTGCTTATTGGAATATTCTGTAATATAGGAAATAATATATGTCAGTATATTATTACTGATAAAATGTATCCATATTTAAAGAGTGATAGACACAATTTACCGAGCAAAGAAATTCAGCATGAAATTTTTAAGAATACGAAAGCAATGGCGCTGCATAAAATAGGCTCAGTAATTGTGACAGGAACTGATAATCTTATCATTTCTTCGTTTGTAAATATTGCCAGTGTTGGACTCTATTCAAATTATATGTTAATTCTAAATAGTGTTGGACGCTTTACTAGTATGATAAGTAGTACTATGACAGCGAGTGTTGGTAATTTAGTTGCAACGTGTGACATGGATAAGATTTATAGAACTTTCCGTAAAGTTGCATTTATGAATTTGTGGATTCATGGATTCTGTGCATGTTGTTTTATGACACTGCTAAATCCATTTATCCAGCTTTGGCTAGGCGAAAGATTTGTATTTCCTATTTATGTTGTCGCTTTGATTGTATTCAATAAATTTTTGTTTGGATTTAGAGAAGCTCCGATTGTTTTTAGAGATGCCATGGGATTGTTTTGGTATGATAGATATAAACCATTGCTGGAAGTAATTGTTAATCTAATAGTATCTATAGTATTGGTACAAGTGATAGGAATTTCAGGTGTATTTTTAGGAACAATATGTAGTGCAATATTTGTATGTTGTTGGATAGAACCATATGTCTTATTTAAACATGGATTTCATAAACCGTTATATCTGTATTTTTTACAGGTTATTCCTATTTCGATTACTATTGTCATAATAACGGCTTTGATGTTCTATTGTGAAATTTTTTTGCCTCTTAATCTTGTAGGATTTATTGGTAGAATGATTATGACATGTATAGGATATAATGTTTTAATGTTTGTAGTTTATAGAAAATGTGATGAATATACGGAATTGAAAAAACTTATCATTACTGTGATTAGTGGTGGTTACCATAAGATTTTCAAAAGAAAAGCATGATATCAACATAACGGCACAGTTGCTTGTTGATGTGAATTATTTTCATAGTAAAGTTACGTGGGTTGTTAACCACAGCATTTGAAGCGCCACATTAAGTGCATTGAGGTCAGGCACCAGAAAGAAATAAAGCAAAAATGAATAATGTATAATAGTTTTATTAATGTACAATAAGGTGTGTTTAGACAAGCATTGTAAGTACAGTAAAGAAGTAGAAGAAGTGCTGGAATAGTCCTTAGATATTCCGGCACTTCTTCTACTTGCGGATTGACGCGGAAGGTACTCTACAGGCCACAACATTAACACAAATCTGCGAATACCAGAGCATTAAAAATTTCAGCTTGCAATAATAGAATTCTCATGCTAATCTAATACCACGCAGTCATCATTCTGATGAACTACAAAAAGATCTATGAACCAAATCGGTAATTATTCAATAAGCTCAGAATTTCGAGTAGATAATCCGATGACAAAACCAAAAAGATGAATATTGTTTGAAGATTATGTGATGTAGTAAGTTTCTTGTTACTGTTTCTCAAATATCTGATTTTAACGGGATAGTTACTTCCATAGAAAACTATCTTGTGTTAAGATAAATATAACTTTAGAATCCTCTTCTTCAGGCGATCATTCATTGCACAGAAGAGAGGAGAATTCTATGAAAGAAAACAAGAAACGCGTATCAACTAAGAGAGCAACATCACAATGCAAAACATTGAAAGAGAAGCAGGAAGACTTTATCATGCTTCCAACGGTAGATTTCTGTTTCAAGGAATTAATGCAGAATGACAACATCCGTAAGAATATTATTGCAGCATTGTTAAATCTTCCATCCAGTGAGGTTGAGAATACGGAACTTATGCCTACAATTCTCAGAAAAGAATCGAAAGATGATAAGTATGGGATTTTAGATGTCCGGGTGAAACTGAAAGATGGAGAACAGATTGATTTTGAGATGCAGGTAGAAGCTTTTGATTGTTGGGCAAACCGTTCTGTTTATTATCTGAGTAAGATGTATGCAGGTGAGATCAAAGAAGGTGAGGGATACGATTGTTTGAAGAAGTGTATCCATGTGAGTATTCTTGCATATGATCATTTTCAAGATGATAAAGAATGTTATCGCAGAATTGTATTCTGTGATGCAAAGACAGGAAAAGAGTATACAGATCTTATGGAGATGCATATCTTAGAATTGTCAAAACTTCCGCCGGAAGAGAAAAATGAGACAAGCCTGTTGCAGTGGATGCGCTTTCTTGGAGGAAAAACCAGAAAGGATTTTGAAGAAATGGCAAAGAAAAATTCTGAATTGGAAGAAGCATATGATGTGTTGGATAAATTAAGCGCAGATGAAAAGAAGAGGTTAGAATACGAGACAAGACAACGAGCAATCAGAGATTACAATATAGGAATGTTAACCGCAGAAAGACGAGGAATCGAAGCTGGCCGTAAGATTGGAATGGAGGAAGGAAGAGAAGAGGGACGAACAGAAGGAGTAAACAGAATTAACCAGTTAAATATTGAATTGTCAAAGCTTGGGCGTACAGAAGATATATTGAAAGCGGCAGTTGACAAGGAATATCAGGAAAAGCTGTTGAAAGAGTTTGAGTTATAATCTAAATTTACGAGTATCGATGGTCTGAACCCATAAAGCAAAGATATAGAGGAATGTTATAGTGAGAATAAAAAATGATTTTAAATTAATTTGCAATAGTCTGAATCAATATAAAAGAGAGTGTAATTGTAACCCTATTGTATGCGCAAGAATATTTTTGAGATCATATGTAAAAAATGATCTGGATTTATTGATAAAGATAAAAGTGGAAGCCGAAGAATATGATAATGGTAACATATTTAAAAATAATCAGATAAGCATATTGACGTGTTATATAGCAACTAGTAGCTTGGCACTCAATATTGAAAAAGAATGGGGAAATATAGGAATGGTTATAATAGAAATACAAGTTCTTTTTCTTATATTAGTATTTCTGATGATATTAGCATCGGAAAAGTTAGATAAAGTACAATGTTGGAAAAAGTATATATTAGTTGCTATTGATGAAGTAGAGAAAGAAATTATAGAGAAAGCTGAAGTTAATAAATCTGAAGGTAATGTTCGCATCTAATTGGCAGTCTGCTTACTGGTGGTCTGCCCCATAAAGCAAAAATGTGCCGACAGTTGCTGCCAAGATTGATCTTATAGCAGTTGCCAAAGCATGTGGATATCCGAATGCAGTAAGTGTGGATTCATTTGAAGCATTAGATGCAGAACTTGAAGCAGCCAAAGCGAGAAATGAGCTTAGTCTGATTGAAGTTAAATGTTCGATTGGTGCTAGAGATGATCTTGGTAGGCCTACAACGACAGCTTTAGAGAATAAAGTGAATTTTATGAATTATTTAGACACACTTAAATAAGTGTCCTCCATTGGGAACTGACCGCATCTGTACCGGTGGTCAGCCCTCATAAAGCAAAAATTATACCGGTCAATGCCATTAAGCTAACTGTTCGATAAAGTGTTTGGTAGATAATAAATGTCAAAATCTGAAAATGGGTATAGAAAATTAAGAGAAAACCAGAAAAAAAAGGCATGCCAAAAAGACAGACAAGAATATCCACACCAGAAGAGAAAAATGAGACAAGCCTGTTGCAGTGGATGCGCTTTCTTGGAGGAAAAACCAGAAAGGATTTTGAAGAAATGGCAAAGAAAAATTCTGAATTGGAAGAAGCATATGATGTGTTGGATAAAT
>SKER01001104.1_pt1 | contig 24059 bp, 23 predicted proteins | sample 4826961 | NCBI WGS metagenome assembly SKER01 (sample SAMN11008804, study PRJNA524170) | human gut metagenome | biome: Human fecal sample; material: Feces; isolation source: fecal sample from pouch patient p47 | host: Homo sapiens | place: Israel: Tel-Aviv | collected 2016-11-16 | reverse complement strand
GGTCCCTGTGAAGGCATAATCACCTCACAATTTTAATATACCACTAATTCTCGATTTTTGAAGAAGAACCGAGTTGGTTTAGTATACTCTTCTTTTCTAAATATTTTTCTTGACTAATCGTAGGAAAGGGAGCGAGACAAAAGTCACTTGTGACTTCGTTTTTCGACGCGAAGCTAGCCTCTGGGAGCCCCCGTAAGCAACAATAGGCCTTTAACGTTCGGTTTTGCCGGACGTTAGAGGCCATCGTTGTACTGCGTATTTGCTTTTTATGAAAGTAACTTAACTTATGTCACAGTCCCTAGTCAAAGTAAATTAATTTTAAAAAACATTTTTCATCAATGTAGTACGGGAGATTTTGATAGGTAGTGATTTCGGTGATTGGTTTAGTTCTTTAAATCGAAAAAGTCTCCCATTTCCTTAAGGCTGCGATCTTCCTTTGAACGACCTTTATTAATAACGGCTGTTTGAATTTGGTGATAGAAAGTAAGCGCTTCTTCATATACTTCCTTGTAAACCCTTAATTTGTCTTCAGTGGTAAGATCAGGTGAACTTTGCACGCAAGCTAAAGCAAACTTAGCAGGATCGATTCGATAATTGGTTAAGTCCATTTCTTTCACTTCCTTCCCTTAGCAATAATTATAACAGCGGTGATTGATAAATACTGTTAAGAAGGCTTACGTGAAATTTTCTTATTGCGTAGCTAGTTCTTTTATTTTATAGTTAAGACTAGAATTATCACTTGATGAGGTGACATTTGATGAATTACGAGGAGCTATTTCAAAAAATTGATAAGTGGGCGCATGAACGTGGGATTGACCACGCGGATCCACGTGTCGAATTTATGAAGATGGCTGAAGAGCTCGGCGAACTTTCGAGTGCGTATAATAAGGAAAATCGGACTAAGCTTATCGATAGCATCGGGGACTTACAGATTGCATTGCTAATCTTTTGTAAATTAGTGGGTGTTGACCATCAACAAGCACTTACCGCAGCTTATCAAGAAATTGCAAAGCGAACGGGTAAGACAACTGCCGATGGGGTATTCATCAAAGAAAGCGACCTTAAATCAAGAAATAAAAAGGAGAAATAGCTGTGAAATTTATTTCGTGGAACATTGATTCAATTAATGCAGCACTAACTGGAACTTCCGTACGGGCAGGGGAAACGCGGGAAGTATTAAAAAAGATTGCAGCGATGAAGCCAGATGTCATCGCCATTCAAGAGACCAAGTTGTCAAAGAATGGGCCAACTAAGAAGCATTTAACGGTTTTACAAGAATTATTCCCCAATTATGAAGTGGCATGGCGAAGTTCCGTTGAGCCAGCACGGAAAGGGTATGCTGGGACCATGTACCTTTATTTAGCCCAATATGAGCCGAAAGTAACTTATCCTAAAATTAATGCGCCAGAACCAATGGATGATGAAGGAAGAATCATTACCCTTGAATTTCCGGACTTCTATGTTACGGAAGTGTATACACCAAATTCCGGCAATGGGCTTAAACGGTTAGATGAGCGGCAAACGTGGGATGATTGTTACCGAGACTACCTGCATGAACTTGACCAGCAAAAACCGGTAATTGCTAGTGGTGATTTTAATGTGGCTCATGAAGAGATTGATTTAGCTCATCCAGCAACCAACCATCATTCAGCTGGATTTACTGATGAAGAACGTACGCATTTCTCAAAACTATTAGCTGCTGGCTTTACTGATAGTTTCCGTCACCTCCACCCCGACGAAAAGGGAGTTTATTCTTGGTGGGCACAACGGGTAATTACCAGCAAACAAAATAACTCTGGCTGGCGGATTGATTACTGGTTAGTCAGTGACCGGCTTGCTGATAAGATTACAGAAGCGGGAATGATCGATAGTGGAGAACGCCGCGATCATACGCCAATTATTCTAGAAATTGATCTTTAAATGAAAATAAAAGATTTGGAACACCAGCTTTGTCCCAAATCTCTTATTTTGTTATTTATCCCAAATAATGTGGTGGTTATCATTCTTGGCAGTGTGGCCAATTACTTTTCCATTCAAGTAAACAGTAGTTGGACAGCCCTTTTGAATGTCTTTTTCAGATAACTTCTTAAGGTCGTTGTCTGCTAATGTGCCGTACACACCGTTTTGCAAATCTTGAATCAAAAGTGAACGACGGGCTTTAGGCAATTGATAAATGTCATCATTAACGTCAATTTTAATCTTATTGTCCCGCGAATAGGTAATATCCTTGATTGAAGAAAAGCCTTTGAATGTTTTATCATTCTGCTCATACTGTTGACAGTTGCCTAAATAATCAGCAATATAACGATTAGCTAAATCATTTTTTCCTTTGTCATCTCAGCAGCATAGGCAACACTGGTTGATTGAAAAAGGGTAGTGCTAAGTCCAGTACTAGTTCCAACAGTAGCAAGAGCGAGTACAAGGCCCTTAGAAACTTTATTCATAATGTAAATCTCCTCATCAATAAATCTCGTCCTCTTAATTATGATCATTTTAAGGGAAATAAACAAGGGAAAATAATTAAGAATAAAATTAGTAGATTGAATTATCATCTCTATCTTCAAACTAGTGTATAATATTTACTAAACCCATTACTAAAAGAGGTGAAAATGATGGCGACAATTAAAGAAATTGCGGAAAAATCAGGATATTCACCAGCAACGGTTTCGCGCCTTTTGAATAATGATCAAAATTTATCGATCAGTCCAAGCACCCGCAATAAGATCATGACGGTGGCTAATGAGCTTGGCTATTGGAACAACCACAAGAAAAACTCTCAGCAGCAACCAATCCGTCCTAATCTTGCTCTATTGTATCGGGTAAGCGGTGAAGAACAACTACAAGATGAATATTTTGCGTTTTTGCGAAATGCAATTATTAAAGAAGTCGATGAGGCGGGAGCGCAGGTTGAAATCTTTAGTAATATCAAGGATTTGATTGCGGTGGCTGATTCGTTCCAAGGATTTATTGGCGTGGGTGCGGACCGGGTAACGCAGGACCAGCTTATCGAACTTCATCAATACTTACCACATGGAGTTTTTGTTGATATAAATCCGATGCCACAATTATTTGATTCCGTTCAACCTAACCTTGAATTAACGATTCAGGATGCTCTTCATCGCCTCACCAAAGCAGGCTATGAACGAATCGGTTTCATTGGCGGAAAAGGTCTTAATCTCAATAATGTCCAACAAGCTGATGCCCGTGAAATCGCCTTTCGTGAATTTACAGGGATGCAAGGGATAAAAGAAGCGCCATTATATGTGGACGGACCATTTAATGTAAAAAACGGTTATCAACTTGGTAAACGGGTTCTTGAACAAAGCGGTGGTAATTTACCGGAAGCCTTTATTATTGCCTCTGATACGTTAAGTGTTGGTGTTCTCCAGGCTTTTAATGAAGCAGGGGTAATTGTGCCACGTGATACTGTCGTGATTAGCATCAATAATAGTGAAATTGCTAAGTATGTTTCACCGCCGTTAACGTCTTACAATATCAACCAAGAGACGCTTAGCCGGATGGCAATTAACCTTCTCCAAGATTTAATAACCCATCCCCAGCGTCCGTATGTTCATCTGACAGTAAATACCGATATTGTTTTTCGTAAAAGCTTTCCCAAAGAAAATAAGTAGCTAATCAGTATTCGTATCAGCGATTCACGGATTAGCTATTTTTTATATCTCATCTAGTAATGAATTTACTTTTTAAATAAATATTTACTAAAACGAACTAAAGAATTATAATATATTTGTAAGCGATTACAGAAAGCTGTAGTTTGGAGGTTGTAAATATGACACATAGCCATAAGCTCACGGGGAAGCAGCTTATTTCTCGTGCTTCGTTTTGCTTTGGTAACTTAGGACACTCTGCATTTTATGGGGTAATGAGTACTTACTTTATTATCTTTGTAACAAGCGGAATGTTCGCGGGACTAAGCAAAACGGTTGCTAATAAACTAATTGGGTTGATTACTGGTTTGATTGTTTCTGTCCGGATTTTGGAATTATTAATTGATCCGCTGTTAGGAAATATTGTTGATAATACTAAAACTCGGTGGGGAAAATTTAAGCCGTGGATTTTAATGGGAAATATCGTTAGTGCGATTCTGCTATTAATCCTCTTTACCGGAATCTTTGGCTTAGCAAAATATAATTGGGTTCTTTTTGCCATTTTATTTGTTATTATTTTCATTACGTTTGATATTTTCTACTCATTTTCTGATGTTTCGTATTGGGGAATGGTGCCCGCTTTAAGTGAAGATTCTGAAGAGCGGGGCGTTTATACCGCTCTCGGTGCCTTTGCGGGAACACTTGGTTGGAATGGATTAACGATTATCGTGGTACCGATTGTAACGACCTTTACTTATTTAGCTACTGGTCATCATCGGCAGGGGCCTGCTGGTTGGTTTGCCTTTGCTGCCATTATTTCGGCATTAGCTGTTATCTGTGCCTTGGTTGTTTGTGTTGGGACGAAAGAAAATTACAATGTGATCCGTAAGTCTGCCCAGGATAAGACAACTATTCGGGAAGTTTTTTCAGCAATTTTTCACAATGACCAAATCTTATGGCCAAGTTTGGCATATTTACTTTATTCATGTGCCTATGTTGTAACTAATGGTGTCCTTTTCTACCTTTACAAGTTTGTTATTGGTAAACCTGGTGAATTCTGGATTGTTGGGGTCATCGCTACGATTATTGGTTTCTGTACTAGTCCTCTTTATCCTATTTTGAATAAATTTATTCCACGAAAATGGCTATTCATTGGTGGCCAAGTCTGCATGAGTTTAGCATATTTAATCTTTATTTTTGCCCGCTCTAATGTTTTAATGATGGACTTTGGATTGGTCTTGTTTAACATTAATTTTGCCCAATTGGTAACAGTTTTAACATTAACGGATGCAATTGAATATGGCCAATTAAATTCTGGTCAACGAAATGAAGCGGTTGTTCTTGCTGTGCGACCAATGATTGATAAATTAACAGGGGCGATCTCAAATGGCCTTGTCGGTTATATCGCAATCGCAGCCGGAATGACGGGGAGCGCGACTGCTACTGACATGACAGGTCATGATATTCGGACTTTCGATAGTATGGCATTCTATATCCCGCTGGCATTAGCTGTTTTGTCAATTTTTGTCTTTCTTTTTAAGGTGAAATTGAGTGAAGAAGTTCATGCGGAAGTAGTTGAAGAATTAAAGGATAAATTAGCACAAGGAGAACTGACAAGTGAAGCGTCGACATCATCGACTGGTCTTAAAGAAGAAACAATTTATGCCCCAACAGATGGCGAATTAGTTGCAATGAAAGAAGTCGTCGATCGTGATGGTCAACCGTTCCCCGGAAAGGGCTTTGTGATTAGGCCAACTAGCGATAAATTGTACGCCCCATTTGACGGGAAGATTAACTTTACGTTTGGCACCCGTCATGCGTTTGGTATTACTTCTGACAGGGGATTAGAAATGATTGTTCATATTGGTGTCGGGACCGTAAACATGCGTGGTGAAGGCTTCAATGCCCATTATAATGACGGTCAAATCGTTAAAAAGGGGCAGCTACTCTTTGACTTTGATCGTGAATTGATTAGACAAAGAGGGTACGAAGACTGGGTAATTACTTTCTTTGCGCAACCACATAATATTGAAGCAACGGCTGGTTTTACTCCCGGTAAGCTTATTAAGCATGGTGATAAGGTAGTAACAGTAGAATTTAAATAAGGTGAGATAATGATGAAGAAAGAATTGCCTCGTTTCTTATATGGTGGCGACTATAATCCCGAACAGTGGCCAGAAGAAACGTGGGCTGAAGATATTAAAGTATTTAAGCGGGCAGATATAAATACCGCCACGATCAATGTTTTTTCATGGGCCTTGCTTGAACCGCAGGAAGGAAAATACGATTTTACCAAGCTTGATAAAATTATCAAAGAATTAACGGCTGCTGATTTTGATATCGTTCTTGCCACTTCAACCGCCGCGATGCCCGCTTGGATGTTCAAGAAATACCCAGATGTTGCGCGGGTCGACTACCAAGGACGCCGCCATGTATTTGGTGCCCGGCATAACTTTTGCCCAAGCAGTAAAAATTATCGGCGCTTAGCGAAAAATCTTGTTGAACAGCTCGCTAAAAGATATGGCGATAATCCGCATATTGTTGCTTGGCATGTTAATAATGAATATGGTGGCAATTGTTATTGTGAAGAATGCCAAACAGAATTTCAGCAATGGTTGAAGGCGCGCTATCAAACCTTAAATAGTCTTAATCATGCATGGAATATGAATGTGTGGAGTCATACAATTTATGACTGGAATGAGATTGTTGTGCCTAATGAACTCGGGGATGCATGGGGCCCAGAAGGATCGGAAACAATTGTCGCCGGACTTTCAATTGATTATTTACGTTTTCAATCGACCCAAATGCTTGATTTATTTAAGATGGAAAAGCAAATCATTGAAAAGTATGATCCAACGACCTTAGTCACTACTAACTTTCATAGTCTGCCCAATAAAATGATTGATTATCAGCAGTGGGCTAGTGCGCAAGACATTATATCATATGATAGTTATCCGGCTTATGATGCACCGGTTTATCAGCCAGCATTCTTATATGATTTGATGCGTTCTTTAAAGCACCAGCCGTTTATGCTGATGGAATCCACGCCATCACAAGTTAACTGGCAACCATATAGCCCATTAAAACGTCCGGGACAGATGGCGGCCACTGAATTACAGGCAGTTGCGCATGGTGCGGATACCGTTCAATTTTTCCAGTTGAAGCAGGCACTGGGCGGATCAGAAAAGTTTCATGGTGCCGTGATTAGTCACGCCAACCGGACTGATACCCGGGCATTTAAAGAAGTAGCGAAATTAGGTCATGATTTAAGAAAAGTGGGCCCGGTTATTAAAGATTCTCAGACTAAGGCGCGGGTGGCCCTTATCTTTGACTGGAGTAATTTCTGGTCTTTTGAGTATGTCGATGGTATTACCCAGGACCTAAAATATGTACCAATTATTCTTGATTATTACCGGCAATTTTATGAGCTGAATATTCCGACTGATGTAATTTCCGTTGATGATGATTTTAGCCAATATGACCTCGTAGTTGCTCCGGTCCTTTACATGGTTAAGGATGGCTTAGGCAAGAAGATTACAGATTATGTTGCAAACGGTGGTAATTTTATTACTAGTTTTATGTCCGGAATGGTAAATGAATCCGATAATATCTATCCGGGCGGTTATCCTGGACCATTAAAAGATGTAATGGGGCTGTGGGTTGAAGAAAGCGATGCAATCCTTCCTGATAAAGATGTTAAATTAGCAATGACGACCGGGAATGAACTAACTGGACATTTAATAGCAGATTTAATTTGCCTTAATGGAGCCCATGTCCTGGCTAAATACGCTAGTGAATTTTATGCAGGGACTCCCGCGGTAACCGAGAATACCTATTCAAAAGGGAAAGCATGGTATGTTGGTAGTCGCCTTGACCATGCTAGTCTCCGTAAGATCATTATGCATATTGTTGATGATGTGCACCTTTCCGCGTTAGTCAAAGAGCAAACAGAATTGGAGATAACAAAACGCCAAAATTCAGCAGGTCAGGATATTTACTTTGTCCTTAATATGGGAAAGGGTAAACAACCATTACCAGTAGAATTTCAAAAGGGTTATCGAGACCTTTTAACTGGTGATTCACCTGAAACGCTGCTTGATTCGTGGGATGTTGAGATTTTGGTTTAAGAATAAAAAATGGAGCAAGAGCATGAATTCTTGTTCCATTTTATAGATCAAAAATAAATAGGTTTATAGACAATTGTAAAGAAACTTGAAAAAACGTTATTGTTTTACTAGAATGTAAGCGTACTAAATTGGGAAAATAGTTGGAGGAGTAAATAATGAAAAAATTAAGATATACAAGTGTAGCTGTTGCAACATTGGCTGCTGCGACTTTAGCGAGTGCTAATAATAAAGTGAGTGCCGATGCAACTAATAATACTGTTATTACAGAGTCAGCCAGCCAAACGGTTCAAGACGCTGTAAGTGATGCACAAAATGCGGTTAATAGTGCACAATCAAATGTAAATAGCAAAGAACAAGCGTTATCAGATGCTCAGGGAAAGGCACAGACAGCAAATAATGCTTACACTACACAGCAGTCTAAATTAACAGATAGTCAGAAAAACTTAGCTAATAAACAAGATGCTGTTAAGCAGGCGCAAAATAACTTAGATAATGCAGAAAAACTTGCGCAACAAGCAACTCCAGAAAATATTAAACAAACGCAGAAAAATATTTCTGATCAACAAAAAGTTATTCAAAACGCTCAGGGAAATGTTAATGATGCAAATACAGAATTAAATAGAGCTCAAGATCAATTAAATAATGCTAAGCAAAAGCAGGCTAATGCTCAAAAGTTAGTCAATGATAAGAATCTAGCAAAGCAAGATGCTGATAATAACGTTGCTAAAGCAGAAGATGATGTTAAAAACAGCGGCTTAAATGAAGCAGAACAAAATGTACAAAAGGTTCAAACTACTTTAGATAATATAAAAAAGACGAATAGTAGTAATGAATCTGTTTTAAAACAGAATCAAACTGCATTGGCGGATAATAATAAGAAAATTGCAGATTTAAACAATAAAATTGATGCAGCCAAGAAAAACGTAGCAGATGCTCAAAATAATGTTAAAGATAAGCAACAAGCATTAGCAACTGCGCAAAAAGCGCTTAGTGATTTACAAAATCAAGTTGCTCAAGATGAAGCAAGCGGAGCAGCTGGCTTCTTTAAGTCAATCGCAGATAATAAAGATAATTCTGAAAGTCTAAGAGAAGATGCTCAAACTGCATATAACATTGTTACTGGTCAGCCAAACGCCTACCAAAATATTACTGTAGAGTGGGCTAAAAAGGCTGTTAAATTAGGCCAGAAAAACGACTCAACATCTTTAGCTAACTTAGAGAAGGCGCTGGAATACTATCAAGAATGGATGAGTTATCGTGATAAATATGGATTAAGTCATCCATCAATTTCATTAACTGCGGTAGCCATTGCAATGCTTAGTTCAGATTTTCAAGGATATTCTGCAACATTTGACCATCCTGCCCAAGTAGAAGAAAAATATGGCCCATTTTATGAAGATGAAGAAGATATTGCTGCTGGTACAGATTATTTCGATGCTGTAGATATTTGGATGAATGAAAAAGAAATTATTGATAATTATATTAAAGACCATCCAGATGCAGCTCAATATAGTTTTGAAAAGAACCCATTAACTGAACAAGAATATTATAAAGATGTAAATTATTGGAATTCAATTTCTGATTTAGACACTATTGGTCACTATACCTCTATGATTAAACCAAACGCTAATTTCGTTGGTTTAGCTGCAACAAATTATAAAGTTGCAGGGACTTATGATGGTGCAGCAAGTATGGATGAAATTATATTTAATCCAGTTAATGGAATGGACTTCGATAGTTATCAAGATTTAGTACACTCATACTTACAAAACGTTAAGCAAGAAGATAAAATTAAAACTCTTAATGCCAATGTAGTAACTGCAAACCAGAACTTAACTAATGCACAAAATGCAGTTAAATCAGCCCAAAATAACGTTCAGAGTCTACAAGCTAATCTAGCAGAATTAAACAATGGTTCTACTAAGATCAATAAGGCAATTTCAGATACACAAGCTGCTCTTGCTAAGGGCCAAGAAAATCTAGAATTTGAACAAAAACAACTAGATCAAGCAAATCAAACCTTAGCAGATGTTCAAGCTAAAGTTGGTACAAAAGCAAAAGCCTTAGATGATGCTAAAGCTGCCCAATCTAAGGCAGTTGAAGCTTTAAGTCAAGTACAAAAGGCCTTAGACGAAACAAATGATGAAGTTAAAGCTGCCCAATCAAATGTTGAGACTGCCCAAAACAATCTCAATACCAAAAATAATGATTTAAAGAATGCTCAAAATAAATTGACAGCATTAAATCAAACTTTGAGTAATTTAGAAAATAGTAAAGCTAATTTAGAAAAAGCGCAAAAGGCTTTAGATAATGCAAATGATGAAGCTTTGCAAGCAAATAAGGATGTCATTACTCAACAATCAATTTTGAGTTCTTTGAAGAAAAGTAAAGAAAAAGCAGATGCTCAGGTTATAACTGCAATAGAAGAGCTTAAGCAAGCTCAATCAGACTTAACTGTTGCACAGGGTAGACTAGTTGCTGAACAAAAGATAGCAGAACAAGAGGCACAGAAGGATAATCAGCCAACGAGTCAACCAACTGCTCAACCAAGCGAGCAACCAACCGCTCAACCGACTGAACAGCCAACGAGTCAACCAAGCGAACAACCGACGAGTCAGCCGAGTGAACAGCCAACAAGTCAGCCAACCGCTCAACCAACAGAGCAACCAAGCGAACAACCAGCAATTGAATCAAATACGCAATTACCTGGTGAACAAAAGAATGAAGAACCACAACCAATGACTACCCAGGTCACTACCAAGAATGGCGAAACTTCTATCGTCAAACCTACTAACTCTTCATCAACACAACCAACTACTAAGCAAGATGCTCAACAATTGCCACAAACTGGTAATCAAAAGTCATCAAGCTTAATTGGTCTTGGTTTTGCTAGTCTTCTCTCAGCACTTGGTTTAACAAAAGTAAATAAGAAACGGAAAGATTAATTCCGAATAAAAAGGAGTAACCCTTAGCCATCTCGGCTGTGAGGATTACTCCTTTTTAAAACTCTATTTTAATTTACCCTCGTCAATAACTTATCTGCTACCAACTTCAACATCTTTCGGGTATGCTTATCTGCTAATTGATCAATTTCGATTTGTGCTTTTTGTGTAAACTTAGTAGCAATTTCTTGCGCCTTTTTAACACCGCCATGAGTGACAACAATCTTTTGGACTTTTTCCATATCTTCAATCGTCATTTGGCGTTTTTTGGCAAGTAACGGTTCTAATTCATGTCGGTGATTTTGCAAGGTTAAAAGAAGGGGAAGGGAGTAAACACCAGTTGCTAAATCCTCCAAAACAGGTTTGTTAAGGCGTTCATCCCCTGAATAATCAAGGATGTCATCCAGTATCTGGAAGCTGATCCCGATATTTTGCCCAATTCGTTTGGCTAAGTTGATAGTCCGACGATCACTATGACCAAAATAGGCTCCTTCTTCAGCGGCAAGACTAAAAATAGCAGCCGTTTTGCCGTTTACATTGCGATAATAATCGAGTAATGATTGGTCAAGATCAAAGCGATTATCCATCTGTCCTAGTTCTCCGGTAAGAATTTTGCGCATCGTCCGGGCATTTCGTGTCAGATAGGGGGATCCGGTCATCGTTTCTACGAGGAGGTCAAAGAAGATAGTAAAAAGGAAGTCTCCCGTATAGACAGCCGTATCTTTACCAAAAGCGGCTTGGACACTGACGGCTCCGCGACGCTTAGGTGAATCATCAATAATATCGTCATGGATCAAAGTGGCCATGTGTAAAACCTCCAGTGAAGAGGCAATTTTAATTAGTCTTTCTTGCTCATCGGCAGTTTGATGATTGATATTTGCAAATAAAAGGAAGAATGCTGGGCGAAGGTATTTACCACCATTTGAGGCCATTTGTTGTAGGGCATCGTGTAGTTGGGTATTTTTAATTGTAATCCGGTCATTAATTGTTTGATTTACTTTACCTAGAGCGTTATTAATCGCCGGATAGGTATGGAAAAAATGTTGTTTCATTAATCGATAATTCCTTTGTTATGGTGTACCATCTATATTGTACCGAACAACTAAGGAATTATGAAAGGAAAATTTACTAAATGTCGTTAAATGTTTTTTTGGAATTAGTAGAAATTAAGGCCAAAACTGCTAGTATCTTACCGATGCTCCTCGGGGTTTGCCTTAGTGTCTATTATTATCATTCCCTAAACCTACTAAATTCAGTTCTGTTTTTCATTGCAATGCTATTATTCAATATGGCGGTTGATATGATGGATAATTATAATGATTATAACCATGCCATTGATACCGTTGATTATAAGAAAAATACAAATATTATTGGGCGGGAAAATATTTCACCGCGTTTAGTTCTCGGTCTCTTGCTTGCCTTTAGTATAGTAGCCGGCTTAATCGGAATCTATCTAGTTACTCGTGTTGGCCTTCCGTTACTATGGATGGGAATCTTTTGTTTTGCGATCGGCATTCTTTACTCTTCTGGTCCATTTCCTTTGTCAGGGTTGCCAGTTGGTGAATTTGCCTCGGGATTTACAATGGGGTTCATGATTACCCTTATTTCTGTCTTTATTAATGTTGGCCAGCAATTTACATGGTCCTGGGCAAATATCGGAGTCGTCTTTCTCGTTGCTTTACCGGATGAATTGTGGATCTCCAACCTATTATTAGCAAATAATATTTGTGATGCGGGTGAAGATGAAGACAATCGCCGTCATACAGTTATTCACTTTATTGGGCAGAAAAATGGTCTATATGCATTTGCTATTAAGAACGTTTTAGCATTTTTAGCTATTATTTTCGCCGCGGTTCTTCATTTCGTACCATGGACAGTCTTGTTAACCTTATTGATTATCCCATTTGTGGTTAAGCAAACAAGAATGTTATTTGCTAAGCAAGTTAAGAAAGAGACATTTCCATGTGCAGTTAAAATATTATTAATTGGCTCACTGGTTCAAGTCGTAACGTTTGCGATTGGGCTAATTTAAAAGAAAGCAGAGTTAAAGGAGATTTGTTCAAAGGTCTCATTTATTGACACTAGCAATGTTTTCTGGGCGCAAAAATTCAAAGAAGGCTTGAGCAGGCGAAGGGATTGTTTGTTTAATCTGCGTGCCAGTACTAACATGGTCACGTGTAAATTTAAAGTGCTCAACAAAGGGATGATTATTTCCGCTTACTTTACCGACTAACTTTGCCGTTTCAGCTCTTGTTGTTTCATCATGAAACTCATATCCTGCATTAGAAATTGACTGTTCAATTCCCTCCAATCCCCAAATAAAGTCGAGGTGCCACCAGCTACGACGGAATTCACTATCAGTAACGGCGTGTAAACCGGCTGCTTCTTCTTTCTTAATTAAGTCAATGATAGTTTTATCCTCAATTGCGGTTAATTCTGCTTTCGTAATTTGTCCCGCCTGATATTTAGCGCGAGCTTCCTTTAATTCTTTTGGGCGTAAGAAACTGCCAACAATATCAAAGCGAAATGGTGATGTGGTTCTCTTAGTAAATTCAGTCATAATAGTGACTCCTTTCGTGAAATAAAAAAAGCCCCTAGAACTAACTTGTTAGTTCTAGGGACGCGTAATGATTAGACATTGATAGCGTGTTACCACCCTATTTTAGTTTGACCTCACAGCCAAACTCTCTACAAGTACTCAAAGGGAATACTCAGGTGTTATATCGTACACCAACCCGTAAGCTGCTTACAAATAGCTCACAACTTTCATCACTCCAAGACCATCTTCACTAACTTAGCCAACGCTGCTTCCCATCATCCGCAGTTCTCTGGAGAAGGCGACCATCAATTACTCATCTTTTCATTGCGGTTATTAAATTGCTTGCCAGTATATTATAATCATTTTTTAATGCTGTCAATATTATTCTTTAATAATTTGAAAAGGAGCGAGATAGTCATGAGTGACTTCTACCTCGCTCCCTTTCTATTTATCGCCAAAATGTAATGCAGCTGCGCCAAAGTTCAATGGTTGGTAATGGACTTCCTTAAATCCGACTGCCTTCATCATCCGCGCCAGTTGGTGGGCGGAGACAAATTGTTGGCTGGTTTTCTTTAAATATTGATAATCGCGGTAATGTCCACCAGCTAATGAAGCCATCAATGGAAAGGCCGTAAAGTAAGCTTTCCAGCCGACTTTAATAATTGGATTGGTCGGCTGCGACATTTCCAAGCTAACGAATTGCCCACCTGGCTTGAGGACCCGGTAAATCTCGCTGAGCGCCTTATCTGCATCTGGAACATTTCGTAAGCCAAAGCCGATGGTGACGATATCAAAGCTATTGTCATCAAACGGCAACGCCATGGCATCCCCTTGTACCAAGAAGAGGTTGCCAATCATCTTTGTCTTTTCTTTAGCGATTTCCAACATTTCTTTATTAAAATCAAGCCCGGTTACTCGTCCAGCAGAGATCCGCTTAGCCAGGGCAATTGTGAGGTCTCCCGTTCCACAGCAAACATCTAAGGCGTTATCGGTAGGCTTAATTTGAAGCTGGTTAAAAAGTTCGTGTCGCCATATTTTCTGCGTTCCTAGACTAATCACATTGTTTAATAAGTCATAGCGGGGGGCAACCCGGGAAAATAAGTTATTTACTTCGTGTTCATTTAATAATTTATTTGTTTGAACCATGATTTTCTCTTTTCTTTAAGTTATTCTGTAAGTTGCTTCTTTGGTCTAACCAACATCACCAAGATAAAGTTAAGCAGGAGAGTCAAACCAGTAATGACAAAGACCATTTCATAACTAGAAATTCCCGAAATGAATGACCCAAGAATTGACCCTAACACCGCACCCGCAGCCTGGAAAGATTGATTATAACTAAAGATCCGGCCGAATGCTTCGGTTGGGACGTCAAGGGTTAAGACCGTTTGGGTAGCAGGCATTAACGCCGCGTTTGCTAACCCAAGCAAGAAGCGCCAAAATGCCAAGGCCCATGGAGACTTAGTAATGCTCATGGGGATAAAGAGGATAAAGGCCGTGAGAATCCCAATCTGTAATACTTTTTCTGGTCCAATCCGGTCCATCGTGTGACCAACCTTTGAAGCGGCAAGCAATGTTCCTAGTCCTGGAGTAGCAGCAACAATCCCAGCGACAAAGGCAATATTGCCGTGGCCGCCCATCAATTGCCGAACATACAAACTGATAATTGGGTCAATTGACATGGTAGAAGAAGTAACAATCATTGTGGTTAAGAACATAACGAAGATCAATGGTGGATTATCCAGATTATGAATTATCTCTTTCATTGGCTTCATCGCTTCTTTTTTAATCGGGGTAAAATGTTCTACCGTCAATAACCACGTACTGAGAAAGACACAAAACATTAGTGCTCCGGTGATGAAAAATGGGATTCGGTACCCAAACAATCCTGATAGGAAACCACCAAGCAAAGGACCAACCAAATTGCCGGCCACCCCCGCAGTAGTCATCGCTGACATTACCCAGCCTGATTTATTATGCGGTGTTTCGCCAGCCATTAAAGCAGTAGCGTTATTAATGTAGCCGGAAAAGACTCCTTGAAGGAACCGCATGCCAATAATCATCCAGACACTTTGGGCAAATCCAATTGCACAGATTGTACAAGCCATTACTCCCGATGCACGCATACACATCATTTTTCGTCCTTTGCGATCAGCCAGACTGCCCCAGAACGGTGAAACAATGGCTTGGCTAATGAAGGTCACCCCAAATGCTAGTCCGGAGTAAATGTTGAGCTGAAAACGCGTAAAGTTTCCTAATTCTGCAATAAAAAGTGAGATAAACGGCATCGTCATCGAGTAGCCCATCCCGGTGATGAACGCGCCGAGCCAGAGGGTGTAAAAAGTTCGGTGCCAACCGTGAGGAAATTTTCCTCTTGCGACTTCCGAATCCATTTTGATTATCATCTCCTAAAATGATTTGTTCATAAAAGTATATTGTAACAAAATAATTTGTAATGTGGGAAATCATTCTGAAAATACAAATTAATTTAGCATTCCTTTTCGAAAATTTGCTAATATATTAATGAAGGTAAGAAAGGGGAAATCATCTGTGAAAAAGAGGATCGCAGTCTTTTCAGATACGCACGGAAATCTAACAGCGTTGCAGGCAATGTATCGCGATAGCATAGCGCAACATGTTGATGAATATTGGTTTATTGGTGATTTACTGATGCCAGGCCCAAGTGTAAAACCAATTTGGGAGATTTTGCAAGAAATGAAGCCAACAGTAATTGTACGAGGAAACTGGGATGACCTAGTTGTTCGTGGTGCTCGCGGGATGATGGATATGGAGCGTCCTTCCCACATTTACTTTGCACGGTTAGCCCAGTATGTTGCGGAACATGCCCCTGACGGAATGGTTGATGAAATTGCAAGTTGGCCGATGCACGTGACGAAACGCGTGGGCCCCCTTAACTTTGGTATCTCCCATAACCTGCCGTGGCTTAATATGGGCCAAGTCCTTTTTCCTACGCAAGCTAGTGAAAATTTTGATAAGTTGTTTAACGTCGCTGGCGAACCAGTTGATATTGCCATTTATGCCCATGTTCACCATGACCTTTTGCGGTATGGGAGTGATGAACGCATGGTTTTAAATCCCGGAGCAGTCGGCGAGCCATTCAACCACTGGCAACCTCTCCAGCGTGATTTGCGGGCCCACTATCTAATTTTGGAAGTAGACGATATTGGTTTAGCTGAAACTAGCTTCCGTCATATTGGATATAGTCGCGATCAGGAAAAACAAATTGCCGATAAGAGTGATTTGCCATACCGTGACCTTTACAAGAAGATGATGGTGACGGGACGGGCTTATACCCATGATGATGAACTTTTAACTGAATATAATAATCAATACAATTATGCTGACGAATACCGTAAATACGCGAAAAAATTAAATGGTTAAGAAAGGTCAAAAACTAATGCAAAATCCTTGTATTTTTTGTAAGTATCAGCGATAATATTAAAATGAAAAGAGTTCGCAGATGTTTTAATTTTAAATAGTAATTGTATAGTAGATAAAGTTTTTAATATAAAAGGAGAACTACTTAATGGCAAAAAAGTCAAAGATTGCTAAATTACATCACCAAGAAGCTTTAGTAAAGAAATACGCTGAAAAGCGCAAAGAATTAAAGGCGAAGGGCGACTACATCGGTTTATCCAAACTTCCTCGTAACTCTAGTGCGGTTCGTCTTCACAACCGTGATCGTTACGATGGCCGACCACATGCTTACATGCGTAAGTTTGGAATGTCACGAATTAAGTTCCGTGAACTAGCACACAAGGGTCAAATCCCTGGTGTTCGTAAGGCTAGTTGGTAATAAGGAGTGAGTGGGAATTAACCTTCTCGACAAGGCGGTGGGCTAAGGATAGAACGGTGATTAGCACGGCACGGGCTGATTATCGTTCGGACTTAGACTTGAGCCTTGTGGTTAATTTCCACGATATCTTAAATAATGTTCGTATAGATTAAAGAGGCTGTTGAAAAAACAAAGTTTTTTCTCAGCCTCCTTTTTGAAAAGGGGCAAGGAAACACGTTCTTTTAAGAACGTGATGAATTGCCCCCCCCTTTTTTTACGCCCGACGGGCGTATATGGGAAACGTGAATTATGGTATAATCGTTGGTATGAAAAATACAAACAGACTTACATATGGCCGAACATCGGTCTACAACCTTAATTACCACATTATTTGGGGAACCAAATACCGAAACAAAGTCCTTACCGGTCGGGTTGAGATCGCCTTCAAACGGATTATCCATGAGATCGCCGCTAAATATGGCTTTGAAATTGCCCACATGGAAATTAGGAAGGACGACCATGTGCACTTGTTAGTGAGTGCACCACCCAAATTATCGGTGACGAATATTGTTCGTTGGCTGAAAGGCGGTACTGCCTATCAGCTATTTCGGGAATGTCCGGAATTACAGCGAAGCTATTGGAAAAAGGAGGGCCGTCACTTGTGGTCGCCCAGTTACTATGTTGAAAGTATTGGGGCCGTTAATGAACAAGCCGTTGCCAAGTACATTGATGATCAACAGAAAAAGGAGGTGGAACTAGAATGAACAAGGTCATTAAAGGGATCAAACTTCGCTTGTACCCTAACCAATCCCAACGGGATCAGTTATGGCAAATGTTTGGTAATGACCGCTTCGTTTGGAACCAAATGCTCAGTATGGCTAAGGAGCGTTACCAAAACAATCCCAGTAGCCACTTCGTCAATGAGTATGGTATGAACTACCTCTTGAAACAGCTCAAGCGTGAATATCCCTTTCTCAAGGAAAGTGATTCCACCAGTTTCCTAGTGGTGAACCATAATCTTACCGAGGCCTTTAAACGATTGTTTAAGCACCAAGGTGGCTATCCCCGCTTTAAGAGCCGCCATGTGGCCTATCAGGCCTACACTGGCCGATCAACGTGCAAGGTACTTGCCAAGCGGCGATTACAATTACCAAAACTCGGAAGTATACGCACGAGTAAAACGACTCTTATTGGTGAGGCCAAAATTAAGCGTTATACGGTCAGTTATGACCCGACGGGTCGTTACTACCTCTCCCTGCAAGTTGAAACAACCGTTGAACGGTTACCGAAAACGGGGCAAATGGTCGGGCTTGACGTAGGCCTGGCCGACCTTGCGATTAGTTCTGATGGTGTCAAGTACGGTACCTTCAACGCTAAATTGTTAGAACATCAAGTAACGAAGTGGCAAAGTAAATTCAGCAAGCGGCGCCACCGGGCAACCGTTGCCGTTCGCCAATGGAATCACAACCACCAAGATACCAAGTTAGCACTCAATGATTATCAGAACTGGCAACGCGCCCGACTTGTTAAAGCCCATTATCAACAACGAATTGCCAACAAGCGCAAGGATTACCTCCACAAGCTAACGACGGCTCTAGTTAAGCAGTACGACGTGATTGTTATTGAGGATTTGAAAGCCAAGAATCTCCAAAAGAATCACCACTTAGCGAAGTCGATCGCTAACGCTAGTTGGTATCAGTTCCGGACGATGCTGGAATACAAGTGTGCTTGGTATGGCAAACAACTAGTCTTGGTGAAACCAAACTATACCAGTCAAATCTGTTCGCATTGTGGCTTTAACAGTGGCAAGAAGCCACTTGAAGTTCGCGAATGGACTTGTCCAAAGTGTGGCGTTCACCACGACCGAGATGTTAATGCGGCAGTTAACATCTTGCAAAAAGGATTAAAAGCCGTTGGCTAGGAACTAGCCTTGGTAAAAGAACGGAGTTCTGTAAGTTAGGTAGCAAGAATACTTGTGTAACATCCTAAATACTACTTCGTGTTCCCAGAAGCTCGGTCATTTATGGCCGAGTAGTTCACGAATAATGGACGAAAATTAAGACTAATAATAGCTTAATTACACTTTGCTCAAACCGGCGAGCGGGTAAATTTTTCGATAATCTTCTAAAAAATTGACATTTTAGCTTCGTTCGCGATCAATAACTGCTATACTAAGAATAGTAGACGAGTAAAGTCGGGCGGTGGAAATCTAATGAACGAAAAAGTAGTTTTTGATCAACTAAGTAAAGATGTAGCTGATCAAGTACGTGTAAGGCAAACATATAAATACTTTAATGGGACTGATCGTTCTAAGGGTCTTTATGATGAAGCCATTAGAATGGGGGAGGATGTCCTTCAAGAGCATAAAGAGGGATATAATGAACCACAAGCAATGGTCGACCTTGTTGATCAAGCGATTTATAATTCGCGAAAAGCATTAAATGGTCAGCAAACGGATAAGCATTCGTTGAAGATGCAGTTATCACGAGCAGATCAGTTCTTACGTAGCCAGGAGTTTACTAGTTTACCTATTAAGACACAACAATACTGGGAACGTGAGATTACGGCAGCCCATAATATTGAAGTGGCTTCAAATACTGATCAAGCCTTAGCCAATAAGACAGCTATTAAGGTGGCAACAATGTTTGATACAATGGAACAGATGCGGCACAATTAATGAACGAAGCTGCTCAGCAACGGGCAGCACGGGCTAAAAAGGCAATGGCAGCCCGAAAAGAGGCTGAAAAAGAGCGGCAAAAGCGGGAGGTAATTCTCGCCAAGCAAAAAGTACTTGCTGAAAAGGCTGCCAAAGAAGATCGAAAAGCAGAAAAGAAACCGAAGAAAAAATCTGGTGGTCATCGCGGCTTCTGGTCATTTCTTGGCTTTCATAAAAAGAAAAAGTAGTTATAATGAAGAGGTTGAGAAAAACATGATTTTTCTTTCAATCTCTATTTTATTTTTAAGGGAACAACAACATGAAAAATAACTATAAAAGTGTTTTTGACATTATTGGACCAGTAATGATTGGTCCTTCTAGTTCGCATACTGCAGGGGCGGTCAAGATTGGTCGAGTCGCAAATAAACTTTTTGGCATGGTTCCACCTAAAGTAACCGTTCACTATTATGAATCTTTTGCTCGGACGCATCGTGGCCATGGAACAGACTATGCAATTGCGGCGGGATTGCTAGGATTTGCGTCAGACGATTCACGAATTCCATCGGCGCCAATGATTGCTCGCCAAGGAGGAATGGACCTTCGCTTTGTTGAAGAAGAGGGTGAAAGCCCGATTCACCATCCTAACACAGCCATCCTTCAAATGACTGGTGATAAGACGAGGGTAACGGTTGCTGGTTGTTCGATCGGTGGCGGGATAATTGAAATTAGGGCTATTAACCTTGATGGTGTTGATATTTTACCAGCGGGTCCCTTACCAATTGTTATCTTTCGCGATTATAGTAAACAGATGGCCAATGCACTGGCGATCAATACTGATTTGGAAGAAAAAGCACCATTTACCCGGCGACAAGTATTACGGGCAGATGATTGTGATATTTATGTTTACGATATTAAAAAACCGATGCAGCCAGCGACGATTGCTTATTTTGAAAAGAAGTACCCGGCTGCAATTTGTCTTTAGGAGAAAGAGCGATGTATCAAAGTGTTAAAGATTTAGTGCGAACTGCAGAAATTCAGCAAAAAGCATTGTCCGAACTAGTGATTGAGGCAGAATGTCATGAATCTGGTAGCAATCGAAAAGAAGTTTGGCAACGGATGCGATCAAATTTACTGACGATGCGAGCCGCAATTAAACAAGGTGAAAATGGGCTGGGAGTTCGGTCAAAAACTGGTTTAACTGGAGGCGAAGCGATTAAGCTGAAAAAATATCGTGCAAAAGGAAAGACCCTCTCTGGTGATGTTATGATGGCTGCCGTGGAAAATGCGATCGCAACTAACGAGGTTAACGCAGCAATGGGAGTCATCTGCGCAACCCCGACTGCCGGTTCATCCGGGACTCTTCCTGGCGCTCTTTTTATGTTAGAACAACGATTAGGCCTTAGTGAAGATCAGATGATTCGCTTCTTATTTACTGCTGGTGGGTTGGGCTTAATTATTGCCAATCATGCGGGAATTGCTGGCGCGACAGGCGGCTGCCAAGAAGAAGTTGGTTCAGCATCGGCAATGGCTGCCGCGGCGGCTGTTGAAGCAGCGGGTGGTAGTCCAGAACAAAGCAGTCAAGCATTGGCAATTGCTCTTAGTAACTTGTTAGGCTTGGTATGTGACCCGATTGCCGGTTTGGTAGAAATCCCTTGTGTTAAAAGAAATGCGATTGGAGCTGGAAACGCGTTAATTGCAGCTGATATGGCACTCGCTGGTTGTACGAGTATGATTCCGGCCGATGAATGTATTTCTGCTCTTGATAAGGTTGGCCGGTCAATGTCAGTTGATTTACGGGAAACAGGCCTCGGTGGACTGGCTGGAACCCCAACTGGACAGGCGATTAAGACGAAAATCTTCGGCAAGGAAATTTGATCTTTTTAGAATTATTCTAAAATTACTTGCAAATTAGCATAAAAAGATTATACTAAGAGTTGTAGTTAAGAATGATTCTAATTTGAGGAGAGGATATACATGAACTTTGTAGGACATGAAATTGAAGATTTTAAGGTAAATGCTTATCATGACGGTGAAACAACCGAAGTATCCAAGAAGGATGTTTTAGGTAAGTGGAGTATTTTCTTCTTCTACCCAGCTGACTTCTCATTTGTTTGTCCAACTGAATTGGAAGCTTTGCAAGATAAGTACGAAGACTTCAAGAAAGCAAACGCTGAGATTTACTCTGTTTCTGAGGATACCGAATTTGTCCACAAGGCATGGGCTCAGGCTTCTGACAAGATTGGCAAGATCAAATATCCAATGCTTGCTGACCCAGCTGGTAAATTAGCCCGGATGTTCGATGTTCTTGACGAAGACGCTGGTCAAGCATACCGGGGAGTCTTCATTGTTGATCCTGATGGTATTATCCAATCCTACACAATTAATAATATGGGAATTGGTCGGAGTGCTGATGAGATCTTACGGACACTCCAAGCTGCTCAATTTGTTCGTGAACATGGTGACCGGGTCTGCCCAGCGAACTGGAAGCCAGGCCAAGATTCAATTAAGCCAAGTCTTGATCTAGTTGGTAAGCTTTAATTTGGTGAGCTAAATGGCAGAACAACATTTATATGATTTAATCATCGTTGGTGCTGGACCAGCGGGATTATCTGCTGGTTTATATGCTGGACGCGCAACCTTGGATACGTTGATTTTAGAAGGAGATACTGTCGGCGGTCAGGTAACAACGACCTCGGTGGTTTATAATTATCCAGCTGTCGAAAAAGTCGACGGTACCCAATTGATGAACCAGATGCAAAGCCAGGTCGCTAGCTTTGGGGTTGAAATTCAACATGATGCGGTTGAAAAGTTTGATCTTACTGGTGAAGTTAAGACATTGATTGGCAAGAGTGGTCAAAAATATGCTGCCCGAAGCGTAATTATTGCGACTGGTGCTAACCCTAAAAAAGTTGGTTTTCCCGGTGAAAATGAATTCCGTGGACGAGGAATTGCTTATTGCTCAACTTGTGATGGCGAACTTTTTACCGGTCTTCAAGTCTTTGTCGTTGGTGGCGGATATGCGGCCGCTGAAGAAGCTGACTATTTGAGCCGCTTTGCCAAGCACGTTACTGTTTTAGTTCGTGGCGATCATTTTGCATGTCCTGTATTGACGGCTAAGCGTGCCTTGGATAATCCTAAAGTTAGTGTGGAATACAATACTGAGGTAAAGGAAGTTAGTGGGGATGATTACCTTACTACTGCTACCTTGGTTAATAATAAGACTGGCGAAGAGACGATTTACCATGTCGATGATGGTGACCAGACATTTGGGATGTTCATTTATATTGGTACGCAACCAGCAACGAAAGCATTAGCTAATATCCTTGATTTGGATGATCGGGGCTATATCATGACGGATGAAAATGGTAAGACAAACATCGATGGCGTTTACGCTGCTGGGGATGTTATCCATAAAAATCTTCGCCAGATCGTGACAGCTGCATCCGATGGGGCAGTTGCTTCTACTGCTGCAGAACGATACATTATTTTGCAAAAGGAAAAGCAAGGTATCCCGATTCATGCAGAAACTAATAAAAAGCCTGCTAAGACCGTGGGACAGACAAGCGAACTTAGTCAACAAGAAAACACCACGCCGCATGAAGGAAACTGGCTGCCAGCTGAGATTGACCAACAGTTACAACCAATCTTTGCCCGTTTGACTAAGGATATTAAACTCCAAGTGTTAACCAATGGGACAGAGCTTAGCAATCAGTTAGTTAGCTTTGTTGAAGAATTTGCTTCACTTGATAAGCACCTGCAGATGGAGACTAAACCGGCGCCAGCGGACGTAAAGTACTTACCACAATTGCGCTTGCTTGATGCGGATGGTAATGATACTGGCTTACATTATGCGGGGATTCCAACTGGTCACGAATTAAACTCCTTAGTTCTAGGTGTCTACAACGTTGCCGGTCCTGGACAAACAATTGCACCAGAAATGGTAGAACGAATTAAGAAACTTGCGCCGACTAAGATTCGGATTGGCGTTTCCTTAACTTGTCATTTCTGTCCTGATGTTGTTGCGGCTTGTCAACGGATGGCTTCTCTCAACACGGGAATTACTGCTACAATGATTGATCTGCAACACTTCCCAGAATTACGGAAAGAAAAGAAGATTATGAGTGTTCCAGCGACGATGATTGATGATGACCCAGTTATTTTTGGAAGTCAATCATTGGAAGAACTAGTTACGGCAGTTGAAAAACATCATCAAAATTAAGATAAACGAGGATTTGAAGAAGTAAAACTCTTTGATCCTCGTTTTTATGGCTCTACGTCAAGTAGTGTTGATACGCAAATATGAATTTTCGCCAATTAAATTGGTCTAGTTAGAATCGTCATTCGTGGCGGTTCTTTTTAGTTAGTTTGAATTTGGTGGCCAATAATTAAATAAA
>SKER01001101.1_pt1 | contig 24107 bp, 21 predicted proteins | sample 4826961 | NCBI WGS metagenome assembly SKER01 (sample SAMN11008804, study PRJNA524170) | human gut metagenome | biome: Human fecal sample; material: Feces; isolation source: fecal sample from pouch patient p47 | host: Homo sapiens | place: Israel: Tel-Aviv | collected 2016-11-16 | reverse complement strand
GTTGTCGGTGAAGGCATCGTAGCCATTGTCATCCAAGAACTTCTTGATCCCCAGGTATTCACGGAGTTGGTAGCGAACGTTGTGAACGTACTTTTCGTGGTCGTTGTCACCTTCAACCAAGTCATAGTTAGCTTCCAAGTCCTTGTAAGCGGCGTCGATTTCGTCTTCGGCGATTCCGTTTACCACCGCTACCAATTCGTTGGTCGGGTAGTAATCAACTGTCCAACCAAGCTTGATTTGAGCGGCTGAAGTGAACCCCCGAGATTGTTGTCCTATCTTGTGGGTTCACTTCAAGCTATTTTTCTCTCAACCTCTTACTGTCTTTTCAAACCTTGGATAACAAACACGGGAACCAACCGTCCACCGGAAGTTATCTCCCACTCCCCACTAATTTAACCCATCCCACAGGGTCTTGAAGGCAACTGGCATTTCAACTTCAAAGGCCAGGTTCGTTTGGGTAAACGGATCGGTGAAGGCCAAGTGGCTAGCGTAGAGGGCTTGGTGGTCGGTCATGCTTAGGTCACCGCCGTACAAGTGGTCGCCTAAAAGTGGGTGACCCACGCTAGCCATGTGCACCCGAATCTGGTGGGTCCGCCCGGAGTGTAAGCGTAAGCGCACCAAGGTCCAATCCCCCCGACTTTCTTCGGCCCAGTACTCGGTCTTCGCCGGTTGGCCAGCTGGGTTAACCTCACGTTCGATTTGTCCCTTGATGCGAGCGATCGGAGCGTCAATGAATCCGTGGTCCGTAGCAAAGGTTCCGGCCACAATCGCCCGGTACTCTTTTTGCATCGTGTGCCCCTCAACTTGGGGGCTGATCATGCTGGAGGCGACGTTGTGCTTAGCTACCAATAGTAGTCCGGCCGTATCGCGGTCCAAGCGGGTAATTAAGTGGGGGCGCAGATCCGGCGCGTCCTTGGCCACTAGGTAGCCCTTCACCCGGTTTAGGATCGTCCCGTTGACCACGTGGGGGCCGGGAACCGAGGCTACCCCCACTGGTTTGTTCACGACCAACCAGTTGTCATCCTCGTAGACAATCGTCAGTGGCTCTTCGGAAGTCGCTACGGTGGCGTCACCCGGTTCAGGTTGGACGGTCAGGGTCAGCGGTTGGTTCGGCAAAATTTTGGTGGTTGGCCGTACCCGCCGGTGGTCGACTTGGAACTCGCCAGCCCCGTTTTTGATGTCGTTGAAAAGACGGTGCCCCATCCCTAGCGAATGAAGAAAGGTTTTAATCTTAATTGGTTCTTGGCCCCGGTAGACCCACGTGTTTTCCATCTCGGCTTGGCTCCTTTTTTCTGTTGAATGTAAAAAAACCGGATCCGAAGACCCAGTTTTTGAAAAATTATACGGTCCGTACGAGACTCGAACTCGTGATCTCATCCGTGACAGGGATGCGTCCTAACCAGCTAGACCAACGGACCATTTAACAACAAATAATAGTATACGGGAGAGTGAATTCACCGTCAACCATTTTTTGCTTTTTTGTTCAAAACAGGAGCGCCCTTTCCCATTCCCCGGTATAATGAATGGCGAATAGGAGGAGAAAAAATGAGTCACCTGATTAGTCAACTCAAGACCCTTTGGGGACATTATTCACGCTACTTAAAGGTTATCTTTATCATTTCGGTAATCCTGTTTGTGATTACTTCTTTGACCGGGTTCCTGCGCGACGTTAACTGGGACCGGGTTGGCGACGGGCTGAGCTCGCTTTCGCCCTTAACGATCGCCCTGCTCACCATCGCCGGGATTGTCTCTGTCATCCCGATGCTGGGTTATGACGTCGCCATCACCCACCTCTTGCCTGGCAAGTTTACCGTCGGCCACATCATCAGGAGCGGCTGGGTCACCAACACCCTGACCAACGTCGCCGGCTTCGGTGGCCTGCTCGGGGCGTCTCTGCGGGCGACTTTTTACGGCCAGCAGGCCAGCAAAAAGGAAATCCTAAACGCAATTGCCAAAATTGCTATCTTCTTGGTGGCCGGTCTATCGGTGATGTGTTGGGTCGCCTTGGTCCTCATGTTTGGTTTTCACCAGGGGGGCCACTTTAACCGTTACGCCATCTGGCTGGTCGGCGGTGGACTATACTTCCCGGCCGTCTTTTTCTTCACCCGCTGGAAGTCCAAGAGCCTCTTTGCCGACCTGTCGTGGCGCCTGGAATTATTAATCATCATTTCCTCGACGCTCGAATGGCTAGGGGTCGCCCTCTTCTTCGTCTTCGTTGGGGCAATGATGGGCGTCCACGTTAATCTGGTCGCCGTTTTCCCGCTTTACGTGGTTGCCCAACTGCTCGGGGTCGTTTCCATGCTACCGGGGGCGCTGGGTTCCTTTGACCTAATGATGATGGTCGAGTTGGTCATGCTGGGGGTTCCCCACGCCACCACTGTCGTCTGGTTGGTCTTGTTCCGGGTCTTTTACTACTTGATTCCACTGGCCCTGGCCGGGATCTTCTTTCTTCACCACCTCTGGCTCCAGCTCGATAACTTCTTGGACCACCTCCCGCAAGCGGCCGGTCGCCAAGTCGCCCACTGGGTGGTGACGACCTTCATGTACGGCTCGGGGATCTTGATGCTTTTAGCCGCTTCGGTTCCCGACCTGGCCGATAACAACAAGCTCTTGCAACAGGTCTACCCCTTCACCTTTTTCTTCTTGCATCAGCTAACGACGGTGGCCTTTGCAATCGCCCTGCTGGCTTGTGCCCGCGGGATCCAGGCCAAGGTTGCTAAAGCCTACTGGCCCTCGCTAGCCCTGCTCGTGATCGGAATTGCCAACACCCTGTGGTACCTAGGCACCCTTAGCTTAGCGATCTTCTTAGCGGTCCTATTTTTCTTGACCCTGGCGATGCGCCACGTCTTATACCGTAAAAAACTCCAGTACTCGCTAGGTAAGTTCACCCTCGACGCCGTTATCTACGCCGGGGCGGTGATCTTATACGTCATCGTTGGTCTCGTTAACAACCCCACCTACATGGCCAAGCACTCGATCCCGAGTTTCCTGCTCTTCCCCGGCGAAAAGGTGTGGCTGTCGGGCTTTATTGGCATCCTGATCGGTCTGTCGATCATGCTTTTGATCATCCACTACTTCACCTCGGGGCCCGACCCCTTCGCTGGCGAACAAAAGCTACCGGTTGACCGGGTCAACGCCCTGATTGAAGAATTTGGGGGCAACGAAACCTCCCACCTGGCCTTTTTAAAGGATAAGAACCTCTACTTCTACCAGGTTGACGGCCACGACCGCCTCTTTTTCATGTACCGGCGCAAGTACGACAAGTTGATCGTGATGGGGAATCCGGTCGGGGACCAAACCGTCGTCCGCGAGGCGAGCCTAGAATTTCTACGCGAAGCCAACTTATACGGTTACCAACTGGTCTTTTACGAGGTCAATAGCCAACTAACTATGCTCCTGCACGAATTTGGGTTTGACTTCCTAAAGACCGGTGAAGACGGATTGGTCAAACTTGCCGACTTTACCTTGGCCGGTAAGAAACAACGCTCCCAACGGGCCTTAATGCACAAGTTTGAGCGGGAAGGTTACCAATTCACCATCGTTGAACCACCCTTTTCCGATGAGCTGATGCAAGAAATGCGGGCCGTTTCCGACGACTGGTTGGGTGACCAAGTTGAAAAGGGCTTTTCCTTAGGCTTCTTTGATCCCGACTACATCAACACCGCCCCAGTGGCCCTGGTAGATGACAAGGACGGCAAGTTGGTGGCCTTTGCCACTCTGATGCCGACCGGGGGTAAGGAGATCCTGACGATCGACTTGATGCGTCACTCCCACGCCGCCCCGTCCGGAATCATGGATATGATCTTTGTTTCAATGTTCTTGTATGGTCAGGAAAAGGGCTACACCTACTTCGACCTTGGGATGGCCCCACTAGCCAACGTTGGTGAATCGCGGTACTCCTTTACCGAAGAGCGGGCTGCCCACTTCATCTACGAATACGGGACCCATCTCTACGGCTTCCAAGGCCTGCGCCGCTACAAGGATAAGTACGCTAGCGAGTGGCACTCCCGCTACACCGTCTACCGCAAGAAAAACTCCCTGTTGGCCACCATGATCGCCCTAGTATCGGTCGTTAACCAACGTGCCGATCAAAAGGTTGACCGCCACCCACTAATGATGTGGTGGAAGAAATAGGAGTGTGACCCAACCTTCTATATACCATCAAATAAAAACCGATCAATTCGCAATTATTTGCGAGTTGACCGGTTTTTTTACTTGGAAAGAAGTTTGACAATCTCTATTTCATTTTCACTATTACACAGATAACGTGGTCACCAACCGCAGGCCTAGTATCTAAGTACGGCCGAAGAACGCTGCTTAACACAGCAACCTTCTGCCTAGCTTAGCTATACGCCCTGCCATACAGGTTGGTTCCCACTTCGAAACCCAGGTGCGAGGGCGTTTTATTGTCTAGTGGTTGTTCTCTAATAGGTAAGGGTAGAGCATTTGACGACGAACCTCGGCAGCATCCACCCCTAAGGCGTCCGCAATGCAATAGGCAAAGGCCAGGGCCGTTGCCGGTCCCCGGCTAGTGATCAACTTTCCCTTTTCATCGACCACGGTAATGTCTTCGTGGAAACGACCGCTGGGAGCGACCTGCGTGGTCGTTTGCTCAATCCCCGGAAAACAAGTGTAGTCGTGACCATCCAAGAGTCCGTAACGGGCAAAGGCAATTGGGGCGGCGCACATGGCGGCGTTCCACTCCCCCGCTTGTTGGCGCCGCTGCATCAATTGCATCAAGCGATCATCATCGCGCAATGCCTTTGCGCCACCCGAGCCGCCGGGAAAGACCACGCAATCGAACCCCAAGAGCCCCTCGCCTACTTCGGCTAGGCTAGTATCGCAAGTTAAGGCAATCTGGTGGGCCCCCATCACTTGGCGATCATCTAGGCCCACCATCGTCGTTTCAATCCCCAACCGGCGAAAAACATCTACCGGCGTCAGGGCCTCGATTTCTTCACAACCTGGGGCAATCATTACCGCTACTTTTGTCATTTTGAATCCCTCTTTCTAGCTGTTCACAACCCGTTTGATCTCTTCAACCGCCTGCTCACTCTCCGGGCTTTGGTAAACCGGGTAAATGTGATACAGGTTCCGCCCGATGTGGGTGGTTACCGGGACGTGTTGCTGACGGAGCCGCTCCGCAAAGTCCATGGCGTCCGGGTACATCAACTCTTCGGTCCCCACAAAAATCGTCACGTCGCGTAAGGGCGACAGGGTTCCGTACAGCGGGCTCACCTGCCAGTTACGGTGGTCCAACTTAGCAGCCCATATCGCCCCTAACTGCCGAAGACCGGCGGCATTTAAGGTAACGTCTTTTTCCTCGTAGTCAGCGACCTGGGGATTAGTTAAATCGATGTCTAACCAAGGTGAAATCATGATTAGGTGACCGGGTTGCGGAAGCCCCCGTTCACCCAGGTACTCGCAAAAACTAGCCGCCAACCCGGCGCCAGCCGAGTCCCCCATTACGGTCACCTGGCTGACCGGCACCTGGGTGTAGACCTCGTTATAGATCTGTTTAAGCACGGCAAAGGCGTCCTCAACCGTGTGGGCTGGCAAGGTTGGGTAAATGGGCACCACCACTTTTGAAGCGGTCCTGTCCGCCAACCGGTTCAAAAACTGCCAGTGCTCCTTTAGCGGCCGCTCAAAAAAGGCGCCCCCGGTTAGGTAAATAATGACCGGGTGTTCCTGCAAGTCCGCGTTGAGCGTAAAGCACTGGCTACCGGCCACTTCGCTCTCCTTAACCGGGACGGTGAACTTAACGTCACTGGGCAATTGAAGGGGGCGTTCACTTTCCACCGCCGCCCTTTGCAATGCATCAGCCAGTTTAGTCGGGGTGGAGAGTGTCTTCTTAAAACCAGACACCCGGATCGCCATTTCAGTTAGGGTGGCCCGCTGGGAACGGTGGTGGCCACACTTGGTGACCTCCTTTAGACTGCTCTTAATACTTGTCACAATTCCGCGGGCTATTTGGCGGTCAAAGTGACGCCGCTTTACGTTCCTCATCATCTACGTTCCCCTTATCAAAATTTTGTGTTCATTCCTCGTTTCTCTCTAGTTAAAATCCTAACACGGTCCACGCCCCGGTCGTTAGCGATTTCCCGTTAAGTTTTGGTAAAAGAAGGGAAGTGGGAAATGACCTTCTCGACAGACCGTATGACTAAGCTAGGGGGAAGGTTGGTGCCTTGGCACCGTTCTTCGCTCGTACTTAGGCACTAGGCCTGCGGTCGGTTAACTCACCGTAATCAAAAAGGAGCGGGAGCAAAACTCCCCCACCCCTTATTGCGGCATCAAATGCTGTTCTTTTAGCCACTTCCCGAAGGCCTGCCAGTCGGCACGCACGGTCGGTTCTAGGCGCCGAGCGTACAAAAAGGCGGCCGGGTGATACATTGGCACAATATAGTAAGGGGTCGTCCCCATTTGATAACCCTGGTGATCCGGCCGGGTTTCTAAGACCGACTGGTGCAAGATCTGACCGTGCAAGTCACCAATCTTGGACTCTGGTCCCAGCAAGCGTTGGAGGCTGGTGTTGCCCAGGGGCACGATTACCTGAGGGGCGACCGCCTTTAGTTCCCAATCAAAGAGGGGCCCAAAGGCTAAGACCTCTTTTTTAGTGGGGGTGCGGTTAGGGTACTTGGTGACCCGCTGCCCAGTTTTCTTATCGGTGACCACCTTAACCGAGTACGGCCGCTTGCGGACCACCGAGGTGATGTGGACGGTCGACCGCGACAAACCAATTCCTTCTAGCAACTTGATTAATTCCTTACCCGAAGTCCCACTAAAGGGCACCCGGCTATCGGCCTCACTGCGCCCGGGAGCCTCACCCACCAGCATTACCGCCGGATGGTTTGGTCCAGCCCCAGGTACAAAGCCCATTAGGGGACGATCCTTGATCACTGCCTCTACTTGGTCAACTAACTGCTGAGGATACTCAATTTGCACGCTGATCACCCATCTTCCTATCCGTTATGACGCCACTTGGTATCGGTTAGTACCCGGGCCGCTACTTGACCCAGGGGTAAAAAGAGGACGATTAACATCGCCCGGGTTAACCACTCGGCCCCGGTGTTGACCGACTGTAACCCTAAGTTATAGACGGCCCGGTACATGTACAGCCCGGGTACCATAATTACCACCGAGGGAATCGTGATCGCAATTCGCGGGTAACCAACCCGGTTACGGACAATCGCCGCCAACAGGCCACAAGCTAGCGCACCCAAGAAGGCGGCCGGGCCAGCCGCCACCCCAAAGTCGACTAATTCCAGCCGCAAGGTGTTACCAAGCGCCCCGATTACCCCGGCCGTCGCCGCCATTTTAGGCGTCGAATTAAACATAATTGAAAAGCCAAAGACCCCGCAAAAAGAGGCCGGCAACCGCAACAATAAGAGCTGCCATTCATTTAACGGCAAGGCGGCGAAGTTGGCTGGCCTTAAGTGGACCATCAGGGCCACCAGCCAGCCAACCAAGGTCGCCACGGTAATGATTAACAGGGCGTAGGCGGCCCGCTCCAAGCCGGACCGCATGTCTAATTTGGCTAGGTCCAGCCCCGAGGTGATGAAGGGAAAACCAGGGATGATAAAGAGCATTGCCCCGATGTAGCCGGCCTCGTGACGTTCGTTGATTCCCCAGAAGTTTTGCAGGGCCATAAACGGGACCAGGTATAACAAACAAGCCACGGCCACGGAAACGGCCACGCAAGCAAGCAGGGTAATGTGACGGTCAATCATCTCACGCCGCACAAAGTTCCCGCACCCCGCTCCCACAAAGGAACACAACATTTCTACCGGGCCCCCGCCGAGCAAGAAGACGAAGGCTGAACAGGCCAAGGCCGCCGCTAACCCCACTTGGTAAGGGCGGTAATTACCCTTCATCCGTTCAATCTCGGTTAAACGGTGGTCAATTTCTGCAATCGTCCACTCCCGCTTGCCCCGCTCAATTTCCTTAACGAACTTCTCCAGGGCGTTTAGCCGGGTTGTGTTCACCCCGGTCGTCGGTAACGAGATCGCCTGGGTGTAACTGTGGTTATCATCAATGCAGGTGTATTCAATCGATACCAAGCCAATATCGGCCGAACAGGTCATTCCAAGGTTGCGGGCAACCACGTTCATCGAGTCGCGCACCCGCCAGGACCCGGTTCCGCAGGCCAAAATCATTAGACCAACCCGCCCAACGATCATTGACCGTTCCACTAAGGGGGCCTCCTTAGCCGGGGTTACGTTGTCATCTTCTACAAAATCCTGCCACGGAATCTGCATGTGGTGGTGGTAATCTTCACCCACCGCTTGTTCCTTATCCATCTTTTTCTCTCCCCACTTTAGGCACTAAATTACGTCCTATTATAGGAGGGTTACCGACGTTTGTGTAGGGACAATTAAGCGGGTGAAAAGAGTTCCAGGTGCTTTAGAGTCGTCACTAGGGTCTGCTCGTCTTCGCTTAACACGTAACCTTCCCGGGTCGCCACCGAGATGTAAAAACTGGCCGGGGTCGGGTCCGTCAATTCTAGCGGTACGATCCCCGGCTCGTCTTTGATCGCATCCAAAACGATCAGACTGACGCCGAGTTTTTGACGGACCAGCTCCTTGACCCAAGAAATATTGGGTAGCGGGTAGAGGGTGCTTTCCGGGCGGACACGGGCCGCGTCGCAATAAGCGTTAAAGGCCGCCCGGTGGATGTATTGGTCACTGTAATTAATGAAGCGTTCGTTAGCCAAATCGCCAAAGGCCACCCGCCGTTTTTTAGCCAACGGGTGTTGTTCGCTGACCGCCACGGTGAAGGGGCGCTTGGCCACCAGGTCGACAAATATCCCCTCCTCATTAATTGGCGCCATCGACCCCAAAATGGCGATGTCAATTTGACCATCCTTGAGCCGTTTTAACAGCTCGTGGGACCCCTGGTCGGTGATCCGCAGGCACGACAACAAATCCGGCGGACAGGATTTAACTAACCCACTGATGTATATTTTACCGATGATCGGGGGTAAGCCGAAGCGAATGCTGCCCCGCTTAGCCTGGCTAATTGACTTTTGCGCCAAGGCTAACTGGTGATTGATCCGGTCCGCCGCTTGGTAAAGTAACTGACCAGCCCGGGTGATCTTCATCCCCCGCCGGCCACGGGCAACGTCGACCAATTGGACGTCAAATTCACGTTCCAGGCGTTGGATGGCCTGAGTAACGGTTGGCTGGGTGACGCCAAATTGCCCGGCCACTTGGGTGTAGTTTTTCGTTTCAACAACGGCCGTAAAGTACTGTAAGTCACGCGTATTCATTCTGGCGTTCCCCCTTTTTCCTCCAGATTTTAACACAAAAGGGCCCCCACGGCCGTTCCCCAGGGGTCCTTTTTAATTAGTAATTTCATTTACGGATAACGTGCTCCCAACCGCAGGCCTAGTGCCTAAGTCTGGCCACAGAACACCGCTAGCGCACTAACCTGTGCCCTATCCTTAGTCCAACGGCCTACTTAATGGTTGGATCACACTTCCTGATCACCACATCCCAATCACCTTCATCCAGAGGCTCCCAATCCCGATCCAAACGACCAGGTAGAAGACCCCCAGAACCAGGTTCAAGGACCACCACTTGTTTTGCGGGACGTAACCAGACCCAAACAAAACCGGAGCCGGGCCAGAAGCGTAGTGGGTGGTTGAGGCGTTTAAGTTCCCAAAGAACCCGAGCAATAAGGCCGCCAGCATTGGCGGTACGTGAGCGGAGATGGCTACGGCTAACAGGGCCGAATACATCGCCGTTACGTGGGCCGTTGAACTAGCGAAGAGGTAGTGACTGTAGAAGAAGAAGACAATCAAGATCGCCAAGACCAAGAACCAACTCATCCCGTGCAACATGCTACCGATGCTTGAAGAAAGCCACGGAATAAAGCCCAGGGTAGTCAAGGAACCAGCCATCATAACTAAGACGGAGAACCAGGTCAGGGTGTTCCAAGCCCCGGTTTCGTGCAAAACGTCGGTCCAGCTCAGGACCCCAACGACCAAGAGCAGGCCTAAGGTTAAGAAGGCAGCTAGGCTGGCGTCGATCTTGGTCAGGCTCCCGGTCATCCAGAGGACCAGGGCAATGATGAAGATAACGGCCATTAGCTTTTCTGGTAGGGTCATCTTCCCCATTTGATCCAGTTCCTTTTCCGCCCACTGCTTAGCGTTGGGCGTTTCCTTAATCTCCGGCGGGTACATCTTGTAGATCAACCAGGGAACGACGATTAGGGAAATAATTCCCGGAACCAGGGCGGCTAAGAACCAGCCTCCCCAGCTGATGTTCACTCCGCTTGACTTGGCTAGGGTTTGGACCAGGGGGTTAGCGGCCATCGCCGTCATAAACATGGCGGCGGTGATCATGTCCCCGTGATATTCGGCAAAGACCAAGAAGGAGCCGATCTTGCGTTCCGTCCCGTCCTTGGGGTCGGAGCCAAAGGATTGGGCCAAGGACTTAATGATTGGGTACAAGACCCCACCGGCCCGGGCGGTGTTGGACGGGGTGGCCGGGGCCATAATCAAGTCGACCCCAATTAAGGAGTAGGCCAGCCCCAGCGTTTTCTTCCCGAACAGGCGGACGAAGTTAAGGGCGATTCGCCGTCCCAACCCGGTCTTGATAAAGCCCCGGGCGATGAAGAAGGCCATGGCAATCATCCAAATTGAGCTGTTCCCAAAGCCTAAGATCGCCTTGTCCATCGGCAAGGTGCCGGTCAAAACGGTCAGGGCAAAGGCGAGAATTGAGACACCCCCGATTGGTAGGGGCCGGGTGATGCAGGCAATGATCGTCCCGACAAAGAGGGCGAACATGTGCCAGCCGGCCACGGGAACGGCCGCTGGTTTCATTGGCGTGAGCAGCCACAAAATGACCCCCACGATTACCGGCCAGATAAAGCCCCGGTAATTGACTTTTTCTAAATTCTTCATATTGATTTCTTCCTAATCAGTTCTCTTGTTTCTTACTATTTCTGACTTTGGTACAGGGCGACTTGTTGACCGGCTTGGCGCCCAAAGATCACGATTTCGGCGATCGAGTTACCCCCGACCCGGTTATTCCCGTGTAGGCCCCCGGCAACTTCACCGGCGGCAAACAGCCCCGGAATCACGTTCCCGTTGCCATCCAAGACCTCGGTGTGGGTGTTGATGTGTAAACCACCCATCGTGTAGTGGATCGCTGGGGCAATGTGGATGGCGAAGAAGCCTGGCTTGGCGATGTCGCGGTCCATCCCGGTCGTCCGGCTAAATTCCTGGTCATCGTGGTCCTTGACCGCTTGGTTCCAGGTCGCCACCGTCTTTTTCAGGGTGGCTGGCTCCATGGAGAGTTTTTGGGCGAGCTCTTCGATGGTGTTGCCGGAAACCACTAGCCCCACCTTGTCGTAGAAGTCGACGGCCTTGGCCCGGTCACGGATCCCCTGGTCAAAGATCAGGTAAGCGGAGTGCTCCGGCAAAGCGGTGATGGCGTTGGAGACGATCTTGCGGGTGTTTAACTCGTTGACGAAGCGTTGCCCCTTGGCGTTAACCAGGATTGCCCCTTCGCCCCGGACGACTTCACCAATCAAATAAACGTGCGGGTTATCTTGTTGAACAGTCGGGTGGACTTGAATCAAGTCCATTTGAACTAGCTGCGCCCCGACGTCTTCGCCGAGTTTCAGGCCGTCGCCGGTGGCCCCCGGTTGGTTAGTCGTCTTGTAATCAACCAGGTCTGGGCGGTAGCGCTTCATGTATTCCTTAGAAGCGCCGAAGCCACCGGTCGCTAGGATAACGCTGTTGGCCGCGATCGTCTTGGTGCCGGCCGTAGTTTGGACTTCAACCCCGTTAACGGTCCCCTGATCGTCTTTTAACAACTTAGTGACCTTGATCTGGTTGAAGATCGGGATTCCTTGTTGACCGACCACCCGCAATAACTCGTTGACCAGGAAGCCACCGATCGGGGCTAAGCTAGCCGGGCGGTGGGTCCGCATCACCGACATCCCCCCGGTGATCGTGACGTCTTCTAACTTGATGTCGTGATCGGCCAGCCAGTCAATCGCCAGGGCGGAGTGGTGAACGAAGTAACCCAAGAGGTCCTTATCGTTTAAACGACCGCCGTCTTGGTAGGTTTCCCGGTAAAAGGAGCCGACGTTATCGATCACCCCGTGCTTTAATTGGACGTTGGTTTCGGCGGCGTTCATCCCGGATGAGGCCCGGTTAGTGTTCCCACCTAAGCCTTCTTCTTTTTCAAGGACGACGGCTGAAAGCCCTAGTTCATGGGCTTGGATGGCGGCCGTCAAGCCGGCCCCCCCGGAACCAATGATCACCGTGTCGTAGCGGTCCTTTAACTCACTGGCCGGGCGTGGTTGAAATTTTTCTCCCATAATTTCCTCCTAATCTTGTTTGTCGACGTTGGTCATCTTTAACATGTCCATCCATTCGTCGTATTGTTCTTCGGTCACCTTGCCGGACTTCAAAGCGGCTTCTTTTAAAGTGGAGCCGGCCTTATCGGCGGCTTGGGCAATCTTAGCGGCGTCGTGGTAGCCGATGTATGGCGACAGGGCGGTTACCGTCATCAAGGAGTTGTCCAAAAGTTCCTTCATCCGGGCGTCGTTGACCGTCAAGCCTGCAATCATCTTGTCGGCAAAGCCGGTGATCGTCCCGGTTAGGAGGTCGGCTGATTCCAAGAAGGCGTCGATCATCACCGGCTTGTAGACGTTCATTTCAAAATTCCCCTGGCTAGCGGCCATTGAAACGACCGTGTCGTTACCAAAGACCCGTAGTGACGCCATCGTTACTGCTTCGGCTTGGGTTGGGTTAACCTTCCCCGGCATGATTGAGGAACCCGGTTCGTTGGCCGGGATGTTTAATTCGCCGTAACCAGCCCGCGGACCGGAGGCCAAGAAGCGGACGTCTTGGGCAATCTTAAACATGTCGGCGGCCAGGGTCTTCAGGGCCCCGTGGACCACGTTTAAGCCGGAGTGGTTAGCCAAGCCAAAGAACTTGTTGGTCTTAACCGTAAATTCGTGTCCGTAAACGACGGAAACCTTTTCGGCGATCTTTTCCGGCATCCCCGGGGCCGCGTTTAAACCAGTCCCCACGGCCGTTCCCCCGATCGCCAGTTCCAATAGGGTCGGTTGGAGTTGCTTTAAGTAGTCCCGGTCGTGTTCTAAAGCGGCCACGTAACCAGAGACTTCTTGGCCAAAGGTTAACGGGGTGGCGTCTTGCAGGTGGGTCCGGCCAACCTTAACGACGTGCCAGTATTGTTCTTGTTTGGCCTTTAATTCGTCAATTAGGTGCTGGACGGCCGGCAGCAGCTGATCCAAGGCTTCCACGGCCACGATGTTCATCGCCGTTGGGTAGACGTCGTTGGAGGATTGACCCTTGTTAACGTCATCGTTTGGTAATACGGTGACGTCTGGATTCAAGCGCTTAGCCAGGTTGGCCACGACTTCGTTGGTATTCATGTTGGTTTGGGTCCCAGAACCGGTTTGGTAAACCTTAAGTGGGAAGTCCTTGCGCAAGTCGTCATCGGGCAGGACTAAGAGTTGGTCAATCGCCTCGATGATCAACTTCCCCTTGGCCTCATCAATCTGGTTTAATTCCAGGTTGGCTTGGGCAGCGGCCTTCTTAATGTTGAGCAGGGCGCGAATGATGGCCAACGGCATGAACTGGCCGGTTGGGAAATTATGGCGGCTCCGTTCCGTTTGTGGTCCCCAGAGGGCTTCTTGTGGGATTTGAACTGGTCCTAAAGTATCTTCTTCCGTCCGAAATTGTGACATATTCTTCAACCTCCAAGTGATTAATCCGATTACATTTGTGAAAAGCTACACATTACTTAACGACTATACGATAATCCCTCCGCTCTCTTATAGTCAAACCCGCTAGTTATTATAAGAATTGCTTATTATTAACGGTCATGCACCCCGCTTAATTGATATTCATCAGCTTTAATCGGCCTGTTTTTGGCGGGATTGATAGCGCCTTCATTTATTTAAATTTTGTCTAATATCCGTAATTACTTGCCAAATAGTGACGGCGAGCCACCCGTAACTTTTTAAATCAGGATCCCTGATTGATTTTATTCCAAAACTATGTCAAAATTGGGACGATTGTTAGCCCCTTAACAAGGTGACAAACACAGAAATGAGAGGATTTGATCATATGAAGCACTACATTGGGATTGCTGGAACCAACCGTCAAGGCTCCACCAACCGCCGCTTGTTGCAGTTCATCAAGGAACACTTCGCCGACAAGGCCGAAATTGAATTGATGGACATTGGTGGCCTGCCGGTCTTCTACAAGACCCCGGACCGCTCAGTTCCGGAACGGGTAACTGAAATGGCCAAGAAGATCGAAGCATCCGACGGGGTCATTATTTCCACCCCTGAATACGACCACGGGGTCCCGGCCGTTTTGATGAACGCCTTGGAATGGCTTTCTTACGGTGTGCACCCCTTTGCTGACAAGCCGGTAATGATTACCGGGGCGTCATACGGGATGCTTGGGACTTCCCGGGCCCAACTGATGCTACGCCAGATGCTGGACTCCCCGGAACTGTCCGCCCGGATCATGCCATCATCCGAATACATGGTGGGCCACTCCTTACAAGCCTTTGACGACGAAGGGAACCTCAAGGAAGGGGCCCTCGTCAACCGCTTGGACGGCTTATTCGCCGACTTCGACACCTTTGTCGACGTCAACAAGAACCTGGTCTATGACCGTGAACACGTGATGCAAGACATCCGCGTTTCCGACCTGAAGAACGACTTATAAACCAAGGAGGAACCTACGCATGAAGTTAGTTGGGATTGTCGGCTCCATCGCCGAAGATTCATACAACCGCAAATTAATGACCTTTATGGCCAACCGTTTCAATAACATCGCCGACATTGAAGTCGTTTCAATCAAGGACGTACCGATGTTTTCCGAAGACGACGACCAAACCAACGGGATGGCCGTTCAATACTTGAAGCACCGAATTGAAAACGCCGACGGGGTGATCATGGTCACCCCTGAACACAACCACACCACGACCGCCGCTTTGAAGTCGACGATCGAATGGCTGTCCTATAAGATCCACCCGTTAGAAGACAAGCCGGTCCTGATCGTAGGGGCCTCTTACTTCACCCAGGGTTCTTCCCGGGCCCAATTGGACCTGCGCGAAATCTTGGAAGCCCCAGGGGTTAACGCCCTCGTGATGCCGGGGAACGAATTCTTGTTGGGGAACGTTCGCGACGCCTTTGACGACAACGGCAACTTAAAGGACGGCGGCACGATTAACCGTTTGAGCAACTTGTTGATCAAGTTCTCCAAGTGGGTCAACGTCTTGAAGGCCTTAAAGGGCCCAGAACCGGCCGACGCCTACAAGAACGAAGACCTGACTGCCTCCGGGAAGACTGACACCACTATCGAAGGGGTGAAGCCCGGTGACCCAGACTGGATTGAAAAGGCCGCTAAGTTGACCAACGCCGCTTCCGGCAAGGACTACGTTAAGCTCGACGCTGGGATCCTGACTGTTGACCAACTTAACTGGTTCTTAAAGTCGATCCCGGCCGAACTGACCTACGTCGACGACAACAACCAGTTCCTCTACTACAACCACAAGGCCCCGGCTGAAAAGATGTTTGCCTCCCGGACCCCGCAACAACCGGGTTCCCCGATGTCGGCCGTTCACCCGGACAAGCGGAATGTCCACGACCACGTTAAGCAAGTCATCCACACCCTGCGGACCGGTAAGACCGACATGTTCCAACTGGCCGAACCAGTGGACAAGAAGAACGTTAAGTGGGTGGTTAACAACTACCAAGCCATTCACGACGAAGACAACATTTACCGTGGGATTAACGAAATCGTGATCGACTTCTGGCCAATCGTCAAGAAGTACCTGGAAATGACCGGGCAAACCCTGGTTGACGACCCGAACAGCAAGGTGGACGCTAACGCCAGTGCTTCTACCAAGGAAGAAGCCGCCACCGAGGCTCCCGCCGTTGACGCTAGCGCCAGTGCTTCCGAAAGCGAAACGGAAAGCCAACCGGCACCGGCACCAGCTACTCAAGCACCGGCCGTTGACGCCGACGCCAGTGCCTCAGAAGAAGACGCACCAGCACAACCGGAAGTCGACGCTGACGCCAGTGCAAGTAAATAACGGAAGTGCGCCCAACCCGTTCGGTAGGCCGTATGGCTAAGCTAGGGCAAATGGTTACCGCCTTAGCAGTGTTCTTTACCCGTACTTAGACACTAGGCCTGCGGTTGGGAGCACGTTATCTGCGGAAGTGCATCCCTACACCCTACAATAAGACCCCTAACGCTCACCTCGTGCGTTAGGGGTCTTTTCATTGTCGTTTAAGCAAGGGAGGTTGGTGAGCACTTCCTCTTATTCAAATCTAGCCAGTTCCTGGTTCAGCGGCTTGTATTCCGCTTGCCAAGTAAAGTCGGCCACCGCCTGCTTGGCATCCGTGATTCCCGCTGCGGCTAAGCCCTGGTCGATGGCGGATTGAGCCACCGCCTCAGCCACCTTCTTGGAGAAGTCGGCTAGCTTGGAGACCGGTGGTAAGACGGCGGCGCCCGGTTGATCAGCGTCAACGAGGCCCCCTAAGGCGTGGGCGGCCGCCGCCAGCATGTCGTCGTTAATTACCTTGGCTTGGACGGCTAAGGCCCCAAAGCCCACCCCCGGGTAAATCAGGGCGTTGTTAGCTTGTCCAATTTCGTACTGAACCCCTTGGTAGTCAACCGCCGGGGTCGGAATCCCAGTGGCGACTAGGGCCCGCCCGTCAGACCAGTTCATAACGTCGTCTGGCATGGCTTCAATCTTCTTGGTCGGGTTGGAGATTGGGAAGATGATCGGGTGCTTAGCGTGGGCCGCCATTTCGCGGATGGTGGCTTCGGTGAAGGCGTTGTGAACGGTCGACGTTCCGACCATCACCGTTGGTTGTACCGCCTTGATAGCTGCCGTTAAGTCGGTTAATTGAGCGGCGTTGTCGAATTCACCCCGCGACCGGGTGAAGCGGGCTTGTTCCGGCGTTAGGCCCTCCGTATCATCAAACAACAACCCCTGGCGATCGAACAAGTAGAAGTGCTGCTTGGCTTCTTGTTCGCTGAGGCCTTGGCGCACCAGTTCTTCGAAGAGCATTTTTACGATCCCCATCCCGGCGGTCCCAGCACCAAAGGTTAGGAAGGTTTGGTCGGTTAGCTTTTCTTTGGTGATGTTTAAGGCCCCCAGTACCCCGGCCAAAACGATTACCCCGGTCCCTTGGATATCGTCGTTAAAGGTCAAAATCTTGTCTTGGTACTTATCCAAAATCTTGGCGGCCGTCCCACGGCCGAAGTCTTCAAAGTGCAACAGGCTCTTAGGGAAGAGGCTTTCGACGTCGCCGACAAATTGGTCAATGAAGTCAAAGTAGCGTTGGCCTTCAATCCGGGCGTGGCGCTTACCCAGGTAGTTCTTGTCGTCCAGTAGTTCTTGGTTGTTGGTCCCGGCGTCAATCGAAACTGGTAACACTTGGGCCGGGTTGATCCCAGCGGCGGCCGTGTAAACCATTAACTTACCAACGGCGATGTCGACCCCATTAACTCCCCAGTCACCAATCCCGAGGATCCCCTCGGCATCGGTCACCACGATCAGACGGATATCCCGCCCCTCGGCGGCGTTCTTTAAGATCTCACGGTTGTTTTCTGGGTGATCAACGGTTAGGTAGGCGGCATTTTGCGGCTTAACGAAGCGTTCGTTGTACTCTTCAATCGACTCGGCAATTACCGGGTCGTACACGATCGGCATGAATTCGTTGATGTGCTTGCCCATTAAGTTAAAGAACAGCGTCCGGTTGTTGTTAAAGATTTCCATCAGGAAGTGGCGTTTTTCAATCAGGGTGCCCTTCTTTTGGTAGAGGGCGTAAATTTCATCGGCTTGTTCGTCAATCGTCTTAACCCGTGGTGGTAAGAGCCCTAGCAGGCCGTGTTGCTTACGTTCCTCAGTTGTAAAGGCGGTGCCCCGGTTTAAAAAGGGGTTGTTTAACAGTTCGTATCCACTAATCATTTTGATCGGTCCTTTCAATCCATCTGCACAACTTTCTCTCTCATCGTGGTTGATCATAAGTAGTCCCTTAGGTGATAGTCAAACCGATGGAAGCCAATCAATTTTATTGATATGATAAACAGAAACGCCGTTACTTAGGGGGGTAAAGATGAACATTAAGGAACTTCGCTATTATCATGACCTCGTAATTCAAAAAAATTTTTCCAAAGTCGCCACCCACTTTGGCGTTGCCCAACCCACCATCACGATGGCCATCCAACGTTTAGAACGGGAATTAGGGGCGCCGCTCTTTATTCGGAGCCAATCCCACCACGACCTAACCGTAACCGCCAGCGGTCTGCAGTTTGACCAGCACGTCCAAACCATCCTGCGCGAATTGGAGGTCGCTCACCAAGAGCTTTCCCGGGCCAAACAGGAACGAATCCGCTTTGGCCTACCGCCGATCATCGGTAACTACTTTTTCCCCGCCTACACCCCCGCCCTGCTAGCGGCGGGATTGTTACAACGCTTAGAGGTTGAAGACCACGGGTCCCGGGAGCTAACGAAAATGCTGGCCCATGGCATCATCGACATGGCCCTCCTAGGGTCCTTAGCCCCCCTACAACAAGATTCTTTTTCGACGCAAGTAATTACGCGCGCCCCCATCCAAATTATCGTGGCACCCGACCACCCCTTAGCCACCCGAACCACCGGCGTTTCCTTTCAGGACCTCAAAAAAGAGCCCTTCATTACCCTGGCCAACGAGTACGTTCACGCCCAGGCCTTCCACCAGGTTTCCCGGGCGGCTGGGGTGCGTCCCAAAGTTGTTTTTAAAACCCACGACGTTCACGTTTTAAAAACCCTGGTGGCGAAAAACTCCGGGATTTCCTTTCTCACCACCCTAGCTCTAGAACCCCAAGATCACCTTGTTGCACTGCCACTACTCGATCTGGGCGCCCCCGAATTTATTATTTCGGTTGCTACCCGGGCCAACCGGCTACTGTCACCCTATGGTCAGGAACTTTGGGGGTTGTTGGCGGATGAACACGATTAAACCTTCCTAAATAATTAAGAGCCCAGTTGTCCACCTCCAGGCATACTGAGCTCTATTTTTATACTGTCTTTACCCGCTTCGCTTTTTAACATAAACTGAAAGTTACCGTCGTTACTGAAGCAGTGGGTAACTCAAATTCATGTTGCTTAGCAACCTTCGAATTAGCCTTAACGGGCTTAGCTCGAACTAAATTGGGCTCCTCAAAGGTATTGCATGCATGAGGATCATCCGTACAATAGCCTTAAAAGTTGTCACTTTAAGAAATAAAAAGTGCCCGGATTTAAAATCTAAGTGCAACAAGTTCAAATTATACAAATAGGCCATGGAGACCTAAAATTAAAGTGCTGAAACTCTAAAGAAAGGACATCTCCATGACCCAATCCAAGCATAGCACTACCAAGCATTATCAACAACTTACCCCGGAAGAAAGAGGTGAAATTGAAGCGTACTTGAATGCTGGGAAATCTTAGGCTGATATTGCGCGCCTGACCAATCGCAGTCGCAGCACGATCTCGCGTGAAATTAAGCGTGGCACCATTCGACAACGTAATTCTGACTATCTCTTTTTCACCAAATACTTTGCGGACACGAGCCAGCTTATTCATGATAAAGCGCGTCAGAACTGCCATTTTGGCGGACTAGAAAAGGTCTGCTGGCTGTTCTTTAAGATGCTTAAAACAGCGCTTAAACGGCGACCACGGATTGATAGTGTTGATGGTTTCGTGCACGCCTTTAAGCAGACTCATCCTGACCAGCCGTGCCCTTCAACGCCGACCGTTTATCGGTATATTGATCAAGGCCGCTTAGACATTAAGAATATCGACCTGCCAGCCAAGCTGCGGCGCCATGTAAAGTCCAATCGTCACAACCACTCGCGTAAAAATAAGCGTCTGGCTGGTACTTCGATTGATGAACGACCAGACACTATTAATAACCGTGAACGCTTTGGTGATTGGGAAGGTGACCTGGTTAAAGGCAAGCGTCAAGCCAGTGAACCAGCACTGATGACCCTGACCGAACGGCGAGTCCGCTATGAGATCATCGTCAAGATTCCCAACTACCACGCAGACACCTGCTTAAAAGAGCTTCAAGCCACCATTGACCAGCATCCCGGCTACTTTAAGACCATCACTTTCGATAACGGCTCTGAGTTCAAACTGTTGGACCAGGTTCAAGGAGCTCAGATCTACTTTGCGCACCCGTACTCGCCTTGGGAACGTGGCAGTAATGAAAACCAGAATGGCCTGATCCGAGAGTACATCCCTAAAGGCCTATCACTACATGGCTTCTCTGAAGATGATATCGCAAAGGTTCAAGATGCGCTGAATCAAAAGCATCGCAGGACACTCGGCTACGCTAACGCCGCCGAGCTTATTGAGGCCGCGCTAGCAAGCTAGCTCACGGCCTGGCTCCATGGTTGTTGCACTTGAGTTGACATTCCGGGCAACTTAAATTTTACAATCTACCGTATAAATTAACTATTCAAGCGCTTTCTTTAGTGATAAGATGAACTTGTTACATATTTGGTTTGTAAATTTGGAGGTAATGATATGACTGAAGAAAAGCGCGTTGCTGTCGTTACTGGTGGGGACCGTGGGATTGGCCGCGGTATTACGGATCAGCTGCTTAAGGATGGCTACTATGTCGCAATCGCCAACCGTAATGAAGAAGCCGGCAAGAAAGCCGTTGAAGAACTGAACGCTCGAGGATATGAAGGCAAGGTCGTATCCGTATCCGGCGATGCATCCAAGAAAGAAAGTCACGAACGCTTCGTTAAGACTGCCGTTGACAACTTCGGCCGTCTGGACACGTATGTAAACAATGCCGGAATTGCCCAGATCAAGTTGCTCAAGGATGAAACCGAAGCTGACATGGACGAGATCTTCCATGTCAACGTTTACTCAGTACTGTTCGGAATGCAGGCCGCTGCTGCTCAATTCCACAAGCAGGACGATGGCGACAAGATCCGCAAGATCATTAACGCCTCCAGTATTGCCGGTCACACTGCTTTTGACATGCTGGGTGCCTACTCCGCAACTAAATTTGCCATTCGTGGCTTGACGCAGGCCGCGGCCAAGGAACTTGGCCGTGAGCACATCACGGTTAACGCCTACTGCCCAGGTATCGTTGGCACTGACATGTGGGACTACATCGATGAAAAGATGGTTGAAGCATGGGGTGGTAACAAGGGCGACTACCTTAAGAAGTACTCTGGCTCCATTACGCTGGGTCGAGTGGAAACGCCTGCTGACGTGGCCAATTACGTATCCTGGCTGGCATCGACCAAGTCCGACTACATGACTGGTCAAGCCGTTCAAATCGATGGCGGGATTCAATTCATCTAATTTTTTGAGAAATGGCAAGGAAACACGTTCTTTTAAGGACGTGATGAATTGCCTATTTTTTTGCCCTTTAAGGCATGCTGGTAGCCTCACTTTCGATTCAGAAGGTGAGGCTTAACATCTACCAGGACGCTGACCCTGCAAGGTAGCTATCTCATCAGCAAACTTACTTTCCCACTTACTACAGGTCGCCTTGCTGAGGTGTAACTTGGCATAGCTCAGTCCTTCTGCTCTTAACTGAATGAATTTCTGTTTAGTTGCATCCGACTTCATCTACATCCCCCTCACCATATCAATATTCTAACTTCTGCTAATGTATATTTGTTGAAGTTAATAAAAAACAATCTTTGTGTTTTCAACTGTAATTGAATCTCCAGGTCCACTAAGAAAGTAAGCTTTCCCAGCTTGTATCATGCGTGCTAATTCGGGAACGTTTGTCCGTAAGATAACTAATTCATTGTCTACTAACTGATAGGAGAAAAAGTGTTTCGAAGGCAATTCAATAATTTGTTCGTCTGTGTCATTTATGGATTTGTAAATAGTCATTTTTAGTGACTTCCTTTCTTAGAAATTTTGGGTTTTATCCTTCAATTTCTAATATAGTAATCCTGTATCTTAACCGAATAGTTCTAATGCCTGGTCCAGCTTCTTAGCTTGGGCCGGATTTTTTCTGTAGTCAGCAACATATTTATCAAGAAGTTGGTTAGCAATGTTATTAGCGCTGGTACCCTCAAGCTTGGCAATCAGCTTAAGACTGTTAGCCGTTGACGGTTTTAATAAGAAACTAGCGTGTTGAGAACGGCGCTCAGAAGTATTTTTAACGGTCTTAGCTTTAGTAGTGGTTGTTGATTTAGTCTGAGCCTTAGTAGCTGTATTCATTTCCTCTAAGAAGTTAGTTGCTGGGTTGCTCAAGTTAGAAAAGTCTTTCTTAGTCATATTAAAGTAATCCTCCTAGTAATTCGTTCAGAAACTGATTAACATCGTTTGTTACTTTCGCTTTAGGCGCATACTCAAATAGGTTAGTTTGCTCACCTTGAGCTTCCTTAATGGCAATGGCTTCACGTATCTTAGTATTAAATACCCTGGTATGAAGCTTCTTGCTAGTGTCCTGAAGCATATCTGTTATTGACTTAGCAAAGTTAGTCCTAGAGTTGTAACGCCCTATAAGGATTCCCAGTACTTTAACGTTTGGATTAGAGTGCTTTTGGATTGAATTAATGGTACCGGCTAACTTGCCTAACCCTTTGAGACCATATATGTCTGCTTGAGTAGGAACAATCACATAATCAGAAGCTGTTAGGGCGTTCAGAACGGCCATGCTAATAGCTGGTGGCGTGTCTATGATGATGTAGTCATAATCGCCCTTAACTTGTTTGAGAGCCTCTGAGAGATTGTACTGGGCATCTATAAGCTGTCGCTTTACTAATTGAATATCAAGAGATGCCAAGTTGGATGATGCTGGTACTAAGTCTAACTTAGCCCGTTGCTTAGTTGGTACAGGGACAATAGCATCGGTTATATCAGCATCCCCCAGTATTACTTCTAAAGATGTTTTGGTTTCATCATAGTTAACTCCAGTAGAGAAACTCGCATCGGCTTGGCTGTCTAGGTCAATCAAAAGTACTTTGTATCCTTTGAAAGCTAATCCATAGCTCAAGAACAGGGATGTTGAGGTCTTACCAGTGCCTCCCTTTTGATTGGTTACTGTAATTACTTTACTCATAACTCAATTTCTTCCTGTTATCTAATACATATTATATATCATTTATTAGCTATTGAAGATAGCATTGTCCACCCGTTGTGAGCTTTTGTTCTTAATGGCACTCAGGTTGTGAGCATATATTTCTGTAGTCTGTAAGTTGACGTGTCTTAGCAGTTGTTGAGTTTCTTGTAACGTTGCCCCGTTGAGTAGGTTAAGCGTTGCTGAAGTGTGCCTAGTCGAGTGGGCTGTCAGTCTAGGGCTGTCATATCCAGCATTAATGAAGCTCTGTTTAACAATTCCACTAATGCTTCTGGTAGTCATTCGTTTTCCTTGGTTGTTATGGCTCGTAGAAGCAAACAAGGGCGTTCCTGAAGCTATTGCGCCTCTGGCCTTGAGGTATTCCCTAATTGCTGATTCAACGTGCCCGGGCATTCTTACAGGGGCATCCTTTTCAACGTGCCCTTTACCCTGTACATACAGGACCACAGCATCCCCTTGTGTCCTAATATCATCAACGTTGGCTCTGGATACTTCCACCGTTCTAAGTCCCATTGTCAGCATTAAAGCAAGCATCGCATAATCACGTTTCCCCTTTAGGGAGTCTCTATTAATAGTCAATAACACATGCCTAGCTTGGGCGCTGGTTAAATAGTCTTTCTTGTGTTCGTGGCTGATTTTGGCTCCCTTAATATGCTTAGCGATGTTAGGGTATAAGCCTTCATCTTCAGTCCACTTAAAGAATTGTTTCACGGCAATGATGTAGTTCTGAATTGTAGTCGGCTTCTTGCCCGTGTCTCTTAGGTATTGGCGATAGGCCCTCACTGTATCCGGTGTGGGATTACCAGCTCCGACTTAAGATAAATATTTGAACCATTGCCTTAATGAACCCCTGTAGGTCCTGATAGTGTTTGGTGAGGCATCATTGAACTACTCCCACTTAGCTAAGCCTACGGCTTGACGCTTGAAGTGGGAGATTCTGGGAACATCGCATACTTACTCTACCGGTTCTAAGTGAACTTTCGAGCAGAGGTTACGACTATTGACCAAGG
>SKER01001100.1_pt1 | contig 24127 bp, 20 predicted proteins | sample 4826961 | NCBI WGS metagenome assembly SKER01 (sample SAMN11008804, study PRJNA524170) | human gut metagenome | biome: Human fecal sample; material: Feces; isolation source: fecal sample from pouch patient p47 | host: Homo sapiens | place: Israel: Tel-Aviv | collected 2016-11-16 | reverse complement strand
GTGCCCAAGTGGTTAACCTTGAAAAATACGGTATCGAACACCCAGCCCTCATCAAAAAATCAGATGGTGCAACACTCTACATCACACGTGACTTGGCTGCTGCCCTCTACCGTAAACGTACTTATGACTTTGCCAAAGCCATCTATGTGGTTGGTAATGAACAATCTGCCCACTTCAAACAGTTGAAAGCTGTTCTTAAAGAAATGGGCTACGACTGGTCTGACGACATGACTCACGTTGCCTTTGGTCTTGTAACTAAGAACGGTAAGAAATTGTCGACTCGTAAAGGTAACGTAATCTTGCTTGAGCCAACTATCGCCGAGGCTGTTAACCGTGCCCAAGCTCAAATCGAAGCTAAGAATCCAAACTTACCTAACAAAGAAGCTGTTGCTCACGCTGTTGGTGTCGGAGCTATCAAGTTCTACGACCTTAAAACAGACCGCATGAATGGTTATGACTTTGATCTTGATGCCATGGTATCCTTCGAGGGGGAAACTGGACCTTACGTTCAATATGCACACGCTCGTATCCAATCTATCTTGCGCAAGGCTGACTTCACGCCATCTACCGATGCTACATACAGCCTAAACGACGTTGAAAGCTGGGAAATCATCAAACTCATCCAAGACTTCCCACGTATCATCAACCGTGCATCAGACAACTTTGAACCATCTATCGTTGCTAAATTTGCTATCAGCTTAGCGCAAGCCTTTAACAAATACTATGCGCACACACGTATCTTGGACGAAAGCCCAGAACGTGATAGCCGTTTGGCTCTTTGCTACGCAACAGCAACAGTCCTCAAAGAAGCCCTCCGCCTTCTCGGTGTTGAAGCTCCAGACGAGATGTAATCTGTACTTAAAACGCCTAATGGCGTTTTTTTAGTGACCAAAAAAAGAACCCAACACATGGTGTTGAGCTCTTTTGGAGATTATGAAAAAGAAAAGTTCGTTGTTCCACAAAAAGTGTAAGCCAACGGGACTTACTGAACAGCGTTCAGTAAAAGTTATTTAGGAGACCTATAGTACCGCCTCCCTACCTTAAAGAAACCTTAAATCGCAGCAAAGAAATCCCCTAAGGGATTTTCACAGCGATCCAAAGACCACTGAAAAGATACGATTGTACAGGCTTCCCAACCTCTTCTTCCTAATCCTTTAAGGTGACCGTTTGTCCAATAGAATCTTTATATAACTATATTACCTTGTTTTGGAAGGGTTTTTAAGTATTTTCTTAAAATATCCTAATAAAACATCAAAAAAGAAAAAAAGCCTAGATTTCTAGACTTTCTTCGGGGAGATTTGTTATGAAAAAGATTTTCACCAGCTCGCCAAAGCTAGTTACTTTATTAGGATGGTTATAATATATCTTAATAAACTTAAAGGTTGCTTAAAATATTATTCTCTTATATCAATTTTTAAAACAATAAGCAAAATAAGTAATAGTAAGCACCCATTAGGAATGTCTATATCTAAAAAACAAGAGGGGATTTTGATACTTCCTAAATCATTCATAATCCGAATGATATTATAAGTAACGCTTACTATTATGAGACTAAGTTCTGGTAAACAGTCAAATCGTCCTTTTAAGATTGCTAACTCCTCCTTCCTGACAGTTTTCTAGCGATGACCCTATTATAAGGCTGAAAAGATAACAAAAAATAGTGACATAAATGTCACCATCAAAAAAAGCAGGGTGGACCTGCTTTATGTATATGAATTAGTCACCTAAACCGATGCGTTCGAAGATTTCATCAACTCGTTTAGTGTAATAAACTGGGTTGAAAATCTCGTCGATTTCTTCTTGAGTGAGGCGAGAAGTTACCTCTGGATCTGCTTCAAGAAGTGGTTTGAAGTCTACTTGGGTATCCCATGATTGAGCAGTCTTCGGTTGAACGAGGTCGTAAGCTTGCTCACGCGTCATGCCTTTTTCAATCAAGGTCAACATAGCCCGCTGGCTGAAAATAAGACCAAAGGTTGAGTTCATGTTGCGGATCATGTTTTCTGGGAAGACCGTCAAGTTCTTGACGATATTTCCAAAACGATTGAGCATGTAGTCAATCAAAATAGTCGTATCCGGTGTGATAATACGCTCAGCTGATGAGTGGGAAATGTCGCGTTCGTGCCAGAGAGTAACGTTTTCATAGGCCGTCACCATGTGGCCACTGATGACACGCGCAAGACCTGTCATATTTTCAGAACCGATAGGATTGCATTTATGAGGCATTGCTGAAGACCCTTTTTGACCTTTGGCAAAGAACTCTTCCACTTCGCATTGTTTAGACTTTTGTAGGCCACGGATTTCCGTTGCCATGCGTTCAATTGAAATTGCGATGCTGGCAAGAACTGCAAAATACTCAGCGTGGAGGTCACGAGGAAGCACTTGTGTAGAGATTTCTTGGGCACGGATACCAAGCTTATCGCAGACGTATTGCTCTACAAATGGTGGGATGTTGGCAAAGTTCCCAACCGCACCAGAGATCTTATCAACTTCCACACCAGCAGCCACATGCTCGAAACGCTCGATGTTGCGTTTCATTTCGCTGTACCAAGTCGCCAATTTAAGACCAAAAGTTGTCGGCTCAGCATGCACACCGTGGGTACGACCCATCATGATAGTGAACTTGTGCTCCTTAGCCTTGTCAGCGATGATGTTGGTGAAGTAAAGACCGCTCCGCAGATAGCAGCCGACAGCATGCCCTTGCCGACAAAGCCAGCGTGGGAAGGCTCAAGGCCGCTTCCACCACCAGAAATCAGGCCAACCTTGCCCGTCTTCTCACTCTTGCGAGTGATGATATCAAAGCCCTCGACCCGATAAACCAAATCGCTGTGAATATAGGCCAAGCCGTCCAGCATCTCGTTCACAACTGCTGTTGGATCGTTGATAATTTTCTTCATAGGTGTCCTCCGCGTTTCTTAGCGTTTCTCTAAAATGAGCAATCTACCCTAAAAAGGAAGCGTTATCATTTTGATGTTATTTTAACTTTTTATCTTACTGAAAGCAAATTCTGCCGCATCTTAAACTAGAAGAAAGCATCAAATTAGTTGACAAGCAGAAGTAGACAGTGTATACTAAAGATAGATAAGTAGACAGTGTATACTTTTGGAGGAGATACATGAAACGCAATACTACCCAGCTGAAAGAACAGCTTATCCAAACAGGGATTGACGAAATCGGAAAACATGGAATTGAACAGCTTTCGCTCAGGACTGTTGCCAAGTCCTGTGGTGTAACTCACGGCACTCCATACCGCCATTTTGAAAGTAAGGAAGGCTACCTCAAGGTGGTTTTGACCCAGCTTTCGCTGTTTCTCAATCAGGAAATCAATGAAAACATTGATGCGACAGGTTCTGCGCGTGATCAGTTGACCCAGCTTGGACTTAATTTCATTATTTTTGCCAAGACCTACCCTCATTTTTTTGAAGCTCTCTTTATCAAATTTCCTTTTAAATATATGAAGGTGACCCAGGACACCATTCTCTTGGAGTCTGATTTGCCTGGATTTGATAAATTTAAGGAGCTTGTTTTAAAGCTTCACAAGGAGGAAAATTTTAGCAATAGCGAAGCAGAAAGCCTTCTTCACTTTTGGAGCTTTATCACAGGCCTAGCCGTTCTGGCCAACAGTCCTATCGGACAAGACCTTGATCCTCAAGCCATCCAAAGCACAATTGAGCATATGCTTGACATTTATATCAAAGGAGAACAATCATGAAAACCCTGATTATTTACACCCACCCCAGCCCAACTGGCTTCAATGCTGCTATTCTCAAAGAAGTTCAAAACAACCTTTCTAAGAAGCACGAGGTGAAAACCTTGGACTTGTATGCTGAAAATTTTGATCCGATTTTGCGCTTTGACCATGAACATAGACGCCGTGACCTGCACAAAGACCCTGAAATAGCAAAATACCGCGATTTGATTACTTGGGCAGACCATCTAATTTTCATTTTCCCTATCTGGTGGAGCGGCATGCCGGCCATTCTCAAAGGCTTTATCGACCGCGTCTTTGCGGCTGACTTTGCTTACTCTTATAAAAAAGTTGGCCTCCAAGGCCACCTGCAAGGCAAGTCCGGCTGGATTATCACTAGCCATAATACTCCAGGTTTTGCCCTTCCTTTTGTCCAAGACTATGGCAAGGTACTTAAAAATCAAATCCTGAAACCTTGTGGAATTACTCCAGTCAAACTGACCGTCCTCAACAGTGTAGAACGCAAAACAGACCAAGAACGCCAAGAAATGCTCAAGAAAGTCGGACAACTGGCCAGTCAAATTTAAGATAAAGAAAACGGGAGCGGGCAAGAACTCCAAACAAGTTAAAAAAAGTTCGTCTTCCCACCCCCGCTTGGAGCTTAAAAAGCGAAGGAAGATGCCAATCAACCACTGCGTCATCTATTTTTTCTAATTTAGATTCAAAAGCCTGGACTTTTTGCCCAGGCTCTTTTTTTATGTTTAATCCAGCCCCACGCGCTTGAAAATTTCATCCACGCACTTGGTGTAGTAAACTGGGTTGAAGATTTCATCGATTTCTTCTTGAGTGAGACGGGAAGTGACTTCTGGATCCGCTTCGAGAAGCGGTTTAAAGTCTACTTGGTTGTCCCAGGAGTAGGCTGTTTTTGGTTGAACAAGGTCGTAAGCTTGCTCACGCGTCATACCTTTTTCAATCAAAGTAAGCATAGCACGTTGACTGAAGATAAGACCAAATGTAGAGTTCATGTTGCGAATCATGTTTTCTGGGAAAACTGTCAAGTTCTTAACGATGTTTCCAAAACGGTTGAGCATGTAGTCAATCAAGATGGTTGTGTCTGGTGCGATGATCCGCTCAGCTGATGAGTGAGAGATATCACGTTCGTGCCAAAGGGATACGTTTTCATAAGCTGTTACCATGTGACCACGGATGACACGCGCCAGACCTGTCATGTTTTCAGAACCGATAGGGTTACGTTTGTGAGGCATTGCCGAAGACCCTTTTTGACCTTTGGCAAAGAACTCTTCCACTTCACGTTGTTCTGATTTTTGAAGACCACGAATTTCAGTTGCCATACGCTCGATAGAGGTTGCGATGCTAGCAAGAACTGCAAAGTACTCAGCGTGAAGGTCACGAGGAAGGACCTGTGTAGAGATTTCTTGAGCACGGATACCAAGCTTGTCGCAGACGTATTTTTCAACGAATGGTGGGATGTTGGCAAAGTTACCAACCGCACCAGAAATCTTACCAGCTTCCACACCAGCAGCCGCGTGCTCGAAACGCTCGATGTTACGTTTCATTTCGCTGTACCAAGTTGCCAATTTAAGACCAAAAGTTGTAGGCTCAGCGTGCACACCGTGCGTACGACCCATCATAATCGTAAACTTGTGTTCCTTCGCTTTCTCAGCGATGATATTAAGGAAGTTTTCAAGATCCTTGCGGATGATATCGTTGGCTTGTTTGTAGAGGTAACCATAGGCAGTATCCACCACATCAGTAGAAGTCAAACCATAGTGAACCCACTTGCGCTCCTCACCAAGCGTCTCAGAAACCGCACGCGTGAAAGCCACCACATCGTGACGAGTTTGCTGTTCAATTTCCAAAATACGGTCGATGTCAAAGTCCGCCTTCTCGCGAATCAAAGCCACATCTTCCTTAGGGATTTCTCCCAACTCAGCCCATGCCTCGTCAGCCAAGATTTCCACCTCAAGCCAAGCACGGTATTTATTTTCTTCAGTCCAAATGTTCGCCATCTCAGGGCGACTATATCTTTCGATCATTTTTGTTTTTCTCCTTAAAATTAAAATAAAGATAGTTGTTTATTTGAATCTGGCTCTACAACTCTATTGTTAGCATTTGCGTACTTTTTTTTCATTTTATAATAATATTTTTTAGTTTCTTTTTGTACCAATTTTTCAATAACTTTTTCTTCAAAATCCGTTAAATCATTAAATTTCATAATTCCATATTCGGGTGCTGGAACAAAGTATAATCCAACATACTTGTTTTGCGTCAAAAGATTGTATATGTTATTCAATGAACCTTTGCTCACAGAAATATTCCCAAAGCGATTTTTACTGGTGTCTTGCCAAATAACTAAGCCAAAATCTGCTTCATTCGCCATCGCTTTATCCTTTATCATCTGAGCCTCTCTAGTATATTTTCCATTTTTATATAAGCTTTCGTTTTCAATATCCACAGGGATATGCTTACCAATCCAATCTCTATCGGAAAAATTTCTAGGGCTAGAACCTATATAATAAACTTCTACATTTTTGTAATTATCTGCTTTCAGCATATCTTGGACATTTTTATCTATCCCTCTGGCATCACCGACTAAGATTGTATAGCCCTTTTCTCGACTTTCATCTACTGACTTTATGACTTCCTGAGGAATATCTTTACTAGAAATACTGCCACTAATAAAAAATTTCATACACTAACCTTCAAATATTTTTAATCATCAATTTGCCAGTATCCTTTTTGGTTCTGATACATAAAGAATTCAAATCGCCTTCCAAATTCACCATTTTCATATACATCTTTTACTTCTTGATAATGGCTACTTTCTTCCCAAAGCCAAACCTTAGAATCATGTCCATTATCTTCAAAGTGAAGTACAATAGAAAATTTTCCATTTTTAGCTATCTGCGGTACCCCATCAATTCCTAAAGTACAAACAAATTTTTTATGGATACCCCCAAATTGATTTTTAGTTAACGAAATAAATTTTACATATACATTGGGATTTTCTCTCTTCAGTGCTGAAATTGAATAATTAGCTGTATTTCCTGTCCCAAATAAATCATCAATTAATAATACTCTTTTCACATGATTAGGTAATTTATTCGCTCTATAATCATTAGCTTTAAGCTGGGAAGTTTTTGCTTGATTTGGAGATATTTTTTCTAACATATCAAAGTAAACAGGTACTTTACTAACTTCACTCAAACAAACAGCAATCATATACATCGTCTTTAGTTCACCAGTTAGATTATCTTTATGATAAGGATTAAAACTAGGAGCTGGGAGAATAGCATCACAGTCACTAACAAAAGGCAGCAACTGCTCTACCAGATAATTTATTGCATAGTCAGCTTGTTCGTTTGGTAAGACATTATTTTTTATATAGTCATATTTAATATTACGTACTGCATTCCCAATATTGGTATACCCATTATCATCTTTATACCAATCCAAAGCAAAAGCTTCATCTGCTTGTTGGACTTCATTCCGTAAATTAATCATATGCCAAAATATTCTTTCACTAAACTTTTTAATCACACTGGGTTTCCACTACATACCCTATTAAAATTATATTCCTATTTTACCACAACTATCACTCATTTACCGTTAATTTACCGCTTTTTTGTCCGCGGTTCAATTCAAAGAATACGATGTCCTTTCTATATTTTTATTTTTTAGGAGATTAACTTATTCTTCACTATCATCTTGCTCGCCAAACTCATAATCAGGATTTTGCAAGCCAATCTTTCCTAGATTTGCCGACATATTTTGAAATGCTATTAAAAGATTAGGATCAATCTTAGGAAGCTGAATATTTTGAAATGTATCTGACATGGATTTGATAGCCGATTTTAAATTATCATTATTTACATAAAATTGTTCCACTGCGGGTCCTATTGTTTTGGTGATAGCTTTTGACAATTTTCCTATTCTCTCAAACAACTCTGAGGCAGAAATATCATTTACCAGTCTTCTCGTGGCATTAAAGTCCCAGTTGAGAAGCATATTCTCCTCAAGAGCATTCAACTCATCTATAGCATATGATATTAAGCTACTCATCTTCATATATTGTTTATTGCTAATTGTATGAAAGTGCATAACATCATTTCGATAAATTCGAATTTGTTCATGATTATCTTTTAAAATATCGTTATAATCATCAGGTAAAAATTTTTTAAAATGTCTTTCCCAAATGGTAACAGGTAAAGATGACTTTATTAACTTTCTTAATTCAATCTCTGTTTTACTCTGAAAATTTTTAAAATAAGAATCTAAGTTTTCAATAGGATTTAGATTAAGTTCAAAAATAAACGAATGCAATTCTGCTATTTGTAAGTGTTCAATCCGATTTATTGTCTGTACTTGTGCTAAATCTAGTTTACCATTAGTCTTTTCTTTGACAATTTTTATTATATTTTCATCTTCCAGTGGGGATAAAGCTAATATAAAAATCCTTCGTAAAACTAGTTCATATTTTTGAAACTTAGAGTACAATTTCTGTGTAAAATAATCGGATAGTTCGTTTAGTATAACAGAATATTTCAAATGATTTTTCCCTAAAAATTCTCTAAACTTTGAGTAAAATATGTCAAATTTTTTTGCTGATGAAAATTTATCTTGTTTATACTCCAAAATAAGCGTGATTTTTAGAAGAATACCTGTAAGACGTTTTACATGAATTTCAAAAGCTCGTTTGTCAAAAACTGTACTATATTTTGCTGAATGACTGACAGAAACGTATTTATCATTAACCTTAATCCCCTTAATTGGGTTAACCTCAAGTATGTCCGAATCTAGAATAAGATTATCCAGTTCAGAAATACTGATATTGTTTGTTAATAAATCAATTTTAAAATACATAGGAAACTTTACAAATCAACTCCTTCCCCACCCACTCACTTCATCCGCATGATCTGCAACCACCGTCACATATCCCATTTTGCGGTTGTGTTCACTACAACAATCACTCATTTTATTCAATAATATTTCAACTAAACTAGCATAAATGCGGCACATATGCCTGAAAAAATATTAGCTGCTACATGAATAACCCAACTTGGAATAATAGAAGCTTGACTTTTTTCATTGATATACCCCATTCCATAGGCAATTCCAAATGTAAACACTGTAATCATTATTGTGGAACTAACATCTAGTAACTTAAAAAACATGAGACTGTGTATTAAAGCAAAGCACAATGACTGTATGATATTAGCCAAAGGAAAAGGCAACTTTTTCACAAGACGTTTCAATAAGAACCCTCTGAAAAATGGTTCTTCTGGCAAAGCGGTATTAAATATCCCATAAATGAGAATAGCGGGTAACACTTTAAAACCACCACCTCGAAAAACGGTTGTTGCCGTTGACACTCCTTTTAAGCGGAATAAAATAAAAAGAGAAATGAGCAAAAATAATACTGTTACTATCAGTAGTGGCGCAAAGAATCGTTTAAAATCACGTTTACTGACTCTCTTAAAGCCCAGCCAGTCTAGAAAAGTAGCGTGTTTTCTGTCTACACCATATCAATAAATAAATGGAATGATAGCAAATAGTACTATTCTAAAAAGCTGCTGATTACTTTTGAGGTGAATATTTCCATGTTTTAACCTCCTGCTACCTATCATACCACTTCAATATCTTCTGTCAAAATGGTATCCTGTCCCTTTTCTAATCTATTCATTTATCGCTAGTTGTGCTGCTTTCTCTGCATGGATCACCGTTGTGTCGTAGAGAGGCAGGTCGGTGTCGGATTGTTTGACGAGGAGACCAATCTCAGTACAGCCCAAGATAACAGCTTCTGCGCCTGCTTTTTTCAAATCATCTATAACGGCAAGATAAGTCTGCTTTGAGCTTTCTTTGATATCTCCTAGACAGAGTTCGTCATAAATGATTCGATTAACCTCAGTAATACCGGATTGGTCTGGAATCAGCACTTCTAACCCAGACTCTATTAATTTCTCCTTGTAAAAATCTTGGGTCATGCTGTACTTGGTCCCTAGGAGGCCGACTTTTTGAATACCGTCAGCCAACAAGGCCTGCGCAGTTGCCTGCGCAATATGCAAGATTGGAATCGTAATCTTTTCTTGTATCTGCGGAGCAACCTTGTGCATGGTGTTGGTACAAATAACGATGAAATCCGCACCTGCTTGCTCCAAGCGCTGAGCAATATCTGTCAAAAGTTGACCACTTTTCTCCCAGTCTCCGACTGCCTGATAATGCTCAACCTCTGCAAAATCAACACTATAAAGCAGAATCTTAGCCGAATGCAAGCCACCCAGTTCTTTTTTGATAGTTTCGTTGATGATTTGGTAGTAAGATGTGGTACTTTCCCAACTCATACCACCAATCAGACCGATAGTTTTCATAGACTAATTAAACTCCTCTTTGCTTATAGCCACCGACGGATAGTCTGACAAGCTACTTAGATCTGTATCCAATGGCAAATCATAGATAGCCAGATAATGGTTTGGATATTGAATCTTTAATTTCTGATATTTGGCTTTTACTTTTTTATGATCGGCACTGGCAAAGAGCACTTCCACAACAGCTCCAGTCTTATCTTTTTCAACAAATGCATTAACGATGAGTTGAATCATAAGACCTCCTAAATCGAAATTCCCTTCATATTTGCTTCAAGAATGGGCATCTCAACACCTAACTCCTTACCGGTCTGATAGACACTTTGACAACAGTAGAAGATGTCTTGTTTATCATTGTGCAAGGTCATGATTTTTCTTGTCAGCTCATTTTTCGCAAACATGATTTTCATGGCTTTTCCTGCTATCCAAGCAGGAATTTTGTAAGGTAGGAGCTCGGCTTTGTATAGCTTTAAATTCACACCACGCGCTTCTACAACTTTCAAAGCTTCTCGAATGGCCTTAATGGCCAATAATAATTCTGAAGAACTATTCATCAAGTTCAGAGCCAGCTGTTCTGGATTTTCCAGATTTCCTGAACGTGCAGCTGTCGAAGTAACACCTGCGTTAATCGCCATGTGAACCCAAATCCACTCGACCATATCATGAGGAACTTCCCACTTCAAATCTGCAGTAGTCAGTAAAGACGTCAAATCTGCATAGTTAGAAATCTGTGCTTTTTTCTCACCTTCTAGCATTAAATGGTCGAACAAGACACCATCTAAATGATTCTCCTGCATGTGACCACCCGCTGTCGGAAAGGCTAGAATATAGTCGTAGTCCCCTGCCCACTCCTCTACCTCTTCTCGAGTATTCCAGAAATTGCAGAAGAAAACAAGTGTGCCTTTGATATTATTTTCTCGCAAGGTTTCCACGGCTTCTTTGACAAAGCCGTGACGAACACTGAGAAAAATAAAATCGTATTCTGAATGAACTTTCGCCACATATACCTCATAGGTATCGTGTTTGTTTTCACCCTTGGAATGATAGCGACCATCTAGCAAATCAACTGAGAGGGATTTTGGAGCATTGTTCCGCTTACTGTCCCTAAGCACATTTTCTACTTGATGACCTGCTTTTTGAAAAGCATAGGCATAAGTCGTTCCAATGACTCCGAGTCCTAGAATTGCTATTTTCACCTAAAAATCAACTCCTTTCCCAAACTCCTCCACACTATCCGGCACATCACTAAACAAAGTCACATGCCCCATTTTGCGGTTGTGCTTCGCTTCTAGTTTACCATATAAGTGGAGGTGAGCACTTGGATTTTCTGTGACATATTTTTCAGCCGCTTCGACGTGTTGGCCGAGGACGTTGAGCATGACAGCAGGTGCATGGAGGTGGATTGCTGGTAATGGAGCTCCTAGAACACCCAAAATATGCGTGTCAAATTGTGAAAAGTCGCAGGACTCGATTGAGTAGTGCCCTGAATTATGTGGGCGTGGTGCGATTTCGTTGACAATGATGTCATCAGATGTCGCAAACATTTCTACACAGAGAGTACCAGAGAGGTTAAGTTGCTCAGCAATCTTCACGGCCATAGATTTAGCTTTCTCCGCTAGACTATCAGAAATGCGGGCAGGCACGATAGTTTTAGAGAGGATGTTGTTGCGGTGGATATTTTCCTGAACTGGGAAAACCGTCACGTCCTTGCCATTTCCTGACACAATGACAGAAATTTCAAGGTCAAAATTGACAAATTCTTCCAAGACACACTCAGCTGAGTTAGCAAGGGCATTTGCCTCTTCCAAATCGTCGGCTGATGTGATGACTTTTTGACCGTGGCCATCGTAACCACCTGTCGCAGTCTTGAGGACATAGTTTTTTGACAAGTCAATATCTGCCAAATCAAGGCTAGATGTCACGACCTTGTAAGGTGCAACTCTCACTTGAGCCTTGTTTGAGAGGAAGTCCTTCTCAAAGATACGGTTTTGTGAAATGCGAAGCAGGTCTGTTCCTTGTGGGAGCTGTCCATCCTTGATGACAGCGTCAAGACCGTCAGCGTCGACATTCTCAAATTCATAGGTAAGAACATCACAGCGGTTCGCCAACTGACGAAGAGCATCTACGTCATCGTAGGGTGCCACGATAACCTCAGACACACGAGAAGATGGACAATCCGCTGCAGGATCAAGGGTGATAACCTTGTGGCCCATATAGATAGCAGAAATGGCCATCATCTGACCAAGCTGGCCACCACCGATGATACCAATGGTTTTAGTTGAGCTCATTTGTAGACTCCTCTGCGATTTTTCCTTGTTCTTCAGCAAAGTTAGCAAGCGCGTTCGCAATGGCCTTGTCTTCTACTGAAAGGAGACGGAGGGCAAAGAGGGCTGCATTGGTAGCGCCTGCTTCACCGATAGCCATGGTTGCAACTGGCACACCACCTGGCATCTGAACGATAGAATAGAGCGAATCCACACCGCTTAGAGCACGTGATTTGACTGGCACACCGATGACTGGAAGGGTTGTTTTGGCAGCTACCATCCCTGGCAAATGGGCTGCGCCACCTGCACCAGCGATGATGACCTTAATGCCACGGCTACGTGCTTCTTCCGCATGTTTGAACATAAGGTCTGGCGTGCGGTGGGCAGAAACAACTTTCTTTTCGTAAGCGACACCAAAGTTGTCGAGGACTTCAGCGGCTTTTTGCATGGTTGCCCAGTCGGATTTTGAGCCCATAATAATGGAAATTACTGGTTTAGTCATAATTTTTCCTTTTTATTCTTTTTTGATAATGATCTTTTCACCACGGCGACCATTATCTTAGTTTGGCTCGCTTTCGCTCGCCTTTTGCGACCTACGGTCGCTGATTATTTGTTAGCTTTGCTACCGATATCTGTACGGTAGAAGAAGCCTTCTGTGTTTTGATTGTTGAGTTGGCTGTAGATAATGTTTTGCCCGTCTTTGACGGTGTCTGCTGTTGTGACTAGCATGTAGACACGTCCGCCGTTTGAGAGGAGGTCTTGACCATTTTCAGCGAATTTAGCACCTGCATAATATGTGATGATGTCACCTTCTGTCTTGGCAGGAAGTTTAACACCCTTCTCATAAGCCAGTGGATAGCCGTTTGAGGCTACAACCACACCAAGTGTCACACCCTTGTCCGTCCAAGTAATAGCTGGCTCTTGGCCATCCAAAATATCAGTGATATTTTGTGCAAAGTCAGATGTCAAACGAGGCAAGATGATTTGCGTTTCAGGATCTCCAAAACGTGAGTTGAACTCGATAACTTTAGGACCATCAGTTGTCAAGATGAGACCAGCGTAAAGGACACCAGTGTAAGGACGACCTTCTTTAATCATGCCTTCAAGAACTGGCTTGACAATAGTGTCAACCGCCGTGTCAACTACGCTCTGTGGCAAGTGAGGAACTGGCGCATATGCCCCCATCCCACCAGTGTTAGGACCCTTGTCACCAACATAAGCACGTTTGTGGTCCTGAGCCGTTGGCATAATGTAGAACTTGTCCCCATTGACAAAGGCAAAGAGAGAGAACTCTTCCCCATCAAGGAATTCCTCGATGACCACACGCGCACCTGAGTCACCGAATTTATTGTCCAAAAGCATCTCGTGGGCGGCTTCCACTGCTTGCTCGACTGTTTCAGCAACGACAACACCTTTACCAAGGGCCAATCCATCTGCCTTGACGACGATTGGAGCGTCTTTCTCCTCAATGTAGGCTTTAGCTTCCTCGAAATCTGAAAATGTGCCATAGGCTGCTGTTGGAACATCATATTTGACCATGATTTCCTTAGCAAAATCCTTAGACCACTCAAGTTCTGCCGCAGCCTTGGTCGGACCAAATGCTTTCAGTCCTGACGCGTTGAAATCATCCACGATACCAGCCGCAAGAGCATCGTCTGGACCGATAAAGGTCCAAGCAATATCGTTGACTTTTGCGAAGTCAATCAGCTTAGAATGTTCGGAAATTCCGATGTTGATCAAATCAAGACCGTCCAATGTCATCCCGTCATTACCAGGAGCCACGAAAACCTGCTCAACGTTCTTAGACTCCAATAATTTCTTGGCAATCGCATGTTCACGACCACCAGAACCAACAACCAAAAGTTTCATTTGAAAGATACCTCAATATCAAATAAGACTAGGGGCAAATGCCCGTTAACGACAATCATTCGGAAAAATTAGCGATTTTCACGAATTATACATAACCATTATAACATATTTGTTCGGAGATATGGGGGTGTAGTCAAATTTGGACATAAAAAAGGCGACCACTTGGACCGCCTCTTGGGAGATTATGAAAATGAAAAAAGTTATTTAGGATTAATGATAGTATAGTCTAAACAGCTTAAAGGAGGCTTAAACGCAAAAATATCTTCATTTTCATGAAAAACTGCGAATAGGTAGGTGGAGGTTAAAATGAAGAAAAAAATCGTTAAATGTCTTTTATCACTAACCGGCTTAGCTACGGTTCTAATTTCTTGGGGCGCTCCCACACAGGCAGCTGTCCTCGGTGATGACTATCCTTCCTCTTGGAAATATGGGGGCTTCGGCGTGGACCCTTGGACTATGTACTGGCGTCAGTGTACATCCTTTGCGGCTTATCGTCTCAGCAATACCAATGGATTCACCTTGCCTGTAGGTTATGGGAATGCTATCACTTGGGGACCAATTGCACGAGCGAATGGACATCGTGTAGACATGAATCCTGCTGTTGGAAGCATTGCCTGGTTTTCAGACGGTGTCAACGGAGCTGGATATATGGGACATGTTGCTTGGGTAGCCGAGGTGAATGGTGATCAGGTGACCATTGAAGAATACAACTATAATGCTGGGCAAGGGCCTGAGAAATACCATAAACGCAGTTTCCATAAGAGTCAAGTGTCTGGTTATATCCACTTTAAAGACCTCGAAGCAGGAACTCAAACTAGTAATCCAACCAACTCTTCTATCAAAGTTGGCGATACTGTCCGATTTACAGGTACTTTCCGTGTCACATCAATCGTAGGAAGTAATATCACCAGCCAAGATTTAGCTGGAGGTACCCCTACTAAACACAATATTGTAGATCCTGGACCCGTTCTTGAAGTTGATGCACAAGGCAATCCAACTTCAGACCAATACCTCAATCCTGGTGAGACCTTTACTATTCCAGGTAACTTCAAAGTGCTAGCCATTGATCCACCTAGCGATGGCATCCTCGTCCAAATCGGAAATCGCAAGACTTGGGTAACCCAGTCTGTCCTTGAAAAGGTTTAAATCTATTGAACAATCGTGAGAACGGTTGTTTTTTTGATGCACTGAAATAAAAAAGCTCAGCTGGTGCTGAGCTCTTAGGAGATTTATGAAAAAGAAAAGTTATTTAGGATGATATTAGTATAGCTTGGGTGGCTTAAAGGAAGCTTAAGGCATCTAAAAAACATCCAATTTCTTGGATGCTTTGTGAATTCTTAATGACGGAAGTGACGAACGCCTGTAAAGATCATTGTCAAACCATGTTTATCAGCCGCTTCGATTGACTCTTGGTCACGTACCGAGCCACCTGGTTGGATGATAGCCTTAATACCTGCCTTGGCGATTTCTTCCACGTTATCTGAAAATGGGAAGAAGGCATCTGAAGCAAGAACAGCGTCGTCAAGACGGTCTTTAGCTTGGTCAATGGCGATACGGACAGAAGCCACACGGTTAGTTTGACCAGGACCAACACCAAGTGTCATGTGGTCGTTAGTCACGATGATACCGTTTGATTTGACGTACTTGATAGCCTTCCAAGCAAACTCAAGAGCTATCGCTTCTGTCTCAGTTGGCTGGCGTTTGGTAACCACTTGCCAGTCAGCTGGACTTTCTTTAACAACATCTTGGTTTTGAACGAGGAGACCTCCAACAACACCTGTGTATTCTGCTTCTGCTTCGCTGGCATCTTGAGCATCAAATGGCAACTCAAGAATACGCAAGTTTTTCTTCTTGGTAGTCAAAATTTCAAGTGCTTCATCTGTATAGCTTGGTGCAATGATGATTTCAAGGAAGACACCGTGCATTTTCTTAGCTGTCGCAGCATCCACTTCACGGTTAAGAACGACGATTCCACCAAAGATTGATACTGGGTCTGCTTCATAAGCGTAGTCCCAAGCTGTTTCGATGTCATCAGCTTGACCGATACCACATGGGTTCATGTGTTTGAGAGCCACGACTGTTGGACGGTCTTTGAAATCACGAATGATACGGATAGCGGCATCAGCGTCACGGATATTGTTAAATGATAATTCTTTACCGTTAAGTTGTTTAGCTGAAGCAATTGAGTAAGCCGTTGGCAAACCTTTTTGGTAGAAGTCAGCGTCTTGTTGAGGGTTTTCACCATAACGCATTGGTTGCTTGAGGTCATAAGTCAAAGTGAGTTTTTCAGGTTTTGTTTCACCCACTTGAGCTGTGAAGTATTCCGCAATCAAAGCATCGTATGAAGCTGTGTGACGGTATACTTTCGCTGCCAAACGTTGGCGAGTTTCGTAGCTTGTTTCGCCGTTTGATGACAATTCATCAAGAACAACAGCATAGTCAGCAGGGTCTACAACAACTGTCACGCTAACATGGTTTTTAGCTGCTGAACGAAGCATTGATGGACCACCAATATCGATGTTTTCAACAGCATCAGCGTAAGTCACATCTGGTTTAAGAATGGTTTCCTTGAATGGGTAAAGGTTTACCACAACAAGGTCGATCAATTCGATATTATTGTCCTTAGCCGCTTGAAGATGGCTATCAAGGTCACGACGAGCGAGGAGACCACCATGGATATTTGGGTGGAGGGTCTTCACACGACCATCCATCATTTCTGGGAAACCAGTCACATCATCGATAGCGATAGTATCTACCCCAGCATTGTCAAGGGCAACTTTGGTACCACCTGTTGAGATGATGTCCCAACCGAGTTTTTTGAGTTCTTGGGCAAATTCAACAATGCCCGCTTTATCTGAGACTGAAATAAGTGCTCGTTTAGTCATTTTCTTTCTTTTCCTTTTTTAAAAAAGTTCTTTATCTGCTACAGTCGAAAATTTTCTTTCAGCTCTAGCACTTCCTTATTTTCGTGCAACGCCCAAACTATCCAACACTTCTGGATAGAGCTTGTACTCTGTTTCATGGATGCGAGTTTCGAAACTATCAAGGGTATCACCTTCAAGGCGTGGGACACGGACTTGTTTGATGACCTTTCCGGTATCAACGCCAGAATCCACCCAGTGAATAGTCACGCCGCTCTCAGCAACACCTGCATTCCAAGCATCCTCAATGCCATGAGCACCTGGAAATTCAGGGAGATAAGCCGGATGGATATTGATAATACGGCCTTCGCAAGCTGCTAGCAAGGTTGGGCCGACGATTTTCATATAACCGGCCAAACAAACCAAATCAATCTGGTGATCATCCAAGAGTTTGACGATAGCCTCTTCATAAGCCACTTTATTGTTAAATTCCTTGAGTTCAAAGGCATGGCTAGCCACACCAAGGTTTTTGGCACGTTCTAAGACATAGGCATCACGGTGATCTGAAAAGACAAATTCTACTGGAAATTGTTCCGCAATCACCTGGAAGTTTGAGCCGTTGCCAGAGGCAAAAACAGCAATCCTTTTAGCCATTATTTAATCACCACACTTGCGCCAAATTTCTTCACAATACGACCGATTTCATAAACAGGTTCGTCAAGAAGTTCTTTGACACGTTCCACATTTTCTGGCTTAACCGCAAGCACGAGACCAATACCCATGTTGAAGATTTCAAACATTTCTTCATGTTTGATTTGGCCATATTTTTCAAGAGCTTTGAAAATTGGAAGGACTGGCACTTTGCTTTCATCAATTTCAGCTGCCAAGTCATCTGAGAACATACGTGGTACATTTTCAATGAAACCACCACCTGTGATGTGGGCAATACCGTTAACCAATTCTTCTTTGATGAGTGGCAAAGCTGATTTGACGTAGATACGAGTTGGTTCCAAAAGAACGTCTTTAAGTTTTTTGCCTTCAAGTTCTGGGAGGACTTCCTCACCTGTGTAATCAGCAAAGACACGACGAACGAGTGAGTAACCATTTGAATGGATACCGCTTGAGGCAAGTCCAAGAAGCACATCACCCTCAGCAACCTTTGAACCGTCGATGATTTGTGATTTTTCAGCAACACCTACTGCGAAACCAGCCAAGTCATAGTCGTTTTCACCGTACATACCAGGCATTTCAGCTGTTTCACCACCAATTAGGGCTGCACCAGCTTGCACACAACCTTCAGCCACACCAGCAACGACCTGTTCCAACTTAGCTGGTTCATTTTTACCAGTCGCTACGTAGTCAAGGAAGTAGAGGGGCTCAGCACCTGCAGCGATAATATCGTTAACACACATAGCCACACAGTCTTGACCGATAGTATCGTGTTTGTCGTACTTGATAGCAAGCATGAGCTTGGTACCGACACCATCTGTACCTGAGATTAAAACAGGCTCTTTGACACCTGTTTTTGAAAGGTCAAACATACCACCGAAGCCACCGAGAGCTCCCATGACACCTGCACGCTCTGTACGGGCAACATGTTTTTTGATACGTTCAACAACTTCATAACCCGCTTCAACATCCACACCCGATTGGGCATACGCATTTTTATTTGTCATTTGTTTATTCCTTTTCTTTTTTCGAGAAAAATTGCGACGTATTTTTAGATAAACCATCTTTTTATCTAAAAATACTAGTCAGGTCTCCAGCTTTGTCCCCATAGGTCAAAGCGTCTACTGACAAATGCTTTAGCTTTTAGTCAGTAGTGAGACGTAGAGCGTAAGTATTTTTAGACATAATTTTTTCCTCTTTTTTCTTCTGCACTGCTCTTAATAGAAAGAAGTGTGTTCTTTCAAACTTTCCAAATAGCGTTCTTCGTAGTCATACAATGGTGTTGGATATTTGCCATCGAAGTAAGCCACACAAAGGCCACCGTTTGGTGCATCTGTGTCAATTCCAATAGAATTAATCAAGCCATCGATTGACAAGTAAGTCAAGCTATCCGCACCAATGATTTCACGGGTTTCTTCTACTGTGTGATTGGCAGCAATCAATTCCTTACGTGTTTGAATATCGATACCGTAGAAACATGGGTAAGCAAGGGCTGGACTTCCGATAGCCACGTGAACTTCAGTCGCTCCTGCTTCTTTTAGCAAATTAACGATACGGCGTGATGTTGTCCCACGTACAATAGAGTCATCAATCATAACCACACGTTTTCCTTTTACAACACCTGATACGGCAGAGAGTTTCATACGAACTCCTTGCTCACGTAGTTCTTGTGTTGGTTGGATAAAGGTACGTTGAGTGTATTGGTTTTTAATCAAGCCCATTTCATTTGGCAAACCTGATTCTTCCGCAAAGCCCATGGCTGCGCTAAGTGATGAATTAGGTACACCAACAACAATATCAGCTTCATGCTTAAATTCACGTGCCAATTGAGCCCCCATACGTTTACGAGCTGTATGGACATTCACACCTTGAATATTTGAATCAGGACGAGCAAAGTAAATATACTCCATTGAGCAAACAGCCAATTGTGTATCCGTTGTATAGGTATCGTAAGTGATGCCATTATCATCGATGATAACAAGCTCACCTGGATTTACATCGCGAATCCATTCTGCTCCAACTACTTCAAAGGCACATGTTTCAGATGAAACCACGATAGCTCCGTTGGCCAGCTTACCAATAGAAAGTGGACGGAAGCCATTTGGATCCAAGGCTGCAACGAGCTTATCCTCAACCATAAGAAGGTAAGCAAATCCACCTTTAACAGTGCTCAGAGCTTCTTTTACTTTACCCATGAATGATGGGTTGTGGCTACGGCGAATCAAGTGAGCTAAGATTTCTGAGTCAGAAGTTGAGTTTAAGATAGCTCCATTTTTCTCCAACTCATGTCTTAGTGACTCTGCATTAGTCAAATTCCCATTATGAGCAAGACCAAGCTGTCCATCGTGAAACTTAAACATGAATGGTTGAATATTGTCTACAGAAGCTTCACCAGCAGTCGCATAACGAACATGACCGATAGCAGCCGTTCCAGTTAGCTTATCCAAGTTGGCTGGATCACGGAAAACTTCTGAGAGAAGCCCCATATCACGATGACGCTTCAATTGACCCGCATCATTTGAGAGAATTCCTGCTCCCTCTTGACCACGGTGTTGGAGACTGTGAAGTCCGAAATAAGTTAATTTGGCAGCATCCGGGTGACCCCAGATACCAAAAACACCACATTCTTCATTAAGAGATTTAACTTCGTATGTCATTTTTTATACCTTTTATTTTTGATATTTTCCTAATGTTATGCAAACGAAAAACTGTTCCTAGCCTCTCATTTCACTAATGTGAACTCAAGTTTTCAAGCTCTTTAGAACTACTGCTACATTGAAAAATATCATTACTGAGTGCACTTGGCACTCTATTATTTTCCAGTAAAGTATTTAACCGCTGACGCAAAGAGGTGTTGGTCTTTATTTCCTGGAATATTTTGGAAGAGACCGTCTTCGAAACGTTCTGAGTGACCCATCTTACCAATAATTTGACCGTTCTTACTTGTGATACCTTCGATAGCATTTACAGATCCGTTAGGATTGTATTTTGAATCCATGCTTGGTTTACCTTCGAAGTCAACATATTGGGTAAAGATTTGACCATTGTCACGAAGCTCTGCAAATTCCTCAGCTGTCACGACAAATTTACCTTCACCGTGTGATACTGGGATGGCATGGATGTCACCAACTTCTACTCCGGCAAGCCATGGTGAGTTAGTGTTGGCAATACGTGTTTCAACCATCTTAGCCACGTGTTGGTTGGCATCATTGTAGAAGAGGGTTGGACTAGTGCTGCTTGCATCTTCAAAGTTACCGTATGGAAGAAGACCTGATTTAACAAGGGCTTGGAATCCATTACAGATACCAATAATCAAACCACCACGTTCGATGAAGCTATCAATGGCTGCACGTACTTTTTCATTGAGCAAGATGTTAACGATAAATTTAGCTGATCCATCTGGTTCATCCGCTGCTGAGAAGCCACCTGCAAAGAAGATAATATTAGCTTTTTCGATATTGTCAACCATAGTGTCAACAGACTTGACAATAGCTTCTTCATTAAGTGTTACAAATGGTACCAAGTTGACTTTTGCACCTTCTTTTTCAAAGGCCTTAGCTGAATCGTACTCAGAGTTAGTACCTGGGAATACTGGGATGTAAACCACTGGTGTCTCAACTGTTTCTTTAGCTTTGATAACAGCGTCTGATGCCACTGCAGGTACTTCTTCCAACTCAGTTGCTTGTGCAAATTCCGTTGGGTAAACCTCTTCCAATTTACCTTGGAAGGCACTGTCAAGCTTGTGTCCATCAAGCTTGACACCATTGACAGTAAGTGTAAAGTCAGCTGCTGTTTGTCCAATCTTGGCAACACCTGAAATTTCTTCCGGAGATGTGAAGACGAATCCACCCAATTGAGCTGTCAAGGCAGTCTCAAGATTTTCAAGGGTTACAGTGGCACCAATATGGTTACCAAATGTTGCAAGGGCAAGTGCTTCAACGACACCACCATATTTGACAGCTGATGCAGATGTGACTTTATGGTCAGCTTGGATGGCTTCAAACTTAGCAAAGTTAGACTTGATAAGATCAAAGTCAATTTCTTGTGCCAAAGCTTGACCAGGAATGTAGTAAATATTTTCACCAGTAGCTTTGAATTCTGGAGAAAGAACCTTACGGCTATCTGCAGTTGTTACCCCAAAAGCAACCAAGGTTGGTGGTACTGTCAATTCTTCAAAGGTACCAGACATAGAGTCTTTACCACCGATAGATGGCAAACCAAGTTGAATCTGAGCTTCGATTGATCCAAGGAGAGCTGATACTGGTTGACCAAAGCGCTCCGCTTGTTTATCCATACGCTCGAAGTATTCCTGATAAGAGAAGCGAGCCTTAGACCAGTTTGCACCAGCAGCAACCAAACGAGCTGTTGCTTCGATTACTGCATAGGCAGCGCCATGATATGGAGACCATTCTGCTACATAAGGGTTGAATCCTTGCGCCATAACAGAAGCAGTTGTTGTAACGCCATGTTGGACTGGCAATTTCTGTACAGAAGCTTCCGTTGGTGTGATTTGGTAGCGACCACCGAGTGGGTGATTGACTGTTGAACGACCAACTGAACTATCAAAGATGGTTTGTAAACCTTTTTGACTGGCATGGTTAAGGTCAGCCAAGACTTCAAGAGTATCAGCTTCAAGGGTTTCAGCAGATGTTTGACGTTCTTCTGGAAGCTTGACATCCTTGTCAACCACCTTAGCATCTACAACCACACGTACACCGTTTGTATCAAGGAAACGACGTTCCAAATCAACGATGGTTTCACCATTCCAGTGCATGACAAGATTTGGTTTTTCAGTTACTGTCGCAACGACAACAGCATCAATATTTTCTTTGTTACATTCAGCAACGAAAGCATCTACATCTTCTGGACGAACCACTACAGCCATACGTTCTTGAGATTCAGAGATGGCAATTTCTGTACCGTTCAAACCTTGGTATTTCAATGGCACTTTGTCTAGATCAATTTCAAGACCATCTGCCAATTCACCGATAGCCACACATACACCACCAGCACCAAAGTCATTTGATTTCTTGATCAGACGTGTCACATCCCCATTACGGAAAAGACGTTGAATCTTACGTTCTTCGATGGCATTCCCTTTTTGAACCTCAGCACCAGCTGTTTCAACAGATTCAACCGTTTGAACTTTAGAAGAACCTGTCGCACCACCGACACCGTCACGTCCAGTCTTACCACCAAGCAAGATAATCACATCACCTGCTTCAGGTTTTTCACGGACAACATTTTCTTTAGGAGCCGCACCGACAACTGCACCTAGCTCCATACGCTTAGCAACGAAACCTGGGTGGAAGTATTCACGAACATAAGTTGTTGCCAAACCAATTTGGTTACCGTATGAAGAATAACCGTGTGCCGCTGTTTTAGAAATCACTTGTTGTGGCAATTTACCAGCACGAGTTTCAGCAATTGGTGTTGTAATATCACCAGCACCTGAGATACGCATAGCTTGGTAAACGTATGAACGACCTGACAATGGGTCACGAATGGCACCACCGATACAAGTAGCCGCTCCACCAAATGGTTCGATTTCAGTTGGGTGGTTGTGGGTTTCATTCTTGAACATGAGAAGCCATGGTTCTTTCACACCATTGACATCCACTTCAATTTCAACTGAGCAGGCATTAATTTCATCAGACACTTCCATATCATCCAAACGACCATTAGCACGCTCATAACGACCAAAAATAGTCGCCATATCCATCAAGGTTTGAGGTTTTTCTGTACGTCCCAACTCATCACGCATGGCAATATACTTGTCATAAGTCGCTTGCAATTGTTTTTCAAATTTAGAAGCTGAGAAGTCGATGTTTTTCAACTCAGTTTCGAAAGTCGTGTGACGACAGTGGTCAGACCAGTAAGTATCCAAAACCTTCAACTCAGTCTCAGTTGGTACACGTCCAATGGATTTGAAGTAATCTTGAATGAAGAGAAGGTCATCCACTTCCATTGCCAATCCTTGCTCAGCCTTATACTTAGCAAAATCTTCTGCCGTATAAGTTTCAAAGAAATCCAAGCTTGGAATGGTCTTGTCAGACTCAGAGAAATCCTGTTTAGCAATGCCAACAGTGATATCTTTGAAACGAGAATCCACTGGGTTCAAAAGGTAGTTTTTGACAGCTTCCAACTCATTCGCATCAATATCCTTGTTAACCAAGTACAATTGCGCTGTGTTCACTGTTACGTCATTTGAACTACCAAGCAACAGCAAAGCTTCTTGTGAAGATGCCGCACGTTGGTCAAATTGACCGGGCAAACTTTCGATAGCAAAGAAAGCATACTTCTCAAGATCAGCCTTAACCGCAGCCTCGTCCAAAACAGTATCAGTCACTTGCTCAGAGAAGATGTGTTTTTCCGCACGCGCAAACAAGTCCTCTG
>SKER01001098.1_pt1 | contig 24185 bp, 28 predicted proteins | sample 4826961 | NCBI WGS metagenome assembly SKER01 (sample SAMN11008804, study PRJNA524170) | human gut metagenome | biome: Human fecal sample; material: Feces; isolation source: fecal sample from pouch patient p47 | host: Homo sapiens | place: Israel: Tel-Aviv | collected 2016-11-16 | reverse complement strand
CTGAATTCCAAGCCGCTGTAGAAGAATGGAAGAAGATGGACGGCCCGGCCTTCATCGACGTTAAGTACACTAAGCACATGGCTTACTCAACTGAACTTAACACTCTGGATGACCCAGAATTCGTGAAGTACTACCACGCAGAAGCTCTGCACCCATTCTCATACTTTGCTGAAAAGTTTGGTTTGGAAATTGACGCGGCTTCAGGTGCATCCGGCCACTCAGAAGACAAGGCAGAAGCATTGCAAGTTCAAGCAACTTCAAGTGCTTCAACTCCAGAAACTGCACCAGACACTACTTCAGGTGCTTCTCACTAAGAGAGATATAAATAAAGAAGAAAGCGAAACCTTTTGGTTTCGCTTTCTTCTTGCTTGCAAGTATAATAAAAGAGGCAGACATACTAGGAGGTAAATAAATGCAACAATTTGGTGTGATCGGTTTATCGGTCATGGGCAAGAACTTAGCCCTCAATGTTAGAAATCACGGCTTTTCAGTCTCCGGCTTCTCCATCGACAAGCCGGAAGTCGATGCTTTGGCCAAGTACGAGGATGACAAGCTGAAGCCTTGCTACACTTGGGAAGAATTCGTTGATTCTTTGGAAAAGCCCCGCAAGATTCTGGTGCAGATCATGGCTGGTGACCCGGTTGACCAAACCATTCAGAAGCTGATCCCGCTTTTGGACAAGGGCGACATCATTATTGACGGCGGGAACTCCAACTTCCACGACACCAACCGCCGCTACCATGAATTAAAGAAGCACGGCCTGCACTTCATCGGTATGGGCGTGTCCGGCGGTGAAGAAGGCGCCTTGAACGGCCCGGCCTTGATGCCAGGCGGGGACAAGGAAGCTTATGAAGAAGCAGCGCCAATCTTGACCGCGATGGCCGCTAAGACTGAAGACGGCCGCGCCTGCGTGTCCTACATCGGGCCAGAAGGGGCGGGCCACTACGTTAAGATGGTCCACAACGGGATGGAATACGCGATCATGCAGGAAATCTCTGAAGTCTACGACATCATGCGCAAGGTAGCCCACAAGTCCAACAAGGAAATGGCAGATATTTTTGCTGAATGGGACAAGGGTGACCTGAACGCCTACTTGATTGAAATTGCTTCACAAGTTTTGCGGCAAAAGGACGACTTGACTGACGACGATGTGATCGACCACATCTTGAACGTTGCTTCCTACAAGGGGACTGGCAACTGGATGCTGGAAGACGCCATCAAGCTGGGCGCTCCAATTACGGTGGTAGCGGAAGCAGTTTTGGCCCGGTTCATGTCCAAGGCAACGACCCGGGAAGGCAAGGAAGTCGTTTACGACGGTGAAGTTGCCAGCGACTTGATCGACAACTTGGGCAAGGCAATGTACCTGGCACAGATCGTGGCTTACGCTCAAGGCTTCCAGCAGTTGACTATGGCCGCTAAGGCTTACGACTGGGAACTGAACTACCCGGCGATCGCGCAGAACTGGGAAGCGGGATGCATCATCCACGCCAAGACCCTGTACCACATTGAAGATGCCTACGCTGACGGAAAGCAATTGGACAACCTTTTCCAGGACCCATACTTTGCGGGCGTGATGGAAAAGAACCTGCCAGCCTTGCGAGCAGTCGTTAAGCTGGCTGCGGAAGCTGGCGTGCCGACTCCAAGCTTCAGCGCCGCTCTGAACTACCTGGAATCAATCTTCAACCCAAGCCTGCCGGCCAACATGATTCAGGCACAAAGAGACTACTTCGGTGCGCACACTTACTACAGAAACGACCGCGAGGGCGTTTACCACACCGAATGGTATGAAGAAAAATAACAAACAGTATTGATGAAAAGAGTGAAACTTCATTGGAAAGTTTCACTCTTTTGTTTTGTCGTGCTTGATTCTTCTGTTGCTTGATGATAATATTAGGCTTTTCATTGTTCAGTAGGAGATTTCCAGAAAAGATTTGTGACATATGATGAAAAGGCTGTCTTATTTAGCGTAATCAGTATATAGAAAAGTAGAATTGAGCGCAGCGTCTCTAGGAGGTAAGGTATATTATTATAAAGGACAAATTTAATAAAGGACAAATTTAAGGTAGAAACATATGAACAAAAAGAGAGCAACGATTATTTCTGGCTTAATTGTCGTTCTGCTGCTTGGGACATTGTTGCTGCTAAAGCATGTCGACAACAGCGCCAGCGCGATTTTGGAAGCCAAAATAACGGCAGACGATGACTCTGGAACTAGCTTCGCGACCATCTATGACAACGGGAAGCTCGAAAAAAGCAGGTCCAGCCATAACAAGCAGTTTGTTAAGCCGATTGAAGTAGACCCACAAGTTTTTGTGGAGCATACGGACAAGAAAAACAATATTTATTTAACGGTAAACGAGAAAGCGTTGAGGAAAAACAAACAGGTCTCTTCTGATGAAAACTGGGTCAAGCTAACTAAGCTGATTGCCAAGAGAAGCGAGCATGCTATCGCGATGCTGAATCTGTTTAAGCTTGGCGATGACTACTATGCCTTTCTAAAATACAATGCCGGGCTTTCAGATGAGGGCAGCCTTTATCAGTACAAGAGCAGCTTGACTAAAGTGGCCACGCTTGATTCCGGAAAAATATCGGGTTTAAAGAAAAAATGAGCGAGCAAAAAGCAGTCATTGATGAAAAAATACTGGCGGAAAGAAAATTATATTTTTTAATGATTTCTCCTTTTTTTAAAAAGGTAAGATAAATATATGACTGAATAAAAACAGCCTTAAAGCCGCGCTTACCATGATGCTAGAGCATGTGTCAATGACTTTTGCTTGAATTTTTTTGTCGAATTTTATGTTGACAGGGATTATATGTGGAACTATACTGAAAGCGATTAAAGGGGAAGAAAAATATAAGGGAGGAGCTGTATATATGTATATTATTAGGCAACAATGGCTGCAGGACAATGCTATACGTAAGTGGTATTTCCTAGCAGCCATTTTAATTTTATTTGGGGGATGCAGTACTGCTATTCTGGTAAGCGACGCACCGCAAAATCAGTGGTTAAGCCAGACCATATTCTCACGCTTTCTTGTTTTCAGCTTGCTGGTTCCTGTTCAGATCTTGCTTTTACTGAGTACATTTCGTGTCCGTCTGCAAGACATATATGTTACTGGGAGCAGGCGGATAGTTTGGAAACAGCTGGAGTACCATTTGGCGATATCTTTGCTCGTGACTCTTGTGCCATGGGGAGCCGGCTGCCTAATCGGTATGTGTCTTAATGGCTGGGGGACCAGATTAGGGCCTATAGTGGCAGAAGCATTGATTCGCTACCTATATTTGGCTTTGTCCTGCCTGGCTATTCTCTTGCTGGTCAGTCTCTGTTTGCTGGCTAGCAAGAGAATCTGGGCCTTTCTGGCCGGCTTTGTTCTAAGCGGAATTTCCTATTTCTTGAACGTCAACCATCATTTTTCCTTGTTCTATGATTTTCTTATCGATGATTTGGGAACCCTGCTTCTGTCCCGCTTGCCGATCCTGCTAAGCATAGTCTTGTTTCTAGCTGTTGGCGTGCAAATGGAAATCGCTAGAAAGGACTGGTAAAATGCGGCTTTTTAAAGATCAGTTTCTGTATTTCTGGCTGCTGATAAAGGTGAGGTTCCTATCATGGCTACTGTTGACCTGTTTGTTTTTGCTGGTTGCCGATGGTTTCATGAGAAACGGCAGAAGTGCCAATATAATGGTCTTCCAAGGGCTTGGATTGGCAGAGATAAGGGCTGGCATTAGAGATTTTCCGGTCTTGTGGTTCGGCTATTTCTTTTTCCCGCTGATTATCAGCTTGAATATTTTCAAGGAATTGTGGATCAGCAGGGTAATGCACCTGCGGGGCCAGCAGATCAAGCCAAGTCACTTCAGCTGGGTCAATGTCATATTGCAGTTGCTCTTGGCCGCAGTTTACGTCTTGGCAAGCAATGCCTGCCTGTGGTTGAAAGACTTGCTGTGTGGCAACTCGCCTCTTGTTCTGGGACCCTGGCAAGGAGGAGCAGCAGAATTGCACTGGATGTTAATTGCCTGGCTTGGGGTCAGCTCACTCTTACTGATTCAAGCCAGTTGCAGTGAGCTCACTCCCGCTTTGGGCTTGATTATGCCAATCGTCTTGTTGGTTTCGACCTCTTTGACGGCTTGGAGCGGCAATCCGCTTAATGCATTAATGTTGAGCCGCTGGACCAGTGGCGCAGAGTTGTTTATGTTTGTGTGGACCCTGATCTGGGCTTTGCTGTACGTATTAGTTGACAGCAAGCACGGCTGGGTCTAAAGGAGGAAGAATGTTTATTGAGTTAAAGAATGTAAACAAGGTCATCTCAGGCCGGCAGCTGCTCAGTCAAGTCAACTGCGAGATTGAGGCTGGCCAGATCGCGGTTTTTGAAGGGATCAACGGATCTGGGAAGACTTTGATTTTAAAGACGATTTTGGGCTTGATGAAGGTTGACGGGGAAGTCTTGGTAGCTGGCAAGCAGGTCAAGCCGCAAGATGCTTATCCGGTCAAGGCAGGGATTTTGATTGAAAATCCCAGCTTGATTACAGACTTCACGGCAACGCAAAATATGGAGCTTTTAGCCAAGCTTGATGAGCATATTTCTGCAACTGAAATTGCAGAATTGCTGAAATACTTTGACTTAAGCCGCTTTCCTAATGAAAAGGTCAAGAAGTTTTCTTTAGGGATGAAGCAGAAGCTGGGTATTGCTGAAGCTTTCTTAGGCTCATATCCGCTGATTGTATTAGATGAACCGACCAACGCTTTGGATAGCGATAGTATTGATAAGTTGGTGGATTTGATCAAGTTGCGGCAAAGCAAGGGATGCACTTTTGTCATCGCCTCACATGACCGGGATTTTGTTGAGCAAGTGGCAACCAAGCGCTTTAAAGTTGAAGAAGGTGTGGTTCATGAAGCATAAAGTATGGCTGGCAGCAGCCATCGTCTTGTTCGTACTGGCAGGCCTGCGCTATTGGCAAGTAAACGCTAATCCTGTTTGCCGCGGGGTAGACAAGGAAATTTTTGTCCAAAGGGGGCAGGAGGTTCATGCTCCAGGAATCGACTTTAAGATTCTGTCCGCCAAGATGGTCAAAGGGAAAGAAAACGTCTATTTGACTGTAAAGGTTGATCTGAAGGATCGTGACTATTACGCGGATGGCAAGCATGGAATAATCGCCGCGGTTAACAACATGTATTTCAATATGCCATACAGCCTCAGCAATCCATCAGATCTTGATGTGGTGGATGGCAAAGGTCACAAGGTAGCCATTGGATATTTGACTAGCAAGACTCCCCAGCCATTGACGGTGAAATTTGACAATGTGCGAAGTTGGTACGATACAGAAAACGCACCGGCTAGATTCAGCTTTTTGGTTGGGGATGGCAATGGGTATAAGAAGTATTCACTGCTTTTGGAATGAGCGTAATTTTTAGGAGATATATTATGTTACACAAAAAAATCGTTGTAGTGATTGCATCAGTTTTGATGACGTTGGGAATTGTGGCTACGGCCGCACCTGTATTCGCGGGGAATACGGGCAATACTTATTGGCGTAGTGTTTATAAAGTTGGTTCTCCTTACGACCATACTCCTGCTCGCAAGAAGGAAAACAAATCAGCTTACTATAATAAGACAAACAACGTACATATTAAGGGTGGCTACATCGTGATTTGGGCAGCTCTTTACGATGGACGTGATGTTTCAGGTGGCCACAGTTATAGGAGTTATCAAGGTCAAGTGACTCATTTGTGGAATGAAGCTGTAGAACGCTATGGGAAAGGCGTAGCTGTGAGAATTAATTCAAAGAAAGCTGCTAAGGGATGGGCAGATGGTGTTTGGAGTCCGGATTGCAAGTAAGGTGATAACAAAATGAGTTTATTGTGGTCAAGGCTGAATAAGCGCTGGTTTGTTGCGGCAATCGCTGTTGGCATGGCAGTGGGCTTGGGTCAGATAATCGTCAACTGCTACACTGGCATGGCAAATATCGACTCTCCTTACACCCGCTGGCTGTCAATTAACACTGACTCATCTGCAACGACAATTTTCTTTATCCTCTTGCCCTTCTTAGCCAGTATTCCAGCAGGAAACATGTTAAAAGAGGACTTAGACAGTGGTCTATTCAATAAGTTTAAACTGCAGGTGCCTGTAGCTCGTTTGATTATGCAATATGCGGCTATGGCTTTTATGACCGGATTTGTGACCATCATGATTCCGCTACTTTTAAACTTGCTAGGGTATCTGTTGATTCTTCCTAATTTTAAGCCAGATAATTTGTTGAATATCAATATTGGGGTTTTCAACTTCAACACCATGCTGGTTTCTTTGTATTATAGTCATCCTTTTGTTCACGCATGTCTTAATATATTGCTAGCTTCCGTCTGGGGTGGTTTGTTTTCGGTATTTGTCTTGGTCAACTCGGTTTGGATCAGAAATCGTTTTGCATCATTGAGTACAGCCCTGGTTTTAGAGCTGATTTTAATGGAATTGGATACTGTTTTGCCAATTGATGATATGCCAAGCATATCACCTACTGATTTCTTGCCAGAGCTGGGGGACCGTCCTTTGTTGTGGCTGACAGCTTTGATGACAATAATGTTAGCTGCCTACTGTATGGGGATGTATAAGCTGGCTTGCCGCCGGGCCGTGCTGTAACTTGGAAAAAATGAGCGAGTAAAAAGCAGTCAGCTTTCAAAAAGTTGACTGCTTTTCATCGCGAAGTCGCTGATCTTCAAGAATTTCTTCTCTTTGGTCGTCATGCTGACATAAACGAATTTGCAGTTTTTGTTGTTCCAAAGTTCACTGTATTTTCTGTGCCAAGTGCCATCTGCCCGCTTGTAGTAAATGGTCGTCATGTAGCCATTTGGCGCTACATCCGAAACGATTCTCCGCACGCGTTCGTACTCAGCCTTGCTGAGTTTGTTGATGTTGGTGACTGGGGCCTTTTTCCCATTAAGATATGTCTCAGAGTTGGCCAGGAGCCATTTGGCAAAAGTTACCTCACCCTTATTGCCGGAAAGTGCCTTTTGCGCGTTGCTGAGCGCGTAGTCCAGGTAGTCACGGCGGTAGGAAGATGACAGCTTGTAGATTGTTTTCTTCTGGACGGCTTCAGCCTTGGTGATTTCCTTCTTCAAGGCTGCCAGCTGGCTCGCGCTGGCCGGCTGGTCGCTTGTCTTGGCTGCCTTCTTGGAAATGATGGTCGGCAGCTTTGCTTTCTTAACTTCGCTGGCCTTTAAGAAGCCATTGTATTGATCAGTTGCCTTGAAATATTCGTCGTCTGCTTGAGTTTCATAATGAGCGCGTAAGTTGATTAATGCTTTTTAGGAGGAAAATATGAAAAGAAACAAGATTTTAGCTTCAGTTTCAACGGCGGCTTTAGCCTTAGGAATGTTGACAGTCATTGGTAAAAAGCAAGTTAATGCCGCGGACAATGATGATCCTGCTAATATCGTAACGGTTGTAAACTATACTCCGACTAAATCAGCCGTCACTGCCGTTAAGACTAGCTACAACGCCAAGACCAAGTCATTGACGATCACTAGCAAGGCTAAAGGCGCAAGCAAGGTTGCCGTCAGCTACAATGCCAAGGCACTAAAGCCAGTCAAGGCAACTAAGAAGGGCCAATTCAAGACGACCGTTAAGTTCACCGGCTACAAGGACTTCACTCTTACTGGCTTAAACGCCAAGGGGGCTGCTGTAACCAAGGCCTACGTATTGGCCAAGGACAGTTACGCTGCCACTAAGCCAACCTTGCTCAAGGCTGACCGGACCAAGAAGGGGCTGACCTTCACGACCGATGCCAAGAAGAAGACCACTTTGAAGTTCTACTACAAGAACAAGCTGGTCAAGAAGACCAAGCTGACCAAGGACAAGCAAAAGGTCTTCTTCTCAGCCAAGTCACTGAAGGGCAAGAAGGGGAACTTCAAGGTCGTTGCCTCAGCTGCTGGCAAGAAGAGCAGCCAAGCTGCCCAATTCAAGATCATCGGCGTTGGCCAGGCAACTGTAACCAACTACTAAAAGCGAATATAACTCTAGAGAGCGAGACTCCATCCGTGAGCTTCGCTCTTTTTCTTTTTTTGACGAAAATGACGAATATGATGCGAAATAAGCCAAATATGACGTTTTTCGTTAGAGAACTCCTCCTAGATCTACAATGACAGAATAAGTTAATTAATTAATTTTTAGGAGGGAAACATGAAAAGAAATAAGATTTTAGCCTCTGTTTCAACAGTGGCGTTAGCCTTAGGTGCACTCGCAACTTTTGGTGGAAATCATGTAGATGCTGCTACTAAGTCAATTACCCCTGCCTTACCATATCGTTATAAGACAGATACGGCATATTTCTTAGACAAGTCTACTTCAGCTCATTACAAGGGCGTTTGGAATTCAGCAACAAACGCTTGGAAGAAAAATGGATTTGCTTGGAAAGCAGCAGCTAATCACTCAAAGACGACCCTTAGCAGCTACTCTGACAATAGCGCTTCAGGCCTCAATGTTGCGGGCTATGACAAGGTTCAATACAATAAAACTACTGGAAAAATCATTTCTAGTGAAGTTCGCTTGAACAGAGCTGCCTTCAAGAAGTATGGGTACAACACTGCAGAACGAACGAATGTTGCTGAGCATGAATTGGGGCATGCTTTGGGCCTTGACCACAATTTAAAGGGCAGCGTATCTGTTATGAACCCAGCAAATCGCTACTACTCAATTCAAGGTTGTGATGTTAAGGGAATGAAGAAGATTTATTCCACTGTTGCTTCATTTGACAGCGTTAGCGACAATGCTGGAGATATAGTAACAGTTGTAAACTATACGCCTGCAGTTAAGTCAGCCGTCACTGCCGTTAAGACTAGCTACAATGCCAAGACCAAGTCATTGACGATCACTGGCAAGGCTAAAGGCGCAAGCAAGGTGGCTGTCAGCTATAATGCCAAGGCACTCAAGCCAGTCAAGGTAAGCAAGAAGGGCCAATTCAAGACGACCGTCAAGTTCACCGGCTACAAGGACTTTACTCTTACTGGCTTAAACGCCAAGGGGGCTGCCGTAACCAAGGCCTACGTTTTGGCCAAGGACAGCTACGCTGCGGCTAAGCCAACCCTGCTCAAGGCTGACCGGACCAAGAAGGGGCTGACCTTCACGACCGACGCCAAGAAGAAGACTACTTTAAAGTTCTACTACAAGAACAAGCTGGTCAAGAAGACTAGGCTGACCAAGGACAAGCAAAAGGTCTTCTTCTCAGCCAAGTCACTGAAGGGCAAGAAGGGGAGCTTCAAGGTCGTTGCCTCAGCTGCTGGCAAGAAGAGCAGCCAAGCTGCCCAATTCAAGATCATCGGCGTTGGCCAGGCAACTGTAACCAACTACTAAAAGCGAACATAACTCTAGAGAACGAGACTCCATCCGTGAGCTTCGCTCTTTTTCTTTTGCCCTTTTTCTGACGAAAATGACGCGAAAAGCGGCAAATTTGACGGTTTTCGTTTATGGCCAGCTCCATAGCCTACAATTGCCTTGTAAGTTGATTAGATGAGGAGAAAAACAATGTTTAACTTTATTTTGGAAATGGAAAAAATCCTGGAACGCGACGGCAAAAGCGCCAAGCGGCACCGCAGAAGACAGCACAGATACAGCTTCATTTGTTTCCACGGCAATGATTAAAGCTGGAAAAATCCGCATGTTTTCCCTCGACCTACGGCAAATTCTGGCGATCCTGCTGAGCTGCCTGGCCACTGCCTTGTCCTTGAAAATTCCTCTCTTGCTAAAGCAAGTGATCGATCATGGAAAAATGCTTTCCCGGACAAGCAGCCTGGGCCAGATAGGTTTCTGCCTGCTCATTTCCAGCCTCTTGGAAGCCGTCAGCCAGTACCTGCTCAGTCTGGCCGGAGACGAGCGGATCAGAGACCTGCGCCTGCTTTTGCAGGAAAAACTCCTCCGCCTGCCTTGGAACTACTATAAGGAAAACAGCCGCGGCTCCCTGCTCAGCCACGTCCTAAACGACAGTTCAGTGGTCAAGGACTTTACCGTTAGCGTCCTGCCCTCAGCCTTGGTCAGCCTGTTAACGGTTGCCGCCAGCCTGGAGATCTTGCTCGGTCTGGATGTCAAAATGACTTTGGTTATCGTTTTGACTTTTGCCTTGATCGCCAGCAGCGCCTTTCCTTTAGGAAAAATCAATGAGCACTTCGCCTACCAAAACCAGGCCAAGCTCAGCCGGGTATCTGCAGATTTGGATGAAAACCTGGCCAATATCAAGCTGATCAAGTTGACCAATGCCCAAGCCGGCGTTTTGCAAAAATTCCGCGGGGACTTGCAGGACTTGTTTGCCCTGTCCCGGAAGACTGACGCGGTTTTCAGCGTGACTGGCCCTCTGCAGACGGTCTTGACCCTGGCCGGCTTTCTCCTGATCCTGCTCTACGGTAGCCAGCGTCTGGCTAATGGCAGCCTGTCTTTGGGGATGCTGAGCTCATTTATCATGTACATGTTCGGCATCATTTCTCCGATCAACAATTTGGGCAACTTTTACATGAGCTACGCTGAAGCCCGGGGCTCCCTGAAAGCCATCAGTGAAATCCTGGCCCAGCCGGATGAAGCTGATCCTGGCCAAGAGCTGCCGAAAAAAGCCGCTGATCTCAAGGTCCGCGACCTGACTTTTGCCTATCCAGGCAGCCAGAGCCCGGTTTTACGGGACTTGTCCCTGGACTTTAAAGAAGGGGCAAAAACAGCTTTGGTTGGTCCATCCGGAGCTGGAAAGACGACCTTGATCAACCTTTTAACCCGCTTAGAAGCTGGCTATCAAGGGCAGATCCTGCTAGGTGACCTGGAAGCCAGAAACTGCAGCTTGCCTGCCTGGCGGGACCTCTTCAGCGTGGTTGCCCAGGACAACAATATTTTTGCCGGTACAGTCGCTGACAATTTGCTCTTTGGCTTGGAAAAATCCGTCAGCCGGTCGGACATGATCCAGGCCCTGCAAGTTGCCAACCTTTGGCCGGAACTGGACCTGGACACCCAAACGGGGGAGGGCGGCTGGAAGCTGTCCTTGGGACAAAGCCAGCGCCTGCAGCTGGCCCGGGCCTACTTGCGGGATGCCCCGTGCCTGATCCTGGATGAAGCCACGGCTAACCTGGACCCCGAGTCAGAAGCCAAGGTCAGCCAAGCTGTTGACCGGATTGCCCGGGAAAAGATTGTCATCATCATCGCCCACCGTCTGTCGACGATCGCCAATGCCGATAAAATCTACTTTTTAGATCAAGGTCAGGTTCAAGCGGCTGGCCGGCATGAAGAATTGCTCAAGCATCTGCCGAAGTACCGGGCCTATGTCGAAGACCAGCTGCGGCCTTTGGAAAGCAGGTGAAGGAAATAATGGATTATCAAGCACAAGATTACCAGCCCTATCTGCAGGCAGACAGCGATTATTATGAGCTGGATACAACTGAAAAGAGTGACCAGGAATTTACCTGCAGCCCGCCAGCAGATTGGCAAAACTTTTACCAGGGAGACTGGCATTGCTGCCTCAGCCCCCGGCCCTTGGCCCAGCAGGGCTGGAAGATTCACCTGTCGGTAGCTTTAAGGCAGGAGCAGGGGATGCTGGATTTGGTCAGCCATTACTGTTTTGCGCATCTGTCGTCCTTCAAAGTGACCCGGTCAAGACGGGCTTGGCTGTTAAAAAATGCCAAGTATGCCGACCGGGCAGCTAGCGGGAAATTTATCACCATTTACCCGGAAGATGAAGGGGAATTCGTCCAGACAGTTATTGACTTAGCGGCTTTGTTAAAGGATTTTGCTCCCGGCCCTTATATCTTGAGCGACCGCCGCTGGCAAGCCAGTCCGGTTTACTACCGCTACGGCGCCTTCAAGGAAATAGTTAAAGAAATTTCCGGGCAAAAATGCTGCTGCCTGCAGGCGCCGGACGGCAGCTGGCAGGAGGACCAGCGCTGTCCTTATTATTATCAGCCGGACTTTGTGCAAGAGCCAGCTGAACTAGTAAGAGATAACTTTCAAGTTAAAGGAGCAGAGATCAGCAAATTAACTGCTTACCAGATCAAGGAGGCCCTCCACTTCAGTAATGGCGGCGGTGTCTATTTGGCCCAGAAAAATGGTAAAAATTACGTGATCAAGGAAGGCCGGCCGGCCGCGGGTCTGGATGGTCATGGCCAGGATGCCTTCAGCCGGATCCAAAAAGAAGCGGGCTGGTTGAAGAAATTGGCAAATGTGCCGGAAGTGGTAGATGGCAAGGAGGACTTTCAAGCTTGGATTCACGCCTATTTGGTTGAAGATTATGTTTCCGGGCAGACTTTGGGGGACTATGTAGCTGAAAACTATCCTTTCTACCCGGAAAAACGGGCAGCCTACGTGGCTAAAAGCCTGCAGATAGCGGAAAAGCTGCGCCAGGCCGTGGCCCACGTGCATGCGCAAGGAGTAGCCATCGGTGATCTGCAGGCCGACAATGTCATGATTACGGAAGATGGCGAGGTCAAGCTGATCGACTTTGAAGCCGCCGCGGAACTGGCCCAGCCCTATGATCCAGGGATCATGACCGCCGGTTTCAGTGACCTGGCTCTTGAAAATTATGAGCAGGCTGACCTGTACGCCCTCTACCAAAGCATCCGGTCAATTTTCCTGCCGATCAGCAACCGGGCTAGAGCAAGCTGGCCGATGCAGGACTTGAACCTGCGCCAGTATTTTTCAAAAGAAGCAGGGGACTATTTGGAAAACTTGCGGCAGAAGCTCTTGCCCAAGTGCCCCCTGTTAGGGAAAGAAAATGATTATGGGCAAAAGGAAGTCTGGCCTGGTTTGAACGAGCTGCGGGGAAATATTTCCCGGGGAATAAAAGCTGACTGGCTGAGTCCGAACTTGATCAAGGGAGACCTGCCCCTCTTAGAAGATCCGGACCAGCGGCTGACGGTCGACAACGGTGCCTTGGGCTACGGCCTTCTTTTGGCTAGACGGGGGGAGCTGGCAGAGAAGAAGGAATATTTAGCCTGGCTGAAAAAGCAGGGAGCAGAGAAAATATCTGCTGCCGGATTGTTTACCGGAAAGGCAGGCCTGGGCGGAATCGTTTATGAGTTAGGGGACAAGGCCTGGGGCCGGCAGTTGATCTGGTCAGCCCAAGGAAGCAGTGCTGATTTGTCTCTAAAGTCTGGCCTCGCGGGAATCGCCTTGGCCAAAATCGCCCTGGCTAAGGAAGAAGGTCTGGCGAAAACAGCTGAGTTGATTAAAATAGGAAGAGAAATCGCGGCTGGCTATCAGAAAATGCCAACCGCGGGCCTGATGACTGGCCAATTGGGGGCAATTCTTGCCTTATGGAAGCTGGGAAAGTTTTTAGAAGAAGACAGTTTTAAAAAAGAAGCCAAAAATGGGCTGGATGCCTTGTCGGAAAAAGATTTAGTGCAAGTGGATCAGCATGTGTTTTTGGCAGAGGATGGCCGGCGGATGCCTTATCTGGCAAACGGAACGGCCGGCCTGGCCCTGGTCTTGGCGGCAATTGCCCAAGACGAGCCGAAAGAGGACAGATATCAGAAAATCATTATTCAAGCAGCGGAAACGCTGGACAGCTTCTGCAGCTACATGGGCGGCTTATTTACCGGCTATGCCGGCTTAATGCTGCTAGACCTGGCCTTGGGCCGGAAGAAGGCGCTGGGAGAAAAAATCCGCCTGCTTAACAATTATTTACTGCCAAAGGAAGAGGGGACTTTAGTGGCTGCTTCTTGCGGCTACCGCTGCTCGATGGATCTGGCCGCGGGGGCAAGCGGAGTTTTGCTGCTGTTGGAGGGAATCGCGCGAAACGACGCCAGCCTCTGGCTGCCCCTCGTCCAGACCAAGAACTGGCGGCTTTTTTAGGAGGCAAACGATGAACTTTATTTTAGACTTGGAACGCTTTTGCGAAAATCTTGGCCATGAGGCGAAGGCAGAAAAAAGTAAAAAGAAACATAAAGGCTTTTCCCTTATCTGCATTGGCAGCGTCGTAGATGGTCATTACTATGGAGGTAAACGATGAACTTTATTTTAGACCTGGAGCACTTTTGCGAAAATCTTGGCCATGATATAGAAAAAAGCACGCGCCGCAGCAAGATGCACGTGGGCTACGCCAGCAAAAGTGGAAAGGACTATTCCTTTATCTGCATTGGAGAAAATATCGGAAATGATTGATGACCACCTGCCTGTAGCTGTCAGTTGCAGGCAGAAAAAATAAAAACAGGAGGAATTTGTAAACATGCAAGTGTTGGACTTACAGCAATTAGGAAATGCCGGTGGAGCAGGTCTTGAAGACTCTAAGAGCTTCTCTTTAATCTGTATTGGGAGTAGAGTTGGTGATGGAAATCACTCTTCTCACAAGAAACACCATAAGGGTAAGAAGCATTAACCCCCGCAAAGAGTTTGGCAAAGAAGCCAGGCTCTTTTCGTCGTTCTTGCCAGCTTTGAAAGGAGGCGGCCGATGACCCTGTTTTTACAAATTCTAGTGATGATTTTCAGTGCCGTGGTTGATATCTGGCTCTTCTGCCTGTTTGCTCAGATCAAGCCCGGCAAGCTTGACTGGCTGCTTTTGCTGGCCCTTGAAGCCGTGTTGTCCGTGGCTTTATCCAATTTTCAGACCTACAGCAGCCTGATTTACGAAACAGGTCTGGAGATTCTGCTGTTTTGCGGATACTTCTATTTGCTGAAAAAAGCTGGCCGCTTCCGCCAGCTGCTGGGGGCTGGCCTGCTTTTTGGCATCATCAGCCTGGTCATCCAGCTCAGCATGAAAGTCCTGGTCAGCCTCCTGCCTTTGCCAAGCTACTTCTACTTTGACGCCTTCATGAACCTGCTGCTGCCTCTGGCCGCCTTGGCCTTGTTAATCTGGCAGCGCCAGCGGATCACTTCCCTGCTGACGGATGTTAACAGCGGCATTCTGGTCAGTCTCCTGGCTTATCTCTACATTGTCTGCTGCGCGATTGGCGCCTATATTCTTGATGATAAAAAGCCAACCGAAGTAGTCCTCCTCTTCTTCTTCCTTTTGATCTTCCAGGCAATTTTTCTGGCGGTGATCTACCGGGAAATCGTCCACATCCAGCGTCAGCTTTTAGACCAGCAGAAGCAGGAAGCCCTGGCCCGGCAAAAGCAATTGTTGGTCAAGGAAAATGAGCAGCTGAAGGAATACGCGGACTATCTGGACCGAAACGAAGACGAGCTCCGCCGCTTCAAGCACGACTACCAGAACATCCTGCTCAGTCTCAAGGTCAGTGCGGAAAAAGGGGGAAGCCATGCCCTGGTAGAAGAGCTGGAAAAATACACCAGCAGCCAGTTTGACCAAAAGGCCCTGCGCAAATACCCCGACGTCAACCACGTCAAGATTCCCGAACTGAAGAGCATCGCCATCGCCAAGCTGGCCAAGCTCTATAATGAAAAGATTGACTATAGTTTCGGCTGCGAGCCCGAAATCAGCCAGATCCCTCAAACTAATCTCCTGGACCTGGTGCGGATTATCGGCATTGCTTTTGACAACGCCATTGAAGCCAGTCAGCAGCTGGAAGCCCTGGGCGGCCAGGGACGGGTGGAGGCCATGTACTACCAGGAAGGCGGTGACTTTGAATTCATGATCAGAAACCGGATTGGCGGGCCCGTGGTCGACTCTGATCAATTGGCCCAGGCGGGCTACACGACAAAAGAAGCGCACGCTGGCCTTGGCTTGGCCAATGTCAAAGAAATCGTTAGCCAGCATGATGAACAAATGCTGCTGGACTACGGGCCAGAGGACGGCTGGTTCAACTTCAGCCTAACCCTGCTGCCGGAAAATGTGGAGGAAGAAATATGAGCTACCCTGTATTTATTTGTGATGACGATCCAGACCAGATCGTCCAGGTCACCGACACCTTAAAGCGGGCGGAACAGATCCTGTCAGATGAAGAAAAAATCCGCTTTGACCTTGCTAGCCAAGGCAATTACCAAGACGCCAAGGCATATCTCTTAAGTCACCCGGCAGATGGCGGCATCTACTTTTTAGACGTGGAATTGGACCAGGAAGTGGACGCGGACAACGGCTTTGACCTGGCAGAACTGATCAAAAAGCAGGATGACCGGGCCCAGATAATTTTTCTGACCAGCCATGCCGACCTGTCGATCATCACCTACCGCCGCCGGCTGGGGCCGGTTGACTACATCGTCAAAGGCGCGGATCCCATGGCCCAGCGCCGGCGGATCGTGGAAACCGTGGAAGTGGCTTTGGATCAGCTGCATAAGGATTCTGTAGCCAAGCAGCTGACTTTTTCCTACCGGGTGGGCCGGCAGATCAAAAACATCAGATTAACCGACCTGGTCTATATCACGACCACCTTGACGCCCCACAAGCTTTTAATCGTCAAGCAGGCCGGTGAAGCCCAGTTCCTTGGCAGCCTCAGCCAGTGCGCCAAGGAAAATCCCCTCTTGGAGAAAATCAGCCAGTCCTGCCTGGTCAACCCGGACAATATCGAAGCCATCGATCTGCGCCGCCACCTGGTCTCCTTCGTGAATGGGGATGTCGAAGAATACGCGGCTGGCCGGCAGAAGCAGATGAAAGCGCTCATGCAGGAGCATGACTACCGGTTAGCCAAGCTTATGAAGCAAAGTTGATTTTACATGTTTGCCTAAAAGGTTTATGCTTTTTCTATATGCAAAAAAGGTGGACAAACATTTTATGGAGAGTGAAGACAGACAAACGCGCAAATCCAACTTGCGCTTATTATTTGAAGCCCTGATCGTGGGCGTAGTGGCCGGCATCGTTGTCGGCAGCTTCCGCTGGCTGATCGGGCAGACCTTGGCCATGTGGCAAAAAGGCTACCAGGCAGCTCATGCCAATCCAGCCCTCCTATGGCTCTTAGCCGCGGGGGGCTTGGCCAGCGTGATCGTGGCCGGCTTCTTAGTCAAGCAGCAGCCCCATGCTGGCGGCTCTGGGATTCCCGAAGTTGAGCTGCAGCTGCAAGGCAAGCTGCAGCTGGACTGGTGGCCGATTTTTTGGCGCAAGTTTATTGGGGGCGTCTTGTCGATCGGTTCTGGCCTCTTTCTGGGACGTGAAGGCCCATCAATTCAATTGGGATCAACCTTAGGCCAAGGAGTCGCGCGTGGCTTCAAGGCCTCAAAAACCGACTCCCGGGTCCTTTTGGCAACTGGGGCGGCCAGCGGCTTGTCTGCCGCCTTTGGAGCGCCGATTGGCGGGTCCATGTTCATCGTGGAAGAAGTCTTTCACAACTTCTCGCCCCGCGTATGGCTGAATGCTTTAGCTGGGGCGATCATGGCTAACTTTGTAGTATCCAATATTTTTGGTCAAAGGCCAGTCCTGGCAATTTCCTATAACCATACCTTCCCAATCCTGCAATACTGGCACTTGCTGCTGCTGGGGATCTTCTTGGGCGTCATTGGCCGCCTCTACCAATGGGGGCTGCTCAATTTCAGCAAGGTCTATGCCAAGATCGCCATTCTGCCCCGCTGGCTGCATGGGATCATCCCAGCAGCGATCCTGGTGCCGATCATGTACTTCTTCCCGAATTATGTAGGCGGCGGCAACACGTTGATTCTGAGCTTGGACAAGCTGCACGTGACTGGCCTTTTGGCCGCGATCTTCCTCTTGCGGATCACGTTCTCAATCGTGTCCTATGACTCTGGCCTGCCAGGCGGCATCTTCCTGCCAATCCTGGCCATGGGGGCGCTTCTGGGAGCAGTCTACGGCAACCTCATGGCTGATCTTGGCTGGCTTGACCAAAAATTGGTCGTCAACCTGATTATTTTTTCCATGGCGGGGCTTTTCGCGGCAATTGTCCGCTCACCATTTACTGCGATTATGCTGATCGCGGAAATGGTTGGGTCGCTGCTGCACCTCATGCCTTTGGCCGTAGTTTCAGTCGTGGCTTATATCGTCAATGAGCTGCTGGGCGGGGTGCCGATCTATGAAAGCCTGGCTGGCCGGATGCAGACCAAAGAAGACAATGACTACGTTGGTGAAGCTGACCAATTGACCGTCTCCATCTATGAGGGCAGTCAGTTGGCCGACCACCGGGTCAAGGACATCGCTTGGCCCGACCGGACCTTGGTCCGGGTCATCCACCGGGGGCAAAAGGACATTATCCCTGATGGCAATACCAAGCTTTTAGCCGGTGACCTCCTGGTTCTGGAAATTGATGAAAACCAGCGGGGCCTGGTCTATGACAAACTGGCCAGCCTGCAAGAAGCAAAATAAGCAGCAACAAAATGAGTCTGGGAAAAACTTTAACGAATAAAAAAGGCTTCTAGAAGCGAAAAACTTCTGGAAGCCTTTTTATGTATCTCAAATCACAGCAGAGAACTGCTGAAGCTCAACTTAGTGACCTTGAGTTTTTTCAAGATTCGTTTTGCTTAGTTTTAGAAAAATGTCCAAATCAACATAAGGGTCACCTTTTTTCTTATGGCCTGATCGTGTTCATTATGATTTGATCAGTGCGTTGAAGTTAAGCTGAGTATCGAAACGGTTGAGGCTGGCATCATCAATCGTGTGTGAGACGACAATCATTGTTCGTTGCCCTTGATTGAACCAATCGAACAGCATGTTCCAGAAAACAGCGCTAGTATTAGCATCGAGGTTGGCTGTTGGTTCATCGAAAATCAGCGTATGACTATTCGACATCAATCCCCGGAGCAAAAGCACTCTGCGCTTTTCCCCAGTTGATAATTTTGAGGCATCAGCTGCTTCCAGCGTTTCAGACTTTAATAATTTGGCACATGCGGTCAATTCGGCTTTTGAAGGCGTACGGTCAAAGAAAATATTCTTTAAGACAGATCCAGCAAATAGGTCGTTTTCTGCTTGGACAAAGCGCATATCTTGAAAGACCCAGACCTTAAGCAAGTGATGACTATGCTAGATGATGCATTTGAGAAGCACCCGGCTCTTAACGGGCTTATTTTCCACTCAGACCGTGGCTGGCAATATCAGCACTATGCATATCAATCCGCTCTGGCTAACAGAGGGATCGATCAGAGTATGTCCAGGCTAGGCAACTCTCTTGACGACGGCCTAATGGAGGGCTTCTTCGGTATTCTTAAGCGGGAGATGTTCTACGGCCAAGAGCATAAATACAAGGACTTAGATGAGCTTGAACAAGCTATTCACAAATATATCGATTACTACAACAACGTAAGAATCAAAACAGGACGAAAAAACATGACCCCGATTGAATATCGGAATCATGTTTTAACAACCTTAACGGCATAATACTAATTCGTCCCAATTTTGGGGGTCACATCACGATTGGGCAGTTTTTTTATTGCCATTTTACAAGCTCTTGAAAATGTTTTATGCTTTTTACATAAGATAAAAAGGTGGGCAAGTTATACATGGAAAATTATGAAGATAGAAAAACGCGGTCGGCTAACCTCCGCCTCCTCTTTGAGGCCCTGGTTGTTGGCCTGGTTTCCGGCGTGGTCGTAGGCAGCTTCCGCTGGCTGATTGGCGAGACCCTGACTTATTGGAAAAAGCTTTACCAGCTAGCCAGCCAAAATCCCCAATATTTTGCCCTCATCGCTGGGCTGCTGCTCGCCAGCATCCTGATTGCGGGCTTCTTAGTCAAGCAGCAGCCTCACGCGGGCGGGTCTGGTATTCCAGAAGTTGAACTCCAGCTGCAGGGCAAGCTGCGCCTGTCCTGGTGGCCAATCCTCTGGCGGAAGTTCATTGGCGGCGTTTTGTCGATCGGCTCTGGCCTCTTTTTGGGCCGGGAAGGTCCGTCAATCCAATTGGGATCAACTGTCGGTCAGGGCGTAGCGCAGGGCTTCAAGGCGTCAAAAACGGACGCCCGCGTGCTCTTAGCCACTGGGGCCGCCAGCGGTCTGTCAGCCGCCTTCGGTGCGCCGATGGGCGGAGCGATGTTTATTGTGGAAGAAGTCTTCCATAACTTTTCGCCTCGCGTCTGGCTGAACGCCTTGGCCGGCGCCATCATGGCCAACTTCGTGGTTTCCAACGTCTTTGGCCAAACCCCGGTCCTGGCCATCAGCTACAACCACTCCTTCCCCATCCTCCAGTACTGGCATCTGCTACTCCTTGGCATCTTCCTCGGCTTGGTAGGCCGCTTTTACCAGTGGGGATTGTTCAGTTTTAACAAGTTTTATGAAAAAATCCCCCTTCCGCGCTGGCTGCACGGGCTGATTCCAGCTGCCATCCTGATTCCGATCATGTACTTTTACCCGGACTACGTGGGCGGGGGTAACACCTTGATCTTGGGCCTGGACCAGATCCACGTAACCAAGATCCTGGTTATGATCTTCCTCTTGCGGATTGCCTTTTCCATCGTGTCCTATGACTCAGGCCTGCCTGGCGGGATTTTCTTGCCGATTTTGACCATGGGGGCCTTGCTTGGCGCTATTTACGGTCACTTTATGGCTGATCTGGGCTTATTAGACCAAAAATTGGTCGTCAACTTGGTGATTTTTTCCATGGCGGGGCTGTTTGCGGCGATTGTTCGCTCGCCTTTTACCGCGATTATGCTGATCGCAGAGATGGTGGGGTCGCTCCTGCACCTGATGCCGCTGGCAGTGGTGTCGGTGATGGCCTACATTACCAATGAACTGGCTGGCGGGGAGCCGATTTACGAAAGCCTAGCAGGCCGGATGCAGACCAAGGAAGACAACGACTATGTCGGGGAAGCCGACCAGCTGACCTTTTCCGTCTTTGAGGGCAGTCAGATGGCTGGCAAAAAGATTAAGGAGATCGCCTGGCCGGATCGGACCCTGGTTAAGGTTATCCACCGGGGGCAAAAGGATATCATCCCGGACGGCAACACCCAGCTCGTAGTGGGCGATTTGGTCGTTTTGGAACTGGATGAAAACCAGCGCGGCGTCATCTATGATGAAGTGGCTAGGTTACAGAATGAAAAGTAGATATGTAGAAAAAGGCTGCTCAGAGAGCAGCCTTTTTGATTGTCTTTTGAACGATTTTTTACTAGAATCAGAGGGAATTATGGACAAGAAAGGGAAGGTTGAGGATGATGTTTATCCATGAGGAAACAGGATACGATCTTTGGTCAGATCCTGCATATGACTATTTGGACTATGAGGAATTACTGACTGAAGAATATAAGGATCTAGGATATAATCCTAGAAATGTAAAAGCGGTTGGTAAGGAAATAGAGCTTGATTGATTTTCGCGCGCGTGTAAATCAATCGTAAAATTTTGCACGTCATTTACGGTTCAATTTTACGCGTATTTACGACCGAATTTCACGCGTAAAGCAATCTGGAGGCGACAAAGTCATGTTTGAAAAATATCTTGATTGCGAAAGTTTGCTAGCTGAGAATCAAGACTTGACCTTTGACTACTTCGAAAAGTGGGCTAAGCGGGAGATTGGGCTGGAAAATTTTAGCCAGGATATCTTAAGAATCTTGAATTTATATGATGACGACCTTGGCTATAATCAAGTGGCTGAGCTTTTATCTGATCAAAACTCATTTCCGGGCATTGAACTTATCCACTTTGGTGACAGCATTAATGTAATCACCAAGCGAGCAACGTTTGACCATGAATCGGTTCTCAAAGAGCTAGATGATACTGTGAACGTCTTTTTGGACTACTATAGCTACGAAGAAATTTCCGGGATGACTAGAAAAAAGGTCTTTCGGATCCCCGAAGAAGCCTTCAGAGAAACTGTAGCCAACGCCTTGATGCACCGGACTTGGGATATTCCGGCACAAATTCGAGTGATGATGTTTGATGACCGGATTGAAGTCACGTCACCAGGTGTCTTGCCAGCGGGACTCTCAGAAGAGGAGTACTCGCGTGGCAATATTTCGATTCTTAGAAACCCGATCTTGGGGAATATTTTTTACCGTCTACACATCGTTGAAACACTGGGCACAGGAATCTTGCGGATTCAGGAGGCATATAAAGATAGCGAGCGAAAGCCGATTTTTGAGGCTTTTGCTAATTCGGTCAAGGTAACGTTGCCGGTACAGGGACAGGTTGAAATGACGTCGGTTGAAGGATTGGCATATGATACTTTGAGTAAAAATATCTTGAAACCAATAGGCGAAATTACAGATGCGTTGCCTTATAGCCGCTCCAAAGTCTCTAGAATTTTGAAGGATTTGATTGCTAAAAATCTTGTCGTCAAGGTTGGCAACGGCCGCGGAACCAGGTACAAAAAGCGGACATAAGCAACAAAGTGTATATAATACTAAGAATTTAGTTTTAAAAGAGCCCAACCAGATAGTAGATCATTATATAGGTTAGGTATACCAAGGACTTTTGCAGATTCTAGAAATCTTTTAATCGGTTCAGAATTACCGTCTTCTCTATAGTGAATAAGTAGTTCGAGAAAATTGACTTTTACTGTAATGCTTAAGTAAGGCTCCGTATAGGAAAGCTCTTTAATTCTGGCTAGAATAAGTTTTGATTTTTTGAAATCTGTTTTAACTAAAATCAACGAGTTGTTGATTATCGTATTCCAAGCCTCTAGATAAAATTCAAAATTTATGTTTTCTAAGTAGACTATGTCTTCAATTAAACTGTTAATTAATTGGAAAACAGTGTTATTTGGAAGAATAAAACCAGAATTACCAAAAGCTTGAATGGTCGATAGGTTCCAATGGTTGTTTTGAGTTAGAAATAGTTTTAAGTCCTGTTGATCTTGAGGAGTTAGATAGTTTTTATTTTTTATGTCGAAAAGAACATTTGCGGCAGCACTTGCGTGAAACAGATAATCCACGTTATTCGTATGATGGTAAGCCGCAATATTTTTTAGAAAAATTCGATATATACTTATAGAATCTTTCTCACTATAAAGTAAAGAAAGATTTTTTAGAAAATTGTTAGTCTCATTATTTTCAGGAATTGTCATTGCTATAAATTCTTGTGGTGAGACATTTATTCGATTCAAAAGAATAATTAATTTATTGAGAGATATATCACTTAAACCATTTTCCCAACGTGAAAGTTGAGATGTTGAAATTACATCTTTAGATATAGCTTCCAATGTAATATGTTTACTCTTCCTTAATTTTTTGAAAACTTCGCCAAACATATTTTTAACGTTCCAAACAATACTGTACTTTTTAACAAGGCTATTGTAGCCAATATAGAATATCTAAATCAAATAAAAAGCAAAAAAGATTTTATTCGCCAATTGCAAGAATAAATTGAACACTTACCAATAACATCTGGTAGATTTTGACTACCTGTGTCGATAAATATGGTCAAGCTCTATGTCAAAGCACTCTTCTGGAGTCTTGTAGTTTAATTGCTAATTTCCCATAAATTACTACTCAAAGTGCTCTATCACTTGATATATCAACCTTTTAGAGGGTTTCGTTGAGTTTAAGTTATAACTTAAACTTCCCACTTACAAAAGTGGGCTTGTACCTTGAAAATTCAATAGTTTAGCCAATAAAAAAATCACAAGGCCTTTGTTCGCTTGATATAATTCAACTACAACATCATCAATATCAAACGAAAGGCTTGTGCTATGTCTAGCTTACCATCATTCGATACCAAAAACGAACCCCAAATTTCTCGTCCTGTTGAAAAGTTCTTCAAGGACTACAAAGTTATGGAGCTTCTCCGTAGATGTGGGCTCCGCAAGTCCAAAGGAATCCCACTTTGGTCGGTCCTTTCATACATCTTCAGTAATGTGTTTCGAGACAGAAGTATGTACATGCAACAGAAGTCTGGCAAGTGTACTTCTGGCTTCTCCAAGAACACCTACTATCGATTCATGCAGAACCCACATATCAACTGGCTTCGCTTCACTATTCTGCTAGCTGAGAAGATCATCAATGAGCATCTGAAAGATCTGACCTCTGACCAACGTGCCGATTGCTTCGTCTTTGACGATTCGCTCTACTCTAGAACTGGATACAAGAAGACTGAGCTGGCTGCCAAAGTATTTGACCACGTTTCGATGACCTACAAAAAGGGCTTTCGGATGATGACCATGGGTTGGACTGATGGATCCTCCTTCGTTCCAATCGCTTCATCACTCTTGTCCTCAAAGAACGATCAGAATGTCATCGGGACGACTAAGAAGATCGACAAGCGCACAATTGCGTCCAAAAGGCGAATTATGGCTCAATCTAAGGGGACTGATGTGGTTATCCAGCTGCTTGATCAAGCTTTGAAAGCAGGACTCACTGCCAAGTACGTCATGTTTGACACTTGGTTCTCCAATCCTCATCAGATTGTCCAAATCAGTCAACGTGGTTTGAACGTAATCGCCATGGTGAAGAAAAGCTCCAAGATCACATACGAGTTCGAAGGAAAGC
>SKER01001095.1_pt1 | contig 24222 bp, 19 predicted proteins | sample 4826961 | NCBI WGS metagenome assembly SKER01 (sample SAMN11008804, study PRJNA524170) | human gut metagenome | biome: Human fecal sample; material: Feces; isolation source: fecal sample from pouch patient p47 | host: Homo sapiens | place: Israel: Tel-Aviv | collected 2016-11-16 | reverse complement strand
CGCCTTTTAATCTTTATGAGGCCCCGGCGCGGTTCGCGGGCCTGGGCCGAGGGCCCGCAGGGGGATCGCCCCCTGTGGGTCTTTCTGTATTCCGAGGCCGTTCGCTGCCGGAGGATCTGCGCGAGGACTTCTTGCTGGACCGGTCCTGTGCACGGCATGTGCTGGCGGATCTGCGTGGGCTCCCTGCGGGCCTTCTAGCATTAACGTGGACTAGCAATCTGACGGAGGCGGCTCGGCCTGCGCTTTCTCGGCGCTCTGCGGTATCGAAGGGATTGCGCCTTGGATGTCCACCGTTATGATGCTGGCGCAATGCGCCGTGTGTCGGAGGTGCGTGGGGTCTATGCCCCTTCGAGCTGATTGTGTCCATGCTTCTGTTGGCTTGTGTGGTCGGTTCTGCAACCGGTGCTTTCGGTGCTACACTTTTTGGTGAACGTTTTCGATAGCTGATTTTGGGCGCTGTTCTTTGATCGGGGGTTTGCATGACTGTGGTGCCGGACACCTTGGAGGATGCTGCTTTGGCCTTGGCTGACGGTCGACCTTGCATATTCCCGACGGATACCGTTTATGGCGTGGGTGTTGCTGTTTGCGCAGCTTCTGGGCCGGATATTCTCTTCGATGTTAAGCAAAGAGACGCTGGGAAGCCTATCGCTTGGCTTGTTGGGTCGATTGACGATCTGCAAAGGTATGGCAAGAATCTTCCGTCAGGTGTTTGTCAGCTTGCTCACCGGTTTTGGCCGGGCGCCCTTACCGTTATCGTTGAAGCCTCGGATATAGTGCCGGCATCTTATCGGTCGGAGTCGGGCACCATTGGGCTGCGTATGCCTGCAAACGAAACCACGCTTGCTTTGATTCGCCGTGTAGGGAGCCCGCTTGCCACGACATCCGCCAATATCAGCGGTAGACCCTCGGTTTCTCGATTTGAGTTGCTCGATACGGAATTGCTCGCAAGGGTGGGGTGCGCTTTGCGAGATTCCGTTGAATCGTTGCACAGCGGCGTGGCATCCACGGTAATCGACTGCACTGGCGGAGGCGTGAGGATGGTTCGCGAAGGCGGAATCCCCTTTAAAGACGTCGCAGCTCAATCATAAGGATTGCGTGGGTAATGTTTTTGAGCAAGTGCGACAACATGTGCGGGTGTACTATCGGCTTTGCAGGCATCTATCAGTGGAAGGCGTAGATACATGAATATCAGCATTGCAAGCGACCATGCAGGTTTTGATCAGAAGCAGGTGCTGGCTGCGTATTTGAAGGAACTTGGTCACAACGTTATCGATCGCGGGCCGGATTGCGATGATCGCGTCGATTACCCGGATTTCGCCGAGATTGTTGCTCATGATGTTGTCAATGGCGAAGCTGAGCGAGGGGTGCTGGTGTGCGGCACTGGCATCGGTATGGCTATCGCTGCAAACAAGGTTGATGGGATTCGTGCGGCGAATATCGTGTCTCCCGCCTTCGCCGCGCTTTGCCGTGAGCATAACGATGCAAACGTCATCACGCTTTCTGGTCGCTTCGTCGATTTGTCAGCCAACAAGGAGATTTTGAAGTCGTTCCTTTCCACCGAGTTCGGCGGAGGGCGCCATGCAGGTCGTGTCGAGAAGATCATGGCGCTTGAGGGATAAGAGCGGCACTTACGGTTTTGCCCAATCAGAACGGCCGACGATTCGTCGGCCGTTTTTCCGTTTAAGGCCGTATCGTTACCGGATGATTGCGAGGATGTGCATACCCTGTGGGGCCGCGCGGTATGTGCTAGAGTACGGTTTGCAACGATTAATCAATTGGAAGGGTGTCCTCATGGCTATCGATCATGTGAAGCAAACCGATCCGGAAGTGGCAAGCGCGCTTGGGCAAGAGCTGTCTCGTCAGCGTTCGTCCGTCGAGTTGATCGCATCCGAGAACTTCACGTCTCAAGCCGTGATGGAGGCCATGGGCAGCGTTCTTACGAACAAGTACGCCGAAGGCTTGCCGGGCAAGCGCTATTACGGCGGTTGCGAGAAGGTCGATATCGTCGAGAACCTTGCACGCGAGCGCGCTTGCAAGCTGTACGGTGCAAAGTTTGCGAACGTCCAGCCGCACTCCGGTGCAAATGCCAACCTCGCCGCATATTTCGCCACGGTGAAGCCGGGTGATACGGTTATGGGCATGAGCCTGGATAACGGAGGCCACCTGACCCATGGCAGCCCGGCGAACTTCTCCGGCAAGCTGTACAACGTCGTTTCTTATGGCGTTGATCCCGAAACCGAGACCATCGATTACGACGAGATGGAGAAGCTGGCGAAAGAACACCAGCCTAAGCTGATCGTCGGCGGCGCCTCTGCCTATCCGCGCATCATCGACTTCGAGCGTATGGCGCAGATCGCGCATGAAGTCGGCGCATACCTTATGATCGACATGGCCCATATCGCCGGCCTGGTTGCCACGGGCGCGCATCCTTCCCCGGTGCCTTATGCGGACATCGTCACGTCCACCAGCCATAAGACCCTTCGTGGTCCGCGCGGCGGCTTCATCCTCACGAACGATGAGGACCTGTTCAAGAAGATCAATTCTGCCGTGTTCCCGGGTAGTCAGGGCGGCCCGCTCATGCATGTTATCGCTGGCAAGGCCGTTGCCTTCGGCGAGGCCCTGCAGCCGGCTTTCAAGGAATACATCGACCATGTGGTTGAGAACGCCGCTGCAATGGGTCAGGGCATGACCGATGGCGGCCTGCGTCTGGTGTCGGGCGGAACGGACAACCATCTGTGTCTGGTCGACTTGACTCCCGCCGATGTCACCGGCAAGGATGCCGAGAAGCTCTTGGAAAGCGTCGGCCTGACGGTGAACAAGAACACCATCCCCAACGAGCAGCGCAGCCCGTTCGTTGCCAGCGGTATCCGTGTGGGCAGCGCCGCCGCCACCAGCCGTGGGTTTACCAAAGAGGACTTCTACGAGGTGGGCCAGTGCATCGCTGCAACCGTGTTCAACGCCGCAGATGAGGCGAAGCTGGCAGACGTCAAGGCGAAGATCGATGCCATGCTGGAGAAGCATCCGCTGTATCCTGGTTTGGAGTATTAACAGTAAACAAAAGGTATAAGCCAACGGCCGGGCAAGGAGTCCTTGCTCGGCCGTTGGTGCATGGAAGGGGAGGGGCCGATGCCCGGGAGCACTGATCGCCGTCCAAGCTGGGACGAGTATTTCATGACGCTTGCCAACGAGGTCGCTACGCGCACCACGTGCCTTCGCCGCGCCGTGGGCGCGATCATCGTCAAAGATCGCAGGATCCTTGCCACAGGCTACAACGGCGTTCCCACGGGACTGGCTCACTGTGCGGAAACGGGCTGCTTGCGTCAGCAGCTGGGGGTGCCAAGCGGCCAGCGTCACGAGATTTGCCGGGGATTGCATGCGGAGCAGAATGCGATCATCCAGGCTGCACGTTACGGTATCAATATCACGGGCGCCTCGATTTACATTACCACCCAGCCATGCGTGGTGTGCGCGAAGATGCTCATCAACGCCGATATCGAGGAAATCATCTATTCGAACCCCTACCCGGATGAATTGGCAATGTCGATGTTGCGCGAGGCAGGTATCAAACTGCGCGTTTACGATGACGCTATGCAAAATAATGCAAATGCATAAAAACTGAACACTATCACGGTTTTGTTAATAAGAGAAAAAGTAGAGCAGGGTAAATGGCAGGCAAAATCGAATAAAATCACGCCGTTTGCCAACGTTTTGTGGCGATTGCGGAGTTTAGAGGGGGCCTGAGTGGTTCTACGTTATCATTAGCTCTGGTTTTTTATGCGGGAATCTTGATCAACGAAAGGTTTGGGTGAAACGCAGGTAATGGTTGCTGCCATCCTTATCGGTGCCATAACCGGCTTTGTCGGCTTTCTGCCGTTGTTCGCGGCTCTGCGTTTGGCTCGGAAGCATCCTTCGGTATCGATCGCCAATGCGGCGCTTTACGGCCTAGGCGGCACATTTGTGTCTCTTGTTGTCGTTGCGGTGGCGTTGGTCGTATGCGCGCTCGTCGCGCGTCCGTCGGTGTTTCCCTTCGGCATGGCCGAAATCGTTTCGCTTATCGTTTGTACCGCAGCGTACGTGTGGCGTAAAAACGTTGCACGGTAATGTTGGATTCGTTTATTGGAAAGGCTGGGATGATCTGAGATGGGCGAGGCGCTCAACAAGTTCGTCGAAGAGGCACGGCACCTCTCCGAAACTTTCGATTCCCACACCGTATTCTCTATCGGCGGTTGGGACATCAGCCAGTACACGCTGTACATGTTCTTCATTTTGGCGTTGGTGCTGATGGTCGTTCTGATCGGAGGCCGCAAGCTTCAGCTGGTCCCGAAGAACAAGTTCCTGAACACCGTCGAGTATGGCTACGACTTCGTGAACACGAGCATCGGCCAGGACGTTATCGGTGAGGGTTTCAAGAAGCACATCCCCTTTTTGTGCACGCTGTTCTTCTTCATCCTCATCGCTAACGTCGTGGGTTTGATCCCGGGTGCGAAGGCCACCACGGGCACCATCTCCATCACGTGGGCGCTCGCTGCCATCTCGTTCGTGTACTTCAACTTCTACGGTCTGAAGACGCTGGGCGTGTTCGGCTACATCAAGAGCCTCGTGCCCTCCGGTGTTCCCGGCCCTATGGTCCCGATCATTTGGTTCCTGGAGTTCTTCTCCATGGTCATCCGCGTGTTGACGCTGGCCGTTCGTCTTTATGGCAACATGCTGGCGGGCCATATGGTTCTGGCCGTGTTCTCTTTGGCAACCACCGTGTTCCTGCAGCAGGCTGTTTTCAGCATGGATTTCGTTACCGCGCTGCCTGCTGTCGCATGGTTCGTTTTGCTGGTCCTCATGTATGCCATGGAGTGCCTGGTGGCGTTCCTTCAGGCGTACGTGTTCACCATCCTGTCCGCTTCCTACATCGGCATGGCGGTTCATCCCCACTGATGCGCGGACCGGCGGTCGATCCGCCACCCGTTCTGTTTGGCACCACAGCTGACATGAGTAGATCAGCTTGGGCATATTGGCATGAGCACGGAGAAGGCTCCGGGTTCAACGAAGGAGGTAATTATGGAAATCACGCTCGCTGCGCTGAAGGTCGTCGGCTATGGCCTCGCCGCCATCGGCCCCGGCATCGGCATCGGCGTTGCAACGTATGGCCTGTGCGTGTCCGCTGCACGCCAGCCTGAGATGAAGGGCACCCTGATGGGCTACTTCTTCATCGGCGCTGCTATGTCCGAGGCTCTGGCACTGCTGGGCCTGGTCCTCTTCTTCATTGGCTAACAGGTTTTCGACTCAAGCAAGACCTATAAGCTAAGGAAAGGAGGCAAGCGAGTTGAACGTTAAGAACAAAGTGCTCCGTGGTTGCGGCAGCGCAGCCGTCGCATTCGGCGCGGCAAGCGCTATGCTTCCTGCTCAGGCATTTGCCGATGAAGGCAGCGGCGTTGCGGCTATCCTGCCGCAGATGGATGAGTTCATCCCCATGCTCGTTGCGTTCATCATCTTGTGGATCATCCTGGCGAAATTCGGTTGGCCGCTGTTCGAGGGCATGCTTGTCAAGCGCGAGACCACCATTAAGGACGCTCTCGAGCAGTCCGAGAACGCTCGCGTTGAAAGCGAGCGCGTGCTCGCCGAGTACAAGCGCCAGCTGGAGGAAACCAAGGCGCAGTCCGCGCAGATCATCGCCGACGCCAAGAAGACGGGCGAGGCCGTCAAGGCCGATATCACCGCCAAGGCCCAGGCTGAGGCTGCCGGTATGATCGAGAAGGCCCATGCTGCCATCGAGGCTGACAAGAAGGCCGCTATCGCCGAGCTCCAGGGTTCGGTGGCCGATCTGTCCGTCGCCGTGGCCTCCCGCCTGATCGGCGAGGACCTCAACGATGACGAGCACCGCAAGATCATCGAGCGCTACGTGAACGAGGCGGGCAGTTTCAATGCCAACTAACCGCCATGTTCAAAAGGAAAAGGTTGCAACCTATGCATCCGTCCTGCTGGATGCCGCTTTGGCGGCCGGCGGTCAGGATGCGGTGTTGGAGGTTCGCGACCAAGCCGAGCGCATTATCCGCATTATGCGTTCGAACATGGATCTCTCTAGCTCTTTGCAAGACAGCTCTTATACGCCCGAGCAGAGGAACAGCCTTGCGCGCAACGTGTTCGCGCAGGCTCATCCGGTCCTTATCGATGTCTTGGCCGTCATGGCCGAGCGCGGGGACTTCGCGTTGCTCTCGCGCGTATGGGAGAGCTACGGAGAGCAGGTCGAACGCAAGCTGAACGTCACCGTGGTCGACGTAACCACCGTCGTGCCGCTCGACGATCACCTGCGCGAGGTTATTACGAAGAAATCCGAAGCCGACTTGGGCACCAAGGTCGTATTGCGTGAAAGCATCGACAAGTCCCTGATCGGCGGCATTTTGATGAGCGCCAACGGCAAGCGAATCGACGCCAGCATGACGTCGCAGCTTGAGGCCGCTCGCAACGTGCTGAAACATTCCACAGATGGAGGTGAATGCTAGTGACTGAAATCACCGCACAGTCTATTGACGCGGCGCTGCGCAAGCAGCTCGATGCGCTGAACACCAGTGTGGAATCCCGCGAGACGGGTTCCGTCATCCAGGTGGGCGACGGTATCGCTCGCGTTGATGGCCTGAAAAATGCGATGGCAGGCGAACTTTTGGAGTTCACCAGCTCTACCGGCCAGGTTGTCTACGGTATGGCACAGAACCTCGAAGAGGATGAAGTGGGCGCCGTTTTGCTGGGCGATGTCGCAGCAATCAAGGAAAACGACGCGGTCAAGACCACCGGTCGTCTGGTTGAGGTTCCGTCCGGCAAGGCCCTGCTCGGCCGTGTCGTGAACCCGCTGGGCATGCCGCTTGACGGCAAGGGCGAGATCAAGGCTGAGGGCACCCGCCCGGTCGAGTTCAAGGCTCCGGGCGTTATTCACCGCAAGCCCGTTCACGAGCCGATGCAGACCGGTATCCTGGCCGTCGACTCCATGATCCCGATCGGCCGTGGCCAGCGCGAGCTGATCATCGGCGACCGTCAGACCGGTAAGACTGCCATCGCCGTCGATGCCATTCTGAACCAGAAGGGCAAGGACATGGTCTGCATCTACGTCGCCGTGGGCCAGAAGGCCTCCACGGTGGCCAACGTGCAGGAGACCCTGGAGAAGCATGGCGCGATGGATTACACCATCATCGTCAACGCTTCCGCTTCCGATTCCGCTCCGCTGCAGTACATCGCCCCGATGGCTGGTGCTGCAATGGGCGAGTACTTCGTCTACAACGGCGAGGACGGCAAGCCCGCCGGTCCGGAGAACCCGGGTCGTCACGTGCTCATCGTCTACGATGACCTGACCAAGCAGGCCGTGGCTTATCGTCAGATGTCTCTGACCCTGCGTCGCCCGCCGGGACGCGAGGCTTACCCGGGCGACATCTTCTACCTGCATTCGCGCCTGCTGGAGCGTGCTGTGAAGATGAACGAGCAGAATGGTCTCGGCTCCATGACGGCTCTGCCGATTATCGAGACCCAGGCCGGCGACGTCTCCGCTTACATCCCGACGAACGTCATTTCCATCACCGACGGTCAGATCTACCTGCAGACCGACCTGTTCTTCCAGGGTCAGCGCCCTGCAGTCGACGTGGGCATCTCCGTGTCCCGAGTCGGCGGCTCTGCGCAGATCAAGCAGATGAAGCAGGTTGCCGGTACGTTGAAGCTCGACCTGGCCGCGTTCCGCGAGCTGAAGGCCTTCACCCAGTTCGGTTCCGATCTGGACAAGGCCACGCAAGATCAGCTGACCCGCGGCGCTGCCATGACCGAGCTGCTGAAGCAGAACCGCTTCTGCATGATGGACGTCTACGACCAGGCCGTTGCCATCTACGCTGGTGGCAAGGGTTACCTGGACGATGTTCCGACCGAGGACATCGTGCGCTTCCGCACCGAGCTGCTGGAGTTCCTGCATGCTTCCAAGCCGGAGGTGTTCGACGAGCTGGCCAAGGCCGGTAAGTGGACTGGTGACGTCGAGAACCTGACCAACGCTGCGATCGAGGCTTTCAAGCTTCAGTTCGCTCCCACGGCGTAAGGTAGGTAGAGATGCCCAACCTTCACGACATTGAAAGGCGTATCGGCTCCGTCTCTTCGACGAAGCAGATCACGCGTACCATGGAAATGGTTGCTGCTGCGAAGATCCGCCTTGCCGGTGAACGCGTGGCGGCGGCTACGCCGTACGCCGAGTCCATGGTCGAAATGTTGGCCAACGTTGCCAAGCGTGTAGGTGGCTCCGAGAATGCGCTGTTGCGCAAGCATGACGAGGTCAAGAACGTGCTGATCGTCGTCGTCGTGTCGGACCGCGGTCTGGCCGGCGGCTTCAACAGCAACGTGCTGCGCCAAGTCGATCGTTTGATGAAGAGCAAGCAGGCGGCCGGCGCTGAGGTCAGCGTCGTTGCCTGCGGCAAGAAGGCCATCGGCTATTACACGTATCGCCGTGTCGAGCCGGTTCTTGCCTTCGCTGGCCAGTCCGCCGACCCTACGGTCGAGGAAGCGGACGAGATCGCCGCGTATGCGGTGGATGCTTACGCCAACGGATCGATCGACGAGGTCATCGTGGTGTACAACCACGCTAAGAATTCGGCAGAGCAGCAGCTTCGCGAGGAGTTGCTGCTCCCCGTCGACACGTCGGCCTTCGAAGCCGCTAAGGCTGAGACCGCTGACGAGTCCGCGGGCGAGAAGCTTGAGGGCGATGTGATCTTCGAGCCGAGCCCTGAAGCTGTTCTTGACCAGCTGCTGCCGGCGTATGTTCGCACTACGCTGTATCATGCGCTGATCGACTCGGCAGCTGCTGAGCAGGGCGCACGCCGCAACGCCATGATGTCGGCAACGGACAATGCCACCGAGATGGTTAACACGTTGACCAGATTGTATAACCGCGTACGCCAGGGCGCTATCACGACCGAGATTTCGGAAATCGTCGGTGGCGCTGCTGCTTTGGAGGATTAAATGGCTGAACATTTGTTTACTAAGGAGGAGGTCGAGGCCAGCAAAGGCGCCACGGGTCGCATCGTGCGTATCGTCGGTCCTGTTGTTGACGTTGAGTTCCCCCCTGATCAGCTGCCGGCGATTTACAACGCGCTGACGGTTGACGCTAAGACCGAGGCGGGCGACCTGCACGTCGTCCTCGAGGTCGAAACCCACCTGCCGGGCAACATCGTCCGCTCCGTCGCCATGAGCTCGACCGACGGTCTGATCCGTGGCCTGGACGTTCTGGATACGGGCCATCCCATCATGATGCCCGTCGGCCAGGAGACCCTGGGTCGCATCTGGAACGTCATGGGCGAGCCCGTTGACGAGAAGCCCATGCCCGAGGTCACCGGCTACATGCCCATCCATCGTCCTGCTCCCGAGTATGACGAGCTGGTCACGAAGACCGAGATCTTTGAGACGGGCATCAAGGCCATCGACCTGATCGAGCCGTTCGTCAAGGGCGGTAAGACCGGTCTGTTCGGCGGCGCCGGCGTTGGCAAGACCGTTATCATCCAGGAACTCATCAACAACCTGGCTCAGGAGCACGGCGGCACTTCCGTGTTCACCGGCGTTGGCGAGCGTACCCGTGAGGGTACCGACCTGTACCTGGAGATGAGCGACTCTGGCGTTATCAACAAGACCTGCTTGGTCTACGGCCAGATGAATGAGCCTCCGGGAGCCCGTCTGCGCGTCGGCCTGGCTGGTCTGACCGAGGCCGAGTACTTCCGTGATCAGGGCCAGGACGTTCTGCTGTTCGTGGACAACATCTTCCGCTTCACGCAGGCCGGTTCCGAGGTGTCCGCACTGCTCGGCCGTATGCCGTCCGCCGTTGGTTACCAGCCCACGCTGGCAACCGAGATGGGCGACCTGCAGGAGCGCATCACGTCCACGTCCACGGGTTCCATCACGTCCGTGCAGGCAGTTTACGTGCCCGCCGACGACTTGACCGACCCCGCTCCGGCCACGACGTTCACGCACCTGGACGCGAAGACGGTTCTGTCCCGTTCCATCGCCGAGCTGGGCATCTACCCGGCCGTCGACCCGCTGGAGTCCACCTCTCGCGCTCTGGATCCCGCAATCGTGGGCGAGGAGCACTACCGTGTGGCCACCGGCATCCAGGAGCTGCTGCAGAACTATAAGGACCTGCAGGACATCATCGCCATCCTTGGTATGGACGAGCTGTCCGAGGAGCAGAAGCTCACGGTTTCCCGTGCGCGTAAGGCTCAGCAGTTCTTCGGCCAGTGCTTCCACGTGGCAACGCAGTTCACGGGCCTGCCCGGTAAGTACGTCAAGATGGAGGACACCGTCCGTTCCTTTGCCGCCATCCTGGACGGCGAGTGCGACGAGATCCCCGAGCAGTGCTTCCGCCTGAAGGGCGGCATCGACGACGTCTACGCTGCTTACGAGGAAATGAAGAAGGAAGAAGCGTAGTATGGCTAGCTTCAAGTGCGACATCGTCACGCCTGCCGAGAAGCTTGCAGCTTGCGAGGTTGAAATGGTCGTCGTCCCGGGCGTCGAGGGCGAGATGGGCTTTCTGGCCGGTCACGCTCCGTTGGTGTCCGTGCTGGCTGATGGCGAGATCCGCCTGACGCCTGCAGAGGGCGGCCCCGTGCAGCGCTACGAAGTCAAGGGCGGCTACGTGCAGGTTACCGACGACAAGGTGATCATCCTTGCCGATAGCGCAACGCCTGTTGCTGCATAGCCTGGGTGTTGGCTTGAACATCTGAACCCGCGGCCGCTGGTGCGACTGCTGGCAACGCGACGGTCGTATCCATCGGCTGTTCACCTGAAACGGCTCCCGCCGAAAAGCGGGGGCCGTTTTGCGTATGGCTGCATGAAACCCCGCGCGAAATCCATCGTTTGTTCGAACACGCGTGCGCTAAAGGCTGCTATGATGGGGAACCGGAAAACCCTGCTTCGGTCAATCGGCGCCCAGCCTGACCGAAGCGCAGCACATCACTTGCGAGAAGATTCGAGGCGCATCCATGGCGTTCGTTCATTTGCATAACCATACCGAATATTCGTTGCTTGACGGCTTGACTCATATCAAGGATATGGTGCGTCGCGCGGCCGAGCTTGACATGCCTGCTGTCGCCATTAGCGATCATGGCGTTATGTCGGGCGTCCCCGAGCTGTGCGATGCTTGTGCCGCCGTCGAGAAGGAAACCGGCAAGAAGGTCAAGCCGATTTACGGCTGCGAAGTGTATTTCACCACCGACGAGGAGCTTCGCAAGGACGTGAAGCCCAGGCTTTACCACTTGCTGCTGCTCGCCAAAACCAACGAGGGCTATCACAACCTGTTGAACCTGGTCAGCGAATCTCATGTTGACAACTTCTATTACAAGCCGCGTACCACGTTCAGCATGTTGCAGAAGTATGGCAAGGGCATTATCGGCTCGTCTGCGTGTATCGCGGGCATCATTCCGAAACTGCTTGACAATCGCCAGTTCGATGAGGCCGTGGAGTGGGCAAACAAGTTCGCGAGCTGCTTCGAACCGGGCGATTTCTATATCGAGCTGCAAAACCAAGGCATCCGCACCGACGGAGGGCTTACGCAAACGGAGCTGAATCATCAGCTAACCGAGGTTGCGCATCGTGCAGGCCTGAAGACCATCGCAACGAACGACTTCCATTACCTGCTGCAAGAAGATGCGAAGGCGCAGGATATCATGCTGTGCATCGGCACGGGCTCGGCGGTCAACGATACGAATCGCATGAAGTTCGAGAACGATCAGTTCTATATGAAAACGGAAGAGGAAATGCGCGAGGCGCTTCGCGATTTCCCTGAGGCATGCGATACCACGGTGGAGGTTGCCGAGAAGTGCAACGTCATCCTTGAGCGCGATTCCATTCTGCCGAAGTTCCCGCTTCCCGAGGGCGAGACGGACGAGAGCTGGTTCCGCCATCAGGTGATCGAAGGCATGAAGAAGCGCTACGGCGACCCTATTCCCAAAGAGCCGCTCGATCGTGCCGAATACGAGATGAGCGTCATCATCCAGCAGGGCTTCCCTGCGTACTTCCTGATTGTGCAGGAATACTTGGACTGGGCGCGTAGCCAGGGCATCGGCGTTGGTCCGGGCCGTGGTTCTGCTGCCGGTTCGATCGTTGCATACGCCATGGGCATCACCGACTTGGAGCCGCTTTCCAACGGCTTGCTGTTCGAGCGATTCCTTTCCCCGGAACGCGTGGAGATGCCTGATATCGACTGCGACTTCGAGGATGAACGTCGCCAAGAGGTCATCGAGCACATTCGCGAGGTGTACGGCGCCGATCACGTTACGGGCGTTATCACGTTCGGCAAGCTGCAGGCGAAAAACGCTGTGCGCGATGCGGCGCGCGTGCTCGACTATCCCTACAGCGTAGGCGACAAGATCTGCAAGATGATCGGCGACGAGCTGGGCATCACCATTCAGAAGGCGCTGGACACGAACCCCGATCTGAAGAAGGCCTACGACACCGAAGAGGATGTAAAGGCGGTCGTGGACGCGGCGCAGTCCATCGAGGGTCACGTGCGCGGCGAGGGCGTGCATGCGTGCGCAACCATCATCTGCCGAGACCCTATGGCCGACCACGTGCCGGTCAAACGCGATACCAAGGGCGGCGGCATCATCACGCAATACGACGGCCATTACACGCCGGATCTGGGCCTATTGAAGATGGACTTCCTTGGCTTGCGTACGTTGGGCGTGCTTTCGCGCGCGTGCCGCAACGTAGAGATGACTACGGGTCGCAAGATCATCCCCGAGGAGATTCCCACCGACGATGAGGCGGCGTTCGCCCTCATGCGTTCGGGTAATATGGACGGCTTGTTCCAGGTTGAGGGCGGCTTGTACGTGAGCCTGTTCGCACGCCTGCCACCGAAGAGGTTCAGCGACATCGTGGCTTCGATCGCCCTGAACCGCCCGGGCCCGTTGGAGTCCGGCATGGTCGACGACTATGTCAAGGTGGCAAGCGGTAAAACGCCCGTGCACTACTACGACGAGCGTCTGCGCCCGGTGCTTGAGGAAACCTATGGCACCATGGTGTACCAAGAGCAGATCATGCAGGTGTCCATGGTCATGAGCGGCTTTTCCGCCGGCAAGGCAGACAAGCTGCGTAAGGCAATGGGCAAGAAGAAGCTCGACATCATGCGCATGCTGCAGGAGGACTGGAACAACGGCGCGGTCGAGAACGGGTACTCGCTTGAGATCGCGAAGAAGATCTGGGACGACGCGGAGAAGTTCGCAAAGTACGCGTTCAACAAATCGCATTCGGCTGCGTACTCGATCCTGGTTATGCGCACCGCCTATCTGAAGGCGCATTACCCGAACGAGTACATGGCTGCAGTGCTGTCCAGTTATATGGGCAACACCGACCGCTTGATCCGCTATATCTCCAGCTGCAATCACAACGGCACGCCCGTGCTGCCGCCGGATATCAACTCGTCGAACGCTGAGTTCACGCCGGTCGAGAACGGCATCCGCTTCGGCCTGGTCGGCGTGCGCGGCGTTGGTCGCAACGTGGCGGACGAGATTATCGAGGAGCGCGAAAAGAACGGCCCGTTCACCAGCTTGCACGACTTCGTGAACCGCGTCGATGCAAAGTGCTACAACCGAAAGACGCTCGAAGCGCTCATCAAGGGCGGTGCGTTCGATTCGACGGGGTACACGCGCAAGCAGCTCATGTACTTCATCGAGGAGACGCCGCTTCTGGAAGGCGCTGCGAAGCGCCAGAAGGACCGCGATCGTGGTCAGGTGAGCATGTTCGACCTGTTTGCGGACGATGAGGATTCGGGTTTCCAGGAAGATGTGCCCGCCCCGGACGGAGTGGAGTGGCCGAAGCGCCAGCTGCTGACGTACGAGAAGGAGATCATGAAGATCTATGTCTCGGACCATCCGCTCACGCCGTACGAGAACTACATCTCGCGCATCACGAAGTGGCAGTTGGGTGATTTGGCCGAGCGCACGAAGGAGATCAAGTCCGCGGTGTTCGTGGGCATGGTGTCCAATGTTGTGACGAAGCTGACGAAGCGCGGCACGAAGATGGCCACGTTCGACCTGGAAGACACTACGGGCCACGTGGAGTGCATCTGCTTCAAGTACGAGGAGAACGCTGAGGCCATCCAAGAGGATGCCATCGTCAAGATCAAGGGCAAGTTCGAGCATTCCGATCGCGGCAACCAGATCATGGTGTTCGAGACGGAAACGCTTGAGCTGAGCGAAGAGGATGCGAAGCCTCGTCAGCTGCGCCTGAGCGTGCCTATGTCGGACTTCGATCAATCGAAGTCCATGCGCTTGAACCGCATCCTGAAATCGTACCCGGGGCGTGATGGCGTGGTGCTGTTCGTGAAGCAAAGCGACGGGCACAAGTTCCGGGCGGAGCTGCCGGTCACGGTGGATGCGGAAAGCCCCATCATGCGCAGTGAGCTGACGGACCTGTTCGGCTACAACGTGCTCACTGCGTAGCGGGTGCACTGCTTGGTATTGGATATCTCATGGGACCCGGATGTGAATCCGGGTCCCGTTTCTTTTGACGGGCGTTGTCGCGTATCATGGACCGCATGGATAAAACGATTGAACATAATGAGCAAGCGTTGCAAGCGGAAGCTGCGACGATGCAAGCGAAAGCCGCGGAATCGCAAGCCAAAGCCATTCCGGCGCCAGGTGAAAGCGAGATAGCAAAGGCGGAAACTGCGGTGGCCCAAGCGGAAGCCGCGGGGATGCAGGCGGAAGGCGCAACGGCGTATGCCGATGCGGCACGGGCGAGCGATGCCGTGGGCTTCAAACGCGAGGATGCTGAGCGCACTTTGTCGCTGACTGTGTCCTATAATGGCGGCCCGTTCTGCGGATTCGCCCGTCAGCCCGGCAAGCTTACCGTGCAGGGAGAGCTTGAGCAGGCGCTATCCCTGGTGATGCGCCGGCCGGTGGAGGTGGTGTGCTCGGGCCGCACGGATGCGGGCGTGCATGCGCTTGGCCAGGTGGTCAGCTTCAACGTTTCCGCCGATGAGCTGGAAGGCCGCAGTCTGTACAGCCTTCGCCGAAGCTTGAATGCGTTGACGCATGAGGACGTCACGGTGCGCACGGTCGAGGAACGCGAGCCGGGTTTCAGCGCTCGATTCGATGCGCAATGGCGCGAATACCACTACCATATCTGCCTGGATGATACGCCGCCGCTGTTCATGCGCGATTTCAGCTGGTTCGTGCATGCCGATCTGGATATACCGGCGATGCAGCAGGCAGCGCGCTACCTGGAAGGCGAGCACGACTTCAAAAGCTTCTGCATGGCGGCCAGCGCCGTGGGCAAGCCCACGTGCCGCAACGTGCACGAGATCTCGCTTTCGCGCGAGACCATCATGGGCGAGGAGGTGCTGACCATCAAGGTGGTGGGTAACGCGTTCCTGCATTCCATGGTGCGCACCATCGTGGGCACGCTTGTCATGGTGGGCCGCGGCCTGCGCAAGCCCGAATGGGTGAGCAAGGTGCTTGAGGCCTGCGACCGAACCGCGGCGGGGGAGAATGCTCCAGCCGCCGGCCTGGTGTTCTGGAAGGTGCAGTACTGATGACGGGCAAACAGGAAGCACAGCGCTCTGGGCGCAAGGCGGGAAGAAAACGCCATCTTGCGAAGTTCACCCATCTGTATGAAAGCCGGGATAAGCGCTTGTGCGTGTTCGAGGACGAGCATGGCCATCTGACGAGCGTTCGCGCGTCGCGCTTGGCGTGATGGCGGGTTTTCCGGGTTTTGCCTCGCTGCAAAAGGATGCTTGTTGCGCGTGCCGGTGACGTGCGCGTGCGACGGCGATGCCGGTCATCATCGCCGCCGCTGTTTTATCGACAAAAGAGGCCCCTTGCAACCTGGTGGGTTGCAAGGGGCCTCGGCGTTTCGTCATAGCGTCGACTAGCGGGCCTGCGGCTTCTCGGGCACCGTTTTGTCCACGAAGTAGATCTTGTACCACATGAGGAACATGTAGACGATCCAGATCTTTCGGCTGCGGTCGGCGCCGGCTTTGTGCTCGTCAAGCAGTCGCACCAGCTCATCGGTGTTGAAGAACTCGCGCGCGATGTCGCCGGTGAACCATTCCTTCACCTGGTTGTAGTAGCGGTCCTGGCGTAGCCAGTTCACCACGGGGACAGGGAAGCCGAGCTTCTCCTTCTGCGCCCAGTCCTTCGGGATGGCGCGCTCGGACGCCTCGCGCAGCGTGAGCTTGGTTTGCGTTTCGTTGGCCTTGAGCGGCGGGGGGATGGTTGCCGACACGTCGAACACGCGGCGGTCCAAAAACGGCACGCGGGACTCCAGCGAGTGGGCCATGGACATCTTGTCCGTTTTCAGCAGGATGTCGCCGACCAGCCAGAAGTACAGGTCCACGTACTGCATGCGCGTGGTTTCGTCCAGGTCCTTCACCTCGGCGTATACCGGTGCGGTGAGCTGCTGGGGGGTGGGGGCGTTGCAGCCGCCGCGCAGCAGCTGGGCGCGCTCCTCCACGGTGAAGGCGACGCCGTTGGCGTTGGTGTAGTACCAATCCTCGGGGGTTTCGCTGGCGCGCTCAAGGTAGTTCGCGCCGCGGATGCCCAGCTTGCGCATGACGCCGGAGGCGCCGCGCAGCAGGCCCTTCGGGGCCCAGGAAAGCTTGGCGTTGGAGAATGGCGTTTGGTAGATGCGGTAACCGCCGAAGAACTCGTCGGCGCCTTCGCCGGAAAGCACCGCCTTGACCTGCGTTGCCGCGATCTGGTCCACGAAGTACAGTGCCACGGCGGAGGGGTCGGCGGACGGCTCGTCCATGTGCCACTGCACACGAGGCAGGCTTTCCCAATACTCGTCCTCGCCGATGTACTTGTTGGTGTTGGCGATGTGCAGCTCGTCGGCGAGCTCGTGAGCCCACGAGATCTCGTCGCGCATCATGCCGCCGGCGCCCTCGGCGTTGTTGGCGGCGGCGTTCTTGTAGCAATCGAATCCCACGGTGAACGTTTTGATGTCGGGGTTTTCCTTGGCCAGGCAAGCCGCCATGTAGCTGGAGTCGATGCCCGAGGATAGGAAGCTGCCGACCTCGACGTCGGCCACGTTGTGGTAGCGGACGCTGTCGCGCACGGCTTCGTCGATAGCCTCGACGGTATCCTGACGGCTGCGCTGTGCATCGAAGTTGTACTCGGGACGCCAGTAGCGGCGCTCGGTGATGGACCCGTCGGCATGCACGGTCATGCAGTGCGCGGGGGCCAGCTTGAAGATGCCCTTGAAGAACGTCTCGGGAAGGGCGCTGAACTGGAAGCACAGGTACTGCTCGAGCGCTTCGCGGTTGAGCTCGCGCGTGTAGTCCGGATGCTCGAGGATGCACTTGATCTCGGAAGCGAAGATGAAGCGGCCGTTTTGCTGCGTGTAGTAGAACGGCTTGATGCCGAAGAAGTCGCGGGCGCAGAACAGCTCGCGCGAATCGCGGTCCCAGATGGCGAACGCGAACATGCCGCGCAGGCGGTCGAGCACGCCTTCGCCCCATGCCAGATAGCCTGTGAGCAGGACTTCGGTGTCGGAGTTGGTTTGGAACTGCCAGCCCTGCGCCTCAAGCTCGGCGCGCAGGTCGCGGTAGTTGTAGATTTCGCCGTTGAACACGATGGCGAAGCGCCCCTTGGCGGCAGCCTGCTCGGGTGTGCCGCACGGGGTGCCGTCAAGGCGCAGCGCCGGCGAGGTGATGGTGGCGGCGTGGTCGCCCGTGGATCGCACCATGGGCTGGTTGCCGTTGGCAAGGTCGATGAGCGAAAGGCGGCGATGGCCCAAGGCGATGCCGCTTTCGGCATCGATGTACTGGCCTTCGCCGTCGGGCCCGCGATGGGCCATGACGTCGCACATGGCTTTCAGTGTGGGCAGGCTTGCATCATCAGCCTGCGTGAATCCGCAGATACCGCACATGGTGAGGCATCCCTCCAATCGTATATAAAGGTAAGGTTCATCATAACGAATGGGGCGGACGGTGGCACGCCTCCCGCGAAAAGCGCAGATTTTCCAACGAGCCTGCGGCGAGAGCGGCGGCGGTTGCGCGGCGCATGCTACACTGCGGGGAAAGAATCGCCTGCGCGAAAGGGGCGCCTGCGCTGGTCGGCTGAAAGGGATTGCGGGAAAAGGCTCGCCTGGGCCGATGGGGCTTGCGGGGAAAAGCGGCTTGGACCGAAAGGGCTCGCGGGCGGGAAGGGCTTTTCGCGCCTGCTCGCTCGCGTCTCGTCTTGTTCGGTCTGTTGGGATGACGGCGGATTGCTTGCAAAGGCGTTCGCGACGTTGAGAACGTTGATGGGGAAGGAGCGTGTCATGAAGGTGCATGTGGAGTTGGATGGCGGCCTGTTGGCGGATAGGTTCGGGAAGTATGCGCCCGAGCCGGACCGGCTGGAGGGTTTTCCCGTGCGTTCGTTTCCCATCGAGATAAACGATGTGCCGCAGGAAGCGCGGACGCTTGCCCTGGCGCTCATCGATTACGACGCGATTCCCGTGGGCGGCTTCTGCTGGATTCACTGGACCGCGTGCGATCTGCCGGCGACCACCACGCTTATCCCCGAGGACGCCAGCCGCACGGGGACGGTTGATATGGTGCAGGGCCGCAACAGCAATTGGTCGCCCATGGCGCATGGCAGCGACAACCCGCAGGTGCACTCCCGTTATTGCGGCCCGCAGCCGCCTGATGCCACGCACAGCTACACGTTGAACGTGTACGCCCTCGATTGCGAGCTGGGGCTGCCGGAAGGCTTTTATCTCAACGAGCTGCGTCGCGCGATGAACGGCCATGTGTTGGATCAGGCGTCCGTGGAGCTGCCGAGCCGCGCGTAGGGTCGATGCGGTGCGCAGCCCCTTTTGATTCGCCCGATAAGGGGGATTCTTACAGTAATGAAACGGATTCTGTGGTTTGGCGTTGTACGGAGTAGCGCAACAGATGGGGTATTTTACAATGACGGGTACGCAATAGGGCGCCTGTCGTCTTGACGCTTGGGCGCGGGCGGTCTGCCGTGGGGCTGGCCGCCCGCGCTTGTTTTCACGATGGCGCCGCAAGGTTATGAAACCGCGCTCGATGGCGCTGGCTATGGAAGAGGTACCGCCTGCTATGAAAAACGTTTTGCACGTGCTCGGCCGCGACCTGCTGCGCCTTTTGAAGGCGCCGGCCGCCCTGGTGGTGGTCGTGGTGCTGGTCGTGCTGCCGTCAACGTACACGTGGTTCAACGTCATCGGCTTTTGGAATCCCTATAACAATACGGGAAACATGCGCGTATGCGTGGTGAATCAGGACGCCGGATCCGAGAACGACTTGATGGGCCAGATGAACCTGGGCAACCAGATCGTGGACACGCTGCATGAGAACAACCAGTTGAAATGGGAGTTCACCGATTACGACGACGCGATGCACAAGGTGGAATCGGGCGAGGTGTATGCGGCGTTCGTCATCCCCGAGGACTTCACCGCCAACTTGTTCACCATTGTGACGGGCGATTTCCAGCAGCCTAACCTGCAGTATTACGTCAACGAGAAGAAGAACCCCGTGTCGCCGAAGGTGACCGACGCGGGCTCTACCACCCTTGACGAGACCATCAACAGCCAGTTCGTTTCCACGGTCAGCTCGGTGGTGGCGGACACGCTCAACGATAAGGTCGCCGAGGCCGAGCAGAATCTGAGCACCGCGCAGAACGGCTCTGCCGTGCAGCTTTCGCGCGCCGTCGATTCGGTTTCCGATGCGCGTGCGACCGTGAGCGGGTTGGCGGCGTCCACCGAGGAGGCCCGCCAGAAGGCGCAGTCGGCGAAGGGCCAGCTTGAGCAGGCTCGTGCCGACGCGCAAACCGTGCAGGACCAGCTGCAGCAGGTGAGCGACCTTTCCTTGACGCTGCAAAACAGCCTGGGCACGTTCGCGTCGGTGGCCATGCCCGGCATGTCGAACACGAACCTGATGCTGTCCCAGATCGCCTCGCAGGCGGCTGGCTCGATCACCGATGCCTCCAACGCCATATCGGGTGCGCAAGGCACCGTGGACGCCGCGGCCGATCGGGCCCAGGGCGTGCTGGACATGAACACCGCCGTCATCGAGCAGCTGCAGATCGTGCACGATCAGATGCCCGACTCCGATCCGAACAAGGAGCAGCTGCGATTCGCCATCGATTCCCTGACCGCCCGCAACGATGAGCTGCAGCGCGATTTGAACGATCTGAAGACGCTTAGCGGCGACGTGGATGCCACGGCCGCCAGCGTCGCGGCCGCCGCCAACACCGTCAACGCCGCCGCGCAAAACGCCATCACCGCTTCGGGGGCTTATCAGCAGCAGCTGCTCGGCAGCGCCTTGCCGCAGGTGAGCAACGGCATCTCCCAGGTTGGCATCGCCGCCGCCGGCCTTAAGGGGGCCATCTCGAACCAAGGCTACCTGATCGACGAGACCTCGGGCGTGATCGACCAGCTGTCCGGGACGCTGCACGTGGCAGGCGATGCCATGGCGCAGACCGACGTGCTGCTGTCCAGCCTTGAGGGGACCATGCGCCAGGCTCGCAACGACGTGTCCCTGCTGGGCACGTCCTCAGCGGTGTCCGAGCTGATGGACAACGGGCGCATCGACCCCGAGAAGATCGCCGAGTTCATGCAGGCGCCCACGCAGGTGACCACCGAGAAGCTGTATCCGCTCAACGCCTACGGTTCGGCCATGGCCCCGCTGTTCATCAGCCTGAGCCTGTGGATCGGCACGTTGATGCTGTGCGTCATCTTGAAGCTGGAGGTCGACAAGGAAGGCGTGCCGGGCCTGACGGTGATGCAGGGCTATATCGGCCGCTGGCTGTTCTTCGCTTTGCTGGTGACCCTGCAGGCCGTGGTGTGCGTGGCGGGCTGTCTGCTCATCGGCGTGCAGGCGGCATCGGTGCCGGCGTTTTTCGCAACGGCGGTTTTACTGTCCCTTTCCTACCTGTGCATCACGTACACGCTGTCATCGTCGTTCCAGCATATCGGCATCGGCCTATGCATCATCATGGTGTTCGTCCAGATCCCGGGCGGCACGGGTTTGTACCCGGTCGAGATGACCGACGCCTTCTTCCGCACGGTATACCCCATGTTCCCGTTCACCTACGGCATCAACGCCTTGCGCGAGACCATCGGCGGCTTCTACGGCACGCAGTGGCTGGGTTATTGCGGGGTGCTGCTGCTCATTGCGCTGTCCATGGCGCTGGTAGGCCTGTTCGTGCGACCGCATCTGACCAACCTCAACCGCCTGGTGGCGAAGGAGATCGAGCAAAGCGACCTGCTCAACGTCGAGGAGGCCTTGGTTCCCGAGCGACGTTACCGTATCGGGCAGCTTATCCGGGCTTTGTCCGACCATGACGAGTTCCATAATGCGGTGCGCCAGCAGGCCGATACGTTCCTGAGGCATTACCCTCGCTTGAAGCGCGGCGCGCTCATTTTAGGCATCGCCGTGCCGGTGGCGGTCTCGGTGGTGTTCGCCGTGACCACTACCGAGAAGGTGGTCATTCTGACGGCATGGCTGATCTGGTTGGTCATCCTTATCGGCTTCTTGCTGGGCCTTGAGATGGTGCGCGACAACATCCAGCGCCAAGCCTCCATCGACGGCATGAGCGACGATGAATTGCGCGGGCATCTGGCCGATCGGGGCAAGAAGGTAGTCAAGGAATTGGTGCCTGCTGCTATGTCGACGGCACGCGTTTCGGTACCTGTCGATCGTTCCGCCCGCGCGGCGGGCGTGTCCGTGCCGCTGCCGCCTGTGGGCGTGGCTGCCGATGACCTGGCGGACCAGCCCGCCTCTGCGTGCGGCGCCGAGGATGCCGGGCGGTGCGCTGCCCGCAAGCCGAAGGATGCTCCGGGTAAAGGCGCATCGCTGATGGACTTGGCGGCAAAGGGCAGACCGGCGTACTTCGACGGTCCGTTTTTGACCGACGAGGAGGCTCATGGTGAAAAGGGCGAAGACGGCAAGGGCGATGAGGAGCTGCTCGAGGCGGAGGTGCCCGCTCTTGAGCTGAGCGCCGAGGACCTTGAGGCGCTTGCGCAGCGCAAGGCCGATCGCGGCAAGCACGGGAAGAAGCATAAGAAGAAGGGCGATTCGAAGAAGGGGGGCGGCCATGTGTAACGTGTTCAAGCTGTTCTCCTACGATATCAAGCACCTGTTCGGCAACGTGATAACCGTGGTCATCGTCTTGGGCCTGGTGTTCTTGCCGTCCATTTTCACGTGGTACAACGTCATCGCGTGTTGGAACGTGTTCGACAACACGGGCAACCTGAAGGTGGCCGTCGCCAATTCCGACGAGGGATATCAAAGCGACCTGCTGCCCACGAAGATCAACGTTGGCGACAGCGTGGAGTCGGCGCTGCGCGCCAACGACCAGCTTGACTGGGTGTTCACCGACGAGGAGGACGCCATCGACGGCGCGCGATCGGGCAAGTACTATGCGGCGGTGGTCATCCCGCAAAGCTTCAGCTCCGACATGATGAGCTTCTACTCCGACGACGCCGAGCATGCCGAGCTCATCTACTACGAGAACGAGAAGAAGAACGCCGTGGCGCCGCGCGTGACCGATCAGGCGTCCAGCAAGGTTGCCGCCCAGGTGAACACCACGTTCGCCGAGACCATCTCCGATGTGGCCCTGGGGCTGATCGATTCGCTGGGGACGGTGGCAGATGATGCCGATGCGGCGGGGCAGGTGGCCAAGCTCTCGGGCACCATATCCTCGTCCGCCGATCAGATGCGCACCGCCGCCGACGTGCTCGAGTCGTACGCGAACCTGGCGGGAACGGCACAGGCGCTCGTAGGAAGTTCCACCCAGCTTCTGGGTAATGCGCAAAATGCGGTGAAGGATGCGCAGCAGCAGGCCTCGGGGGCGAAAAGCGGCGCCGAGACCATCGGCGATGCGCTGACGACGTCGGTTTCGTCCTTGTCCGATGCCCTGGCCCAAAGCTCCGACGGCTTCAATCAGGTGCCCGCGGCCATCGATAAGGTATATGCGCAGGTGGATACCGATAAGGCGAACGCCGCGCAAAGCCTTCGCGACCAGGCGGCCGACGTGGATTCCCAGATAGAGCGCTATCAGCAGCTCATCGAGGTGCTCGAATCCATCAAGCCGCAGCTCGACGAGCAGTACCGCCCCGCGGTGGATGCCGTGGTGTCGCAGCTGAACACGTCCATATCCTCGCTTGGGAAACTGCGCGACAGCTTGACCTCGGCGGCGGACAAGATGGCTACCGGCAACGACCCGGAGTCCTCGGCCCGCGCCGATATCCAGGCGAAGCTCGACGAGGCGAAGGCGAACGCCGACAAGCTGAAGAACGATTACGAGAATAACCTGAAGCCGGGCCTTGAGAGCTTGGCGAGCTCGGTGGCGCAGGCGGCTCAGTCCCTTTCGGCGCGCGCTTCGCAGCTTTCCGGCGTGGGCGACGGCTTGAACGGCGCCGCGTCCTCGGTGGCGTCCGACCTTGCGGGCGCGCAGAGCGCCATCCGCGCCATGTCCGATGAGCTGCATGGGTCGGCCGACAAGATGTCGGCGTTGTCTCAGCGCGTCAACGAAGCGTTGGCCAGCGGAAACGTGGAGCAGCTGAAGCAGGTTATCGGCTCGGACCCCGAGGCTCTTGCCAAGGCGGTGTCCGCACCTGTGGGGGTGGAGCGCATCGCCGTGTTCCCGGTGGAGGACTTCGGCTCTGCCATGGCGCCGTTGTATACCACGCTGGCCCTGTGGGTGGGGTCGTTGCTGATCATGGTGCTGCTGAATCCTGTTCCCTCCGAACGCGCCAAGCGCGAGGCGGGGCTGGTCGAGCCCAAGTCCTGGCAGCTGTTCTTCGGGCGCTACGGCGCGCCGTTCGTATTGGCCTTCATGCAATCGACGGTGGTGTGCCTGGGCAACATGCTGTTCGTGGGGGTCCAGGTTGCCAACCCGCTGCTGTACCTTCTGTGCTTCTGGACGGCGGGCTTCGTGTTCAGCTTCATCATCTACACGCTGGTGTCGCTGTTCGCCAATCTTGGCAAGGCGCTTGCCGTGCTGCTGCTCATCATCTACGTGACCGGCGGCGGTGGCAGCTTCCCCTTGCAGCTGCTGCCCGGCTTCTTCCAAGCCGTCAGCCCGTTTTTGCCGGCGACGCACGTCATCAACGCCATGCGCGCGGCGAGCATGGGCCTATACCAGAACGATTTCTGGGTGCAGATCGGCATAACGCTCGCCTTCATCGTGCCGTTCGTGATCATGGGCATCCTGCGGCCGGTGCTCTCGCGCTTCACGTATTGGTTCGTGGAGCAGGTGGAGAAATCGAAGG
>SKER01001089.1_pt1 | contig 24331 bp, 19 predicted proteins | sample 4826961 | NCBI WGS metagenome assembly SKER01 (sample SAMN11008804, study PRJNA524170) | human gut metagenome | biome: Human fecal sample; material: Feces; isolation source: fecal sample from pouch patient p47 | host: Homo sapiens | place: Israel: Tel-Aviv | collected 2016-11-16 | reverse complement strand
CACATATGGGGTTCGGAGGGGGGTTCGAGGGCGCATTGCGGCCCCCTTGTAGCCAGAAGGGATTCGGGCGCTCTGCGCCCTTCCCTGCATGTAGACGGGGCGCGCCCGGGGCCGGAAGGCGTTGTCTTTTATGCCTGCGATGCCTCTATATATAGATGCGACGCGGGGCGGGGCGCTTCACGACGCTAGGCGGGGCTTTTCACGTCACGGCGCTTGGCACCATGGCAAGCTGCGCAACGCCGGGCGGGCCTTGGAGAGCACAGGCGCTGCACAGGACGGGGACTGCGCAGCGACGCCGAGTATCGCAGTGCGCTCCGCGTCGACCCACGGCGACGGCCACTTATTATTACTTGTTTTGGATTTGATGCTCTTGGGCCGTTGTTCTGTTGACGACCTTTCACTTGCTTTGGGTTCGCATGCTCGACTGAGCTAATAATCGGTAGCGCAATATACTTACGCTGACGAGAACTCGGCTCAAGCGTGCGCTGCTCTTTGACTTGGTTGCGTTTTCGCGCCTTGCTTATCGGCCCGTTGAGGACGCCTTCCTTATTTGGACGGCAGGTTCCTAAAAAAGAAGTGGCCCGCGAGAAGGGGGCTCGCGGGCCATGGAGGAGATTCGGAAGCAACGCTTAGTGAGGGGAATCGCCTGCGCGTTATGGGGTGCGCTCGACCGGAGGGGGTTGGTCGTTCGGCGTTGCGAGCTTCCGCGGATGTGCTATCGATTATCAACGCTCCATCTCTTTCGTCGCATGAGCGCAAGCCGCAAACAGTTGGCGAAACGGTCCCGGCTGAAACTTTATTTCGGCCAAGACCAAGGTGCGGCTTCGCTCCCGACAACATGGATAGTACGCCGGGTCAGGTAGCCGCGCGCCACCCTTAGATGGTCATTTTCGGCTCGCTGCACGGTTTTCTTTACTTACCCGAAAGGGGTGTCTCGGGTATTTCCGCTGGTCAGATTGTTATGCTTCTTTTTCTTGGGGCGCAAGCTCATTGTTAACCGCGTATGCTACCATTCCCCCTGAGAGAAGGGGCAAAATGAAAACTGCAGCATCAGCGAAACTGGAGTCGAACCATAAACCTGCCGGCGGCAAGCCGCGCTTTAGCGCCAAGATGACCGCGTTTGCATCAACGGGCATAGCGTGTCCGCTGGCTTGGGGCTTTTTGATCAACGCATTCGGAGGAGTAAGCCCCTCCGCCCAGCTTCCCTGGACGTTTTCCTACCTTCTGCTGGCGGTTGCCGTTTTGCTGTTCGCTGCCGTTTCACGCAAAGCGCCAACGTTCTTCACCTCTGGGATTTCCGCAGCGGTTGTCGGCGCGTTCGGCGCGCTAGGCGCGCTGCTGCTCGCACTCACATTTACTGCAATCCCCTCGATTCCGCTCCAATTTGCCGCCATGGCCCTATGCGCATGCGTTCTTGGCTGGCTATACCTGCAGTGGGGAACGTTCTATGCGAAGCTCGATTTGCGCCATGCGGTGGTTTACCTGCTGCTGGCCAACATCGGGGGGTCGACGCTGAAGGCGCTCACGCATTTCGTCCCCTTTGAGGTCCAATGCGTGTTCGCCATGCTGCTACCCATCGCCTCGGTGTGGATGTGCCGCGTCGCGCTCAGCAGCATGGAGAACGCCAGCGCAGAAAAGGCCGTCATTCGCTTTGACTCCCACAACATGCGAGGGCTATGGAAGGTAGCTGTGACCATTGCCGCGTTCAGCTTCGTGGCCGCGTTCCTGGTAAGCCGGTTCTCGGGAAACCAGTCCCAGGTGCCCCCTGTTGACTTTTTGCTCGGGCGTCTGCTGGAAATGGTTATCTCGGGCATCGTACTATTCGTAGTAGTGAAGCTGAACAAGCCTTTTAACTTCTCGCAATTGTGGCGTATCGCGCTTTTGGTGCTTGCTCTAGACATGCTCAGTCAGGCCACATTCCCTGAAATGACCGTGCTTCGATGCGTGGAAAGCAGTGCTTGGGACCTTATCGTGCTATTCGCCTGGTTGACCCTGTCCGACGTGGCACAGCATTCGAAGCTTCCCGCCCCGTGGGTCTTCGGCATCGGCTGGGCCTGCTATACGGCGCCGTTCGCCATCGGATCGATGATGTCCCCCGCGTATTCAGGCGGCGAACACGATGCCGTAATCGTGGTCGCCTTGATGTTCGTGCTGCTGCTGGTGTCCTCGTTCTGCTTGGAAATGCGCGACCAGGATACGAAGTGGTTGTTCGCGGAATTGCGCGGCGAACCGGTAAGCGCGCCCGCGGATTACCGAAGCCTTGAGGAGCGCTGCGAGGAGGTTGGCAAGCAGCACAAGCTGACGCCACGCGAGCTTGAGATCATGCAGCTGCTGTGCAAGGGACGCACGAAGGCGTACATCGCCGAGACGCTGTACCTGACCGAGAACACCGTGAAGGGCCACACGAAGCATATCTACTCGAAACTAGATGTGCATAGCAAGCAAGAGCTGCTTGACCTGGTTGAACGCTAAGCCCTACGCTTTGATGCGATCGAAGGCCGACAACGAGACGCATCGACCTCGCATATAAACGAAGAGCGCCTGCCAAGATGAAAATCGGCAGGCGCTCTTTTTCGTTATGCGTTTGCAGCTGCGCCGCGAAAACCGCGACGCACGACCGCTCGGCTAGTCGACCGGTACGGCATCAAGCTCCAGCGGCGGCTCGACGCGGCACACGTACTCGTCGGTTGCCTCGTCGATGTCGATGAGCACGTGGCTGCGATCGGGCAGCTTGCCCTCAACGATCTTCTGCGCGATGCGATCGACGATCTCGCGCTGCACCAAGCGCTTGCAGGGACGCGCGCCATACACCGGATCGAAACCGTCGATGGACAGATGATCCATGGCAGCGGGCGTGACGTCGAGCGTGACACGGCGATCGGCCAGGCGCTGCCGCACGTCGTTGAGCTGCAGCTCGACGATGGGCTCCATGTTGGCGATGGACAACGCATGGAACGTGATGACCTCGTCGATACGGTTGAGGAACTCAGGGCGGAAGGTATTGCGAAGCGCATCGTTGATCTTGTTGGACAGCTCCGCCAAGCTCTTCGCCGCCGTTTCCACATCGCCCTTCATGACGTTTTCCATGACATCGCCCATGGTCTCCTTCTGGGCGTTCGCGCTTTCGTATTCGCGAATGGCCTGGGAGCCGATGTTGCTGGTCATGATGATGATGGCATTCTTGAACGACACCAAGCGACCCTGGCCGTCTGTCAAGCGGCCGTCATCGAGCACCTGCAGCAAGATATTGAAGACGTCAGGGTGAGCCTTCTCCACCTCATCGAGCAAGATGACGCTGTACGGACGACGACGCACGGCTTCAGTAAGCTGGCCGCCCTCGTCGTAACCAACGTATCCCGGAGGGGCACCGATCAGGCGCTGCACGCTGAACTTCTCCATGTACTCGGACATGTCGATGCGCACCATGGCCTTCTCGCTGTCGAACAGGTATTCCGCCAGCGCCTTCGCCAGCTCGGTTTTGCCCACGCCAGTGGGACCGAGGAACAGGAAGCTGCCGATAGGCTTGTTCGGGTCGGACAGGCCTGCGCGGTTGCGGCGGATAGCGCCGGCGACCGCCGAGACGGCCTCGTCCTGGCCGATAACGCGCTCATGCAGCTTGTCCTCGAGGTCGACGAGCTTCTCCATCTCGCCCTGCATCATCTTGGACACGGGGATGCCGGTCCAGGTGGACACCACCTCGGCGATCTCCTCCTGCGACACCTCCTCCTTGAGAATCGCGCCGTCCTCTTGCTTGTCGTTCAGGGCCTGTTCTGCCTGCTCCAGCTTGCGCTGCAGCTCGGGGATGCGGCCGTAGCGGATCTCGGAGGCCTTCACCAAATCGCCTTCGCGGGTTGCGCGCTCCTCTTCGGTTTGCGCGGCTTCGAGGTCGGCTTTAAGCGTTTGGACGTCCTCGATGACGTCCTTTTCGTTTTGCCATTCGGCCTTGCGCTTCGACAATGCGTCCTGAGCGTCGGCGATTTCCTTGCGCAGATGTTCAAGGCGTTCGCGGCTGACCTCGTCCGTCTCCTTCATAAGCGCCTGCTCCTCGATCTGCATCTGGGTGAGCTTGCGCTCCGCCAGATCGACCTCTTCGGGCATGCTGTCGATCTCGATGCGCAGACGGCTGGCTGCCTCGTCCATGAGGTCGATGGCCTTGTCGGGCAGGAAACGATCGGAGATGTAGCGGTTCGATAGCTCCGCGCAGGCGACGATGGCGGCATCGGTGATGCGCACGCCATGATGGATCTCGTATTTCTCCTTCAGGCCGCGAAGGATGGCGATGGTGTCCTCGACCGTGGGCTCGCTGACCATGACCGTCTGAAAACGACGCTCAAGAGCGGCATCCTTTTCGATGTACTTGCGATACTCATCGAGCGTGGTTGCGCCGATGGCATGCAGCTCGCCACGCGCCAGGGCCGGCTTGAGCATGTTGCCCGCATCCATGGAGCTATCGCCCGTGGAACCGGCGCCGACGATGGTGTGCAGCTCGTCGATGAACAGGATGATCTGGCCGTTCGACTCCTTGACCTCGCGCAGAACCGCCTTCAAGCGGTCCTCGAACTCGCCGCGGTACTTAGCGCCTGCGACCATGGCGCCCAGGTCGAGCGCGATGACGTCGTGGTCCTTCAAACCGGACGGGACATCGCCGGCGACGATGCGCTGCGCCAGGCCTTCGACGATGGCGGTTTTGCCAACGCCGGGCTCGCCGATAAGCACGGGGTTGTTCTTCGTGCGGCGGCTGAGCACCTGGATGGTGCGGCGAATCTCCTCGGAACGGCCGATGACCGGATCGAGCTTGCCCTCGCGCGCCTTCTGCGTAAGGTTCTGGCCGTACTGGTTCAAGGCGTCGAGCTCAGGCTTGCTTTGCTGATCGGTGACGCGGGTGGAACCGCGCAGGGAGCTGTACGCCTCCTCAACGGTTTTCCCCGTGATGCCGAGGCCGTTGAGCACGCGGCCGGCGTCGCCCTTGTCCTGAGCCAAGGCGATGAGCAGGTGCTCGGTGGTTGCGTAGCTGTCGCCCATGCGCTCCGCCGCCTTCACGGCGTTGTCGATGACCTTCATAAGGTTGTTGCTGGGCATGGCCATAGGCATGGTGGAGCCGCTGGCCTTCGGCATGGCGGCGATGGCGGCGTCGACGTTTTGCGACAGCTGCGCCGGATCGGCGCCGATGCGCTTGATGATGGCGGACAGATTGTTCTCCGATGCGTCCAGCATGGCCTTGAGCAAGTGAATGGGCTCGATAGTGCTGGACTGCGCATCGCCGGCAACGCCCATCGAAGCCTGGAAGGCCTCCTGAGCGGTAACGGCAAGTTTATCTAATCTCATGCGAACCTCCTTTGAATCGGTTCAACGCATTTGTTTACAAAAGCGAGCTGGGACGACGGACGACGATCGCCGTGGGCGACTGCACGAGGGAGTTCACGCTTTCACGCGTTTCCAGCTCATGCACGCGATCGGCAAGGCGGCGGACCCGCTTGTGCAGGTCGTCGATTTCCTGATCGCGATCGACCAGACGGCCCTGCAGGTCGAGGATGCGGATGACCCCGGCGAGGTTGATGCCCTCGCCGGTGAGCTCGTTGATAAGGGACAGGCGCTCGATATCCGCCTGCGAGTACATGCGGGTATTGCCGCTGGTGCGCTGGGGCGTAACCAGGCCCTTCTGCTCGTATGCTCGAAGGGTTTGAGGATGCACGCCTGCCAGCTCGGCAGCCACGCCGATCATGTACAGGGGCCGGTTGCGATCGTTCCATTCGGGCATGCTTACCAGCTCCTCACGTCATCGGGCGACGCCTCCAAGAACGCCTCCATGGCCTTTTGCTGCTGCGGGTTCATGGACTTGGGAACCTGCACTTTGATGGTGATCTTCAGGTCGCCGTTGCCGGAACCCTTCACCTTCGTCGCCCCCTTGCCGCGAACCGACATGACCGTTTGGTCTTGGGTTCCGGCAGGCACCTTCACGCGCACCTTCGTGCCATCGGGAGCAGGCACCACGACGCTGGCGCCCAACGCGGCTTCCGCCACGTTGACGGGCACATCGATGAGCACATCGGCCCCATCGCGCTTGAAGTACGGATGATCCTGAATGCGGGTAGTGACCAGCAGGTCGCCGGCCTCACCGCCCGATTCACCAGGTGCGCCCTTGCCGCGGAAGCGCAAACGTCCGCCGTCGACTGCGCCCGCAGGAACCTTGACGGTGAGCGTTTCCGAATCGGCGCGACCGGGTACGCGAACGGTAACGCGCTTCTCCGTACCGGAAAACGCCTCTTCAAACGTGACATTTAGCGTGACGTTCATGTCCTGGCCCTTGCGCGGACGCGGCTGACGACCCGCAAAGCCACTGGCGCCGGCACCGTTGAAATCCCAGTTCGAGCCGAACGCGCCTTCGCCACGACGGATGCTTTCGAGGATATCGGCCCAGCTGCCGAAACCGCCCGCTCCGGCGCCGCCGAAGATATCCTCGACGTTCACGGACCCGCCGCCCCATCCTCGGGGAATCTGATTCTCGTTCGCCGTGCCATATTGGTCGTACAGCTTGCGCTTCTTATCGTCTGACAAGACCTCGTAGGCTTCGTTGATCTCCTTGAACTTAGCCTCGCTGCCACCCGCATCGGGGTGGTATTTGCGCGCTAGTTTGCGGAACGCCTTCTTGATCTCGTCGGTGGTCGCCGTGCGCGGAACGCCCAGCGTTTTATAGTAATCCGGAGTAGCCGGCATGCGCTCCACCTTCCTTTCTTAAGTAAGCACGAGGGCGGACCATACCGCCCGCCCTCGCAAAAGCTATCTATTCGTCTTCGCTCTCGGGCTTGGGCCTCTTCGGACCGCCCGTGGTGACGGTGACCATTGCGGCTCGGAGAACCTTCGTCCCCATCTTGTAGCCCTTCTGGTACACCTCATGCACCGTCTCGTCCGGCACGGACGCATCGTCAACCGTGGCGACCGCCTGGCACTCGAGCGCATCGAAAGCCTGGCCGGCAGGGTTGATGACCTGCACGCCGCCGGTTTCCAGCACGTTCACAAACTTGCTGTGCACGGCCTTCACGCCGTCGATCAAGCCGGCCTCGCCGTTCTTCTCGGCGTAGTCGATGGTGCGCTCGAAATCGTCGATGACGGGCAGCAGCTTCTCGACCAGCTTCTCACCGGCGCGAAGACGCTCCTGCTCGCGCTGCTCCGCCGTACGACGGCGGTACGTATCCCATTCGGCATGCAGGCGCAGGTATTTGTCCTGCCAGTCCTTCGCCTCTGCCTGGGCCTTCTCCACCAGCTCGTCGTTGGTGGGAGCCTCTTCGGCCTGGGCCTCGAGCACTTCCTCGGCCTCCGCGACCGCATCGGATGCGGCGGGATCCGCCTCGGGGGCGGCGCCGCCCTGCTGGGCGGCGCCTTCCTGCTTCACGTCGGACGCTTCGTCCTGAATGGGAATCTGGGTGCCCTGATCCTGCGTTGCGCGCTCAGGCTCGGGCGTGCTCTGCATCGTCATGGCGCTTACTTCCCTTCCTTATCGTCGACGACCTCGTAGTCGGCCTCGATGGGGCCATCATCGGGCTGAGCGCCCGTTGCAGCACCGGCCGCCTGATCGGCGCCCTGCTGGCTGTATGCGACCTCGGCCAGCTTGTAACCTGCCTGCTGCAGCTTCTCGGTAGCAGCCTTGATGGCCTCGATATCGGAGCCGGCCAGAGCCGTCTTCGCCTCGTTGATGGCCTCCTCGGCGGCGGACTTGGAATCCGCGGGCACCTTGTCGCCCAGCTCGTTCAGGGTCTGCTCGGTGGCGTTGACCAGCGCATCGCAGTTGTTGCGGGTCTCGACCTCTTCCTTGTGCTTCTTGTCCTCCTCGGCATGGGCCTCGGCGTCCTTGACCATGCGGTCGACTTCCTCGTCGTTCAGAGCCGTGGAGCCGCTGATGGTGATCTGCTGCTGCTTGCCGGTGCCCAGGTCCTTAGCGGAAACGTTCACGATGCCGTTGGCGTCGATATCGAACGTGACCTCGATCTGCGGCACGCCGCGGCGGGCAGCCGGGATGCCGGTCAGCTGGAACTTGCCCAGCGTCTTGTTGTCCTTGGCCATCTGACGCTCGCCCTGCAGCACGTGGATCTCAACGGAGGTCTGGTTGTCAGCTGCCGTGGAGTACACCTCAGTCTTGCGGGTGGGGATGGTGGTGTTACGGTCGATCATCTTCGTCATGATGCCGCCCATGGTCTCCACGCCCAGGGACAGGGGCGTGACGTCCAGCAGCAGGATGCCCTCGACGTCGCCGGCGAGCACGCCGCCCTGGACGGCAGCGCCCATAGCAACGACCTCGTCCGGGTTCACGGACATGTTCGGCTGCTTGCCGGTCATGCGCTTCACCAGCTCCTGCACGGCGGGCATACGGGTGGAGCCGCCGACCAGGATGACCTCGTCGATATCGCCCTGGGACATGCCGGCATCGCGCAGCGCCTGCTCGACAGGCTTACGGCAACGGTCCAGAAGGTCCTTGGTGATGGACTCGAACTCAGCGCGGGTAAGCGTGTAGTCCAGGTGCTTCGGGCCGGTGGCGTCAGCGGTGATGAACGGCAGATTGATGTTGGCCTGCGTGGTGCTGGACAGCTCCATCTTGGCCTTCTCGGCTGCTTCCTTCAGGCGCTGCAGGGCCATCTTGTCGTTGCGCAGGTCGATACCGCCGTTGTCCTTGGCGAACTTGTCGGCCAGCCAATCGATGACGCGATGATCCCAGTCATCGCCACCCAGCTGGTTGTCACCTGCAGTAGCGGCAACCTCGAAGACGCCGTCGCCAAGCTCCAGGATGGACACATCGAACGTGCCGCCGCCCAGGTCGAACACGAGGATCTTCTCGTCCTTGTTCGTCTTGTCGAGACCGTATGCCAGAGCAGCTGCCGTAGGCTCGTTGATGATACGCAGGACCTCGAGGCCGGCGATCTTGCCGGCGTCCTTGGTGGCCTGACGCTGAGCGTCGTTGAAGTATGCCGGGACGGTGATGACGGCCTGCGTGATGGGCGAGCCGACCTGCTTCTCAGCATCGTTCTTCAGCTTCTGCAGGACCATTGCGGAGATTTCCTCGGGCGTGTAGTCCTTGCCGTCAATGTCTACGACGGTGCGGCCGTCCTTGCCAGCCTGCACCTTGTAGCTGACCTTCGCCTGCTCTGCCTGGGTTTCGGCGAAGGAGCGGCCGATGAAGCGCTTGACGGAGGAAACGGTGTTCTCGGGGTTGGTGACGGCCTGGTTCTTAGCGGCCTTGCCGACCACGCGCTCGCCGTCCTTGCGGAAACCCTCGACGGACGGTGTGGTGCGATCGCCCTCGGCGTTCACAAGGATCTCGGGCTCGGAGCCCTCCATGACGGCCATGGCGGAATTGGTGGTGCCAAGGTCGATACCCAGAATCTTGCTCATATGATTGCTTCCTCTCACTTGGAGTTATGTAACCGAAATCAGGTACTGCGGCTAGGCACATGGGGCTTAGCCTTTTTCCAACGATTCGTACTATAAAATCTAAGTCTGGGCTTGTCAAGTTATTTGCGAATTATAACGTTACGTTTTGTCAACACCAAATCATCAGATAGTTTAAAAATTCACTATCAAGCTTCCGAACTGGGGAAACGATGCTCCATTCCCGGGAATGACGCCCATATTGATACCGAGTCACGACTTAACTGTGAATGCGATGCAGCTTGCAAGATCTCAGTCGCCATGCAATAGGTCCTCAAAGGGCGTTTAACATAAGACCCCCACGCCCGCTCAAACGCAGGCGCCGGAGACGCCCTTCCGTCTTCGCAACGCACGTTTCGGTCGTCGCACGCAGAAGATCGAGCCCGCCTCGCAGCTCTGCCCGACCCCGTATCGACCCCCCCATACGCAACGAGGCCCTTGCCTATATATAGGCAAGGGCCTCGTTCAATGCGATCAACGACAGAGGTTACTCTTCGACGACCTCGGGGATGGCGCCCATGGGGCACTCCTCGACACAGTCACCGCAAGCGATGCAGTTCTCCTCGTTCACAGCCTCGACAACGCCACCGTTGACCTCCAGGACCTCCTGCGGGCAGGCGTCAACGCAAATGCCGCAGCCGATGCACTCGTCAGCCACAATAACCGGATGTGCCATGGTAACTCCTTCTCGTCTATAAGCCCCGGCGAAATGCTACCGGGTCATACCCCAATTAAGCAATGCAGGCACAATACCACTACTGCCGATGATTGCAATACGAATCAGGAAAATACCCGGGGAGCGGTTACGACGGCGCTTTCGCAACGACGTTTCGCCCACGCCGCGACCCTCTTGACGTCGAATCCGCCGGCCGAACACGCAAAAAGCCCCGCTTCCCGAGAAGAAGCGGGGCCGGTCGGACCGTTGTCGCCCAAACGCGTCTAGCAGATGCGCGGCAGCTGCTCGCCTACCAGCATATCCAGGATGCGCGTGCCGCCGAAGGCCGTGCGCAGGAAGACCTTCGAGCCGCGCTCGGGCTGCGCTTCGGACACTTCGCCGATAATCGCGGCATCAGCGCCGTACTTATTTGCCCGCATGGCCGCAAGCGCCGCGTCAGCGTCCTCGGGGGCGACGACGCACACCATCTTGCCCTCGTTCGCCACCTGCAACACATCGTAGCCGAGCATGTCGCACGCGCCCTGCACGGCAGGCTTCACGGGGACGGCATCTTCCTCTACCGTGATGTCGGTGCCGGACTGCGACGCCAGCTCGTTGAGCGTTGAGGCAAGGCCGCCGCGCGTGGGGTCGCGGAAGCAGCGCGTGCCCGGCGCCGCCGCAAGCACCTCGGCGATGAGGTGGTTCAAGGGAGCAGCGTCGCTTTGCAGATCGGCTTTGAACGACAGCGACTCGCGGCAGCTCATGATGGTGATGCCGTGATCGCCCAGCGTGCCGCTAACCAGCACCTTGTCGCCCGGCTTGCACTGCGCACCGCCCAGGTTCACCCCCTCGCGCAGCGTGCCGATGCCCGCGGTGTTGATGTACACGCCGTCGCCATGCCCGCGGTTTACCACCTTGGTATCGCCCGTGACCAGATGCACGCCGGCCTCCTTGGCCACTTCGGCCATGCTGGCGCAAATGCGCTTGAGGTCCTCGATGGGAAAGCCCTCTTCCAACACGAAGCCGCAACTCAGATAGCGCAGGGTGGCGCCGCTGGTGGCAACGTCGTTCACCGTGCCGCATACCGCCAAACGGCCGATATCGCCGCCCGGGAAGAAGTGCGGCGTGACCACGAAGCTGTCCGTGGAAAACGCCAGGCGCTCGCCTTGCGCCGGTGCGGGCAGCACCGCCGCGTCATCGCCGCGCAAAAGCTCTTCGCCTGCATAGGCGGCGAAGAACACCTCGTCGATGATGCGCTTCATCATGGTGCCGCCGCTGCCATGGCCGAGCATGACCGTAGTATCCATTTCATTGCTCCTTATATATGTGAAGGCCGTACGGCGTTTGATCCGCACGGCCGATGATCGCTTATTCGTGTTCGTGATGATACTCTGCGACGGTGAGCACGAGCTTGCCGTTTTGCACGCCCTTGGTCCCCAAAATGAGGTTCGCGATGCTCTGGACCAGCTCCGTATGGCCGCGCAGCACGATGACCTCCAAGCACATGTGCTCATCCAGATGCACGTGCATGGACGACACGATATTGCCGAAGTACTCATGCTGGATGGCGTGAAGCTTTTCCTGCAGGTCGTTTGCGTGGTGGTCGAACACGATGGTCAGCGACCCCGCAACCTCGACGCCGGGCATCGCGCACTCATCCTCCACCAGCGCATCGCGGACCAGGTCTCGCACCACTTCGCTACGGTTCTTCGCAAGCCCCCGTCGCGATACCAGGCGATCGAAGCTCACCAAGAGGTCCTCGGGCATGGCGACCGAGAACCGCATCAGGTCGTTCGCCATACCGGGTTATACCAGCTCCACCGTAACGCCGCCGGCGGCCTCGGCATCGTCTTCCAGCGCGTCTTTCGCCTCGTCGAGCAGTGCGCGCACGTCGTCGATGAGGGCCTGGGCCTCGTGCAGCTTCTTGGAGACGGTCTCGTAGCCGGCGTCGCCCGCCTTGTGGCCCAGCGTATGGGCCCAACGGCGCTCAAGCTTCAAATGGTCGTCGATCTGCTCGATCATCATCTCGAATTGACCGGTGTTGATGCCGTTCGTGCACATAACGTCCTCCTTTGTCCCGCGATGATGGCTTCGCGTCATTCGCGGCTATTCGCGTTCTTGGTATGATTCGGTTATACGGCGAACGCGTTTCAAGGGCAAGAGCGAGTGTGAAAAAAACCATGAGCGGTAACAAATACGAGGTCGCATTGGACGAAACCTGGGAGCTGTTCGGTCAATATATGAGCGGCGCCCACGCCGGGCTGTGCTGCGTCATCAGCTCCGAGTCGCTTTCGGAAGCCGCCGAAAAAGCGCTGGACAGCTCGTTAGCGGCTTTGGGGTACGGGCATGACGCGTGCACATTCGTCGCGCCCGGCGACCTTGACCAGCAGGCCCTGTTCGTTCTGATCGAGGGCTTGGACCCGATCTGCATCGTAGCCGCGGACGGCAAAAGCGCCGCGCTCCTCGGGCAAGCGTATCGCCTTGCCGTTCCCCCCGGGAAGGCAACCCGCCTGCTTGGCCGCACTACCGTATCCTTCCTGGACTTCGAATCCCTTCTGAAGACGCCTCAAGACAAGCAAATCGCCTGGGCTTTGCTGAAAAAGCTGCCGAGATTCGGGGACAAGCGATCCTGGAAATGACGAAAGGCCGCGGGGGAAGCGGCCTTTCGTCAGACGAGTGAAACGAGGGGGAGGAGATATCGAAGACGCGTTATCTCCAACTGAGAATAGGATAGCAATATAATTGTTCTTAGTCAAGAATAGTCTTTGAGCTCGTTCCGAACGGTGCTTTATCAGCAACGACCGCCGCCGTTATCTTCAACATGCTCATGTTCGCGTGTTGCTTTCGAACTCTTTACCTGCAAGAGACCGCCGGGCTGCTACCATGAAGCACATGAGAACGCGCTTTCGCGTACAGGGAAAACCTGCTCAAAGGATAAGGAGCTTTCATGGCAAACAAAGGACTGGCGAAAGACCAGAAGGACCTGAGCATCCTGGTCACGGGCGGTGCCGGATTCATCGGCAGCCATACCTGCGTCGAGCTGATCCAGCGAGGCTACAGCGTGGTCATCGTGGACGACCTGAGCAATTCCAGCCAGATCGCCGTCGACCGCATCCGCAAGATCTGCGGTATCGACGCCGACGACGCCCAGCTGCGTTTCTACAAGCAGAACATCTTGGACCGAGAAGCGCTTGACGCCATCTTCGCCGAAAACGACGTTGACGCCATCATCCACTTTGCCGGCTTCAAGGCAGTTGGCGAAAGCGTGCAGAAGCCGCTGGAGTACTACTGGAACAACATCGCCGGCACGCTGGTGCTGTGCGATGTGGCGCGTAACCACGGCGTGAAGAACATCGTGTTCTCCAGCAGCGCGACGGTGTACGGCGAGCCCGAGTTCATCCCGATCACCGAGGAGTGCCCCAAGCACGACTGCACCAACCCCTACGGATGGACCAAGAGCATGCTCGAGCAGGTGCTCACCGACCTGTACGTGGGCGACAACGAGTGGAACGTCGTGCTGCTGCGTTACTTCAACCCCATCGGCGCACATGAGAGCGGCCTGATCGGCGAGGACCCGAAGGGCATCCCGAACAACCTGCTGCCCTACGTCGCCCAGGTTGCCGTGGGCAAGCTGGAGTGCGTCGGCGTGTTCGGCGACGACTACGACACTCCGGACGGCACGGGCGTGCGCGACTACATCCACGTGGTCGACCTAGCCCGCGGACATGTGGCGGCGCTTGAATGGATGGGCGGCAAAGTGGGCACCGGCAAGGCGCTGGGCCTTGGGTCGCTGGAAGGCGAAGCAGCCGCCGACGGCAGCCGCCGCGGCGTGGGCATCTTCAACCTTGGCACCGGCAAGGGCTCGAGCGTGCTCGATGTCGTGCACGCGTTCGAGAAAGCCTGCGGCCACGAGATCCCCTACCAGATCAAGCCGCGCCGCGCCGGCGACGTTGCCACCAACTACGCCGCTTGCGACAAGGCGCGCACCGAGCTGGGCTGGGTCGCCGAGTATGACCTTGACCGCATGTGCGCCGACAGCTGGCGTTGGCAGTCCATGAACCCCGACGGATACGCCACCGAGCAGTAACCCGTTATCCATTGCCGAACGCACAAGGGCTCGCAATCCCATTTGGATTGCGAGCCCTTTTCGTTGGGAAGAAAAAAGGGACACGGCTTTAAGCCGCGTCCCTTTGAAGATCATAGAAAGCGCTAGTAGGCAGAGCCCACGCCGGTTCCCGCTGCATAGCCGCCGGTTCCTGCACCTGTTGCGTAGCCGCCCGTGCCGGACGAGCCAGCAGAACCGCCGGTGGATGCCGCTCCGGAATAGCCTGTCCCGGCACCGGATGCGCTGGACGACGTATCGGCATAGCCGCCCGTGGCACCGCCCGTTGCGCCGCCATAGTAAGACGAAGAGCCGGTTCCACTTGCAGAGTAACCGCCGCTATAGGCGGATGCGCCGCCCGTATCGTAGTCATTGCCGGCATACATCCCGCTACCCGTAGCGGTACCGCCCGTGGAAGAGCCGCCCGCAGACGAGCCGGCGCCATATTTCTGCGCAAGCTTGCTGGTGGAGCCGGTGATGCCGCTGGGATCGCCGCCCTGATCGACGACCTTCATCATCTCAGTGACCTTGTCCTCATCGGCGAACACGTAGGAAACGCCGTCGACGTAGCCGGTGACGGAAGGCAGCATGGCGGAATACATGAGCAGATCGCCGTCATCTTTGAACTGCTGCGCCAGCGAGATGATGTCGTTGACCTTCATGTCGGTGGTAACGCACTTCGCCGCAGCCTGGATAACGCCGGGCAGCTCGGTGACGGGCAGGGCCAGCACCTTGTCCACAAGAGCCTGGATAAGCTTGCGCTGGTTAGCCGTACGCGTGAAGTCGCCGTCGACGTAGGCGCGGCTACGCGCGAACACCAGGGCCTGCTCGCCGTTAAGGTGCTGCTCGCCGGCCTCGATGATGATGCGCGGGTTCTCGGGGTGGTCGGTGGTGTTGTCGGCATCGGTGTCGTCGATGCGCTCGTCGACCATGACGTCGACGCCTCCGACGGCGTCGACCAGGCTGACCAGCTCCTCGAAGTTGACTTCGGCATAATGCGAGATGCTGACGCCGGTGAGCTGGGTTGCCTCGCGGATGGTCGCTGCAGCGCCGCCGTAGTTGTACGCGGCGTTGAACTTGTTGGTGCCGTAGCCGTCGATATCGATCATGGTGTCGCGGGGAATGGACACGAGCGTTGCCTGGTTGGAAGTCGGGTCGACGCGCACAACGATGTTCGTGTCGGAACGTGCGCCGCCTTCGTCATCGCCCTCGCGCTTATCCGATCCGATCAGCATCATGTAGAACGGCTCGTTGAAATTGGAGCTAACCAGCTGCTCGTTGATGTTCTCCAGCTCCTCGGACGTTTTACCGCCCGTATTCAGCTGGCTGTTCACGTTGTTGTACCAAACGGCGAACGCGGTTCCGCATCCGATAAGGGCGACGATCAGCGCACAGCACACGCCAAGGGCGATCTTCTTGCCCTTGGCAGACTTGCGCGAACGCTGCGCCGAATACTGCGGGTTCGAACGCGAATACTGCGACGCGCCCGCCTGATTGCGAAACGCGTTGTTTGCGCCAGGACCTTGGGAGCCGGGAGTGAACGCCGGACGGTAGCCGGCGGGCACCTGGGAAGCTAGCGGATCGTTCGCTTGGGGACGGCGGTTCTTTTTGAATGCCATGCAAAATCTCCTCACAGCAGTCCGTTCGGGCCTGCGTTACCTTCTTCCGCACCGCACAGATTCCATGCGGCTCCCCACCGGCATGGTGCCTACGCTGCCCGATTTCATCTTTCTTTCAGCGGCTTGGCGAACGCTCACAACCGTGCACCAGGCCCCAATTAATCATCGTGCATTGTATCATCCCAGATTGGCAACCATAAAAATGGCATGCGACCGAAACAGGGTATTCACGGGAGCTCGCCCTATCCCGCTCCTATATATAGGTTGCAGCGCGGCTTTTCTTGAAAAATACCCCCGGAACGTAACCGCTGAGTTACGGCATTGCGTAATCATGCCGTTACGCTCGATGCATGCAGACTTCCGTCCCACATATCGATGAGCTGGCGAATATGCCGAACGACGAGCCGAAGATGGCCGTCACGCTCGGACGCAACGTGAAGCGCCTTCGTGAACGGGGTCGGATCAACAAGACCTGCTTCGCGGCCATGGTCGGCATCGGCCGGCCACAGCTCAACAAGATCGAGAAAGGCACGGCGAACGTTCGCCTTTCGATGGTCGAGGAGCTTGCGGATGCGCTTGAGACCACGCCGGAGAAGCTGCTGTTCGAGCAGTTCGACCCGACAAGCATCGCCATCCCGCGCAAAGCCCCCGATTGGCAGTTCGATCCGTATTCATGAACCAACGCGATCGCATTCATAATGCCTAGGTATGGGGAATTTCGCATGCGTTCACCATTCCCTACCCCCATTCGCGCGTTTTAGGCTATAATGCCGACACGGTATGGCAGGAGCGCCTACCAAGCATGCGGGTGTCGCCAAGTGGTAAGGCACGAGCTTCCCAAGCTCGCATTCGCGGGTTCGAGTCCCGTCACCCGCTCCATCGATCATCAACGACGGCCCAGTGCCGTCGTTTTCGTTTTTCAGGAGGCAACGATGACCGAATCGCATCCGATATTCGACACGTTCATCTTCGACTTGGACGGAACCATCCTGGACACCATGCCCGACCTCATCCACGTCACCAACGAGACCCTTGCGCACTTCGGCTACCCCACGCACACCGACGCCGCCATCCGCAGCTTCGTGGGCGACGGCGCGCAACGCCTGATTTACCGCGCCCTTCCCGAGGGAACCTCTGAAACCGTTTGCGCAGAAGCGCTTGAATATTGGAAGGCGCTTTACCCCCAAACCGGGCATGCTCGCACGCGCCATTACGCGCACATGCCCGAGACGCTTGCCGAGCTGAAAGCGCGAGGATGCAAGCTTGCGGTGCTTTCGAACAAATACGAGGGCGGCGTGAAGGATGTCATCCCGCGATTTCTCCCCGACCTTTTCGAGGTGCTGCATGGGGAATGCGAAGCCATTCCCCGCAAGCCCAACCCCGCCGGCTTGCTGCAAACCATCCAGGAGCTGGACAGCGCTCCCGAGCGCACCGCCTACGTAGGCGACTCTGCCGGCGACATGCGCGTCGCCCACAACGCCGGAACGTACGCGATCGGCGTCGACTGGGGCTACAATCCCGTAAGCACCCTGCAAGAGGCACAGGCAGGCGCGATCATCTCCGATCCTGCGCAGTTGCTTGAGTTTGCGAGGGCGTAACGCCGCGCCATAAGGAAAATGCGCAAGTGGGTGCGCCGCAGAGCAGCATGCGCACCCACTTGCGCATCCAGGACTCCATGCGCCTTTCGATACAGGAAACTAAGGCAACCTGTTGCAACGCTCGCGAAGACACGCAGCCAAACATCCTATGGTCTTGGGGTTGTCTGCGATAGCCGCAAGCAACCCCCGAAGCTTAACCCGTGGTAATGACATGTACCCGCATCGCGTCATTGGGTTTAATGCTACAATGATGTGCGCGCCTCAGTAGCTCAGGGGATAGAGCACCGCTCTCCTAAAGCGGGTGTCGTACGTTCGAATCGTATCTGGGGCACCACGAAACACCAGGCCATCGGCTCAAGCTGATGGCCTTTTCGTTTCCTGAGGAGCCATTGTCCCGACAAGAGCGGCACACCGGGGCCAATCCGCTCGAAATCGCCCCGCAGCCATCATCCATTAGACGGAGAAGCGCCTGCTCGCACTCAGGCGAATGCGCAAGCACGCGTACGGGAAAGGCAGCCTCAAGGGCGCTGCCACGGCTCATCGACCCCAAACCTCAGCTATCCGCGCGCTATATGCGGGGGATACCACTTTTGGAACCAGGCGGTGAATACGCCCATCAACGCGGGGAGGATGGAGTTGATCGCGCCGACGAAGCTGGCTGCATCCGTTTGCATGATGAAGCACGTCCAGATAGGAGTGATCAGGTACAGCACGCCCCACGCCGCGGTCAAGATGCGGTTCGTCCTTATGAAGATTGGATTGCGCAATGCCGCTTCCCCGTTGTAGCTGTTCTTCGAGTAGTGCGCGGTCAGCGGCACTTTGAGGAAGCAGGAAACCGTCCACATCAGCCCAAACAGAAGATAAGACGCCGGAATCACCAGAGCAGGGGACGCTCCCACCAGCAACGCGATGGAGCACGCTGAAACCAGCAACGCCGAGACCTGGTCGTACGCGGTCGCCTTCGTCCGCCGCATCAGAACAGGCAGCAAAACGCATACCCCTATGCTGACCAGGCTTCCCCAGAAGCCATCGATCGCAGCCGCAATCCAGAATACGATCCAAGGAGTCAAAAGCAGCAGCATGTTGGTTTTCGGCTTGTTTGCCTTCGAGCCCGCGGCAGGGCCTCCATCCGCAACGGCGCCCGATTCACCAGCATCCGTTTCGCCGACATCCGCGCCACTCACTGCGCCGAAATAATTGTCCCAATGCATCATCAAATCGAAATCGCCCTCGACCGAGTACAGATGCTGCATGAGTGCCTCGTCGCCAGCAATCTCCCCGCTGGCAATCGAGCGCCAAACGCTCAATGGCGTGTTGATGCGCGTGGTGAAATCCGAGGAGAAGCCTTCGGCGGGTTCCGTCTCAAGGCGGCTCCCACTTTCCCCAAGAACGATGCGGTAGGTGTTGCCAATATCGGTATAGTTCATGTCGAGCACGATATCTCGCCCCGGCCATGCCTGCTTGCGATACAAGGCCGCCATCTGCCGGGTGAACACAAGGCTAGGGTCTTCCTTTTCACCCGATTCGCCAACCCCCCAGCTGGCATCCGCCATCGCCTCGAAGACATCGCGCGGGAACAGGCTCCGATCGAGCTTGCCGCGGGTTTCCGTTGAGATTTCGCCGGAAGCGAACTCCTCCCCGGCTTTCCGAACCCAGGAAAGGTACTCGTCGGTGCGATCCGCCAGCTCCTTCACCCTGAAAAGCTCGCCCTGCCCGCAGAAGATCGCCGTGTAACCGCCCTTCCCGCAAAGCCGGTCGAACAAGCTGGTCACGCAGCCGTAGTTGCCCTTCGCCGTATAGAAACCGCAGGTCGAAACCACCACCGTGCGCTTGCCGCTCATGTCGTAGCGGGAAGGGTGCCCGCCGCTTTCCGTTTCCGCGCTCATGAAGGGCAGCGACATGGGAAGTTGGCGGTCGATCAGGTTCTTCAACTGGCCGGGCAACCCGAAGTAATACAACGGGAAGCTCCAGATGATGACGTCGGCCCACAAGATCTTCTCGATGACCGCCCGCATGTCGTCATGGATGCAGCATTTGCCGGGCGTCTTGCGCCAGCAGGAAAAGCAGCCCAGGCAAGGCTTGATATCAAGCGTGCTAACGCTAAGGGTTTCGATTGCTGGCGCCTGTTTGCGCCCGTTTTCTGCCCAAGCGATAATCCCATCAAGAAAAGCGCTGGTCAAGCGCCAGGTATTGCTACGTTTACCCTTAGGGCTGCCGTTGATTGCCAGAATGTTCATCGGGCGCTCCTTACTTCGGCGGCGCATCGCCATACCCGGTCGATACGTCCCTGCCGGCTTCTTCGGCCGAATCTGCGGCCGCCTTCCAGCACGGCCCGCACGGGCTTTGCGACCTTCGCGGCCAAACTAGGTTTGCCTGCGAAGATGGCGCAGTCGCTGCGTGAAAGCCGTTCCCTTTGCACCCTATCAGTATATGCGGCCCACAGGATGCCGAAAGAGGCTCGAAGGGTGATAAGCAGGTAAATCCGAGCACATCCCAACGATAAAAAAGGCCTGCCGGGCTTTCGTCCGACAGGCCTTTGCACATGCTTTCCGTTGCCGAATCCGCTATGCGCCGATAAGCGTTTGCAGCGTGGTCAGGAAGCTGGACATATTGCGCCAGCACATGAACAGCGTGATGCAGATGAAGATGACGCCGCAGATGTTGGAGAACGCATGGTTGCGCCACTTGCCAAGGCTCTTGCCGTTGGCGACGTACATCACGAAGAACGCCATGATAGGCAGCAGGATAGCGTTGGCCGCCTGAGCCACCAGGATCAGCTCCGTGGGGCTCTTGCCCAGCAGCACAGCCATCAGGCAGCCGGCCACCAGCACGATGATCCAAACGATCTTGAACTTCAGGTCCTTCAGGGTCTTGCCCCAGCCGAGCACGCCGTTGACGGCGTAAGCAGCGGAAAGCGGAGCAGTGATGGCGCTGGAGAAACCGGCGGCCAGCAGGCCGATGCCGATGAGCACCGTGGCCCAGTTACCCAGCAGCGGCTGCAGGGCGACGGCCATGTCCTTGCCGTTGGTGACGGTGATGCCGGCGGCATGCATGTTCGCCGCGGCGCAGACGAGGATGGCCATGGAGATGATGCCGCCCAGGCCGATGGACAGAACGCAGTCGAAACGTGCATCGGCGATCTGCTCGGGGTCCTTGAAGCGCTCGGATGCGCCGGAAGCGTGCAAGAACAGGTTGTACGGCACGATGGTGGTGCCGATCAGGCCCACGGCGGTCAGGATGCCCTTGGCGCCAGCCTGGCCCTCGGGCAGGGAAGGCGTGAACAGGCCGGCCACGACCGCGCCCCAATCAACGGGAGAGGCGAACGCGGTGATCAGGAACACCAGGCCCATGAAGATGACGATACCCGTGAGGATCTTCTCGACCAGCTTGTAAGAACCCACCCACATGGCGGCGAAGGCCAGAACGCCCAGCACGATGACGATGGGGATCATGGGGGCATTGACTACCGCCTGGATGCCCAGGATGCCGCCCGTGATGTTGCCCGTCTCGTATGCGGTGTTGCCGATGAAGATGGCGATGATAACAATCACGATTGCAATCCACTTCAGCACCGGATGCGAAATGCGATCGCGGATGTTCTCACCCAGGCCCTCCTGCGTGACAATGCCAACGCGAGCCGCCATCTCCTGGAAGATAATGGTTGCAACGGTGGCGAACAGCAGCGCCCACAGCATGGTGTAGCCATAGCTTGCGCCGGAAACCGTGCACGTGGTGACCGTGCCAGGACCGACGAAACCAGCTGCGACCAAAGCACCAGGGCCGATGTTCTTCAGCTTCTCGGTAATCGAGCTTGCCATCGTTCCCTCCTTTCCTACCGGGGCATCCCCGCCCCTCCTTGTGGTATATGGGGGATACTTTAGCACGCGAAAGCGTTTGTGAGGCCGTTTCGACACATGCCCGTAACACAGCGCGTCGTCCAGCGGCGGCGGAGGGTAGGTTTTCAAGGACGGACGGCAAAACCGGCGCGCGCCTTACGACATCTTCCAGAAGCCCTGGATCAATTCCTGTCGGCTGGCATCGCCCGTTTTCTTCAGGATGTTGTGCACGTGCACCTTCACCGTGGAAAGTGCCAGCGACATCTCGGATGCGATGTTCTGATTATCCTTGCCCAACAAGATAAGGTAGAGGACCTCACGCTCGCGCTGGGAGAGCTTATGTCGCGTGGCGAACACGTTAAGGTTCTCGACGATCTGCTGCTCCTGCTGCTTGCTACCGCCCTGCGCCGGCGGCCGCTCGAAGCGAAGCGAAAGCATCCGGACCGCGTTGCGCACCGCGGCCACGCCGATGACCAGCATCAGCAAATTCTCGGCATAGCTGCGCTCGGCACTGAAGATAATCGAGCCCAGATTGACCAACGGCAAGTCCATCATCAGGAAGGAGACGGCGTCCTCTGCCAACACGATCAGGCCTAGCAGCCATGCCACCGCATACAGGCCCCGATGCCGCCACATGCGGGCGCGCTCGGCTTCATCCTTCTGACGCAAGAAGCTATATCCCGCATACAGCAGAATCCAATATATATAGAACTGGCGAATGGACCAGAACCAGAAACGCTGCAGATCGCCATCAGGGAGAAACACCAGCGTGGCAATGCTGGCGACCGCGAAAACCGCCGGCGGCACTACGAACATGCTGCGGCGCGTTTCGTTCAGATAGTCGCAAAGCAAAACCCAGAACGCCGTGACGAACCCGCCTCCGGTCAGCACCGAGGCAAGCGAGCGGATGACAAGATATCCGGAGGTGAGCGCATCCCCGCTTGAGCGAACGATGAACTCGTCTTGAAATACCAAGGAGATGTCGAAGAAGTAGAACGCAAAGGCGACCGACAGGAACAACATGGTCTTTTTACGCGACACCAGATACGAGGACAAGCATACCGCCGCCACCAAAATGGAAACGAGCAGCATCAGCAGCGTGTAATAGAACAATGCAAGCTCCACAGGCCCCTCCGTAGAACGCTTTGCCGCCAGCCTCCCGTAGCCGGCCAAGGCAATCCTCGGTATTGTAACTACTTACCCGTACCTATTTTACCCTCAACCCCGATTTGCCACCCTGTTTACAGAAACGATGAGCGCCGAAGTCAACTAAACCGACGAGGGCCAACTCTACTTACCAGCATTTCCCCATGCCATACCACAAGCTTCCCATCAGGGGTTTATCGAGGGTTTAGGAAGTTTTGCCCGGCGTTAATCCTTGGTTCCACCTCTAAACGAGGGTCGTTAAATCCGCGTTAGACCTTCCCGATTTTACACGGCGGTTGCAAAGTGGGATCAACGGAACGGGGCACCGAAAACGCCCCAACCGCAAGCCCAAGGCGTTAGGCCAAGAAGCGCTGGAAGGCTTGCACGGCGAAGATAGTCTTCATCCCACGAGACGAAAGAAGGTTTGCAATGGCTGGCGTGAACGTCAAAAGCGAGATCAAGCCGCTGAAAAAGGTGCTCCTGCACCGTCCCGGCAAGGAGCTTCTGAACCTCACCCCGAACACGCTCGAGGAGCTGCTGTTCGACGACATCCCGTTCTTGAAGGTTGCCCAGGAGGAGCATGACGGCTTCGCACAGGCCCTGCGCGACAACGGCGTTGAGGTTGTGTACCTGGAGGACCTGACGGCCGAGGTTCTGGCCGCCGACCCCGAGCTGCGCGAGAAGTTCCTGCTGCAGTGGATCGACGAAGCCGGTATCAAGACCGAGCGTTATCGCAAGATCATCTTCGATTACATGCAGGAGAACTACCCCGACGCCAAGGACTTCGTCCTGAAGACCATGGAGGGCATCAACCTCACCGAGCTGCACACCGACAAGTCCAACTCCCTGGTCGACCTGGTGTCCGAGGCCTCCAAGATGGTCGTCGCCCCGATGCCGAACCTGTACTTCACCCGCGACCCCTTTGCGATGATCGGCAACGGCGTTTCCATCAACCGCATGTATTCCGTCACCCGCAACCGTGAGACCATCTACGGCGAGTACATCTTCAACTACCACCCGGACTTCAAGGGCACCCCGCAGTACTACAGCCGCTACAACACCTTCCACATCGAGGGCGGCGACATCCTTAACATCAACGAGCACGTGTTGGCCATCGGCATCTCCCAGCGCACCGAGCCCGACGCCATCGACGGCATCGCCCACAACATCTTCAACGACCCCACCTCCCCGGTCGACACCATCCTGGCGTTCAACATCCCGAACAACCGCGCCATGATGCACCTGGACACCGTGTTCACCCAGATCGACGTGGACAAGTTCACCATCCATCCCGGCATCATGGGCCCGCTGTCCGTGTTCGAGATCACGCCCGAGGGCGACGGCATCAAGGTGCATGAGATCAACGCCCCGCTCGAGCAGATCCTGGAGAAGTACATCGGCATGCCGGTGACGCTGATCCCCTGCGGCGGTGGCGACCGTATCGCCGCCGAGCGCGAGCAGTGGAACGACGGCTCCAACACGCTGTGCATCGCTCCTGGACGCGTGGTTGTTTACGAGCGTAACGACGTCACGAACGCCGTTCTGCGCAAGAACAACATCGACGTCATCGAGATCCCCTCGGCCGAGCTGTCCCGCGGCCGTGGCGGCCCGCGCTGCATGAGCATGCCGGTCGTGCGCGAGGACTAATCGCTTTCATCGGGGGGAGGCCGCCTGATCGATCGGCCTCCCCTTTGGGCAGCTTGCGAAGCCACGCGCTGCCCGCAGTTTTCCATCGGTTTCGCCTCTGCGTTCCGTTTGAGCCTGCAAACGGGATTCGCTACCGTAAGCAGGTTCGGTATGTCCGGCTAAACAAGCGGAGTCCAGGGGCGACACCAAACAGTTGATTTCTACCAAGGAGGGAAATCATGAGCGAGAAAGCTAAAGGTATCGGCCTGTTCGGGCTGATCGGCATGGTAGTCAGTTCCTGCATCGGTTCCGGCGTGTTCGCCATCACCGGG
>SKER01001078.1_pt1 | contig 24595 bp, 24 predicted proteins | sample 4826961 | NCBI WGS metagenome assembly SKER01 (sample SAMN11008804, study PRJNA524170) | human gut metagenome | biome: Human fecal sample; material: Feces; isolation source: fecal sample from pouch patient p47 | host: Homo sapiens | place: Israel: Tel-Aviv | collected 2016-11-16 | reverse complement strand
CCCATGGCCCGAGGAGTTCAATCGTCAGGCCGTGGATATCGTCAGTGAGTACTACTTTGCGCCCACCAAGGCGAGTAAGCAGAACCTGCTCGACGAGGGCAAGCGTGCCGAGAAGATTTGGGTGACCGGCAACACTGGTATCGACGCTCTGCGCTCCACAGTGCGCGAGGACTATACCCACCCGGAGTTGGAATGGGCTAGCGACAGCCGCCTGATCTTAATCACTGCACATCGTCGTGAGAACCTTGGCGAGCCCATGCATCGCATGTTCCGCGCGATTCGACGCGTGATGGAGGAGCATCCTGACACCAAGGCGATTTATCCCATACACATGAACCCAGAGGTGCGCAAGGCGGCCCATGGGGAACTTGATGGCTTCGATCGGTTGCGCATCATCGACCCACTGGAAGTGCTCGACTTCCACAATTTCTTGGCGGCGAGCCATCTAATTCTCACCGACTCAGGTGGCATCCAGGAGGAGGCCCCGAGCCTGGGCAAGCCAGTGCTGGTGATGCGCGACACCACTGAGCGTCCCGAGGGCGTGGCTGCCGGCACCCTGAAGCTCGTCGGCACCGAGGAGGATGTAATTTACCGAGAGTTTAGCAGGCTGCTATCAGACGAGGATGAGTACGTAGAGATGAGCCAGGCTTCAAATCCTTACGGCGACGGGCATGCGAGCGAGCGCATTGCGGATGTGCTGGGAGGCAATCGATGAAACTGAAGAAGAGGTTCACCCTTTCTCTCAAGAACAATCTACGCTTCATACCCGATGAAGTGTACATGCGCATGTATTTCAAAGCGAAGCTCCATTACGAGCCCGATTTTGAGAACCCCAAGACATTTAATGAAAAGCTTCAGTGGTATAAGCTTAATTATCATAACCCAGTCTTGACGCAGCTTGCCGACAAGTACGGTGTCCGCTCCTTCGTTGAAGAGCTTGTTGGTGCCGAGTATTTGGTCCCCCTCTACGGTGTATATGGCTCAGTCGAAGAGATTGACCTGGAAAAGTTGCCTGAGAAGTTTGTGCTTAAGTGCACTCATGATTCGCAAAGCACTTTCGTATGCACCGATAAGACGAAGTTCGACTTCGAGGAGGCCAAGAGGCGATTGCGTGTGGCTCTTGGCCGCAATTGGTATTGGCAAGGTCGTGAGTGGGCATATCTTGATATTGTGCCACGTGTAGTTGCCGAAGCGTATCTTGATGAGCCCGGCAGGGAGACCCCGACGGACTATAAATTTTATTGCTTCGATGGCAAAGCGGCGCTCGTCCAGACGGACGCTGACCGGTTCACCAACCATGATATGCAGTATTTTTCGCCAGAGTGGGAGCAGCGCGGCGACATTAATCACGAGATTTCCGACCATGAACCCACGCCGAAGCCTGAGAACTACGAGCTCATGCTCGAGCTTTCTGAGAGGTTGTCTGCGGGCTTCCCGCACGTTCGTGTTGACTGGTACAACATCGGAGGAAAGCCGTATTTTGGTGAGATGACCTTTTACACAGGCGGAGGCTACGATCCCTTTTATGCTCTTGAAGAGCAGCCGGATGAGCTGGATCGAGAGCTCGGAGAACTCTTTGTGTTGCCTGAGGGAAGTGGATCTAATAGAAATAGTGTCTTGTCCCGGCAGATAGGCATTAGTTTTTCGGGAGATAATGATGCCTAACATTTTGATGGTTGGGCCTAGCCCAGAATCTATGGGCGGCATTGCAACAGTTGAGAAGAACATGCTTGAGGCGGCGCACCGTAGAGGCGAAGAAGTTACCTTTCTTCCAACGACCATAGAAGGGGGTAATGCTAGGAAGCTGGCAACGGCTATGGTTGCGTATGCGAGGTACCTAAGAGGGCTGAAGAGTTGTGACCTCGTTCACGTCCACATGGCTTCGCGCGGCAGTTACCTTCGGAAAAAGGTTTTCATTGCAGCAGCCGCTTCGCATAACAAGCCAGTTCTTCTCCATTTGCATGGTAGCGAGTTTGCTATGTGGTATGACGAGGAATGCACAGAGGGTCAAAGGCGTGATATCTGTCAAACATTTCGTCTCTGCAGCAGGATTGTCGTTCTGTCTGAGGAATGGAGGGACTTCCTGATCAACAGGCGTATTTGTGATATTGAGCAAGTAAAGGTTCTTCATAACGCAGTGAACATTCCGGGCGAAAACGTGACGGACTATACCTCTAATACCGTTCTGTTCATGGGGCGTCTTGACGAACGCAAGAGCCCAAACGTGCTTTTGCGTGCTGCGGCTCGCACTCTTCCTGCGCATCCAGATGCCCGATTTGTTTTCGGCGGAGACGGTGATGTGCGTGCATACGAGAAGCTAGCGGATGAGCTCGGCATATGCGATAAATGTCGTTTCATCGGATGGGCGGCTGGCGAAAAGAAAGACGAGGCTTTTCAAAACTGCAGTATTTTTTGCCTTCCGTCTAAAAACGAAGGTATGCCTATGAGTGTGCTCGAGGCGATGTCGTACGGCTTGGCGACGATTGCGACTCCTGTTGGAGGCGTTCCTCAAATCATCAACGATGGCGTGGACGGTTTCCTGTTTCCGGTCGATGACGTCACTGCCCTGACAGAAAAGCTTGACGTTCTCATGAGTGATAATGCTTTGAAAGAAAGAATTGGCAAATGCGGTCGCGCATGTATCGAGAAGTCATTCTCCCTCGATGCCTATATGGATCAAATTGATACACTTTACGAGATCATTCGTAAATGATTTCGATTGATTTCAGCTATTTAGGTATGATGCGACTATGAAAAAGGTCATTCATTACTGTTGGTTCGGAGGAAAGCCTCTTTCTGATACGGCCGAGAAGTCTTTGGCTTCATGGGAAAGGTTTGCGCCCGGATTCCAGCTGAGACAATGGAATGAGGGTAACTTCGATTTCGAAACCTGCGCGTGGTCTAGGGACGCCTACGCAGCAAAGATGTGGGCTTTCGTTGCGGACTACGCCAGGTTCAAGGTGTTGCATGAATACGGCGGAGTCTACATGGACGTGGGCAGTGAGCTCATCCGCGACATAACGCCCCTTTTAGGTAGCGTTCCCTTCACCGCAATAGAAGAATCTTCGTTGACCGCCACGACTGGACTGATCGTTGCGGTTGAACCGCATGATCCTATAATCGGAGCATGCGTTGCCAGATATGAGTCGATGCGGTTTTCCACCGATCCCGTTTTTCTCGATAAGACTACTGTCAACGAGGTGTTCACGGCTGAGCTTGAGAAAATTGGATTCAGACGCGAGGACAAAGAGCAGTCTTTCGGAGATTGGCGCGTTATGGACTCCAGGGCATTCAACCCCGTGTACGGTTTCGGCGGGTATCATATTAAGTCGTGCACATACAGCGTCCATCGTTCTTCAGGCAGCTGGGTCGAGCCCAAGTACCGTATCAAGAGGAGCGTAGTGCGCAAGTGCTCGCCTTTTATTGGCAGGCGGCCTGCGCAGATTCTCGGACGAGTTCTCATGGAGGTGAGCGACGGGGGTTTGATTGAAGGGTCGAAGCGTATCCTCGGTGTTGCTCGAGAGAAGGTCGCGAAAGGACGGGAAGACTAACGTGAGCACTTTCTCTAAAGACACAATCCACTACTTCGGTGCACCGGGTGTGAAATTCGGGCGCCTGATTGGCGATTTTGGGTACCGTTACGTTTTCTACTTGAGGATGTGCCAGGCGGGGGGATTGCGAAAGCTTATTTTCACACTGCCTAGGAAGCACCTTTCGAGGAAATGCGGGCTTGAAATCTCTCCATCAACCCAGATTGGCGAGGGGTTCTATATCGGCCATCCCTATGGAATCACGATCAACGTGGATGCTAAGTTGGGGCGCAACGTCAATATTCACAAGGGGTGCACCATCGGCCAGGAAAACCGCGGAAAAAGAAAGGGCGTTCCCACGATAGGTGACCGTGTCTATCTGGGCATTAACTCCACGATTGCGGGTAACGTTACCATCGGCAATGATGTTTTCATTGCGTCGAATACGTTTGTCAATCAAGACATCCCCAGCCATTCGATCGTCATTGGCAGCCCTTGCAAGGTTATTGAAAGGCAAAATGCGACCGAGGGTTACATCATTAACCTGGTTTAGTTCAGTCTTCAGGATAGGTGAAACGCATTTTGAAACACGTAGGCATACTCACATTCTCTAATACCGTGAACTATGGGGCGTCGCTCCAGGCGTGCGCACTTCGTAGGGCTGTGGAGTCTTTGGGCTGCGACTGCGAGATTCTTAATTACAGCAACAGGGAACTTGACGATCGCGAGCTGGGAACACATTTCTCGTTTAGCCCATCGGGTGCTGCGCGCTACTTTCTGAGGCGGGGGTTCGAACGCCGCAGGGTAGCGGCGTTTTCGCGCTTTGCCGAAACCAACTTGAATCTTACGAGCAGGCTTGACCGGGCGGCTCTCATCGATGAGGCCAAGACGCTTGATTGTATTCTTATCGGCAGCGATCAGGTTTTCAACCCTCGCGTAAACGGACACGACCCCGTTTTTTTGGGTGCGGGTATCGCAGATGTTGCCCGCGTCGCCTCGTATGCGGCCAGCCTGGGCGATGCGACGGCTGAGGCAATCACTGCGTGTGATAAGGGCGCTGCGGAGAGGCTTGCCACATTTTCGGGTCTCTCGGTGAGAGAGCCTAGCTCCATGGAAGTGCTGCGTGGCATGGGTCTCGAGCCTGTTTTCATGCCAGATCCGACGCTTCTGCTCTCGTGCGACGATTGGTCGGAGCTTGCCACAGGGGAAGGCCTAGAATCCATTCCCGAGAAATACGTGCTGCTCTACACGCTCAACTCTGAGCAGAAGCTTCTGGACAGGGCCTTGGAGGTTGCGGGGCGGTTGGGCATCCCCGTCGTCTGCCTGCATTACAACACCAAAGATTTTCCTGGCGTGCTTAATGTGAGGGACGTTGGTCCCGGCGCTTTTCTGGAGCTGGTGCGTAGGGCGGCGTTCGTGTGCACCGATTCCTTCCACGGCGCATGCTTTTCCCTGAACTTCAATAAGCAATTTGTTGTAAAGACCTCTGAAGCCGCCGTTCAGAGCAACGTTAGGATTACCGACCTTTTGGCGCGCTACGGCATTGAGGACTGCCTTTACGTCGCTGGTGAGCTGTCGGTGCGCAATGCGGATTACGGCCGCGCTAACCAGACTTTGGATCGCGATCGTGCCGACGCCCTCTCGTTCATCGCCGAGTGCATAGGGTTTTAGGGTCCGGTACCATTCTATGTTTGCCAAGAATACTTTCTGGAACCTTGTCTACCAGCTGACCGCCGTGGTCGCCGGCTTTTTGGTCCCGAGGGCCATCATCGGAGTGTATGGCTCTGAGGTCAACGGCTTGGTCACCTCCCTTACCCAGTTCATCGGATATTTCGCGCTCGTGGAGGCAGGAATATCGGGTGCGGCGACATTTGCCCTGTACAAGCCGCTCGCCCAGGGCGACTGGAAGGGCGTCAACATTGTCGCGTCCGCGTCGCGGGCCTTTTACCAGAAATCGGGTGCTGTATTCCTGGCCCTGCTGGTAGGGCTCTCGGTTGTTTACCCGGTGTTTGTTTCGGCAGGCGCGCTGCTGCCATGGGAAATCGTGGCGTTGACCTTCCTTTTAGGCGCGAAGGTTGTTGTTGACTTCTTCTCTCTCTCGAAGTATAGGGTGTTCCTCACCGCCGACAAGAAGAACTGGCTAATCCAGCTCGCTTCGACCGTCTATACGCTGCTGAATACCGCAATTATCATCGTGTTCTCGTATTTGCGCGCACCTGTCGTGGCGGTCTACGCGCTGGCTCTCGTAGCCGTGTTCGCGCGAAGCGCCATCCTAGCCGTGTACACGCGGCGGCGTTACTCCGAGTTTGACTGCAAGGTAGATTACGGGGACTTCGAGCTGCCGCAGCGCTGGGATGCTCTATTCCTGCAGATTTTGGGCGCGGTACAGTCGGGTGCGCCCGTTATCTTGGCCACTGTGCTGTGCGGAAACATGAGCGAAGTCAGTGTTTTGGCGGTGTACCTGTTGATCTCAAACGGGTTGCAGATGATTCCCAATGTGCTGGGTACGGGCCTGCAGGCTTCGTTTGGGCGACAGATCGCAAATGGCGATTACGGGGCGCTTCGCGCTTCGTACAGGCCTTACAGGGCATTGGTCTATTCGGTGTCAGCTGTTGCCTGCGGATGCGCCTTCTCGCTGATACTGCCTTTTGTTGATTTATATGCAGGGGGTTTCCGCGATGCAGACTACCACAACGCGCTTCTCGGCTTTCTCGTGGTGCTGAATGTGTTCCTCTACCATGGCAAGTCTTCCCAGGGACTTCTCGTCATAGCCGCAGGGATGTATCATGAGACAAGGTGGCAGACCTGCATGCAGGCGCTGATTATCGTTGTTCTGGGCATCCCCCTGACAATGGGGTTTGGTATCGTAGGCACCATCGCGGCTTCATGCGTGTCGAACGCCTACCGTGTGGTTGACTTGCTGTTGTTCGAGCCCACCAGGATTTCCAGGGACACGGTGTCAAGTTCTCTTTCGGCCTTCGGGCTGTATGTCCTGCAGACTGCTCTTATCGCGATACCCGGGTATCTTCTCTCGAGCTTAGCTTGCACCTGGGTCCTTTGGGCTGCCGTCGCTGTCGCCCTGGTTCTTTGGGGCGTTGTCGTCGTGTGTCTGACGCTCGCCCTGCTCGACAAGGACGGCTTCCGCTCCATCTTCAAACGTTTCGTAAGGAATAGATAGTCATGCGTTTTGTATCCTCGTCGCAAATCGATGCAGCGCTCTCTGCTCAGCACGGAGCGCGTTTCTCCCTAAAGAACGGGTCGATGGTCTTCATCCCCCTGCTCTTTTACGCCTTTTTCTGCCAATCCCTTGCCTCGTCTTCCGTGGTGCTTTACGCGTGCCTCGCCGTTTCCTTCGTGTCGTTCGTCATGCATTTTCTGGCCAACGGCAGGTTTGCCAACAAGAAGTTCGGCCTGGAGATTGCGTGGGTCCCGTTCTTCATCCTTTTCTATGTACATAGCTTCGTTTTTGGAGTGAACAACCTGACGCTGCTGGTGGTTTACACCATCCTGTTCGTGTGCATGTACGCCGCATCGGGGGAGAAGGAGTGGATTTCGACGTGTATCAAGGTGCTGGTTGCGTTTGCGGCCTTCCATGCCATGTGCACGATAGCCTTCTGGCTCTTTCCTGCATTGTATGCGCCTGTGAAGGCGGCGTTTTTCTCTTCGAGCTACATGGCAAGCGACTACCGATCGGGCTTCACCGCCCATTACAGCACCAACTCCATCTATTTGAGCTTTGGCCTGGTGTGTTGGGCGTGCGGGCTAATTGGGGAGAAATCCAAGCCGCGAGCGAAAGACATAATCTTGGGCGTGGTGCTTCTGCTCTCCTTGTTCTTGACGACGAAGCGCGGACCGCTCGTCGCATCCGTCGTTGCCGTTTCGATATGCTACCTCTTCGTTAACAGAGATAAGTTCACGGGTACGGCGTTGAAAGCCCTGATTATTGTTATGCTGGCTATTCTTGCCGTGGGCGTGCTGGCGACATTCGTGCCGGGCGTCGAGGCAACCCTTCAAAGATTCGTCGAACTGTCGGAAGACGAGACTGGTAACGGCAGGAGCGAGCTGTACGACTGCGCCTGGAGTATGTTCTATTCGAATCCCCTGTTTGGAAGTGGGTGGGGGTCGTATTCGAAGTACGTTGCGACGACGTCGCTTGGCGCCATGTATAACAATTTGGGATTCACGTCGATGAGTACTCATAATGTCTATCTGCAGCTTTTGGCCGAGACGGGCATCGTGGGGCTGGCCCTGTTCCTAGTGCCCGCTGCGGTCACGCTAATCGCGGCGATGCGGCGTTCGGCTGCGCATCGCGGGGGAGGACTCTACGGGGAGTCGTTCTGCCTTTGGGCTTGCGTGGGCGCGCAGATTTTCTTCCTGGTTTATTGCTTTTCGGGCAATCCTCTTTACGATCCGCAGTGCTACATACCGTACTTCATGTCGTGCGTCGGCGTGTTTGCTATATGCGGGATCGACACTAAGCGCAAGGACGGGGCGATCCATGGAAATCTGTAATAATCCGCAGCTGTGCTGCGGGTGTTCGGCGTGCCAATCGGCTTGCCCACTCTCGGCAATCACTGTGATCGAGGATAATCGGGGATTCTATCGCCCTAATGTGGATGAGACAAAGTGCGTGCAATGCGGCCTGTGCGAGGCAACGTGTCCTGCCAACGGGGGGATGGCGGAGGAATTGAAGAGGGGACCGCTCGAAGTGCTAGCGTACAAGGGCACCGACCAAGAGAGGGCCAAGAGTTCCTCGGGTGCAGCCTTTTGGGCGCTGGTGCAATATGCGCTTGGCAAGGGCGGCGTAGTGTATGGCGCCTGTTTCGACGACGAGTTCCGCGTTGTGCAGAGACGCTGCGTCACTGAGGGCGAGGCGCAGGCATGTAGGGGGTCGAAGTACTCCCAGGGTCTCACGGGGACGACGTACGGCGAGGTTTATGAGGACCTGAGGCAGGGAAGGTGCGTGCTGTATGCAGGTGTTCCCTGCCAGATTGCGGGTCTGCGGAGCTTCCTTTCCAAGAAGAGCTATTCCGGGCAGCTGGTAACCTGTGACCTGATATGCCACGGGACGCCGAGCAACCGGCTGTTCCGCGAGTACATCGCGTTTCTCGAACGGAAAAGCGGCAAGAAGGTGGTCGGCTACTGCCATCGCCCGAAGGACCGGGGCTGGGGCGTGCATGTTGAGAAGGCGGCCATGGAAGACGGCAGCACGCTCTATGACACGATTGAAAGCAATACGTGGCGGGACGTTTTCTACAGTAATGATGGGTTGAACTCATGTTGCTACCGGTGCCTTTACACCGATGTTCGCAGGGTTGCCGATTTTACTATCGCCGACTTTCTTGGCGTGGACAAATGTCGTAAAGAGTTGAATGATCGAAAGGGTCTTTCTGTCGTGATGGCCAATAGCGAGCTTGCTGAGGCCATTGTGGGGCAGGGCGTTTTCGAACCTGGGGCTGTGGAGATAGCAATTGACGAGGTGATTCCCGGCAATCCCATGCTGCAAAGGGCCTCAGTGCCCCGGGGCGATGTGGAGGGTTTCTGGCTGGCGCACGAAAAGCACGGCTTCGAAGGCGTGGCACGCTACGTGGGTGCCTACGGGTTCGTGAAGACTGTTAAAACCCTGGTTAAGCGCCTTGTGGGAAGAGGCTGACGATCAGGCGGAAGGAGAGGGTACTTCTTTTGAATCCTATGGAGTTCATCGAACGGGTCGCATGCTGGGTTTACGTTCGTAGCAAGCTCGCGTTCCTAATGGGCAGGTTCCCCGGCCAGATAGCTATGACGAAGGCGTTTCGGAGGCCCTTTTATTGCCGCGTGTCGGCCACGGGATACATCAACGTGGCAGAGCGGACCTCGTTCAACTACGGGTGCGTTTTGATTGCCCACGAACGCATCGACATCGGCAAGGGGTGCTTGTTCGGACCCAACGTGCATGTATACGACTTCGACCACGGCATGGCGCAGGATGGCACGATGTATCGCGACCAGCCGACCAAGACCGCACCGGTCCGCATCGGAGATAATGTGTGGTTGGGCGCGAACGTAGTTGTGCTCAAGGGTGTTACCATCGGGGATAACGCGGTTATTGCCGCGAACAGCGTTGTCTCAAAAGACGTACCAGCGAATACATTGTTTTACGAGAAGCGCGAGCGGTGTTGTAGGGAGCTACGGTAGCTGAAACGGTTGTAGACGACATGTCCCGCATGCACCGCAGACGATATGTCCCGCATCCGCTGAACCGATAATCGAAAGAAGCCCCTGACCTGTTCGGCCGTGGGCCGCAGGCGTACGCTGGGTGCTGCCATGCATCTCGACGACGAGGTTGGGCACGTTGATGAGCACCGCCGTGTGCTCCGCCTCGCACGCCTTGGCGCTGAGCGCCACCGGCACAGGGCGGTCTTTCCCGCCCCAGGGTCGCCGACGAGGACGACGTTGGATCGTATTTGGCAATAGGAAAGTCGACACTTGGGACTGCGGCTGGTGTCACGTTTTTTGCGGGGTGTCAGCCTGGGCGGTTGCGCTGTTAGGGCTGCTTGCCGAACCTTGTGTGGGGACGGCGTCCGCGTCGGCGCTGAGATTGCTTTCGGGCTGACCGGCGGGTGCCGCCTGCTGTTCGGCTTGCGCGGATGCCGACGCGTTGCCTGCAGCGGCAAACGCGGACGACGGGATCATGCCGACAGCCAGTACGACGGCGAGCGCGGTGGAAACGACAACGGACGCGGGTTTAGCCATGGTTGCCCCTTTGCTAGCAGAAAAAACCAAGCAAGAAAGGTGCAAACCAGCAACCATTTCACACTCGCCAGTATAAAGGATGAACGCGAGGTTGTGGGAGGGGGAGGATGAGGGGCTTTCGAATCCGCTCCTATAATTCGGCCATTTTAACGAGAATCATCTCAACAAGCTCGGACTGCTCCTTAGCTAGCTTCAACATGCTTCCAATGAACACAGATTGAGCCCGTTCGACCTCGCGCCTGTATTCCTGTTCACCGCGCTCTTCTAGCAAACTTCGCTCAACTTGAACCGGATTCCCGTTGTCGTCCTCGAATAGGTCTGTCGAGTGCCAGACGTCTTCCGTGTTGAGCAGGTTGCAAACCATAGTCTTGTATGACCAAAGATATCGACGGACGAAATCGTTGATAGCCGCTGCCAGTTGTTCGTCGCAGTAAGCGCGGGCAAGTGAACTAAGGCGGACAAGATCGCAAGCATATTGCTTTTCAGCCATTGCCAAAAAGCCTTCAGGGGCCGGCGTGAGTAATCTCAACCCAAGTTCATAAGTCTCTAACATTCGTGAGTGCTTCATTTCTTTCTTCGCGTTTCGGTGCTCGAAATAAAGCGTCAACCCCGTCACGGCGAGCGATACAAGAGCTGGCACGCCTATCGAGCAAATGCCTATCATAAATTCAGGGGTTAGTTCCATGGGTAGTCCTTTGTCGAGTGTGGCGGTGCTCTTTGAGTATAGGTTTTACGTTGAGGGGATGAGCTAACAACCCCATGCCTGATTCGGTGAACGAAGACGAAAAACATCGAGATTAAGTGAACTGAGCATGTTTTGTAAGCCTTGAGGTGCTCGGTTGCCTTATGGGAGCGGACAGCTTATGCTCGCCATTGAGCCGAGATCTTGACGTAGAGGCCTCACTGGAAAGGAGCGTCCCAAGCGTTGCGCTTCGGCTATGCCAGGTGGCCTACGAGAAGCGTGGGTCGCGGCCTGCTTGGGGCTGTGGAGCCCCATGCCAGCAGCCTGATGCTGGCCATAGGCGAGCGCATTTGATTCCAGGGCTTAATGGCCAACATCAAGATAACCACAGCTGACGATTTGCGCCTATTCAAAGGTTGGGTTCTTGCGGGGAGAGCGCATCTGAATCATCGCGCATGGCTGTTTCTATTCGGGTCCTTGCAGCTTCTAATCTGCAGGGGAATTTTTTGTTTTGGCCAGGGGCTGAAAGAGGCTGGCTGCATAGTCCGTGAAAGGAATCCGGGTCAACGGCCCTTTGGATTGCGGCGGCTGGAGCACGATTAAGACAAGTTGCAGTGCGTTGTTCCCTGTGGAACCGTACGGTTGAAAAGGGCTGGAAGGCAATCGGTGCTAGACTTGTGATGAGCACTGAAATGCGGTGACGAACATGTAGCATAGATCGATGGAGGGCAGCTTGACGCGTAAGGGATTTACAACGGCCTCGTTTTGCCATCAGATGTGTTCTTATGGTTTCTTTGCAGAGCAAATACCAGCCTGTTTTTCGTCCTCATCTTTTGCTAGTAAGTATCCTGAGCTAGATTCGCTTGTTAAAAAGCCCATCGTCACTGCTCCGGTGAGTCTCTCCATTTATAAGACGAAAACCTCTCGCCGGATTGTCTCTGCGGCTAATCCTTATGCCTTTGCCTGTGCTGCGAAATATATGGGAGAGCATCGCAAGCAAATATTTCAATTAGCTCGCAGCGAGAACTCCGAGTCTCCGGTCACCTTTATTCACTATTACAACGAAGATGAAGATGAGGTCATTAACTCAGAGCTGGCGCGGAATGCTCGCAGGGCGAGAAGCGACTTTCGTAAGAACCTGCGCAATCGTATAAACATAGCAATGGGTTACCGTTTTAGGCTGGCACTGGATATCTCGACATTCTACGACTCCATTTACACGCATTCTGTCGTGTGGGCGGTGTGCGGTAAGCGGGATGCGAAGAAGATGCACTTTCAAACAGGTGCTAAAAAGACGGCATCCTATACCTTTGCGGATAATCTTGATGTGCGTATGCGAAATCAGAAAAACCAAGAAACAAGTGGCATCTTAACAGGACCTTTCACGTCTCGCATTTTTTCGGAAATCCTTATGGCGGCTATTGATGTGGATTTACGTGACCGTGGGTTTAATTTCAGGCGATATGTCGACGATTATAAGTTCTACTTTCGTTCTGAGCCTGAGGCTCAAAAAGCTATTGTAGATATTTCTAAAGTTCTCGCGGAATATAGTCTGTCAATCAATCAGTCGAAAATCGAAATCGCAGAATACCCGTTTGATCTCGAGTCACGTATGAAGGAACGGCTTGATGCTGCGCTTGAAATCAGCGTGTATTCAGCTTTGATGGAAGCGGGAAGGCTGTATCTAGAAGGAGAAAAGGGGGCGTATAAGTACGCGCTTAAAATGCTCCGTAACAGAGAAATCCCCGATGAAGATTTTGCTCCGGTCCTATCGATGCTGTTCAACATTAACCTTCTTGACCCAAGATATGCCCGTTATATAGTTAGCTATTTAGAGCAAAGTAAGTCGGCAATGGGCGTGCAGCGACTTGCAGAAATTATCAATCGAGAGCTTGATCGCAGCTTACAGGACGGTTATGACCAAGAGGTGCTGAACTTGTTATTCTTCCTCAGAGCTATTAACCTTGAGATTGAGGGTTCGCTGCTGCTGGGGGCTCTTGATATGGAGAATGATTTTATCGACGTGATTGCGCTCGATTTCTGGACCAATCGGAATGATTTAGTAAATAAATCATCGAATGAGGCGCATGAGATTGATAGAGCGGTTGGCAAAATAGCTGATGAGCTTCGGCGGGAAACCGTTGATGGCGAGCATTGGTTGCTCATCTATGAGGCAAAGGCTCACAGCTTGCTTGATATTGGCGAATTTTCAGGCAAAACGGCTGATTTTTTCGCTGCAATGCTTGATCAAGGGGTAAGTTTCTATTGTCCGGAATTGAAATAACCGATTCTTGTTCATGAAGCGTTCTTAGATGAAGTCGGGTAGTGCGGTCGCTTGCAGTGTGCGGTGCGGCAGAAACGTTTGTAAGCAATTATTGATAGTCAAGGAGTAACAAGTTGGAGCCTAGGCCGGTTGTGTTTTTCGACACCAACGCAATTGACTGCAGTACGGAGTACTCAGCTTTTTTCGGCTCGCATCGTAGTGATATCGAAAAGATTTCCTCATTAGCGGATATCAAAATTCCTTGGATGGTTTACAAGGAAGTCCTCATGCACAAGCGAAAGCATTTCGAAGGGGAAAGGGGCAAGATAAAGAAAGCCAGCCTCCTTCGTCACGTGGATTTTGATGTGCGAAAGCTTGACGAACTTGTATATGACGATGTTGAGAAGTGCATGCTGGACCAAGAATCAATTCCTTATGAGGTTGTTGAGCTGTGTGACCCCAATTCTGCGTTTTTGGAAATATGTACCTTGGTGTTAGGGAATAAGGCTCCGTTTGACAAGGGGACTGATAAGGGGTTCAAGGACGCGTGCATTGTCAAGACGGTGGACCAATTTATTGCTAGAGAGCATCCCGAGAAATGCTATCTTGTTTCTTCTGACTCGCGGATTTGCGATTATTATAGCGAGCACTCAGACAGCTGAGTCGAAACTGTTTGCGACGTCAAAGAGGCTTACTTGGCGGTTCAGAAATGGATTGCCGAAAAGAGCCGCTCGGAAGACATTGTCGAAGATGGGCAAATTAATGAAAAACTTGACGACGACAACGATTCTTACGTGAAGGGTATTGACCTAAGCCCAGCTATATCGCGTCTTTGCCAGTCGGGTTCTTTTGCTGCGACGCACGCGGCTATCGAGGCATTACGGGGGTACTATTCTGAGCTGACTTCTATTGACAAACGAAAATTGCTATTTGCTGCGGCCGATAATCAACAAATCAATTGGATTCTGATGGATGAAGATGTTGCCGACTTCTATAAAGGGATATTTGCTGATGAGCAGGGTTGTTTAAGCGATGGCCAATACAATATCTATGTAGATGCTGCTGGTCTTCCGAATGAAAGGCTTAACGAATACGGCCAAGTACAATTTTCTCGATCAGAACGAGATATCTTTACCCCATTCGTCGACTCCTTTGTGTCTCATATCGCATCCTTTTCTGGCGCTTTGGAATGGGAAAATGATGTCTCCAGGATCGACGAGGAACTTGCTTCCCTGAAATCAAAAGCATCGCTGGATGAAAAAAGTGCATCCTGGGAAAGAGTTTCGCGCGTTTTCTTGAATGGAGGCGTTCGGGTTTCAAGTGGCTCTGCTTCCCTAAAGGAACTGACAAGGTTTTATGGCATGTATCATGCATGTAGCGAGGAAAAACAGAGGGCAGTTATTGACGCGATGCGCTCACGGGTTGAATTAGAAACATTTAATGGCTGATTCCTGCCACCACATGAAAAGGCCGAGACAGTCTGGTGCTCGACGGGCTGTCTCGCGTTATCGAGGAGACGCCATAACGGCCAGCTTGACTCGCTCATTTGTGAGGCGGTATGACCAAGTCAAATCTGAATCCGGCAGCCAAACGATAGGGAGAGAGCACGCATCCCGTAGGTGTTCAAGCTACGTGGATCAGGGCGATCGGGCGTAATGGAATCGTCGGAATTCATGAAACCGCCGTGGCGTTGCAAACGTTACGGGTTCTTCTGCGGCGAAGCAAAGGGGTATCATCGGACGAAGGAGCGTGGGGTTTCGCTGGGGCTGCCGCAATGGAAATGCTGTATGAATCAGAATGAAAGGGCGTGTCATTTGGATATATGCGGTATCGACATCCCTAAAGAGCTTAATGACGCATTGGCGGCGGGCAAGTTGGTGGTTTTTGCCGGCGCTGGCGTTTCTATGCAGCCGCCTCATGGATTCCGACCATTTGACCAGTTGGTATTAAGCATCGGCGAAAACGTTGATCCATCCGGGAAATGTAAGGGCCTTATGGGCAATGGGGAGTCATGCGAGGCAGCGCTCGGTAGATTGGCCGATGTGGGCGATGTGCACGAGGCATGCGCTTCTCAGCTTAAGGACGCTACGTGTTCCGATCTGCACAAGAATATCCTCAGGCTTTTCGGGCGAGTCGATGACATTCGCATGGTTACGACGAATTTCGATAAGCGTTTTGAAAAAGCAGCAAGCGAGATTGACGCCAAGCCCCGTGTATACGTCGCCCCGGCTTTGCCCAAGGGTGGTTCCTTTAAGGGAATTGTTCATTTGCATGGCTGCATCGATTGGCCTGAAGATATGACGCTCACGGATTCTGATTTCGGTGAGGCGTATGTTTCTGAGGGGAGGGCGGCGCGCTTCCTTGTTGACATGTTTGCAAATTACGTCGTTCTTTTTGTCGGCTATAGCTGCAGCGACATGCTTGTTCATTACCTTGCGCGTTCTGTTTCGACCAAAGTTAGCGGACGGGTTTTCGCTCTGGAAAAAGAGGAGACTGCTCTTCGGAAATGGCAGCATCGCGGAATAGAGCCTATACGTTATTCTGATTACAGCCAGTTGCCGCAGTTGTTCGACCAGTGGTCTCGAAAAATTCGCCTCAGCCTATTCGAACGCGTTAATACCGTTCAATCCATCGCGACGCATTGTCGTGAGCTCGATTACGAATTGGACGAGGGCGCGCGTGCCGAATTCGCTCAGCTGTTTAATGGTCCGTTTGCGTCGCGGGAGGAACTTGCCGCTTTGGCTGATGCTTTCGTCTCCGGGGAAAGCGGGCTACGGGGCCTGGAATTGCTTTCTTCAGAGGGGTTTGACTCGTTTCTCTATGAAGACGATTACCCGTCGTGGCAGGCACCGTTCTTCAGCTGGGCATCAAATGTTCTTGCTTGCGGGCACGCAGAGGAGCTCCTGGCTTTTTCCGCGAAGAAATGCCAGCATTTTTCAAAACGTTTTTGCAGCAACGTTTTTCGAGCCCTTGCCGCCAATGAAGCGTCCGAAGAATGTCTTGCCGTGTGGCTGGCGTATTTTGAGCCGCAGTGGATTTCTTCCGATGGGGGTGGCTGGTACAACCTGAAATCGCTATTCGATCGAGCATCCAACTGCAATACCGCGCTTTGCCTTGTTCGTCTTGCTTTTTCGTTTGAGCCCGAATATCAAGTGGGTCTTTTGTCGCAAGAGGGGCATATGGGCGTCGAATTCTACTTTACTTCTTATGGCGATGACGCTGGCTTTGGCAAGGCGGTCCTTGAGCGCTCGGCGGACATTGGCGAACAGGTTTTTGCTTTCCTAATTCGTCAATTTGAGGAAATTGCGCTTATCGGCTCTGCTCTGGGTACTAAAGTCGCCCCATTCGATGGCTACAGCTTCTCAAGGTCTGCAATTGAAGAGCACGAGCAAGACAAGGGTTCGAACGAAACAATTGACACCATGATTTCCCTGGCGCGTGATCTTGGTGCGGATCTCTTTGATCGCGGTGTCAGGCGTGCGGACGATTTTTCGCGTTTGGTGGACTCTCCCGCATGCCTTGTCGTGCGGATCGGGCTTTTCTTGCTTGAACATGGCAAGGTCGATCCCGATTGGGCAATTGATGTTGTAAATCGGAACAAGGTATTCAAGCAAGCCGACGCTAGGCACGAGGTGTTTTCGCTGTTGCGCTACTCCTATCCAAAAGCGACAGCTGAAAGCAAGGGGCGGCTTGTTGGGCATATTTGCGAACGGTATCCTAACCTCGATGATAGAGACGACGCATACGCGCGGTTCAATATTTTTCAGTGGCTTATTATGGAGAATGCAAGCGACAGCCTTCTAACCGCAAGGCTGCGCGAAATTGCGGCAAAATATCCCGACTTCAAAGTTAGAGAACACCCGGACCTAATCTATTGCATCCGTTCCGGCTTTCCTGAGGAAGACCAATTCGCAAATCTGCGAGAGGAAGACGTGTTGGTCGATTATTTTATCGACCAATATCGGGCGACTCGGGATGGTTTTGTTCGTCCGCATCGAGATGCTGTCTTGTTCCGTCCCTTGAAAGAGTATCCCGATAAGGCGATTGAAGTTTGCTCGGATTTGCTCCAACGCAAGGATGACGCGCGGTCGTTGCTTGCCCAGGCCCTTCGTGAAGTGTCTTGGGGAAGTATCTCGACTGAGAAATGCCAAGATGCTATGGACTTATTGCTGAAGTGCTTCGAAGATGATTCGCTTTATCCATCGGCGGTATATGCGGCGAAGGAATTATCCGAACGTGAAGAATTTTTTGCGTGCGAAGGGTTTGACCGAATTATCGCGAAAGCGCTCAATGAGGGTAATGGCTGGAAGTCTGAGACATGGAAATTATGGGATGGCGGCGATTGGCTGACGTCTTCTATTAACTGTCCAATCGGCTGGTCTTTTGCGTTGTTGCAAAAGTACGCAATACATTGCGAGCGCGGTAACAATGATGCCGGGCAAAAGCAGGTTGCTTTATGGCTTGATTATGCGGTAAACAATTCGAAGGATAATGCTAAGTATGCCAATTGTGCGGCTGCGAGCCTTTTCTCCGAAGCGAACTACTGGATGCAGAGCCAAGAGGCTTTCTTCACGACGAGGGTCGCTCCGCTTTTGAACTGTGAAAATGGCGTTCATCAGGGCGCATGGTGCGGACTTGGATATTTGGGGTATTTGTCGGAACGCTTATGGAAAGCGGTTCGTCCTTTTTGGAAAAGCGCCCTCTTTATCGAAGACGACTCCGACTTTGGTGTTGAGGGCACAAGGAGGGTGCGGAAGCTGTTTTTGTGGGCGTCCATTCAGCATGATGACCGTGCGCACGGCCGGGAGCTTTTCGATTTTTGCGCTAATGATCCTCAAACGGCATCGTCAGCTGTCTGCGTCCTTGCGGAATGGGTGTTGCGTCTTTCAGGGGATTTGAGTGAAAAAGAGTGGGACGAGTGGGTCCATTCGGAAATAGAGCTTTTGCTTGACAAGAAAGAGAATTTCGAAAGCGCAGCATGTCATCTTGGCCGCTTGATGAATCGTCAAAATGTTGAGCGCGCGATTGTCGATGATGTTTTAAGAATTGTGGTGGCGCATTCTGAGTGGAGATGCAGGAGGAGGCTTGTGGACGAGGAGCTATTGCCTGGGTTGTTCGATAGCCCGAATATTACGGATGAGGAGAAGGCACGCTTCTTGATTGTGCAAATCGAATCAGCCAAGTGCCTCGCGTGTTTCTCTGACGCCTTCAAATCTTCGCTGGGCTTGATTGATTTCTCGCTAGTCGAATCGCGTACGAAGAGACGTTTACGGGACTTGCTAGCGCTTCATCGAGTTGAGGTTCCAGTGGCCTTAGGGGCGATTGATGGTTCCGCCACGATCGGGGAGGTAGCTGCAAGGGGGGCGCGATGGGCAAAAAGATTTTCCCCTTCCCGTTGAGAAAATGAATATTTGCTCGCGTGAGCACCGCCTGTTACTACAGTTGAGCGCCGCCGCTGTCGCGGCTCAGCATCGGTGTCGGCTCGTTGCGCGTTAGCTTGTCTTCCTTTCTCTGTCCGGTCTCCCCTGCCTTATGATAGGGTCGTTCGCCATCTTGACGGTCTTTGGTGCCGCGTCAACGACGGACGCTAGGTGGGGAATCCCTGCTTGTGCTAAAGGAAACGGTGGTTTAATAGAACAAATGTTTTAATTGTGAGGGGCGGTCGTCATGTCCAAACCAAAACCGTGGCTGAGCCCCGATGAGCAAGTTCAGCAACTTAAAGATAAAGGAGTAATGTTCCGCCTGAAGGATGAGTCCTTTGCTGCGAGCTACTTGATGAATAACGACACCTATTTCAGAATTCGCTCGTATCGCACTAATTTTGCTAAGCACGCGTCGGGTCCGAATGAGGGGAAATACATACGTCTTGATTTTGCCATGTTGGTAGATTTAGCGACTATCGATATGTACCTTTGAGATGAGCTTCTTAAAGTTACCTTGGATATAGAGCATTTTTCCAAACTCATGCTGCTGCGCGAAATCGAGCGACATGGCGAAGATGGTTATGCTGTGGTTGCTGACTTCATGTTCGACCAAGAATCACGCGGGCATTCTATTGAGAAGGACTTAAAGCAAGGCGAAAAGAGCGCCTACATTGGGTCATTGATTCGCAGCCGCCCTGAGAGGGATTTTCCTGTCTGGGAGTTTGTGGAGGCAATCTCTTTTGGCTGGTTTGTTCACTTTTCCGGTTTTACGCTAATCGGTTTGGCGGCAAGAAAATGACTGGATACTTTTATATGCTGCAAAGCGTTAAGGCTCTCAAGAACGCGTGCGCGCACAACAGCTGCATCTTGAACGACCTCAAGGGCGGAACGGCCCAGCGTGCGGTAAGCTACGATGTTGCCCAGGCTCTTAGCAAAATCGGAATTGGCGATGAAGTCCGCAAGACAAAGCTTAGCAATGAGCGATTGGGCCAAATTGCAACAACGTTGAATCTTCATCAGCTGATATGCTCTTCGGGGGGTAATATCCCATAGGGCTGAGGGGCTCCGCTTCTTAGAAGGGCGCATGCTGAAGCATATTGATTTCTATGATAATGATTGCCCGGCAAAGAGTGCCTTGCTGTTTATTGGAGCGATGCTCCGTTCGTGGTATGGTGCCACCTGACATATGCGTGGCGGCATCAGCTGGCCTCGATTCTCCTTGACTAATGCGTCATGAAGGATTATTGCGACAACACTATAAAAAACGGTATACCGTTTTAGGGGGGTTCCTATCGGGAACGCCCCTATTTTTATATTGCGGGTAGCATTGCGGGATGGAAGGCAACTGTCATCGGCGCATGTCGCTTGTCTTTGAGATCGTTTGATGCGTGTCGTTTTCTGCCGGAGCGTCTACCAAGATCCATTTGCTTGCTGCCGTCGCCTCACGGCGTCGGTTGCTCTTTGTGCGGTAGCGTTCTCGTTGGCGCTCGTTCTTCTGCTTAGTTGTGCTCTTGCGGGTTGGAGAAAGAGCATCTACTAAGGGCGTTACCTCTTGAAACAGCCAGTTGCATGTGCAAATGTTAGTGCGATTAAGTGCATTCGCACATACAAACACGTAGCCAACTCCGGCGACTGGCTGGTCATCTGTTCGTCAAACGACAAGGTCGCCTTCTTCGAGCGCGCCGGCAGCCGCGACGAGCTGTTCAGAAAAGCCATCGGCCAAGGTTCGACTTAGTCGCGTTGAGGTTGTTGGATATATTATCGTTTTCCTGGCTATTGATTTTCCGCGCGCATTGATATCGGGGTAAGACCGTTGTTGCTCGGGTGCCCAATCGCGATAATAAGAATTGCTTATGTGAGCAAATGCCTTCATGAGGTCTCAGGGGTAGGAGGAGCAAACTGTGGTAGACATTGCGAATCTAGTAATTCAGACATTAATTGGGATTGCAACCTTTGCTGCGGTATGCATTTCGCTATGGCAAGTGCGGTACGAAAAGAGGCTTCGAGAGGAGGAATCAAAGCGCCAGCAGGCAATACGAGTGTCTTTATGGTATGAGGGTGAGCGAAACCGAACGGATTGTCCGAAGGATGACCGTTTCGTTTGGAAATCAGTGGTGCTTAGAAACGAAAGCGAATCTCCTGTGTATGACGTAATAGTCACGTGTGTCGGGATTAGCGGCGCCGGCCCAGAGCGAAAAGGGGAGAATAGCAAGGCTGATTTTCCTTGTCGGTTTGTATCGGTACGCTACCGCCTGGTCTTTGGCATGTGTGGTTGCCAACGGAAGGGTCGGGCATGCATGTGCGGACGGCACCCGAGGCGGCCTTCACCGATGCGAGCGAGGTATCGTGGGTGCGTCGAGGTAACGGGATGCTGGAACAGATTCAGTCAAGACCTGCAGCTTTTTATGGGCTCGAACTCCCTCTTGGTTGGTGCGGATGCAAGGTGTTTCAGCGACTGGAGTAAACTGCAATTAATCTTCCTGAAGAGGCTTGGCGTTGATGGCTGTGCCCATATAGGATGGCGAACCTGCAGCTAGTCGAGGTTGCCGCGCGCGCTCAGGTCGGCCATGCGGGCGTCATGCGCGGTTACGCCCGGCCACACGGCGATTTCATTGACGCCCATTCTTCTACTCGATAAAATACAAGTTCAGCGGTATTGATGCGGAAACCCTACGGGGCCCGCATCCACGCTAGGCGGCCATCTGATGATGGCTGCCTTCGTTTTCGAATTGTTCTGGGTAAGCTGCGAGCGATAATTTGCCTACATAAAAAACTAGGCGGAACCGCTTTCGCAACTCCGCCTTACAAAACCCGTGGATTTTTTTATCTGGATTCATTATGCCTTACCGGAACCAGCCGTCAATCAGCTTCGCCAAAAAAGCCATGGCCGATTGGATGGCGTCATTGGCGGGCGCGAGATTGCTCATTTCGAGCAGCTTCTCCTCGAGGCCCGCTAGATTCGATGATGTGCTTTTCTTCCCAGACCCCTCGGGCACCAGCTGCGCATGCAGGTACATCAATATGGCGATCTGCCTGATGCGGGGATCCTTTATCTTGGCCGTCCTGACGCGGTGCGACAGCCCGGCTTCCGCCAAGGCTCTTATGACGGCCGCGTCGGCGCCGATCCTCGCGTCGACGACGGCGACGCCGTTCAAGATGTCGGAACGATACAGGTCAGACGATGTCTCACGGTAACACGACTGGGCGGCCCTGCTATCGCAGGTAGACGCTCTTGAGCACCTCGACGACCTGCTGCGCCCCGACGCCCTTGATCTTGAGCGCCTTGGGGTCGACGGGGTCCGACTCGTAGGCCTCCAGGAAGCGCCGCATGTCGGCGCGGACCCCCTCGCTCATGGCGGGGCGCTCGCCGCCCGCGAGCAGCGTGGCGAGGCGGCAGACGTCGTTTCGGTGCTTCTTCACGCTCTTCTCGTCGACGGCCTGGCCACCCGCCCGCCTGGCGGAAAGGTCGAGCCACGCCTTGGCCTTGAAGGGGATCAGCCCCTCGACCGACAGGACGGCGACGCCGCCGGCCGACGCTCTGTTCTCGACGAGCAGCCGATAGTAATCTTCGTCAAGCAAAATCGCCGAAAGGCTGGAGACCTCGTCGTCGATGTGGATCGGCATGAGGCCGGACTCCGCGTCGCGCAGGCTGACGTCGGTGCGCGCGAACAGCTCCAGCATGGCGGGGAAGGCCGGGTCCTCCGGCCTGGAGAACCGGTAGAACTGCGGCTTTCCGCTGCTCTTCTGCCTGTTCTCGTACCCGCCTTCCCGGACGAAGTCCCAGAAGACCTGGCCGAACTCGGGCGTCAGCGCCTCCACCAAAAGGACCAGGTCGAGGTCCTTGGTGGCCCTGAAGTCCTGCCCGGCCTCGCCGAACAGCAGGTCGCAGGCGCCGCCGCCGATCAGGACGTACTCGCCGTCGTGGCCCGCGAAGCGCTCCTTGAACTTATCGATTCCCCTCATGATCGCCTCCAAGCACTCGGTTCAAGACGTTCTCGATCTCGCCCGCGACGCGCGGGTCGTCCCTCTCGTCGGCGGGAAGGGACAGGATGGCCGAAAGCGGGTCGACCGCGCATCCCGGCGCCGGCACGGGCTCGTAGCGCAGCACCTGCACCACGCACGCGGGATCCTCTGGCTCGTCGAGGCCGGCGTCGCGCGCGTCGGCCGCCAGCTCCAGGGCGCGCTCCTGCGCCTTGGTCGCGGCGAAAGTCGGCCAGGGGTCGTCCTGCAGCATCGAGAGCTGTGTTTCGTCAAGATTACGTTTCAGTAAAGAGCAAAACATCTTTCACAAAACGTAGTGCAACTTTTCAGAATACGGCAAAAGTCCCCGCCGAGGCCCCATCGCCTGCTAGTAGTCGTCGCGCATCAGCGCGTGCTTCATCCTGTAGCTCTCCCTTTCGTACGTCACCAGCCTCCCATGGTGGACTATCCGGTCCATCATGGCCTTCGCCATATCGTCGTCGTTGAAGATCTCGCCCCATCTCGAGAACTCGATGTTGGTCGTGAGGACCAGGGATATCCTCTCGTAGCACATGGAGACCACGCGGAAGAGCAGCCTGGCGCCGTCGGGGTCGGTCGGCAGGTAGCCCCATTCGTCCAGGATTATCATGTCGTTCCTCGCCAGGCCCTTCAGCATCGCGGCGATGCGGCCCTCCGCGTTGGCCTCGTTCAGCTCGTTCACCAGCCTCGAGGTCGACGAGAACCTGACCCTCTTGCCCATCCCGCACGCGAGTATCCCCAGGGCCACGGCCGTATGGGACTTGCCGTTGCCGGAGCCTCCGAACAGCACGAGGTCCTCGTGCCTGTCGACGAAGCCGAGCGAGAGCATGTCCTCCCTCGTGAAGCCGTTGGGGAAGCCTATGCCGTCCCATTCGAAGCCGTCGAAGCTCTTCTGGAAGGGGAAGTCGGCCCCGCGCTTCAGCCTCGCGATCCTGCTCGCGCGCCTCAGCTCGAACTCGTTGTCCAGGACGCCCTTGAAGAAGGCGAACTGGCCCTCGGTGGCGCTCTCCGCGACGTACTCGAAGGTGGAGTTGGACATCAGCGTCGAGCCGCCCTTCGCCGAGATCCGCTTGAGCTCGTCGTAGCGCGCCTGCGCCTTCGCGCTCATCCTAGCCATGGGCGTGCCTCCTCGCGGTGATGAGCGAGTCGTACTCGATCATCTTCGTGCCCCTCTCGACGGACGGGTCGGTCCTGCGCCCGCCCGCCGCCATCCTCGCGGCGGTCATCTCGACGTCGGGCGCCCTGGTGGCCCCGGTGATGCCGAGCGCCTCCTCGAACGCGCCCACCGCGACCTCGGCGCCGTACGACCTCATCAGCTTGCCCATGACCCTGATCTGGTCCGACAGCTCCGACCTGGTCATCGAGCCGAAGTGGGAGCGGCAGGCCTCGGAGAACATGGCGCTGACGCTGCTGCTGCCGAAGGCACGCGCCTTCGCCGCCAGCAGGTCGATGAGCGCGAGCGGGTCCTCGTCGCAGGTGAAGGAGTCGCCGGTCCGGCGCCTGTAGCCCCTGATGGGGGCTCCGTCGGGGCCGTCGATCTCCACGGTGAACGCCCTCACGCCAACGGTGAGGGCGACGTTGGCGAGCTCCGGCGACGCGAGGTAGACGTGGCGGCCCCCGTCCAGGCTCACCCGCCCGTAGCCGTCGGTCCTGCAGGCCGTCCAGCGCACGACGTCGAAGTCCTTGTCGGGAAGCGGCAGGAGCGCGGCCTTGTCGGCCTCGAACAGGTCGGCCCAGGTCAGCCCCTTCTCATAATGGGCCTCCCGGCGGGAGCGGTCCTCGAGCGCCGCGTTGAGGGCCTCGTTGTAGTCCCTGAGGTCGCCGACCTTCGGAGCCGGGACCATGTAGTTGCGGCGGATGAAGCCCACCTTGTTCTCGACGTTGCCTTTCTCGTTGCCGGAGTTGGGGTTGCAGAACCTCGCCTCGAAGCCGTAGTGAAGCCTGAACCTCCTGAACAGCTTCGACT